>Ga0209487_1000196_pt1 | contig 55446 bp, 40 predicted proteins | sample Poulit2012_FD_187524 | JGI IMG/M metagenome (GOLD analysis project Ga0209487, IMG submission 187524) | Agricultural soil microbial communities from Georgia to study Nitrogen management - Poultry litter 2012 (SPAdes) (version 2) | ecosystem: Environmental > Terrestrial > Soil > Agricultural land... | reverse complement strand
AAGCCCGAGCGGCCGCGGCTGTCTTTGAAGAAGACCACCGGTTAGCGAAGACCGAAGCCGGTTCGCAGCAATCGCAGCACTGGACCGCTGATCATCTGTGGCTTTTGTTGGCGATTATCCAATGGATGCGTGAGCGAGTGTGCCATGGTTAGGACAGAACCGGCGCAAGCCGTTTTTCGCACCCGGGGATTGACCCGGGTTTTTCGTATGGGCGATGTGGAGATCCATGCGCTGCGTGGCGTGGACATGGACCTCTACCCCGGTGAATTTATGGTTCTGCTGGGGGCATCAGGCAGCGGGAAGTCCACCCTGTTGAACATTCTTGGGGGGCTGGATACGGCCACCAGTGGCGAGGTCTGGTATCACGATAAGGATCTCAGCCGCGCCAATGAGAAAACGCTGACCGATTTTCGTCGCCACCACGTCGGCTTTGTCTTTCAGTTCTACAATCTTATCCCCAGCCTGACCGCCCGTGAAAATGTCGCCATAGTGACCGACATAGCCCGTGACCCCATGAGCCCGGAAGAGGCGCTGGAGCTGGTGGGGCTGGCGCCGCGTATGGATCATTTTCCGGCCCAGTTGTCCGGCGGTGAGCAGCAGCGGGTGGCGATTGCCCGGGCCATTGCCAAGCGGCCCGAAGTGCTGCTGTGCGACGAACCCACCGGAGCACTGGACTCCAAAACCGGCATCAAGGTGCTGGAAGTGCTGCTGGACATCAACCGGCGCGTGGGCACTACCACCGCGGTGATCACGCACAACGCGGTCATCGCCGACATGGCCAACCGCACGATTCGCCTGAGCGATGGGCGCGTGAGTGAAGTGATCGACAACCCCAACCCCGTCAGCCCCGATAAGTTGCACTGGTAATGCGCGCTCTGCAGATCAAACTGTGGCGAAATCTCTGGACCCTGAAAGGGCAGGGGGCGGCGATCGCCGCAGTGATTGCCATTGGCGTGGCCATGTTTGTGATGTCCTTTACCACCGTGGATGCGCTGCGTTTGAGCCAGGCGAGCGTCTATCAAAACCAGCGCTTTGCCCACGTATTTGTCAGCCTGAAGCGGGCGCCGGAGTTTGTTGCTGAGCGCCTGCTCGAGCTGTCGGGTGTCGCCACTTTGGAAACCCGCGTGCAGGCGCCGGTGAATATTCAAATGGAGGACTTTGACCAGCCGATTACCGGTTTGGTGTTGTCCATTCCCGATGGGCAGCAACCGCAATTGAACCGGTTGTTTCTGCGCAGCGGTCAGTTGCCCGACGCCCAGCGCTCGGATCAAACGTTGGTCAGTGAAGCCTTTGCCGACGCCCATGGGCTGGAGCCGGGCGATCGCCTGTCGGTGGTGATCAACGGCCGTTTTCAACAGTTACTGATCAGCGGTGTAGCGCTATCGCCGGAGTTTATCTACCAGGTTCGCCCCGGCGACATCATGCCGGACTTTACCCGCTACGGTATTTTATGGATGAACCGCAGCGCCGTGGAAGCGGCGTTTAACATGGACGGCGCCTTTAATAGTGTCGCCCTGACCTTGGCTCCTGGTCACAGCGCCGCGAGCGTCATCGTGGGGCTCGATCACACCCTCGCGCCCTGGGGCGGGCTGGGCGCCTACAGCCGCGATGACCAGCTCTCCCATCGATACCTGGAAGATGAACTGAGTTCGCTCGAGACCATGGCTCTGGTTTTACCTTCGATTTTTATCGGCGTGGCGGCGTTTCTGCTCAATGTCGTGGCGGGGCGGCTGATCCGTACCCAGCGGGAGCAGATTGCCGTTTTAAAGGCTTTTGGTTATCGGGCATTGAGCATTGCCGGTCATTATTCTTCATTGGTTCTGGCGGTTGTGCTATTGGGCTCAGTTCTCGGCGTGATTCTTGGGGCGTGGATCGCCAGCGCTCTGGCGGGGATTTACCAGGATTTCTTTCGTTTTCCCTGGTTGGAATTCAGCGTGCGCCCTACAGTGGTGGTGATGGCGGTGGCCATCGCTGGCAGCGCCACGCTCCTGGGCACACTCAACGCCGTATACCGGGCGTTTAGCTTGCCGCCAGCGGAAGCCATGCGCCCGGAACCACCGGCAAGTTTTCGTCGCACGCTGGTGGAGCGTCTGGGCATCACCTGGCTGAGCCAGCCGAGTCGGATTATTCTGCGCAACCTGGAGCGCCAGCCCGTGAAAGCGAGCATGTCGGTGCTGGGTATCAGCCTGGCCGTTGCGCTGGTGATGCTCACGGGTTTTATACAGGGCTCGGTGGCCTACATGCTGGATGTGCAATTTCGCCTGGCACAAAAGCAGGATCTGACCATTACCTTTAGTGAGCCCGCCGGCCATCGTACCGTTTATGAACTGGGTGCTCTGCCCGGTGTGCGCTACGCGGAGGGTTTTCGCCATGTACCGGCCATACTGCGCTATGGTCATCGGGAGTACCGGGGTGCGCTGCAGGGCTATGCGCCCGACAGCCAATTGTTTACCGTGCTGGATGCTGACCTGCAGCCGGTTCAGATACCGGGTGAGGGGGTACTGCTGACGGAGCACCTGGGGCGTATGCTGGCGATTCGGCCTGGCGACAGCTTGCAGGTCAGCGTGCAGGAGGGACGGCGACCTGAGTTGAGTATCCCGGTTGCCGGCCTGGTTACTGAGTTTATCGGTGTGGGCGCCTACATGCACCGGGACACGCTCACCCGCCTGCTGCGTGAAGATGACGCTATCAGCGGGGCCCTTGTTGCCGTTGAGCCGCAACAGCAAAGTCAACTCAATCGGCGTCTGGAGCGAATCCCGCGCATTGCCGGGGTGAATTTTCGCGAGAATGTTATCGCCGCCTTTAACGAGACCATGGATGAAACCGTCGTGATGTTTACGCTGTTTAGCATGGTGATGGCTGGCTTTATCGCTTTTGCTGTGGTGTATAACAATGCCCGCATAGCGCTCGCCGAGCGGGGGCGGGAGCTGGCCAGTTTGCGGGTGTTGGGTTTTACCCGCGCGGAGGTTACTTTTATTTTATTGGGCGAGTTGTTGTTGCTGACCGTTATCGCCTTGCCGGTGGGCTTTGGTTTGGGCATCGGCTTTGCCTGGCTGCTGACCTGGGGCATGCAGACCGACCTGTACCGCATCCCCTTGGTGATGCATCCGCGAACTTATGCCATGGGGGCGCTCGTGGTGCTGGTCGCAACGCTTTTGTCGTCCTTGATCATTGGCCGCTCCCTGGCGAAACAGGATATGGTTTCGGCACTTAAGGCGACGGGATAGGAGTTCATTTATGCAGATGCCCAAAAGGCACACCCTGATACTGACCGCCGTGGCTGCGATTGTGCTGCTGGCCATCGCTTACAGCTTTCGAGCGCCCGCAGTGCTGGTCGACAGTGCCGTGGCGGAAAAAGGGCTGCTCCAGCAGGTGGTGGAGGAAGAGGGGCGCACGCGTTTACCGAATCGCTACCAGGTGTCGGCGCCCGTAACCGGCTACTTGAGCCGTGTTGAGCCGGAGCCGGGCGATACGGTGGCCCAGGGTGTCGAGCTGTTTCGCATTAACCCCGCACCCGCCGTGCCGCTGGATGCGCGTACCCAGGCCCAGGCTCAGGCCGCTTTGGCTCGGGCGGAATCGGCTCTGGCGGCGGCCCGAACGCTGGTGGACGCGGAGCAGGCGCGCATGGAGCTGGCGCAGGCGGAACTGGAGCGCAGCGTGCAACTGGTGGCGGAGGGGCACCTGCCCAGGGAGAACCTTGATCGTGCCCAGGCTGAAGCCCGGCGCGCAGAGGCGAGCGTGCGCTCGGCCCGCTTCAGTGTCGATGTGGCCCGTCACGAGCGCGACAGCGCACGGGCCAGTGTGGCCGTTGTCGGCGGTGATCAGGTGGACGGACCTGCGCGGGTAATGGCACCGGTGAGCGGCGTCGTGCTGACCCGCGAGCGGCAGAGCGAGGGCATGGTCCAGGCGGGCGCTCCGATTCTGACCCTGGGCGATTTAGCCAGCCTGGAGGTGGAAGTGGATGTGCTGTCGCCCGATGCGGTGCGGCTGCGTCCGGGTATGCCCGTGGAGATCGAGCGCTGGGGCGGTGAGGTGATCCTTCCCGGTCGGGTGCGCCGGGTGGAGCCCTCCGGGTTTACCCGGTTTTCCGCGTTGGGCGTGGAAGAGCAGCGGGTCTGGGTGATTGTCGACTTCGATACTGAGCGTGAGCACTGGCAGTATCTGGGCGATGGTTACCGGGTCGAAGCCCGGTTTATCCTGTGGCAGGGGCGCGATGTACTGCAGATACCGGCCAGCGCGCTGTTTCGCAAAGGTGATACCTGGGGCGTATTTGTGATCGAGAACGGGCGGGCACGCCACCGGGAGGTTACCCCTGGCCGGCGCTCCGGTCTGATGGCGGAGGTTCGTGCCGGCCTGGAGCAGGGCGAGCGCGTGGTCTTGCATCCGGGACAGGACATCAATGCCGGCAGCCGGGTGCAGGTCCGTTAAGCGCTGCATCGCATCAATGGCCAGGGCGTCTGTGACGTGTCCAGGTTTTTCCCAGTTCCATAAGAAACAAAATCGGGCTGGTGACGATGCACAATAACAGCCAGTCGCGCATCGGCAGCGGGGCGATCTCGAACACCTGCTGGCTGAGCGTCCAATAGGTAAAACCCATCTGCAGAAGCAGTACCAGCGCCGAGGCGCAGGCAGCGGGTGCTATGCCCTGCCAGTAACGCTTATGCCACACCGCATCGTTGAGGGTGCGGGCGCTGAGCAGATAGAAAATCTGAAACAGCACCAGAGCGTTGACCGCCAGGCTGCGCGCTTCCTCGGTGCTCGCCCACTGAGCCCGCCAGCTAAACAGTGCAAATACAGTGGCTGCACCCACGGTGCCGACCAGCAGCGTCCGGTACAACAGATTGAGGGTGATTAATCCCTGCCTGTAGGGGCGCGGGGGGCGGAGCATGACATTGGCCTCACTGCGCTCGAAGCCGATGGCCAGCGCCAGGGTTACGGCGGTGACCATATTCACCCAAAGGATTTGTGGTGGCGTGATCGGCAGCACCCAGTTGAACAGCATCGCTAACACGATAACGCTGGCCTGGGCGACGTTGGTGGGCAAAATAAAGACGATGGCTTTGACGATGTTGTCGTAAATGGTGCGCCCCTCTGACACGGCGCTGACAATAGTGGCAAAGTTGTCATCGGTCAGCACAAAGTCGGACGCCTCTTTAGCGGCGTCGGTGCCTTTAAGCCCCATGGCCACGCCGATATCAGCGCTGCGCAGGGCGGGCGCGTCATTGACCCCGTCCCCGGTCATGGCCACGGTGTGACGACTTGCCTGCAGCGTCTGCACCAATTGCAGTTTGTTCAGGGGGCTGGTGCGGGCAAATATATCCACGGAGCTGGCGGCCTCCAGCCGCTGTTCGGGGCTGAGCTCATCCAACTCGGCGCCGGTCATCACCCGCCCGGCGTTAAGCCCCAGCTCCCGGCCAATAGCGGCGGCGGTTACAGGGTTGTCTCCGGTGATCATCAATACCCGAATGCCAGCCCTATGGCATTGGGCAATGGCTTCGACGGCTTCGGGGCGCGGCGGGTCACTGATACCTACCAGCGCTACCATAACCAGCCCGCCTTCCATATGTGTGTGGGTAACGTCCTGCTGTTGGTCGGAAACCGGTTTATGGGCCAGTGCCATCACGCGCATACCGCGCAGAGCCAGCGCTTCAATCTGCTCGTGCCAATAATCTCGATCCAGGGGTTCGGGCCCATCTGTTCCGAGTTGTCGCTGGCACAGGCCGATGAGCCGATCTGGCGCGCCTTTAATGGCGATTTCTCGTTCGCCGCTGGTGCTTGGGTGTAGCGTGGCCATGTAACGTTTTTCGGTTTCAAAGGGCAGGGTGTCCAGCCGTGGCCATTGTGCTTCTACGTGTTGAGTGCTCAAGCCGTGCTTTCTGGCCAGTACATGCAGGGCGCCCTCGGTAGGGTCGCCGTGCAGGTGCCACTCGCCGTCTTCATGGATCACGTTGGCGTCGTTGCAAAGCAATGCGATACGGCAAGCGGTTTGCAGGATCGCGTCGCCCTGAATGGATCCGGAATCACAGCTCAGTGTGCCGTTTGGCGCATAACCCTCACCGCTCACACTGTAGCTACCGTGGCGTGTTACCACGGCGCGAGCGGTCATAGCGTTGGCGGTCAGGGTGCCGGTCTTGTCGGAGCAAATCACATTGACCGCTCCCAAAACCTCCACCGCGGGCAAGCGCCTGACCAGGGCATGCTGGCGGGCCATTCGCTCTACCCCCAGGGCGAGGGTGATGGTGACGATTGCGGGCAGCCCTTCGGGAATAGCGGCTACGGCAATACCGATTGCGCCCCGAAACAATTCTGCCGGGTCCGATCCGTGTAGAAAAAATCCCAGGGCTACCGTCAGTGCCGTTAGCAACAGGATGGCGACCGTCAGCTGCCCAGCGAAAACCCGCAACTGACGTTGAAGCGGTGTTTCCACCAATTCGACGCCTTGTACTAACCGGTTGATGGCACCGATTTCGGTGTGCGCGCCGGTGTGAATAACCAGACCGCGCCCGTTGCCGGAGGCCACTAACGTGCCCATATAGGCCATGCTGGTGCGCTCGGCGAGCGGCGCGTGCTCGGCCACCGGCGCCGGGTCTTTATCGCTCGCTTGGGACTCGCCGGTCAGCAGTGCTTCATCGCAGCGCAGGTTTTTGGTGTCCAGCAACCGCAGGTCGGCGGGTACCCGGTCCCCTGGCTGCAGCACAACCACATCGCCGGGCACCAGGTCGGCGCTGTCGATTTGGCGTGTCTGCCCGTCGCGCACCACTAAACATTGGCTGCGGCTCATGGACATAATGGAGCGCAGGGCACGCTCCGCCTTACCTTCTTGTAAAAAGCCGATCGTGGCATTGATCAGCACCACGGCCACGATGACTCCGGAATCTAACCAGTGGCCGATGCTTGCGCTGATGGCGCCGCTGAGCAATAAAACGTAGATAAACAGATTATGGAATTGCCGCAGCCAACGTCGCCACGCGGGCGTTGGAGCGGCGCTAGCGAGTTGGTTGGGCCCCCAGCGATCGAGTCGCTGAGCCGCTTCAGTGGTCGATAGCCCCTGGCCCTGGCTGCCCAACTTGATCAACAACTCGGCTGTGTCCGCGCTGTGTGCCGAGGCCAGAATCGGAGTCGATTCATCGGGTGCGATGGCGGAATAATCAGTCAACGAGGTGCACCTGGGCGAGTTGATCTTGTTCGTAGTGGCTGATATTGGCGATGGTGGTATCGCCAATGGTGGTCAGAGCTTCATGGGTGAAGAACGCCTGATGCCCGGTTATCACCACGTTGGGGAAGGTCAATAAACGTGCAAACACATCGTCTTGAAGCAACTGGAGCGAGTAATCCTCAAAAAACAGCCCCCCTTCCTCTTCATAAACATCCAGGCCCAGGTAACCGATTTGCCCGGACTTCAATCCGGCGATCACGGCCCGGGTATCGACCAAGGCGCCCCGGCTGGTATTGATCAGCATGACCCCTTGCTTCATCTGCTCCAGAACGGTTTGGTCGATCATGTGGTAGTTCACTGGTGTCAGTGGACAGTGCAGGGAGACAATATCGGCTGATGCCCAAAGCTCGTCCAGCGCTTTATAAACGACGCCCTGCTCTGCCAGGTCGTCGCTTGGGCAGGGGTCGTAAGCGATGACCCGGCAACCCATACCCAGCATAATGCGGGCGAACACGCTACCGATTGCGCCGGTGCCGAGAATGGCCACTGTTTTGCCCACGAGGTCAAAGCCCAATAAACCATTGAGTGAGTAGTCGTTTTCACGGATCCGGTAATGGGCCCGGTGCAGATGGCGGTTGAGCATCAGAATCAGACCCAGGGTGTGCTCAGCAATGGCGTGGGGAGAGTATTCGGGGACACGGGCGATGACCAGGCCCAGCGCTCGTGCGGTGGGCAGATCCACCTGATTAAAACCGGTACAGCGCAGGGCGATGAAGCGCACACCTTGATCCCATAACCGTTTCAAAACCTCAGCATGCAACTGATCGTTGACGAAGCAGCACACCGTGCGGCAGTTCTGAGCTAACATGACGGTATCGGTGGTTAGAGAGGCTTCCAAAAACAGCAACTGATGCTTGCCCTGATTGGCCCGGGTTAAATATTCCCGGTCATAGGGTTTTGTGCTGTATACGGCGACTTTCATGACCAAACTCCTTGTGCGAGGCATTCACGCCGCGGAAGTAATGCCCATGGGCCTGTCTGTGAACGGCGTGCGCCTTTTGGTGTGCGACTCACGCCCCAGCGCTAATGGGAAACGTAATGGCAACGTAAACTAATGACCACTTTTCCCCAGAGCAATTTCCGCCTCGGCAATATGTTGGCTGCTTTGCACGATGGAATCGGGGTTAAGAGAAATGGAGTCGATGCCGCATTCTACTAAGAATGCCGCAAAGTCCGGATGGTCCGATGGCGCCTGACCACAAATACCGACTTTACAGCCGTTCTCATGGCCCACTTTGACCACCTGCGCGATCATCCGTTTGACCGCTTCGTCGCGGGCATCGGAAATCGGGAGCAGCTCTGTTGAATCCCGGTCTATCCCCAGAATGAGTTGCGTCAGATCGTTACTGCCGATGGAAAAGCCGTCAAAGCGCTGAGCGAACTGCTCTGCCAAAATCACGTTAGAGGGCACTTCGCACATCACGTACACCTGCAGACCGTTCTCGCCCCGTGTCAAACCAGCACCGGCCATAATCTTGAGTACTTTGTCCGCCTCGCTGGGAGTGCGGCAGAACGGAATCATGGCGACAATATTGTCGAAGCCCATCTGCTCCCGGGCGCGTTTAAGTGCCTGACATTCCAGCTCAAACGCCTCGCGGTAATTTGCGTGATAATAGCGGGAGGCACCGCGCAAGCCGAGCATGGGATTGGCCTCTTCGAGCTCAAAGTCCTCGCCGCCCAACAACGCCCGATATTCATTGGACTTAAAGTCAGAGAAGCGCACTATCGCCGGATGGGGATAGCAAGACGCCGCGATTTTAGCGATACCGGTGGACAGTTTATCGACAAAGTACTCTGACATGGTGTCGTAGTGTTGAGTCATACGGCGGATGCGCTTTAGTATGGCCCGGTTCTGCACCCGCTGAGGGTATAAAAGCGCCATGGGATGTATGGCGCTTTGGCTGGAAATAATAAATTCGATCCGCGCCAGACCGATACCTCGGGTGGGCAGTTGCCACCAATACATGGCGCTATCGGGCATGGCGATGTTGATCATTAAATCAGTGCGGGTATCGGCCATTTGAGCGACTTTCACTTCTCGCCGGTCAAAGCGCATGTTGCCTTGATACACTTTACCTATGGCCCCTTCCGAGCAGTCCAGGGTAAGTTGTTGACCGTCTTTGATTAGCTGAGTGCCATTGCCCGTGCCCACCACGGCCGGTACGTTTAGTTCGCGACTGACAATAGCGGCGTGGCTGGTGGTACCGCCCCGGTTGGTGATAATGCCCGATGCCTTGCGCATGACTGGCATCCAGTCGGGATCGGTTCGGTCAGTCACTAAAATAGCGCCGTCGGGGAACCGATCGCTCTGCTTGGGTGAGTCCAGCCGGCAAGCTGGAGCGGAGGCAATGGCGTTGCCTACGCTGGCTCCTTCCAGAATGACCTGGCCTTTTTCCTTTAATTTATAGCTGTAGAAAATCGCCCGATCCTTACGCGAATGGACCGTTTCTGGGCGCGCCTGGACGATGTACATTTGTTCCGTCTTACCGTCCTTGGCCCATTCGATATCCATAGGACAGCCGTAATGTTTCTCGATGGCCTGGCCCCATCTGGCGAGGGTGAGGATTTCATCGTCGCTCAGTACCAGGGTGGTGGCTTCGGCGTTCGTGGTGGCTACCGTCAAGGTCGACTTTTGTGGTGCGGAGGTGCCGCCGCGGGGGTAGACCATTTTTTCTGCCTTGGTGCCGCACGTGCGTTCTAAAATGGGTCGATAAGGATCTTTCAGCAGCGGTTTGTAAACCATAAAACGATCGGGGTTAACGCTGCCTCTTACCACCGTCTCCCCGAGTCCCCAGGCACCATTGATCAGCACCACATCGGGAAAGCCGCTTTCGGTATCGAGCGTGAACATGACCCCCGCGCACCCTAAATCCGAGCGCACCATTTGCTGTACGCCGACGGACAATGCCAAGTGCTCGTGTCCAATATTGTGCTCTTCCCGATAGGCAATGGCGCGGTCTGTGTAAAGTGAGGCCAGGCATAGCCGGCTGGTTTCCAGCAGGGCGTCCAGCCCGCGCACGTTGAGAAAACTTTCCTGCTGGCCAGCAAAGCTGGCCTCAGGTAAATCCTCAGCCGTGGCCGAGCTGCGCACTGCCACGTCACAGTCGGGCATCTGGACTCGGTCGCACAGTGTTTGATAGGCCGTGGCTATGGCCTTGACCTGTTCCGGTGTGAAATCTCCGCTGCGAATCAGGCCCCGGATTGCGGCACCCGTTTCTGGCAGGCTCTGGCGTCGGTCAGCCAGGCGGGTCAGTTGTTCGCGAATTTGCTCTTCCAGGCCATTGTTACGAATAAAGTCGCGATAAACCTCGGCGCTGATGGCAAAACCGGGGGGCACCGGAATGGCTTCGTCACGCAGCGTTTGTATCATTTCCCCCAAACTGGCGTTTTTTCCACCAACCTGCGCAATGTCGCCAAGGTACAGGTCTTCGAACCATAAAATAGAATCTTTTTGAGACATGTGTTGCCCTTTCCCTATAAAGTCTTGCCTTGTTAACCGTTGATCCAACGGGACCGCATCAAGTCAGCCCCGGCCGGTGATTTTCTGGAGGCCAGTCTAGCGTTAGGCGCTCAACAAAAATTTGCTCCAAGTCAGATATCGTGAAGAATGCCCAGCGCATACAAACGATTTTGCGAGGTTTCTGTAACGCCTGTATATTTCAAAATCAAGTCGGACTAATCTGCCCGTGCACAGCGTCATACAAACACTACGTCTAATAAGGACACTGGGATGAGAACCGCAACCGCAATCGCTACGCTTGTGTCAGCCCTGGCATTAATGGGCTGTCAACACGTCCAGACGGTCGAAACGCCGTCCACGTTAAAAGAGGCCTACCGTGACGCTTTCTTGTTGGGTACGGCGGTAAACCAAGAGATTACCTCGGGTGAGGATGCGCTCTCCAAAGAAATTGTTCTGCAGCAGTTCAACAGCATTACGGTTGAGAACGTAATGAAAGCGGAGGAGATTAACCCCACTCCGGGGGTTTACAATTTTGCGCCAGCGGATGAATTTGTGGCTTTTGGTGAAGCTAACGGCATGCACATCGTGGGTCATACGCTGGTATGGCATAACCAGACGCCGGATTGGGTGTTTCTGGACGAGCGCGGCGAACCGAAAACGCCTCATGCTCAAGCTGAATGGATGCGCCAGCATATTGAAGCGGTGGCGGGGCGCTACGCGGGCCGTGTACACGCATGGGATGTGGTCAACGAAGTGATTGCCGATGACGGCTCCTACCGGCCCACCACCTGGGTTAATGCCATAGGCGATGGGGATGAGCTGGTAAAGCTGGCCTTTCGCTATGCGAGCGAGTACGCCCCTGATGCAGAGCTTTATTATAACGACTTCAATGCCTGGCGACCCGAAAAACGCGACGGCATAGTACGCATGGTGCGGATGTTACAGGAGGAGGGGATTCGCATCGATGGCATCGGGATTCAAGGTCACTGGGGCTTGAATTACCCTAAGACGGAACATATAGAAGCCGCCATCGAAGCCTATGCTGATTTAGGCGTCAAAGTAATGATTACGGAGTTGGATATAGATGTGTTGCCTTTGACACGGGAGGGCCAGATCATCGGCACGGGTATGAGCCACCCGCAGTTTCAGTTGGAGGAGTTCCAAGACTATTTGAATCCCTACGCGAACGGTCTGCCGGCTCAGGTGGAGGACCAGTTAAAAGACCGCTGGGCGGAGCTGTTTGCCGTTTTTTTCAAGCACAGGGATAAGATTGATCGGGTGACCCTGTGGGGAGTGACCGACAGTATGTCGTGGAAGAACGACTATCCCATACCCAATCGCACCAACTACCCATTGTTGTTTAATCGCGACGGCTCTGCGAAGCCGGCGCTTGACGCTGTATTACAGGTACCCGGGAGCCAATCACGCAATTAGGGTCGGTTAGGCGGTTTTGAGCCGGTAACGCAACCCTTCAATATCGATAAACTCCACATTGCGGCCGGTAACTTTGAGCAGATTTTTTTCATGCAGCCGAGTCAACATTCGGCTCACGGTTTCCACAGCCAGCCCTAAAAAACTGGCGATGTCATTTCGGGACATAGGCAATCGAAACTGATGAGCCGATAGATTTTGGTGACTTTGACGGGCGGAAAAGGCCAACAAGAAGGCGATGATCCGCTCTTCGGCTGTGTGCTCGCTGGTGAGCATGAGCAAATCTTCAATATTGGCCAGCTCGCGACTCATGATGCGAATGAAGTGGTCCTGAATTTCCGGCGGTAGGCGCAGTTCATTGCCCGGGCCTTGAAACATCACCTCGTAAACCAATGAGCGCTCCAGCGCCACCGCTGATCCAATGTAATGCCCACGATGAATACTATCTAGGCCGGTCAGATCCCCAGGCATATGAAAGCTGATGATTTTTTCGTCTCCCCGTTCGTTCAGCACAAGACTTTTGAACGCACCGCTACGCACCAAGTAGCAACAGGTGAAAGGTGAGCCCTGGGCATAAATTCGCTCGCCCGGTTCACAAAGAATCTTATTTCTGAACAGTGGGGCCAGAGTGTCGGAGTTGGGCTTGCTGCGCGCCAAACTGCTTGTCGCGTATGAGGGACAGCCTGGATTAGTGCCCGGCGGAAAGGAAGCAAAAAGCGAATCCATATGTGTGCTCCAATTGAACCAAATCAAAACACACGCCGTTTTCTGAAGCCGTTAAAAACGATTGATAACTCCAGTGTCGTCACTCGGCGTGTGTTGCCTAGCTCGCTAGCGGCGAGCGTTTTTAACGCCAGCTCTCTGGCTGGTGGGTGAAGCTGGAAGTTGTCTCATCAACTGCGTGTATTGTGCGTCAGTGGAGGCGAGGACTTTCCCCCGTGTTGTCCCCCGTGCTGTTGGACAAAGAGGCCATGGGGAAAGTTGCTATTACGGCGCCCCCGACGGTAATAGTATTTTGGTCATTGCTTACGCTACGCTCCGGGATTTGTGAAGCGATCTGTTGGTGTGATATGAGCTCCGCGACGTTGTTATTGGTGTCAAGAGGTGTTTTTTTTGGTTCTGAGGGCTGTTCTGTTTCGCTGGAAACGCGGCGAATATTATCACTGGGGTGGCAGGTATCACAACATGTCTCTGGTAGTTGCTTAGTGCGAAGGTCGCGCCAGCGAGAGCGAGGGTCGAGAAAATCCTGGATGGTGATGCAGCGGTCGGGGTTCAGGTTTAACACGTTATCTTTATGTGTAACGGAAGGTGTGCGGCGGTAAAGTTTAGTCCAGCACGAGCTTTTGGTAGCGTACAAATTGTTCTTTACGCGTCCCCACGTCGTCTTATTAATTATGATGGTTTGCACCTGCATTCTAATTCCCCTCCGTTGTGTACCAGCAAGACAATGAGTGTGCCACAGTTCGTACTGGGCTAATTTGACTCAGATCATTAACCGATTTTTGCCCTTAGTAAGGGCTCACACCTAGCCAAGAAAGCATGGGGAAAGGCTCTGGGTTATTGGAATCTGTCATAAATCCAAAACAACAGCAAGACCAAAACAAAAATAAACGCAATTAATCGCTGAGTTTTTTAAATAGACGACAAATTTTCGGCTATTCACACGTGTAAAGAGCGATGATCCGGCGCTGAGTGAGCGCGTTTTTTCAACGGCAAGTGCCCGCTAACTTCACCGGGCGCCATACTGGTGTATTAGTGCCACCGGGAAGCGACTGAATAAGGTGGAGATCGGCAATTTGAGCGTGCTCCGATTATTTTTTATATCCAGCTTGTCGCCGGTAAGAACATTAGTATGATCAAAGGATTCTGTGCCGTTGTGGGGCATGGGAAGTGCCACTTCTGTATTGCCCCAGAACTCCATCTTCTCTTGAGTGCCAGACGATAGACCCGCGAGCCCAATTGCGCCCGCCAACAGACGCGGTACCACGACAATCGCCGTGTGGCCCTGGTACGTGCGGGCGAAGGAAACTATGTGTTCGGCTCGATCGCCCGTCACAGACAGTGGTCGGTACTCACCGCATAAAAACAGCTCCCTGTGCTGGCGGCGAAAATCCAGGCACTTCCAAATGAGGTAGCATTTGGCGTTTCCGGTATCGATCGGCTTTGTAAGGGCCTCCATCCAATCCGTATCCTCCTGCTCTGCCGAGCGGGTTTGGTGCATGAGGTGCAAAGTTTCTATCCGTTTCGTGTAGTCCACCGGGCGTCGGTTGTCTGGGTCGACCAGGGAGAAATTCCATAGCTCGTCGCCTTGGTAGATGTCTGGCACACCCGGCGACGTAAGGGCGAGCAGTTGCTGTGACAGGCTGACAATGGCCCCCGCCTCACTGATGGGGTGTTGAAAGTCGGCCAGATCCTGCAGAAAATCCCGATTGTTCCAGTTCAAAACTTTGTCCACAAAGTCCTTTAGGTCCTGCTCGTAGTCGAGATTGCTGTTAATCCAGGAGGTATGTTGTTTGGCTTCTCTCGCGGCTTTCAACAGGTAGGCTTGAATACGCTCGCGTAAGCTATCCAGATCGAGCGTATTCAGCGGCTCTAGCGGCCAGGCGCCAATTAACGTTTGATAGAGCAGATACTCGATGTTGCTCTCGGGCCACAGGCGATCATCGCGTAGCGTTTTGTGTTCCCGGTTTAGGTCTTGCCAGTGCAATACAGCCGCTTTCCATCGGTGGGGTATTTCGGATAACACACCGATTCTGGCGCGCACGTCGGCGGATCGCTTACTGTCGTGCGTCGACAGCGCGAGCATGCTGTGGGGCCAGTGCTTAAGCCGCTCTTGATTGGCCTGGTGAAATTCGTCGGGTGTTACCCCAAATTTACCTGGGTCAGCCCCTACCTCATTCAGTGCCACCAGGCGATGATAGACGTAGAAAGCGGTGTCCTCCACGCCTTTGGCCATCACCGGCGCGCAGTACTGCTGTAGTTGCATGACAAAGCGCCGTATACGTTCTTGCAGACGGCGGTTCTTGTTCTTGCCGATGTTGTGTAGCAGGTCGCGAATGAACGCCAGGGATGAGACATCCACGGCCTGGCTGCGGCGAATGGCATTGTCGATCGCTTGGTCGATGTAACGCTTGTCCTCTTCCGAGGCCGAGTCGTCGGTGATATAGGTGCGATAGACCGGAAAACAGGCCACCGTTTCTATAATGGCCTGGCGTAGTCCGTTGAGCGTAAAGTCCCGGGTGTGGGGGTCGGCCTCGGATATCCGGTTGAGCTGATTCGCCAGCACGGCCACCTCGCTGGCAAGCGAGGTTTTCATGATGAGCTTCTTACAGTGATAGATCACATCATCTAAATCGGTCCGTCGCCCGATAAACTGATCGTAGATGTCTTGCATGTCATCGGCGTGGCGAGAATCGATAAACAGGCCGGTGCACAGTGCCGCGAATTCGTAACCGGTGGTGCCGTGTAGGGCCCAATCGTGGCGTAGAGGCTCATCGCGGCTGAGAATCTTCTCAGCGAGCAGGTATAGGGGTTTTTGAGTCCAGGCGCTCTGGGTCAGTTGGGCGCCCCGCTCTTGAAGGCGTTGAAAGTATTCGGCTGGGTTGTACAGGCCGTCGGGATGGTCAATACGCAGACCCTGGACTTTATTTCGTGCCAGAAAGTCCAACGTGGTGTTATGGGTTTGTTCAAACACCTCAGGGTCTTCCATGCGCAGACACGCCAGTTCGTTGATATCAAAAAAACGACGGTAGTTGATATCGTCCGACGCCACACGCCAGTGAGCCAGTCGGTACGCCTGGCGCTCAAGAAGAAGATGCAACCTACCGGGGTCTTCCGGTGTGTGGGGCTCCGTGCTGTTGTGATGGTCGGTGCTGGCTGAGACGATTTTTGCTACGGCCTGGTGTTCCCCATAGAGCGCCGCCAGACGTTGCTTTAATAATTCCTTGTCGCGATTGCGTTCCAGAAGTTCTTGGGGGTCGGTGCTGGATCGGGACGGAAGATTTTCGAAGGCGGTTAACAGGCTTTGAAATTCCAGCAGTACGTCATCTTCCGATTGACGGGGCTCGGTGATGCACTGCTCGGAATCTTTAAAAATGTATGGGTAGGTCTGCGGGTCGATAGGGAATAGGTGCTCGTAGTACTCCACCGCAAAGGCCCCGTTTTCTGAATCGAAGCTCAGACGGAGTTCGCCGCTATCAAGAATGTTGCCATAGTGATCGCCGAGAACCGGCACCAGCACTTTGTTGTGCATTTCAGGACGCAGGGGTGTCCAGTCGATATCGAAAAACTGGCTGTAGGGTGACGCTGGACCGTTTTCGAGCACGTCCAGCCACCACTTATTGTCCCTTCCCATAATGCCCATATGGTTTGGAACCGTGTCGAGTATGTGACCCATGTTGTGCGTGTGCAATGTGCGCACAAACTGATTGAATTGTGCCTGGGTGCCAATCTCAGGATTTAACCGGGTGTGATCGGTGATGTTGTAACCGTGGGTACTCCCGGGCCGAGCCTTTAAATAGGGCGAGCAATAACAGTGGCTGATACCGAGTTGGTGTAAGTAGGGCACAATTTGGCTGGCATCTGGAAAGTTAAACCCCCGGTGCAGTTGTAACCGATAGGTGGCATCGGGGATGTGGGTCAAGGCCTCCAGGTCTGTGTTGAGGCTAACAGCGCTTTCGCCGGTTTGTGAAGGACCAAACCGTGACGTAACGCGAGCCTGTAACGCATTGATTGTGGAGTGTCGCGAATCGGAGTGAGCGCGGGCTCCATCCAAAAAAACCGCTACCGACCAAGGGGGCAAGGTTACCTCGCTCGCCAGTTCGCTGAATAAAGCCACCGCCAGAGCGTCGGGCTGACAGTAAATTAAACTGGCCGCCTCTGGACACAGTTCGGCGCTAAATGGGCAGGGCTCGCTTCCCAGATTGATCAGCATGGCCAAATGAGAGCCATCCCGTAGTTGCCATTTAACGCTTATCGCTGTGGGCCCGATCGTTTCGTATGAGGCGTTGATAGGATCGGTACCCATCAATCCCGGAACCACAGCTTCCCGGCGTAGGGTTAACAGGTCTTTGCATAATTGTAGCCGCTCCTGATGACGGGAATCATTCAGGCTGTGCCAGTCGAGTTTGCTGTCGGTAAAGGTTTTGAGCTCGTTGGGATCGGGGATTTGTGATTCGCCTCCGGCATCCGAAAAGCTGGCGAACTGTGCAAACTCGCTGCGTCGACCCTTGGTGACCGCCTCGCCCAACTCGCCGTGAAAATCACAGAAGAACAAAAACGGGGTGGTGGCCGCGAACTCTTCGCCCATAAAAAGGAGTGGCGGAGAAGGTGCCAACAGGCGGATGGCAAGTGCCGCCGTCACGGCGTCAGCCTCAGCGATAGTATCGATGCGTTCCCCCAGAGCGCGGTTGCCTACCTGGTCGTGGTTTTGCAAAAAAGAAACGAAAGCCGTGGGAGGAAGATGAGCGCTGGATTCTCCGCGGAGTCGATTATCTCGGTAAGGAGATGGTTCGCCTTGGTAGGCAAATCCTTCGGCCAAGCAACGGGCTAGATGCCGCGCCCCTGAACCGGCATAGTCGCCATAGTAACCATCGCCTTCTCCGGTAACCAGAGTGTGTAAACTATGGTGAATATCGTCGTTCCACTGCGCGGTATACATGGAGCGGTTGTTATTGGCGCCCAGATCCAGGTAGTGAGCCGCGTTGTCGTCATTTTCGAGGATTAAGTGGATCAGTCGATCACGACCGGGCCCCTGCTGCACTCGCTCGGCAAGCTCGCTCAAAAAATCTGGCGACGAGTCATCCTGTATCGCGTGCACCGCGTCCAGGCGAAGCCCATCAAAATGATATTCTTCCAGCCAGTACAAGGCGTTGTGAATAAAAAACTCCCGCACAATCTCGCTGTAGGGCCCATCGAAGTTGATTCCATCACCCCAAGGGGTTTGGTGCTTGTGGGTAAAAAAATTCGGCGCGTACAGATGCAGATAGTTACCGTCAGGGCCGAAATGGTTATACACCACGTCCAGCAACACCATCATTTCGCGTTCGTGAGCGGCTTGTACCAGGCGCTTGAGATCATCGGGACTGCCATAGCATTGGCTGGGCGCAAAAGGCAGCACACCGTCGTAGCCCCAGTTTCGTTCGCCTGGGAAGGCCGATAAGGGCATGAGCTCCAGAGCGTTGACTCCCAGATCAGCCAGGTAGTCGAGTCGTCTCTCGATGCCCTCATAGGTGCCGCTGTCACTAAATGTTCCGGTGTGCAGTTCGTAGACGACCGCCTGCTCCCAAGGTCTGCCCCGCCATATGGTGTCTCGCCACTCCGCTATTGTGGGGTCGACCACTTGGCTGGGGCCGTGCACGCCTTGGGGCTGAAAACGAGAGGCGGGGTCGGGGACCACCTGTTCGTCGTTGATAAGGTAAGAGTACAGATCGCCCCGCTGCGCTTGATCGGTATGCAGCGAGTACCAGCCTTCCCCGTCCGCTTGGGGTGACATCTGCTGTACATGGCCGTTGCGGTGCAATTGCAATAGAACATCTTTGGCGGCCGGTGCCCACAGCCGGAATTCGACGCTACCGTCGTCTCCGACCTCAGCACCAAAGGGCATTCTGTGTAGACGCTTCACGGCGACCTCTTATGTTGAAGAAGAATCAGCGAATGCTCCGGAACCGTGTATTCATCGGTGGCTGAAAACGGCTCTGCCGGACTGTGGGGGTCGTAGGTGCTAAGGGCCAGGGTCCACGTTTTAATATCCAATATTTGGGGTAGGGTGAAGGTAACCTCCTCACGGTCAGCGTTTAGCAACATGAGAAAATCGTCATCGATGACGGGTTCGCCGCGATTGTCTACATCGCGGATACCCTGTCCAGGCAGGCCGATGCCCAAAGAGCGCGCATGGGTGTGTTGCCACTCGTCCTGAGTCATTTCAACGCCGTTGGGGTTGAGCCAGAATATATCCTTAACACCGTTGTTGTTGACGGCATCGCCTTCAAAGAAGTGTCGACGTCTAAAGCTTGGGTGGCGTTTTCGAAAGGCGATCAAGCGCTTACAGAATTCAAACAGTTCTTGATCGGCACCGGACAAATCCCACTTAAGCCAGCTGATTTCATTGTCTTGACAATACGCATTGTTGTTACCCCCTTGGGACCGACCGCGTTCGTCCCCAGCCACGAGCATGGGTACACCCTGAGATAGAAACAATGTGGTGAGTAAGTTGCGCTTTTGTCTTTCTCTAAGCGCCAGGATTTCCGGGTCGTCTGTGGCGCCTTCGACACCACAGTTCCAACTGCGGTTATGGTCTTCGCCGTCCTGGTTATCTTCTTTGTTGGCCTCGTTTTTCTTCTCGTTGTAGCTGACCAGGTCGTGTAGTGTAAAACCGTCGTGTGCCGTGATGAGGTTGATGCTGGCGTAGGGTCTTCGGCCGTCGGAAAAATACAAGTCGCTGGATCCGGTTAAGCGGGTTGCTAACTCGGCGATGGAGCCGCCCTTGCCGCTCCAATAATCCCGAATCGCGTCCCGATACTTTCCGTTCCACTCGGTCCAGCCCGGCGGGAAATTACCGACCTGATAGCCGCCTTCGCCTAAATCCCAGGGCTCGGCGATCAGCTTCACGCCGGACAACACCGGATCCTGGTGGATGATGTCAAAAAATGCGCCCAATCGGTCCACCTCGTGCAGCTCTCTGGCAAGCGCGGAGCACAGATCAAAGCGAAAGCCATCCACGTGCATTTCATTCACCCAGTAACGCAGGCTATCCATGATCATCTGTAGCACACGGGGATGCATCATGTTTAGGGTGTTACCGGTGCCGGTATAATCCATGCAGTAGCGCTCATCGCCAGGCACTAAACGGTAGTAAGCGCTGTTATCGATTCCGCGATACGACAGCGTGGGCCCCATGTGGTTGCCTTCTGCCGTGTGGTTGTAGACCACATCGATAATGACTTCTATGCCGGCCTCATGAAGTGTTTTGATGGCGATTTTTAAATCGGTTACGGGTCGGTTCGCCGCGTACCGGGAGTCCGGCGCGAAATAGTTGATGCTGTTATAGCCCCAGTAATTTCTCAATCCCTGGTCCACCAGTGTGCGGTCATCGATGAAGGTGTGGATAGGCATTAATTCCACGGCCGTGACACCCAGATCTTTTAGATAATCGATCACCTGAGGCTCGGCCAGCGCCAAGTAGGTGCCCCGCAGGTGTTGGGGAAGGTAGGGGTGGAGTTGGGTAAAACCCTTAACATGCAGCTCGTAGATAACGGTGTCGTGCCAGGGTGTATTTGGCGGTGTGTCATCGCCCCAGTCGAAGATGGAATCGATCACCCGTGACTTGGGCATCTGATCCGCGTTATCCCGCTCATCGAACGACAGATCTTCCTGTTCGTCTCCAATGCGGTAGCCGAAGTGTTTATCGCTCCAGTGCAGGTCACCGACGATCGATTTGGCGTACGGATCCAGTAGCAGCTTATTGCCATTGAACCGGTGTCCCTGCTCAGGCGCGTAGGGTCCATACACCCGGTAGCCGTACAGCAGGTCTGGCCCCGCACCGGGAAGATAGCAATGCCACACCCAGTCTGTATTTTCAGTCAGGTTGATGCTTTCGGTTTGACTATTCGTCGTGGCATCGAACAGGCATAGCTCCACTCTTTCTGCGTGTTCCGAAAAGATCGCAAAGTTAACACCCTGACCATCCCAAGTGGCTCCCAGTGGAGCGTGCTTACCGGGCCAAACATTTGAAGAGTATCGAGTCATTGGTACATCCGATGTGCCATTTACAAGCTCGACCTGTGAGTCGTGATTAAAGCCGAGCCCGTTACGATGATGTTGAAAAGAAAGGCCCGGCATTTCCCCTGCGGCCTTTCTACCGGATATATCTATTCTGCCGGTTTCTGGGTATCGCTATCGATCGCACGTAAGTCATGTAGCCGCACACGATTTTGGCATAACCCCTAAATGACGAGGTTGACCCAGATCAGTTACGGCGCTCGCGTCATCGGTGCTGCTATGCCCAGACCATAAAGCCCATTTCGAACGGATGAGAGAGTGCTGAATGGTACGGGTATATTCGAAAGCGCAATGTTTGTTCGCCGGGAAAGGGTGGCGTTAACGATAATTTGAATGTCGACTTGCCTTGGTCGGTGTTCTCGGGTTTAAGTTGTGCAACGAAAGGTTCCGGCTGCTCATTACCGTCCGGGTTAAGAGAAGTGATGATGCACTCGACCCGAACATCGGTTGCCGTTAACCCATTGAGATTGGCGCTTGCGCTCAGATGCAGCTGTTCGTCGTGATAGCAGGGGTAGGGAATGTCATCGTCAACGGTTAAGGAAACGCCTTGCCAGTTGCGTCGCACCCGTTGTTTCCACGCGGATAATTGTTGAGCCATCTGGCCCTCGTCGGCGGTGAATCGCTTGTGCTGTTGGCTCGCAGGAAAGTAGAATTTCCTGACGTAGTCCATCACCATTCTCTGGGCGCTAAAACGCGGCAACATGGTACGCATGGATGCTTTGGATTTCTCGATCCAGCCTTGTGAGTAGTCCCGGTTGGAGCGGTCGTAATACAGGGGGATAACCTGGCGCTCCAGTATGTCCAGTAGATCACTGGCTTCTTCCCGGTTCCGAAACTCTTCCTCGTGCTTCGAATCTCGCGGCACGATCGCCCAGCCGTTCGTGCCGTCGTAACCTTCTCCCCACCATCCGTCCAGAACACTCAGGTTAAGCGCACCATTAATCGCCGCCTTTTCACCCGAGGTGCCGCTGGCTTCCTGCGGGTATTCCGGATTGTTGAGCCATACATCGACGCCGGATACCAACCGCCGCGCCATGGCCTGGTCGTAATCCTCTAACAGCAGTATGCGCCCCAGAAATGACGGCCGCATACTGAGATCGTGAATAACCTTAATCAATTGTTGGCCCGGTTTGTCTTTCGGGTGCGCTTTACCGGCAAAAATCACCATTACCGGTCGATCGGGGTTATTGAGCAGTCGCTCCAGACGCTCCAAATCGGAAAACAACAATGTGGCGCGCTTATAGGTGGCAAAACGGCGGGCGAAGCCGATCACTAAACAGTCCCGGTCGGGAGACGAAAGCGGTTCCAGCATATGCTCGGCTACAGAAGCGCTGGTGCCGTTGCGTCGGTGTTGGCGCATCAGCCCGCGGTGCATATAGCGGAACAGTTGCTGTTTAAGCGCTTGGTGTATCCCCCAGTATTGATAATCGGGGATCGCATCCACAAACTTCCAAAATTCCGGGCGTCGCAGCTCGCTGCGCCACGTCGGCGCCTGAATGTTAAACAGGCTGGCCCATTCAGGCGCAAGGAACGTGGGCACATGCACGCCATTGGTGATATAGCTGATAGGGTTCTCGTTGGGGGGAACCTGAGGCCAGATACTGCCTTCCATCTTCGACGCGACACCGCCGTGTATGCGACTTACGCCATTGTGAAAGCGCGAGCCTCGGAGCCCGAGTGTCGTCATGTTAAAGCTATCGCCGTCGGGGGTAGCCCCTAACGCAAATAATGTTTCGGTGTCGACGTTGAGCGCGCGGGCGAATATGGCTAAGTAATCGGTGATCAACTCCCGTCCAAAAATGTCATGGCCCGCTGGCACCGGGGTGTGGGTGGTAAACAATGTCGTTCCGGCTACCGCTTCCAGTGCACTGTGGAAATCCAGACCACTCTCCACCGCCATGCGACAGCGCTCCAACACCGCTAACGCGGCATGCCCTTCGTTGTTGTGCCACACGGTGGGTTTTAACCCCAGTTTTACCAACGCTCGGGTTCCGCCCACACCCAGCACCAGTTCTTGCTGAATCCGGGTCTTTTGGTCGCCCCCGTACAGCTGGGCAGTGATCTTCTGATCCTCGGGATTGTTTTCGGGCACCTGGGTATCCAGTAAGTAAAGACGTATGTGTCCGACCCGGGCTTCCCACAGCCGCGCGTACACCGTTCGGTTCGGAAAGGGAATCTCCACTTTCAGTGGGTTTCCGTCAGTATCTTCAAGAGGCGAGATCGGCAGCTCGTCGCTGGTATGGGTGCGGTAATTGGCGACTTGTCGGCCTTCGGCGTCTATATGCTGGATAAAATAACCCTGTTGATAGAGCAAGCCGATGGCAACAAAGGGTAGGCCAAGATCGCTCGCCGCCTTACAGTGGTCACCTGCCAGGATACCGAGCCCCCCGGAGTAGATGGGAAAGCTTTCGTGCAAACCGAACTCGGCACAAAAGTAGGCCACCAGTTCGGATTCCTCGGGTAGGTGTTCGGTAACCTCCGGGTCTGGTCGAGCGGCCAGGTAGCTATCATAGGCGCTGATCACCCGCTGGAACTCAGCCATATACGCGCGGTCTTGGGCGGCTCGATTGATACGCTCTTGGGGTATTCTGCGCAAAAAGACTTTGGGGTTATGGCGAACCTGCTCCCACAACTCCAGGTCGAGCCGCGCAAAAATACTGCGGATGCTGTGGTTCCAGCTGTACATTAAATCGTTGGCCAGCTCGTTTAAGCGGGCCAAGCTTTCAGGGATGTGGGGGCGAGCCTCAACGGTAAAACGACGCGGTTGCATAAATTACTCTCCTTGCCGATACATCTAACCGAATGGGATTTAGGGAGCCGTACGCTGCTCCAGTGCCGAGTCGTACACGTCCATATAAGCGCGTGCACTATGTTGCCACGAGTAATCGACCTTCATCCCATTGACCTGTAGACGCTGCCAATGTGCGGGATCTTGGTAAAGGTTTAACGCGCGCCTAAGGGCTTGCAAAAAGCTCTCCGGCGTCGGCTCGTTGAAGCTGAAGCCATTTGCCTGGTCCATGGGAAACTCATCTGCATCGAACACTGTGTCCTTTAACCCCCCGATGCTGTGCACCACGGGTGGGGTGCCATACAAAAGGCTGTACATTTGGTTCAAGCCACAGGGCTCAAAGCGCGATGGCATCATAAATAGGTCGACCCCTGCGGTGATGCGATGCGCCAGCGCCTCGTCGTACGTGAGCGTAAGCGACACCTGTCCTGGGTGCTGACGTGCCAGTGCGTCTAAACGCTGCTCCAGTTCTGGCGTGCCGCTGCCCAATAGTGCCACTCGACAGCCTTGAGCTATCAGCCATGGCAAAATTTCTACGATCAGGTCAATTCCTTTTTGCTCTACCAGCCGGCCGATAAAACCGACCAGGGGCTGCTCTTCACGGCCAACGTCCAGCCGCAGTTCCCGCACCAGATTCTGTTTACAACGAGCTTTGTTACGCAGATCGTCGGCATGATAATTAGCCGGGAGGTGAGGATCGGTCTCAGGGTCCCAGTCGGCTTGGTGCACGCCGTTAAGGATGCCGCTCAGATGCTCTCCCCGATCGCGCAACACCCCGTCCAATCCGCATCCGTGTTGTTCGGTGCGAATTTCCCCCGCGTAACTGGGGCTTACGGTAGTCAGCCGGTCTGCGTAAATCAGCCCTCCTTTAATGAAAGATAATTGACCGTAAAACTCAAGACTGTGCATATGCCAGAATGTTTCCGGAAGACCTAACTCATGGCGAGTCTCAGCCGGGAACAATCCCTGGTAAGCAAGGTTGTGAATCGTGAACACCGTCGCCGGTCGATTGCTGTGGCCGTGTAGCAGAGCAGGCGCCAGCGCCGTGGGCCAATCGTTGCAGTGCACGACATCCGGCTGCCACCGAAGGCCCACATCGCCCAGGGCCAAACGGCGCGTTAGCTCACAAAAAAGGTGAAATCGTTCGGCGTTATCCGACCAATCACGATCATTCTCGTCCGTGTAAGGATTACCTGAACGCGTAGAAAAGGCGGAACACTCTGCGACCCAAAACGTAATGTCGGCGTTTTTAACGGGAGTTTGCCAGAGAGTTATCGACGTGGTTCCAATGCTCAGCTGCGCGATTCGTCTTCGCCCGAAACTTTTCTTTATCACGTCCAAAGCCTGGGGGTAGCCCGGAACCAACACGCGGACCTGGTTTCCCAATGCGGTGAGCGCGGCGGGCAAGCTGGCGGATACATCGGCCAGGCCGCCGGTTTTTATCAGCGGGTAGGCCTCACTGCTGGCAAAGAGTATTTTGTGCATCAGTGGCTCGTTGCTAACGTGGGTTTACGCCATGGGGTGAAGCTTCAGTACCAAGGCGCCCAGCGGCGGGAGAGTCAACGAAATGGACTGCTGGCGTCCCATCCATGAAATGGGCTCCGTCAGCAAAGGCCGTGCGTTGCCTACGTTGCTGCCGCCATAAAATTGTGAATCCGAATTCAAGAGTTCCTGGTACCTTCCGGCTTCAGGTACACCGATGCGATAATCGTGCCGCGGTACAGGGGTAAAGTTAAGAATGACCGCCACAGACTCATGCTCGCTATGACGAAGATAACTGATGATTGACTGCGAGCTGTCGTGACAGTCAATCCACTCAAATCCTTCGCCGCCATGGCTGTATCGATGCAGTGCCGGTTCTTGGCGATAGAGATGGTTGAGGTCTTTAATAAGCCGTTGCACTCCGGCGTGCTCGGGGTACTGTAATAGATCCCAGTCCAGCTGCCGCCCCTCGTTCCATTCCCGATACTGGCCTAGCTCTCCGCCCATAAATAGCAGCTTCGATCCGGGGTAGGTGTACTGAAGCGTAAACAGAAGTCGTAGGTTGGCGTGCTGCTGCCAGGGGTCGCCGGGCATTTTACCGATCAAACTGCCCTTGCCATGGACCACTTCATCGTGAGATAGAGGCAGCGTAAAGTTTTCGCTGAACGCGTACAGCAAACCAAAGGTGAGCTTGTCATGATGGTAGTGACGGAAAATCGGATCTTGGCTCATGTAGCTGAGCGTGTCATGCATCCAGCCCATATTCCACTTCATGGTAAAGCCCAGGCCCCCCAGCCACGAGGGACGCGTCACTTGGGGCCAAGACGTGGACTCCTCCGCGATAACCAAGGTTCCCGGGTGACGGCTTTGGCAGGTGTTGTTGAGCGCTCGGAGAAACTCAATCGCCTCTAAGTTTTCGGCACCGCCATAGATGTTGGGTAACCAATCCTCCCCTTCGCGAGAGTAGTTGAGATAAAGCATGGAGGCGACCGCGTCAACGCGCAGGCCGTCGATGTGAAAACTGTCTAGCCAGTACAGCGCACTGGCGATTAGAAAGTTTCGCACTTCATTCCGGCCGTAGTTATAGATTAAGGTGCCCCAGTCGCGATGCTCGCCACGGCGGGGGTCCTCGTGCTCATATAATGCCGTGCCGTCGAAGCGAGCCAAAGCGTGCTCATCCCGGGGGAAGTGGCCGGGAACCCAATCCATAATCACGCCGATGCCGTGCCGGTGGCAATGATCAACGAAGTAACGAAAATCGTCGGGATTACCATGCCGACTCGTGGGCGCGTAATAGCCTGTGGTTTGATAACCCCAAGACTCGTCCAAAGGGTGTTCGGTGACCGGAAGCAGCTCTATATGGGTAAAACCAAGTTCCCGCACGTATTCCACCAATTGGTGAGCCAGCTCCCTGTAACCCAGCCAGCGGCCGTCATCGTGGCGCCGCCATGAACCCAGGTGCACTTCGTATACGGATATGGGTGCATGTTGCCAATCCCAATTCTGGCGGCGCGCCATCCACTCATCATCCTGCCATCCGAACGGCTCGTGCCACGGCACCACAGCGGCGCTGGCCGGGCGCACCTCAAACTGTTGCCCATACGGATCCGTTTTCTGCTGCACCCGTCCACTATGGCGTGACCGAATTGAATACTTATAGAGACAGTCAGGACCGAGGTTGGGAATAAACAATTCCCAAACCCCTGAGGCGCCACGATTGCGCATGCAATGAGTGTACTCATTCCAATGATTAAAATTGCCCACGACGCTGACACGCTCGGCGCCGGGCGCCCAGGTGGCAAAACGCACGCCGGTGACACCATCGATGTCGTCGTAGTGGGCGCCGAGTATGTCGTAGATACGATAGTGCTTGCCTTCGCCAAAAAGGTGCAAGTCGTAATCGCTAATCAGAGGCGAGAAGCTGTAAGGATCGACAAACCGATGCCGTTCGCCATCGTGATAGTGACACACCAGTTCGTAATGCTGAGGGACAGCACGGCGGCTTCCGTACCATTGAAATAATCCTGGGAAACTCGTCGTCTGCATCGCTTCGGTTTTGTGATGCAGTTGAATTTTTACCGAACGTGCGTTTGGCACGAATGCCCTCACGCAGACACGGTCAGCACTGACAGGGTGACAACCGAGTAGATCAAATGGGTTGTGATGGCGCGCTTCAATCAGTAGTTGAGCATGGTTGGGAAGGTGTTGTGCGAGTCCTTGCAGCATTCAGTTTGGCTCCGAAATCTACGCGATTTTATGGATCATCTACCCCTTATAAGGCGATCTATTGAACGCTAAAAATACCCTGACGCTCATGATCTGGGTCAAGTTTAACGGGGAAGCCCTATGATACCTTTTCGCAGCGCAAGCCTTGAGTATTGCGCGGTTCTTTCAACATTATTAGTACAAGACGAGAAATTATTTTGAGGCGGAAAGGATGCAGACATCAAAACGATTTGTTAGCCGTCTGACACGTCAGACACTGGCGCTTGTGCTTGCCGGAGGGCGCGGCTCCAGACTGCACGATTTAACCACATGGCGGGCGAAGCCTGTTGTTCCTTTTGGCGGAAAGTTTCGCATTGTTGATTTTCCGCTCTCCAACTGCATTAACTCTGGTATCGGCCGTATCGCCGTACTGACGCAATATAAAGCCCACTCGCTCATTCGGCATATTCAGCGCGGTTGGGGATTTATGAAAGGCGATACGGATGAGTTCGTTGAGCTGTGGCCAGCTCAGCAGCGGATCGAAACCTCGTGGTATGCCGGCACCGCCGATGCGGTATTGCAGAATCTGGATATCATTCGCAACCATAAGCCTGCCTATGTTCTGATTCTGGCGGGCGATCACGTCTATAAGATGGATTACGGCACCATGTTGGCGGCACATGTGGAGCAGGGCGCCGACGTCACGGTCGGCTGTATAGAAGTTCCCGTCGCTGAGGCCACCGCCTGTGGCGTTATGGCGATGGATGAAAATCAACGGGTCACTGAGTTCGTTGAAAAACCGGCTAATCCAAAACCCGTTCCGGGTAACCCCGAAAAAGCGTTGGTGTCCATGGGCATTTATGTTTTTAGTGCCAAGGTATTGTACGACGAGCTGGCCAGAGACCATGAGTTGGCGGAAGAGTCTAGCCATGATTTCGGGAAAGATATTATTCCTTCCATGATCTCTCGAGCGAAGGTCATGGCGTTTCCGTTTCATGACCCTTTGAAAGGTGGGCCAGCCTACTGGCGAGACGTGGGCAGCATTGATAGCTTATGGCTCGCCAACCTTGAGCTGATCGGCGTGAGTCCAGAGCTGAACTTGTACGATGCCGACTGGCCTATATGGACCTATCAAGAGCAGCTTCCTCCGGCCAAGTTTGTGTTCGATGACGACGACCGCCGAGGTATGGCGGTGGACTCTATGGTCGCTGGCGGATGCATTATTTCAGGTGCAATGGTGCGTCACTCGGTGCTGTTTTCGGAGGTGGTAGCGCACTCGTACGCCTATGTCGAAGACTCGGTGATATTCCCCGATGTAGAGGTGGGGCGCAATTGTCAAGTGCATCGCGCCATTATCGATCGCGGCTGCCGCTTGCCCGACGGCATGAAGATTGGCGTAGACCTGGAGGAGGATGCTCAACGATTTTACGTATCTCCGGGCGGCGTCGTGCTGGTGACGCCGGAAATGCTCAACCAGGATTACGCTCATGGACTCTGATTACTCCGCCCGCGTCGTATTATGCTGGCACATGCATCAGCCCGTTTATCAGGATCAACAATCGGGCACGTTTATGGCGCCCTGGGTATACCTTCATGCCATTAAAGATTACAGCGATATGGCGGCGCACCTGGAGGCCCACCCCAATGCAAAGGCGGTGGTCAACTTCGCACCGGTGCTGTTGGTGCAGATCGACGAGTATTTAAAACAAATTGATCAATGGCGCCAGAGCGGCACCCCATTTACAGATCCGTTACTCGCCGCGCTGGTCCAGGAAAAACCCACCGATCCGCTGTCACCGGAGTATTTGGAATTGGTGAAGATGTGTCTGCGAGTGAACACGGAGAGAATCATCAACCGCTTTGATTCCTTCAGACAGCTGGCGAAGATCGCCAATTACTATTGCGATAAGCCCCAAACCCGAGGTTACTTTGGAGAGCAGTTTCTTGTAGATCTGGTCGTTTGGTACCACCTTGGCTGGATGGGCGAGTTCGTGCGACGGGATAATGACGTCGTGCGGAAGCTAATGGACAAGGGCCGCTATTTTAGCGTTGAAGACCGCAACGCACTGATGGATGTGATTGCCGACATTATGGCGACGATTTGTCCTCGGTATCGTGCGCTGGCGGAGGAGCAACAAATTGAGCTTGCCGTCAGTCCATACGCACATCCTATGTTGCCGTTGCTGATCGATCTTGAGTCGGCCCGCGAAGCACAGCCGGATGTCGAACTGCCTCAAGCACCGGTCTACCCCGGTGGCCGTGAGCGGGCGCAATGGCATCTTCGCCAAGCGCGCCGGGTATTTAAAGACTTCTTTGGTATGGAACCGACGGGTTGTTGGTCGTCAGAGGGGGGCTTGAGTAAACCGGTTCTGGAACTTCTCGAAGAAGAGGGTTTCCAGTGGACCGCCGGTGGCGATTCCGTGTTGTACAACAGTTTGGCAAAGAACGTTGATGCGAACTCAGGCGGTGAGCAGTCTTCCGAGGATCATAACGCGCGGCCCCACGCGGCGGTTCGTTTCGGTGACAACACCTTATCGGTATTTTTTCGAGATGACGGCTTGTCGGACTTGATTGGTTTTAATTACTCCGACTGGCACGCAGAGGATGCGGTAAGCAACCTGGTACATCACCTGGAAAATATCGCCCAGAGCGCAAGCACACAGACGCCCTGCGTTATCTCCATTATTCTGGATGGCGAAAATGCCTGGGAATACTATCCCGAGAACGGCATTCACTTTCTGGATGAATTGTACCGTCGTCTCGAGGCTCATCCGACGTTAAAGCTAACGACGTTTAGCGAAGCGGTCAGCGCCAGCCAGAATCATCGGGTACATCTTCCAGAAATTGTCGCCGGGAGCTGGATATACGGAACCTTTTCTACCTGGATCGGCGATCCGGATAAAAATCGTGCGTGGGATTTACTGTGCGAAGCCAAGCAGCAATACGATGCGGTGATGGCCGAAGGCGTGCTAACGCCGGAGCAAGTTGCCAGCGCGGAGCACCAACTGGCGCTGTGCGAGGGCTCGGATTGGTTCTGGTGGTTTGGAGATTATAACCCGCCGGAAACTGTAAGCGCTTTCGAGCATCTGTATAGAAGACATTTGGAAAATTTATACGCGTTGCTCGACAAGCCCGTACCCCAGCATGTGTATGACCGAATTAGTCAGGGAGGAGGCGCTCCCGAACGCGGCGGGGCGATGCGCCATGGTCACTCAGAACAGGATCGCTAATGACACGACAGGACCTTACGCCAGCTCTCGCGAAACGTCGGGCGGGAATCTTGTTGCATCCCACAGCTCTCCCCGAAAGGTTGGGGCCGCTGGGCACCGGTGCCCGCCGCTTCATTGATTTTTTAGCCGGTGCCGATGTGACCGTCTGGCAAATGTTGCCGGTCGGGCCCACCCATCATGATAGGTCACCTTACAACGCCTTGTCGGCTAATGCTGGCAGCGCGGATTTGATTGACCTTGGAGAGCTTGCCGACGAAGGCTGGCTAAACAAGGACGAGTTGGCGGGCGATATCAGTCCAGACAGGCGTCGTGAGCTGCTGAGTTTGGCGGCGGAACGCTACCTGGATGGATACGCCGATGACGCCTCTGATGGCCCCCGCGAGTATGTTGAATTTCTGCAACACAACGCGGGCTGGCTGCACGATTATGCACTGTTTCAGGCTTTGCGAGAGCGATACCAAGGTGCGCCCTGGACGGCGTGGCCCGGGCCGTTACGAGACAGCGATCCCTCCGCGCTGGAACAATTTCAGGGGGAGGCGAAAACCGTCCTTCGCCGGGTTCGATTTGAGCAGTTTGTCTTCTATCGACAGTGGCAGGCGCTGCGCCGCTATGGTCACGAGCGGGGCGTCTACTTATTCGGGGACATTCCGATTTTTGTTGCCCATGACAGTGTCGATGTGTGGGCCCATCGGCACTTGTTCAAACTGAATGACGTGGGCGAGCCGTTAGTGGTTGCTGGCGTGCCGCCAGATTATTTTTCTGAACGCGGCCAGCATTGGGGCAACCCGCTCTACGATTGGGATGCCATGGCTAAGGATGGTTACCAATGGTGGCTTGATCGTCTGGGTGTGCAACAGAAGCTATTCGATCTCATACGCATAGACCATTTCCGCGGCCTGATGGCGTGTTGGGAGATTCCGGCCGACAGTGGCGACCCTCGCCTAGGAGAATGGGTGAGTGTTCCGGGGCACGAGTTTTTAGAAGCATGTTTCAAAGCGTTTCCTAAACTGCCCATTGTGGCGGAAAACCTCGGCGTCATCGGTGCTGATGTTGAGGCGTTACGGCAACGGTTTTCGATACCGGGAATGGCCGTCTTACAGTTTGGCTTTGATGGTCAGTCGGACAACCCCCATCTGAACCACAATCACCATGTGAATGACGTGATTTATACCGGTACCCACGACAACGATACCAGTCTTGGTTGGTATCTCAGTGAAAGCGACGCCATTCGTCGAAATCTACATGACTATATCGGCAGCGATACCGAACCTATGCCCTGGTGTCTCATACGTCTGGCGATGCAATCCGTGTCACGGTTAGCGATTATTCCACTTCAGGATGTTATGGGGCTTGATAGTCGAGGCCGCGTTAACACGCCGGGAACATCGGAAGGAAATTGGCGTTGGCAGTTTGAGTGGGACCAGATCGATTCGAAATCTGTGGCTCGCTTTCGGCACTTGGTGAAGCTTTTTGGGCGTGCGCCGCCAAGCCATTAATTGATTGATTGAGATCAACTGATTTTGGATGATGATGGTCTATAAAATCTATCGTACCCACGTAGTTGCGAGGTGGAATCCCGTGGAGCACAGGCACAGACATAGAGTTCCCGCATTTCTGGACGTATTGATCTATCAGGGTGGTGTTCCCGCTGCGGCGGGCACGGTCCGAAACGTGAGTCGAGACGGTCTTTTTATTAATACGGATTTCGACGCCGTTGGTGTGAATCAGCAAGTGGATTTGGAGTTTAGCCTGCCCGCCGGAGGTGAGCCGCAATCGCGTCGCATGAGTGCTGTGGTGTTGCGAAAAACCGACAACGGCTTCGCTTGCGAGTGTGCTGACGCGGAGGATGACTGTCACTTTATTGCCCTTTCGGATCTGGTCGCCTGGCTAAAATCCAACCGCTTGCCGCATTCCCACTGATTTTTTTTCAGCGTTAAACCCAGCCTCTCAATCTGTTGTCTTGACGTTGCTTCGGCAACGTCAAGTTTCTGTGTGCCGATAACATCGGCCGAAAACAGGGCGCATTACTTGTTCATTAGTTGTGTGCAACCTGTTGAAAGATTGTTGACTCATGTCAAAAGCCGCTGGGGTTAAATGGGTTATAAAGTCGCTTCGCTTCGTTTCATGAGGGGGAAAATTATAATGGAACATCGGAAAACCAAACGTGTGCCGGCCAATATCCACGTCTTGCTATATCAGCGGGGGCTGCCGGCGGCCGTGGCCGTCGTGCGCAACATTAGCAAGAGCGGGATGTTTGTGGCGACGGACTTCGATGATATCGACGTCAACCAAAAAGTGGACGTAGAGTTTCGCCTTGATGGGGAGAGCGGCGAGCGGCATCCACATCAGTGGGTTAAAGCGCAAGTTGTGCGCAAGAGCCCTATGGGGCTTGCGTTGGAGTGCGATGACGACAGCGACAACTTTTGTTCTGCGGCGGTTGCCGAAGTCTTCTACTGGCTGCATTCCAACGCACGACGTCAAGCCGGGGAGGCGGTTCCAAGTCGCCGCTATGCCTGAGCGAAGTACTTTATTTTCCAAGGCCGTGTCGGGTTATTTTCACGACTGGAGACGGCTCAGCCCTTTCAACCAAACTTTGTTCGTACGATAAGCAGGAGCAGCAGTAATGGAAACGATTAATTTCGATGAGTGGGAAACCAATCTGGAACTTGGCCAGGCGGTACATTGCAGCGGCTTGTCTCTGCGTATTGAGGGAGATCCAAAAGACCCGTCAGCGGTAACACCGATCAACTTTTCCAGTTTGGGAGTGGCCGATCAGGCCCGCTTGTTACGCGAGGGTTTGGCGGCGCTGGCAGCGGCGGCGCGGCGCGCGCCCGAGGTCAAAACCAGTCATCAGCGAGCGGCGGAGGAAAGCGCCCGACTGTTTGCTCAACGCCAGGATCGTCCCATTCGGCCGACCTTGTCGCTAAACAAATAGGGTAGTTACGTCTGATTAGCCGAGGGATACCGGCACGATTGAGGTAGGCTCTGGCCGCCCCTGTGGGCGGCCAGAGCGCGCTCATCCTTAACGAATAACCAATTGGCCACGCAACTGCAGTTCGGTGCGATGATTATCCATGGCGCTAAACAGTAACTCCAAACGATGATCCGCCCCGGCGACCTGACTTTGCGGCACACGCACCCCGGTTCCGGATCCCATAAGGCGCTCCAGCTCACTGGAAACCGCGTCGATGGCATCGAGAATTTGCTGGGTCGTGGCCTCATCTCTAAACACCCGGCCTTGACCGGTCAGGCTCAAGTACTGATCACACTCTTCCAGCCACTGTTTGCGTTGTTGCAAAAAGGTGCGAATATTTCGCATCCCGCCCTTGTGTCCTGTGGGTAAGTTCTTTTCCTGATAGCTGGACAGACTGTCTCTTGCCCGAAGAAGAAAATCCACACTGGTATCACGACAGTAGGAGGCAGTGAGGTAACTGGGGAAGCGCACGTCGTGCTCGGCCATAGCGGCGTCGCGCTTACAGTTTTCATCGCATGCGAAAGCCGTGACCGATAAAAACGGGATTAAAAGAAATAGAAATTTTCTCATATTAGCGCCAGCCATTTTGTTATTTAGAGTGTATAAACTAGCTACTTCTATACCAACGTATAGACGATTTGTGTGACAGAGTCAACAAAGTGGCGCCGAAAATAAGGGTATATCAGGAAAAAGCCTAGAAGGAATCGTTTTATGAGCTTTTGTTTTATGCAGGAGTGGCCAGCGCGGATGATCGCCAGAGCACCCCGGCACTTACCGCTACAGGAGGCGGCGACAGCGGCCAGGGGGCGCTCTGGACAGGGGTTGTTTAGGTCAGATGGAGCAGAAAGCCCCAAGCGCTCTTGCTGAAGGCGGCGCTGATAATATAAATCACCGTGATCATGGCCGCGCACCAACTGGCCACCCGCACTTTCGCGTTGGGATGTCGAAAGGCAATTACTCCCAGAACGATATACACCACCAGAGCGATGATTTTCGCCATTAACCATGGATGAGCGCCGGGGTTGTAACGAAGGATACCGGCGAGGATCAGGGCTGTGACCAGCAACAGCGTATCGATAATATGCGGCGCGATTTTGACCCAGCGTTGATGTAACAGGGGAGACTGGCGCATCATCCATACGCCGCGCAGCGCAAAGCTGAACAGCGTTAGAAAGGCCAGAGTCATGTGCAAATGTTTCATTATTGGGTACATGTGGAACCTCAGGGTTTACGGACCAGTTTAGGTTTTTTGCGGGCTGGGTAGCAACCGCGACAGATATCGCACCGCGTGCCATCACAGCCACGAGCGGAACAAAATTCGCGACCATAATAAATCATCTGCAGGTGCAAGCTATTCCAATGTTCCTTGGGAAACAGCCGTTTTAGATCCCGCTCTGTTTGTTGCACATTCTTTCCGCTGGTCAGGCCCCAGCGTTGGGCCAGCCGGTGAATGTGCGTATCCACCGGGAAGGCGGGGATCTTAAACGCTTGGCTCATGACCACACTGGCCGTTTTATGGCCGACGCCAGGTAGGCGCTCAAGTGCCGCAATGTCCGCCGGCACTTGACCGCCATGCTCTTCAACGAGAATCTTCGACAGACCGGCTATGGCCTTGGCTTTTTGCGGCGCGAGCCCACAGGAGCGGATGGCCTCCTGAATCTCGTTCACAGGAACCTTCATCATGTCGTACGGGTTATCCGCCAGCTCCCACAGCCCCGGGGTAACCAGGTTGACCCGTTCATCCGTGCACTGTGCCGACAGTAGCACCGCCACCAGCAGTGTGTAGGGGTCTTTATGATCGAGTGGGATGGGCGGGTTGGGATAGAGTTCCTGTAAACGCTGCAGGACAAACTCCACCCGCTCGGCTTTGTTCAAGTTTTTGGATTCGGTCTCAATAGTCATAAGCTTTTCACAAAACGGTATATGCGCTGCGCGGCTTCCACGCATTCGTTCAACGGCGCAACCAGAGCCATACGCACCCGGTCGGCGCCGGGGTCCATTCCATCCACTACCCGTGTCAGGTAGCTCCCGGGCAGCACCGTAACATTTTGTTGGGCGAATAATTCACGGGCGAATACTTCGCTGTGGATGGGCGTCTGCGGCCAAAGATAAAAGCCCGCCTCGGGCTGGCTGACAGGCAGCACGCCCTCAAGTATATCCAAAACGGCGGCGAACTTTTCCCGGTAGTGTTTTCGGTTGATGCGCACGTGCTCTTCATCCTGCCAAGCGGCGATGCTGGCCAGTTGCGTCGGCACGGGCAGGGCGCAGCCCTGATAGGTTCGATAGCGTAAAAACTCCCGAATCAGATCCGCGTCGCCAGCCACAAAGCCAGAGCGTAAACCGGGCAGGTTGGACCGTTTTGAGAGACTGTGAAACACCAGGCAGCGCGAAAAATCGCTGCGCCCCAACTGGTGGCAAGCGTCCAGGAGTCCCATGGGAGGGTGCTGCTCGTCCGGGTACAGCTCCGAGTAACACTCATCGGCCGCAATCACAAAATCGTGCTGATCCGCCAGCGCTATCAGCTCCCGCCAATGCTCCAGTTTGAGCACGGCGCCGGTGGGGTTGCCGGGGGAGGAGATGTACAGCAACTGGCAGTCGCGCCAAAGGTTCGCGTCTTGAGCGGAAAAGTTTGGGATAAAATTCCTGTCGGCGTCGCAATTGAGAAACGTGGGCTGGGCTCCGGCGAGCAGAGCGGCGCCCTCGTAAATTTGATAGAAGGGGTTGGGGCAGACGACGCGAGGATTACTCTGGTGACGATCCACCACCGCTTGGGCGATGGCGAAAAGGGCCTCCCGGGTGCCGCTAATAGGCAGGACATGCCGGTCCGGATCGAGGCTGCCCGCGGGTAGCTGAAAGCGGTGTTCTGCCCAGCTCGCTAGGGTTTGACGCAGTGGCAACAGGCCTTTGGTGGCGGGGTAATTGCTCAGACGGTGGAGGTTGTCCGCGAAGGATTTTAACACGTGTTCCGGCGGTGCGTGCTGAGGCTCGCCAATGGACAGAGCAATAGGCGCTAAGTCATCTGGAGGTGAAATACCGGCCTTCAGAGCCGCGAGTTTTTCAAAGGGGTAGGGTTGCAGCCGGTTCAAATCATTATTCATGACATCGCTTAATGTTGTTAGCGTCTGACGAGAAGCGCTTTAATGGATGGTCGGGTTAGCAGGGCTCGCGCCCAATTGCCCCGTGACGCGCTGGTCCAACTGCTGGCAAATCTCCGTTTGCAGTGCGGCGCATACGGCGGGGTCACTCAGTGGTTCCCCGGCGCTGTCGGTAATAAAGAAGATATCTTCGACCCGCTCGCCCAGGGTGGCAATCTTGGCACTTTGCAACAAAATATCGAATTGCAAAAAAATTCTCCCGATACAGGCGAGCAGTCCCGGCCGGTCCGGACTGATCACCTCTAAAACTGTGCAGCCGCTGATCATATCGTTGCTAATGCTGGTGCGGGTGGGCATGGTGAAGTGCTTCATGCGCCGAGGTGTGCGGCGGGTGATGACTTGGGAGTAGTCATCCACCAGGCGTAACTCGTCTTCCAGCGCGCGCTGAATACGCTTTAGAGTGGGCGCATCGTCGCCCAGGGGTTTCCCGTTCTGGTTCAGCACAAAGAACGTATCCAGGGTATAACCCGAATCGGAATTATAGATGCGGGCGGCCTGAATATTCAGGTTCAGCTGGTCCAGGGCGGTGGCGGCAGCGGCAAACACATTCTTCCACCCTTTGCTGCGTATGAAAATTTGTGTGGCGCCGCCCAGTTCCGGGCTGCCGCTGTTTTTGATTAGAATCAGCGGCGTATCGTCCTGGTGATGCACTATGGCTTCCGTATGCCAGGCAATGTCCTGGGCGTTTTCACGCAAAAAATATTGCTCGCCCATTTCGCTCCAAAGCCGCGAGATGAGCTCGGGGGCGATACGCTTGCGGGTGAGCTTGCGCAGTGCTAACTGTTGGGTCTCCTCGATCACTTCCTGCTTATCAACGTTATTTTCCAGGCCGCGGTGCAGTGCGCGCTTGGTTTCCAGATACAGCTGGCGCATCAGGCTTGCGCGCCAGCTGTTCCACAATTTTTGGTTGGTGCCATTAATGTCGGCTACGGTCAGCAGATAGAGGTAGTCCAGGTGTTTTTGGTCACCCATCAGCTGGGCGAAGCTGTGAATCACGCCGGGGTCGGAAATGTCTTGTTTTTGAGAAACCGATGACATCAATAAATGTTGTTCCACCAACCAGCACACCAGCTGCGTATCCCGATTCGACAGTCCGTGATTTCGGCAGAAATGGCGGGCGTCGACGGCACCGAGGACGGAGTGATCGCCACCGCGGCCTTTGCCAATATCATGATACAGCCCCGCGATATACAACAGCTCTGGTTTGCGCAAACGGGCCATGAGTTGCGCGGCGATGGGGAATTCCTCTTTCGCTTCGGGCAGCAGGAAGTTACACAAATTTTCCACCACTTTTAGCGTGTGGGCGTCGACGGTGTAAACGTGGAACAGGTCGTGCTGCATCTGTCCCGTAACGCGGCCAAATTCCGGCAGGTAAAGGCCCAGTACCCCATACCGGGACATACGCTTGAGCTGTTCTACGAGGCCGCTGGGGTAATTGAACAGTTCGATAAACAGGCGCCGGTTTTCGGGATTGCGGCGGTAGTCGTCGTCGATCAGATGACGACTCTCCCGAATTAAGCGAATGGTGGACGCGCGCACGCCCTCGATATGGGGATTTTTTGCCATCAGGACAAAAATTTCCAATAGCGCCGAGGGCGTTTCATCGAAAACGAAAATATGTGCGGCTTCGATATAGTGGTCGCGCAATTGAAAGCGTTCGTTGATCGCTGTGACGCTTTTATTAATACCTTTTTGCAGGATGACTTCGTGCAGAAACTGAAGCAGTACATCGTTCAGCTCCCGCAAGGCCATGGCCAAACGATAATAGCGGTGCATAAATTGCTCCACCGCAAGGCTCTCATTGCTGTCGCGATAGCCAAACATTTTGGCCAGCTCACGCTGGTGATCGAACAGCAGACGCTCTTCGGCCCGGCCGGCGATTAAGTGTAAGCCATAGCGGATTCGCCAAAGAAGCTCCTCACCACTTTGCAGCAGTGAAAACTCCGCTTCAGTGAACAGGCCCTGGCCTTGCAGCTCGCGCAGAGTACGCACTTGAAAGTAGCGTTTGGCTACCCAGCCGATCATCTGCAGGTCGCGCAGACCGCCGGGAGCATTTTTGATATTGGGCTCCAGGTTGTACTCGGTGTCATTGTATTTTTGATGCCGCTCGCGCTGCTCGGTCCATTTGGCGAGGAAAAACTCTTCGGCGGGCCAAAGTTGATGAATGCTGGTTTGCTCTAGCAATGCCGTTTGTAAGGAGCTGTCACCCTGCAAGTTGCGGGATTCCATAAGACTGGTGGCGACGGTGATATCGCTGCGGGCCATGGCGACGCACTCGCTCAGCGTTCGTACGCTGTGGCCGATTTCCAAGCCAATGTCCCAGAGCAAGGTCAGCAGCTGTTCGATATTGTCTTGCGCTTGCTGGATCACGGCGTCGCTGCGAGCGAGCAGCAACAAGTCGACGTCGGAATAAGGGTGCAACTCGCAGCGCCCGTAGCCGCCAACGGCTTCCAGGCTGATGCCCTCGGGCCAGGAGTGCTGATGCCAGGCATAGTGCAGCAGGCAATCCATAAACAGTGCCCGCTCGTGAATCAGTGTGCGTATGTCCTCCCCTTCGCGAAAACGCGCATCAAACTGAGCGCCGGCAGCGGTGATCGCATCTTTGAACACCGTGATGGGGGGGTGCTCCGCGAGCGCCTTACGAAAGCGCGCCTGATCGAAAAACAGCAGTGGCCGTTCGAAGTAGGGAGGGGACGGCCGGGGCATTGTTTAGAACGACTCTTCGCGGCGGGCGGTGAGCACTTCCACACCGTCGGCAGTCACTGCCAGGGTGTGCTCCCACTGGGCGGACAGGCGCCCATCTCGGGTTTCTACTGTCCAGCCATCTCTTTTGGTTTTGGTATGGGCTTTGCCGGCGTTGATCATGGGCTCGATGGTAAAGGTCATGCCTTCGCGCAGCTCAAGCCCCGTGCCTGGACGCCCGTAATGCAACACTTGCGGGTCCTCATGGAAGCCCCGGCCTATGCCGTGGCCGCAATATTCTCGCACTACGGAGTAGTGGTTGCTTTCGGCATGTTGCTGGATAACGTGTCCGATATCGCCGAGGCGACAGCCGGGTTTGACCAGCTCAATACCTTTATAGAGGCATTCCTGAGTGATTTTAACCAGCCGCTCGGCATGGGGTTGGGGCGTTCCCACGAAGAACATCTTGCTGGTATCTCCGTACCAGCCGTCCACAATCACGGTGACATCGATATTGATAATGTCCCCGTTTTTCAAAATTTTCTTATCCGACGGAATGCCGTGACAGACCACTTGGTTGATCGAGGTGCAAATGGACTTGGGAAAGCCGCGGTAGTTGAGACAGGCCGGGATAGCCTTTTGTACATTCACGATATAGTCATGGCATATCCGATCCAGCTCTCCTGTACTCACGCCCACTTGGACATGGGGTTCGATCATTTCCAACACTTCGGCGGCACGGCGGCCGGCGATGCGCATTGCTTCGATGGATTCGGGGGATTTAATGGATACGGACATGCAGCGACTCACTTGCGGGTGGTATGGAGGAAATCTATTCTAAACGATACGAGAACACTTCTACAGCCCGCGCGAGCGGGTGCCAACGGACGTCGCGCGGGTGCAGGTCAGGCGGGAAAATCAGGAGCGCAGGCTGGAGAGGGTGTGGATGACACCGCGCAGCTCCGCCAGACCTTTGAGCCGGCCCACATAGGAATAACCCGGGTTGATGCCGGGCCGACCGATCTCTTCGCCCATTAAATGACCGTGATCGGGGCGCATCGCAATGGCCGGTAAGGTGCTGCCTTGTTCGCGGCGGCGCGTCTCTTCATCAAGTAATGCGCCCACCAGCCCCACCATGTCGTTATCGCCGTCCAAATGGTCGGATTCGTAAAACGAACCGTCCGGCTCACGTTTAACGTTGCGCAAATGCACAAAGTAGATGCGCGGCCCGAATTCCCGAGCCATCTGTACCAGATCATTGTCGCTGCGGGAGCCGTAGGAGCCCGCGCACAGGGTGAGTCCATTGGCCTTGCTGGGTACCGCTTGCAGGAGTGCTCGGGCGTCGTCCGCCGTGGAGACAACTCTGGGCAAGCCAAACAGCGAGAAAGGCGGGTCGTCGGGGTGAATGCACAAGCGTGAGCCCACCTCTTCGGCCACGGGAACGACATCATTCAAAAACGCAAACAAGTTGGCGCGTAGGCCCTCTTCGCCCAGGGCAATAAACTGGGCAATGGCGGCGCGGATACCGTCGCGGTCATAGGAGCCCTCGCCGCCAGGGAGGCCAGCAATAATATTTTTCTCTAACTGCTCTCGGGCCTGAGGTGAGAGAGCGCCAAAGCGCTCGGCCGCTCGGGCCTGAACGTCGGCGCTGTAATCTTCCGCGGCTCCTGGGCGCTGGAGTATATGGATGTCATAGGCGGCGAAATCCGCCATTTCAAAGCGCAGGGCACGGCTTTGGTTGGGTAAGACGTAATCGAGATTGGTGCGGGTCCAGTCTACGACCGGCATAAAGTTGTAGCAGATGTCATGTATTCCGGCTTGGGCAAGGTTGCGTATGGATTCCCGATAGTTATCCAGATGTCGCCGGTAGTCCCCGCTACGGGTCTTTATGTCGTTGTGCAACGGTACGCTCTCGACCACCGCCCATTCCAAGCCGGCGGCCTCGATCAGTGCTTTGCGCTCTTGAATGGCCTCAATAGGCCAGGCCTCGCCTGCGGGAATCTCGTGCAGGGCGGTAACAACGCCCGTGGCTCCAGCCTGGGCAATCTGCTCTAGGGGCACGGTGTCCCGGGGACCAAACCAACGCCAAGTCTCTTTCATAATGGGTATCGAACCGATTCAGGATTGTTGAGTCTACTCATGAAGGCATTAGATCAGCTTGGTGGTTTTCTGGCAATCCGGCGCCGGTCAAAAGGGCGAACTCAGTGGCTGGGCCGCTTTCCCTGCAGGTTGATATATGGTATAAAGCGCGCCTCTGTGATTCGTCGCAGAGTATCTGGCGGAGCTGTTTCGCCACCAAAAAGGGGTTTGACCCCATAACTGTAACGTCACACATATACCGACACGCCCACCTGGGTGCCCACATCGTTCACAGTGGGTTGGCTGGCGGGGTATATGGAGGCCTAACCCGAAAGGAAAACAACATGCCTACAGTAAGCATGCGCGAAATGCTGCAAGCTGGTGTCCACTTTGGTCACCAAACCCGTTATTGGAACCCGAAGATGGATCGTTTTATCTTCGGTGCTCGCAATAAGATTCATATCGTCAATCTGGAGCAAACTGTTCCCGCCTTTAATCAGGCGCTGGAGCTCGTGAAGCAGATGGCGTCTCAGAAGAAAAAAATCCTGTTTGTCGGCACCAAGCGCGCTGCACAGAAAACCATCAAAGAGCAGGCCGAGCGTGCGGGTATGCCCTACGTTAGCCATCGCTGGTTGGGCGGTATGCTCACCAACTACAAAACCATCCGCGTCTCCATCCGCCGCTACCGCGAGCTGGAAGCGCAGAGCCAGGACGGTACCTTCGACAAGTTGACCAAGAAAGAAGCGTTGATGCGCACCCGCGATATGGAGAAGCTCGAGCGCTCCATTGGTGGTATCAAAGACATGAACGGTCTGCCCGATGCGCTGTTTGTGATTGACGTGGATCACGAGCGCATCGCCGTCCAGGAAGCCAATAAGTTGGGTATTCCCATTATTGGTGTGGTGGACACCAACAGCGACCCCGAGGGTATCGATCATGTGATCCCCGGTAATGATGATGCCATCCGTGCCATCAAGCTGTATGTGACCGCCGTGGCGGAAGCTTGCCTGAAGGGGGCGCAATCGACCCAGACCGTCCCCAACAAAGATGAGTACGTGCCTGCGGATAACGGCGCCGAAGAAGCCTCGTCCGCGCAGGAGTAAGCGCGCTGACTAGGCGCCAATGGCGTCGAGTACAGGCCCAGTAAAAGAAAGGGGGCAGGCCACGCGGCTTAGGCCCCCTTTTTCCGATTCAGACTGACAAAATTCGAGAGGACCGATTCATGGCAGCTATCTCTGCTTCAATGGTAAAAGAACTGCGCGAGCGCACTGGTTTAGGACTGCTGGAGTGTAAAAAAGCTCTGGCCGAGACCGATGGTGATGTTGAACTGGCCATTGAAAACCTGCGTAAGGCCAGCGGCCTTAAAGCGGCCAAAAAAGCGGATCGCACCGCCGCTGATGGCGTTGTGGCTATCAAAGTCGCTGACGACAACAGCCGGGCAGTGATTTTGGAAGTAAACAGTGAGACCGACTTTGTGGCCCGCGATGCGAGCTTCCTGGCGTTTGTGGACAGCGTTATCAGCAAAGCCTTCGCCGATAATCAGACAGATGTGGCCGCGCTGATGCAAGGCGAGCTGGAATCAGCCCGTGAAGCGCTGGTGCAAAAAATTGGTGAAAATATCAGCGTGCGCCGGGTCTCTGTGGTGGAAGGCGGTGTTGTCGATGGTTATGTGCACTCCAACAACCGTATCGCGGTAGTAACCCAGCTGGAAGGCGGTAATTCAGAGCTGGCCCGCGATGTGTCCATGCACGTGGCAGCGGTGAACCCCCAAGTGGTTAAACCCGAAGATATGCCCGCTGAGCTGGTGGAAAAAGAGCAAGACATTATCAAGGCCCAGCCTGATATGGCCGGCAAGCCTGCTGAGATCGTGGAAAAAATGATGCAGGGCCGCATCAATAAATACCTCAAAGAAAACAGCTTGCTGGAGCAGCCCTTTGTGAAAAACCCGGAGCTGAGCGTGGGTAAGCTGGTGCAGCAAGCCGGTGCGAGCGTAAACAGCTTTGTGCGTTATGAAGTGGGTGAAGGTATCGCCGTCGAAGCGGTGGACTTCGCCGAGGAAGTGGCCGCACAGGTAAAAGCCTCCTCCAAAGGTTAAACTCCCGGTCTGTAACAGACGGACAAGGCGGGCGGTGCTCGCCTTGTCTTCCAGTAAAGATTAAGGCCCTGTTTACGGAGACCCGTCATGCCACCAAGTGCGCGCGATAGAAAATACAAGCGAATCCTGCTCAAACTAAGCGGTGAAGAGTTAATGGGTTCGGAAGGCTTCGGCATCGACCCTAAAGTGCTCGACAAAATGGCGCTTGAGATTGGCCAGTTAGTGGGTATTGGCGTTCAGGTCGGGCTCGTCGTGGGTGGTGGCAACCTGTTCCGAGGCGCTGCGCTGAGCACCGCCGGCTTGAATCGGGTTACCGGTGACCACATGGGGATGCTGGCCACCGTCATGAATGCGCTGGCGCTGCGCGATGCACTGGAGCGCTCCAATATTTCGTCAAGGGTTATGTCAGCCATTCCCATGAGCGGCATAGTCGAGCACTACGATAGTCGTCATGCGGTGCGTTCACTGGCCTCTGGCGAGGTGGTTATCTTCGCGGCCGGTACCGGCAACCCGTTTTTTACCACCGACTCCGCCGCCTGTTTACGGGGCATTGAAGTCGGGGCCGATATCGTTTTGAAGGCGACCAAGGTGGACGGCGTCTACTCAGCCGACCCCATGATCGACTCTTCGGCGACCAAGTTTGACCGATTGACTTACGATGAGATTCTCGAGCGCAAGCTCGGGGTAATGGATCTTACGGCCATCTGTTTGTGCCGAGAGCACGATATGCCAGTGCGGGTGTTTCGCATGAATAAAACCGGCGCACTGCTGAATATCGTGGTGGGCGGTGACGAAGGCACTCTGATCGAAGAGGGAAAAAAAGATGCTTAATGACTTAAAAAAAGATGCCGAGGCGCGCATGAGCAAGTCGCTGGAAGCGCTTGCCAACCAATTCAATAGAATTCGCACCGGACGTGCCCACCCAAACCTTCTCGACGGAGTGATGGTGCCTTACTACGGTACGGACACGCCCCTGAGCCAAGTGGCTAACGTGAATGTTGAAGATGCCCGCACGTTGAGTATCTCACCGTGGGAAAAGCAGCTGGTGCCGGAAATCGAAAGAGCGATTATGAAATCGGACCTGGGGCTGAACCCGACCACCGCCGGCGGCGTGATACGCATCCCAATGCCAGCTCTGACGGAAGAGACCCGGAAAAATTACATCCGGCAGGCCCGGTCTGAGGCAGAGAACGGTCGGGTATCCATCCGTAACGTTCGTCGCGACTTGCTTACCGACGTGAAGGCGATGGTTAAAGATAAAGAGATCACTGAAGACGATGAGCATCGCTTTCAGGATGAGATTCAGAAAATTACCGATAAGTACATCGCCGAGGTTGATCGTGCGCTCAGTGAAAAAGAGTCTGATCTGATGGAGATTTAACGCCGGCATTTCGTGTTAGCCGCTGGTTTGCGCCGGACGTGAGCGCCCTTTCAGGAGTCGTGACGTGACAAGTAGTACTCTGCGCCATATCGCCATCATCATGGATGGCAACAACCGTTGGGCAAAACAGCGCGGTATGGCGGGCGTGGCCGGTCATAAGGTGGGCGTCGAGCGTATTCGGGATGTTATGACGGCCTGTCAGGAACTCGACGTGGAGGTCTTGACCCTTTTCGCCTTCAGTAGCGAAAATTGGCGCCGACCGCCGCGAGAAGTCGAAGCGTTGATGTCGCTGTTTCTTCTCTACCTTAAGCAGGAGAGCAAAGAACTGCGCAAAAAGCGTGTGCGGCTGCGGGTTATTGGCAACCGCGAACGATTCAGCCCGAGCCTGCAAAAAGCCATTGCGGCGGCGGAGCATTTAACCCGCGACGGCGACAGCACTCTGGTAATTGCTGCCGATTACGGCGGTCGCTGGGATATTGCCCAGGCGGCGCGCCGACTGGCCGAGCAGGTCGAGGCGGGGGAGCTATCGGCCAGCGAGATCGACGATGAGCGCTTAAACCAATATACCGCCCTGGCGGATTTGCCCGAACCTGACCTTCTGATTCGCACCGGCGGCGAGCAGCGCATCAGTAACTTCCTTCTCTGGCAGTGCACTTACGCCGAGCTGTATTTCACCAAAACCCTCTGGCCTGATTTTCGTGGTGCCGATCTACATCTTGCTGCACAGGATTTCCAGCAGCGGCAGCGGCGCTTCGGCTTGACGGGTGATCAGGTCGCCGGCGAGATACGTCACTCCGGGCTCAAGCGGCAGGGGGCCCATCATGCTTAAACAGCGCGTGGTCACCGCCGTGGTGCTCACTGCGGTTCTTCTGCTGGCCTTATTCTATCTCCCACTGGTGTGGTTTGGGGTCTTCCTGGCGGCGGTTGTGCTGCTGGGTGCCTGGGAGTGGGCCGATTTGGCAGGCCTATCCACACCCTGGCAGCGTCGGCTGTATACGGCCTTTATCGGCGGGGCTCTGATCAGCGTCGCCTATTACCTATCATTGCCCCGTTTGGGGGCGTTTGGCGCAGGCGTGCTCGCGCCTGAGCAAACCCATGCATTCCGTAATCTGCTATTGATAGGTTGCACTTGGTGGGCGGTGGCCCTCCTGTGGGTGCAAACCTACCCCTCCAGTGCTTTATTGTGGCGTAGTCGCTGGGTGCGAGCCCTGATGGGCGTATTGGTCCTGATACCCGCCTGGGCCGGCTTGCTCTATGTGCGCGCTTTGGAGCAGGGTGTGTGGCTGGTGTTACTGATGATTTTGTGCGTGGTATGCGCCGACGTAGGCGCGTATTTTTCGGGCCGCCGCTGGGGCCGCCGCAAACTGGCGCCGTCGGTTAGTCCCGGCAAGACCTGGGAAGGTTTTGCCGGAGGTTTGGTGCTGAACCTGGTGCTGGTAGGGGTTGTGGGCTGGCTGTGGGGTCTGAGTTACACGCTGTTGCTGGCGGTCATTGTGCCCACGGCGTTGGTATCGGTGCTTGGGGATTTGCAGGAAAGCATGCTCAAGCGCCACCGAGGCGTTAAAGACAGCGGCGCGCTTTTGCCAGGGCACGGCGGTGTACTGGACCGGGTGGATAGCTTAACGGCTGCGGCACCCGTGTTCGCCTTGGCATTGTTGGTGATTGGCTGGACACCGGTATGACTCAGCAGCAAGCAGTAACGGTGCTGGGAGCAACTGGCTCCATCGGCATGAGCACGTTAGATGTACTGACCCGACACAGGGATCAGTATCAGGTGTTCGCACTCAGTGCGCACCGGCAATGGCGCAAATTGTTCGAGCTGTGCTTGCAACACCATCCCCGTTACGCGGTACTGGCTGAGCTCGAGGCCGCTCAGGCGCTGCGCGAACAGCTATCGGAACATGGCAGTACGACCGAAGTCCTGCACGGCGAACAGGCGCTGCGTGATGTGGTGGCGCACGCGGAGGTCGACATCGTCATGGCCGCTATCGTCGGTGCAGCGGGGTTGCTGCCCACCCTGGCGGCCGTGGAGGCGGGAAAGAAGGTCTTGCTGGCCAACAAAGAGGCATTGGTCATGGCCGGAGAGCTTGTAACCCGAGCCGTGCGCGCCCATGGTGCCACCTTGTTGCCGATTGACAGCGAGCACAACGCCATCTTTCAATGCCTGCCCAACGAGTCGGCCACTGGCGCGGAGAATAGCCTCGCCAGCCGCGGTGTACGCAAAATCGTGTTAACCGCCTCGGGCGGACCGTTTCGCGGCCGATCACTGGAGGAGTTGGGCCAGGTGACTCCGGAAGAGGCTTGTGCCCACCCTAATTGGTCCATGGGTAAGAAAATCTCGGTAGACTCAGCCACGATGATGAATAAAGGTTTGGAGCTGATCGAGGCTTGCTGGCTATTCAATGCCCGACCTGAGCAGATTGATGTGGTGGTCCACCCGCAGAGCGTGGTGCACTCCCTCGTGGAGTACACGGACGGCTCCGTATTGGCGCAAATGGGTAACCCGGACATGCGAACGCCCATTGCCCATGCCCTGGCATGGCCAAAACGTATCGAATCAGGGGTGGCCAGTCTGGATTTGATCGCCACCGCTCGCCTGGATTTTTGTGCACCGGATCACCAGCATTTTCCTTGTTTGAACCTGGCTCGACAGGCGGCCGAGGTTGGCGGTACGGCGCCAACGCTACTCAACGCTGCCAACGAGGCGGCGGTGGCGGCGTTTTTGGCTCGACGGTTGAGCTTTAATCAAATTCCCCAGGTCATTGAACAAGTTTTGGAGCGTCTGCCGGTCGATGAACCGGACGCCTTGGAAGTTGTCCAAAGCGCGGATTTGGCAGCTCGGACTTTGGCCCAGCGCCTGATCGACGCCCTTTAAGAGGTCTTACGGTGGCATTAATACAGACAATAATGTGGTTTTTGGTGGCCCTGGTGGTACTGGTCGCCGTGCACGAGTTTGGGCATTTTTATGTTGCCCGGCGCTGTGGCGTCAAGGTGTTGCGCTTTTCCATCGGGTTTGGCCGGGTGCTGCTGCGCCGAACAGACCGACAGGGTACCGAATACGTTTTGGCCGCTATCCCATTGGGCGGCTACGTGAAAATGCTCGATGAGCGCGAAGGTAACGTGCCCGAAAACGAGCTGCACCGCGCTTTCAATCGCAAGAATGTCTGGCAGCGCATCGCCGTAGTGGCCGCGGGACCTTTGGCGAATTTCATTCTCGCCGTTGTTTTATTCACCGCTTTGGCGCTGCCCGGCGTCCGAGATGCAATTCCCATTGTGGGTCATGTTGAACCCAATTCGCTGGCCGATCAGGCGGGCCTGGAGCGTGACCAGGAAATTCTGGCCGTGGACGGCGTAGCCACACCCACGTGGCAGAGCCTGCACCAACAGTTACTGCGCCGCTTGGGTGAAACGGGCACTATCAGCTTCATGGTGCGCTACCCTGACTCGGAACTGCGTTATCTGTCCGAAGTTCGGCTGGAGCAGTGGTTGCGGGGTGTGGACGAGCCGGATCCTTTGGCGGGTTTGGGGTTGCAGTTAAAAATACCGGAGAACCAGGCACTGTTAGGGCAGATCATGCCGGGGAGCCCGGCTGAGCAGGCCGGGTTACAAACTGGCGATCGTATCCTCTCCGCCGATGGTCAAGCGCAACCGACCTGGAGCGCGTGGGTGGAATACGTGCGCGCGCGGCCCGATCAGCCCATTGATCTGCGGGTTGAGCGTGGGGGCGAAATACTGAATCTGAGGGTGACTCCCATGGCGGTGGAGGCCAACGGTGACCGCATCGGTCAGGTAGGCGTGGGTTTGCAGCCACAGCCCTGGCCAGAGCACATGATTCGGGAGTATCACTACGGGCCCATTGAAGCGTTTGTCAGCGGTGTGAATCGCACCTGGGAAACCTCTGGCTTTGTCCTGCTGTCCGTAAAGAAACTGCTGGTGGGAGAAATCTCCACGAAGAACTTGAGCGGCCCGATCACCATTGCTAAGGTGGCCGGCGCTACGGCGGAGAGTGGCTGGAAGAGCTTTATCGGTTTTATGGCTCTTCTGAGCGTGTTTTTAGCGGTGTTTAATTTGTTGCCCATTCCCGTGCTCGACGGTGGCCACCTGCTTTATTACTTTATCGAAGTGATAAAAGGCAGTCCTGTGTCAGAACAAGTTCAGCAAGCGGGCTACAAGCTCGGGCTATTTCTTGTGCTCGGGCTCATGATACTGGCGCTCTATAACGATGTGATGCGGCTTTAGTTCCGGCGGCCGAATCCTGATGACAATGATTACAATAGACTGTTTTCTATGAAGCGAGCTTCAATGCGATTGGTAAGTTTGGTTGTGTTCCTGATGGTATCTCTGGGAGCGCAGGCGCAGGAATTCCAGATCAGCGATATTCGTGTGGAAGGCCTGCAACGGGTATCCGCCGGTAGCGTTTTTAGTGCTTTGCCCGTGCGCGTAGGGGACACCCTTCGTGGGGACGATATTCAGCGCGCAACGCGGGCCCTGTTCAGAGTGGGGCACTTTGCCGACGTCACCATGGCCCGCGATGGCGATGTGCTGGTAATTCAGGTGGTGGAGCGCCCAGCCATTAATGAAATTCTGATCGAAGGCAACCGGGTAATTAAAACCGAAGCGCTGATGGACAGCCTGAGCGACAACGGTTTGTCGGAAGGGCAAATCTTTCAGCGGGCCACCCTGGAAACCATCAGCCAGGCGCTGGAGCGGGAATATATCGGGCAGGGCCGCTACGGGGCGTCGGTTACCATCGAAGTGGAAGATCTGCCGCGTAATCAGGTGAAGGTGCTGATCAATGTCAACGAAGGCAAGCCGGCGCGCATTCGCGGTATCAACATAGTCGGTAATGAGGCTTTCCCGGACGGCGATTTGCTGGACTTGTTTGAGCTGAGCACCCGTGGATGGCTCTCGTGGATTACCGGCAACGACAAATACTCCCGTGAAAAACTTTCCGGCGATATCGAGCGTTTGGAATCTTATTATCTGGACCGTGGCTATCTGGATTTCCAGATCGACTCCACACAGGTGGCGCTGAGCCCGGATCGTTCCAAAATCTACATCACCATCAATATTACCGAGGGCGAGATCTACACGGTCAGCTCCGTCGAGTTAGCGGGCAATCCTGTTCTGCCCGAGCCCGCGGTACGACAATTGATTATGGTGCGTGAAGACGACACGTTTTCCCAGATTCTGATGACCACCTCATCGGACTACATCAAACAGCGCCTGGGTAATGAGGGTTATACCTTTGCTGAGGTGGAGGGGATTCCCGAGCGTAACCCCGAAGACAAAACCGTCGATATTACGTTTTTTATCGATCCGGGCGAGCGCGCCTATGTCCGTCGGATCAATTTCCGCGGCAATACCAAAACCATCGACGAAGTGCTGCGCCGGGAAATGCGGCAGATGGAAGGCGGCGCCGCCTCCAACTCACAGATTGAACACTCCCGGGTGCGACTGAACCGCCTTGGGTTTTTCCAGGATGTGGACGTTGAAACGATTGAAGTACCGGGTACGTCCAACCAAATTGACGTGGAGTACACCGTTGAAGAGGCGCCTTCGGGAAGCATGGGGCTGCAAGTGGGCTACGCGCGCTACTCGGGGCTACTATTGTCGGCCAGTATTCACCAAAACAACTGGTTTGGCACTGGTAAGCGCGTGGGTATGTCGCTGAGCAACAGCCGTTTCCGCACCGCCTATAACTTTTCCTACGAAGACCCGTACTTTACCCGCGACGGCGTGAGCCGCGGCTTTAACGTCTACTATTCCAAAAGTAACTACGCCAACATCGGGGTGGCCGGTTTTGGTACTGATGTGTTCGGCGCACGCATGAGTTTTGGTTATCCCATCTCGGAAATCGAGCGGCTCGGCTTTAGCATCGAGGCCCGTGACCTGACGGTTAAGGCCAGCTCGCGTTCGGCCCAGGAAATTATTCGTACGCCGGTGTTGCCGCCCAATGCCACCTACATCACCCAAAGCGACGCTGTTGCAGCGCGTGAACAAATTCTTGAGGGGCGCGATTTCCCTGAGGGCTTCGAGCGTCATCCAGTAACCGAAGATGTGTTGGGCCCACCGGGCTATTTGGATATTCACGGCACCCGCTTTCGCGATTTATTGGTGACCCTGGATTGGGCCAAATCCACACTGAACCGGGGTATGCTGGCCACCCGGGGTACCTCGCAGCGTATTTCATTTGAGGCAGCGGTGCCCGGCGGTGACCTGGATTACTACAAGCTGGGGTATAACGCGGAAACGTACAAAGGCCTGACTCGTCACCTGACGCTTAAGCTACGCACGAACCTGGGTTATGCCAACTCCTATCGCAGCGATCGGGATCTGCCGTTCTTTGAACATTATTATGCGGGCGGTTTCGGCTCGGTGCGCGGTTTTGAACGCAACAGCCTCGGGCCGCGCACGTCGGTGGCCGCGCAGTCCTTTATGGCGGAATATGCCTGGGATGACCGCGATGGCGATGGTCTGCCCCAGCAGGGCGAGATGGCGCGTACCTTCGTTCTGTGTGAGGATCCCAGCGAATTAAATCCGAATATGTACCGCTGCGAGCCGGGTAAACTGATTACGCAAGGGGTCGCAAGCACGGAGCAGCTGATGCGGCGCGACTCACGTTATTCCGCGTTTGGGGGCAATATTCTCGTCGAAGCGGGTGCAGAAGTGATTTTCCCGCTGCCGTTTATCGAGGACCAGCGTTCTATGCAGAGCTCGTTCTTTATTGAAGGCGGGAACGTCTTCAGCGACAATTGCCGCCCCCAGCAGTTGAATTGCTACAGCCCGAGTGTGGAACGAATCAGTGTGTCGGCGGGCTTCGGTTTGACCTGGATTACCGGATTTGGTCCCTTGACCTTCAGTGTCTCGCGACCGCTGAATGAAAACGAAGGGGACGACCCGAAATTTTTCGACTTTACTATCGGTGGTGCGTTCTAAGCGGGCTCGCCAGCTACTGCCCATGCCATTTATGCAACTGTGCAACTGCAATGAGGAAACACTGTGATGACTAGCTCTGCAAAAAAACTGATCGTCGGCCTGGCGTTGATGATGACTTCCAGCTTGGTGCTGGCCCAGGGGAAAATCGTCGTTCTGGACTTGCAGGCAGCCGTGCTGAGCACGACCGCTGCCCAGGGCCAACTGGCCCAATTGGAGCAAAACGCTGAGTACGTGGCGTTAATGACCCGTTACGAGGCCTTGACTGAGGACATTCAGAACCTGCAGAAAGACGTCGAGCAGAACGCTATGACCTGGTCTGAAGAAGATCGCAATAAAAAAGAAGAGGAAGCCCGGGCGCTGCGCCAAGAGTACGAGACGACAGTACATACATTACAAAATGCTCGCCAGCAGGTGATGCAAGTGATCATGCAACAAATGAGGGCCAGTACCAGTGAGGTCCTTGAAGGTTTGATTGAAGCCGAGAAAATTGGTTTGGTAGTAAGTAGCGAGGCGGTCTATCACGCGACCGAACACTACGATATTACCGAGCGAGTAACCCAGCTGCTTAACCAGCGGGCGCAAGAGCGACAGCAGTAAGCCCAGGAGTCATCGGTGAAAAAACAATACACTCTGGCTGAACTGGCCCAGTATTTGGGAGCCAGTTTAATCGGTGAGCCGGAATGTATGATTCACGGTCTGGACACACTGACAAGAGCCAAACCGGGCCAGTTAAGCTTTCTGGCCAATGCGCGTTACGCTAAATTGTTGAAGGATTGTGCGGCATCGGCGGTTATCCTGCATGCCGACCAGAGCGAGCATTTCGCTGGAAACAAACTCGTGGTGGACGATCCGCACTTGAGCTATGCCCGGATAAGCGAGCTCTTCGATCCGCGTCCACGGCTTGAACCCGGCTGCCATCCCAGCGCGATAGTGGCCCCAAGCTGCCGTTTGGGGGCGGGGGTACGCATCGGTGCTCAAGCCGTTATTGCCGAGGACGTCATCCTGGGCGATGGCGTTGAGGTGGGCCCCGGCTGCTTTATCGGTGCCGGCACCGTCATTGGCGCCAACAGCTATCTTGCCGCCAACGTATCCATCTATCATGGTGTTGTGATCGGCCCGAGCTGCATTATTCACAGCAACGCGGTGATCGGCTCTGACGGGTTTGGTTTTGCCCCGGCGGAGGGACGCTGGCAAAAAGTGCATCAACTCGGCGGTGTACGCATCGGTGCTGAGGTAGAAATCGGTGCGAACAGCGCTATCGACCGGGGCGCTTTGGAAGACACCGTGATCGGTGACGGTGTCAAGATCGATAACCTGGTGCACATAGCCCACAACGTCCGCATTGGTAAGAACACGGCGATCGCCGCTAACTCGGCTATTGCCGGAAGCGCGTCGCTGGGGGAGAATTGCACCGTCGCCGGCTGCGTGGGTATCGCGGGCCATGTCACAATCACGGACAAGGTTCACCTGTCCGGAATGAGTATGGTGACCAATTCAATCCCCGAACCAGGCGCGTATTCTTCCGGCATTCCCCTGAGCCCATCGACAGAGTGGCGCAAGAATGCGGTACGGTTTAAACAGCTCAATTCGCTGATGGCGCGGGTTAAGCAGCTTGAACAGGACAAAGAACAAGATACACAAAAAGACGAAAACGAAGATCAAGAATGATGATCAGCAAACTGTACTTTGAGTAGCGGCGAATAAGAGCCCAAGGGTCACCTATTATGATGGATGTAAGAGAAATTCGTGAATACCTTCCCCACCGATACCCGTTTCTGTTGATAGACCGGGTGACTGAACTGGTGGAAGGAGAATCGATCGTAGCCTACAAGAACGTTACCGTGAACGAAGAAGTGTTCAACGGTCACTTTCCTCAAAGCCCGGTATTCCCTGGCGTTATGATTCTGGAAGCCATGGCGCAAGCCTCCGGCATCCTGGGCTTTAAAACCATGAATAAAAAGCCGGAGGATGGTTCGATTTATCTGTTTGCAGGGGTTGATCAGGCGCGATTTAAACGCCAAGTGGTCCCCGGTGACCGCCTGCAGCTGGAATCGACAGTGGTGTCGGTTAAGAGCGGCATTTGGAAATTTTCCTGCCGGGCTACAGTGGATGGTGCGCTGGCAGCATCGGCCAACATTCTTTGCGCTGATCGCAAAGTATAAATGTTTTCCATGGCTTGGCCTTCGGCCTGACATTCCCGCCAGTCATCATTAACCAAGCAGTGAGACTAACCTTGATAGATCCACACGCTATTGTTCACCCAGACGCCCGTTTGGCTCCTGATGTGGTTGTGGGCCCTTGGACAATCATAGGGCCCGATGTGGAGATTGGTGAGGGCACCACCATCGCCTCCCACGTGGTGATCAAAGGGCCCACGCGTATTGGCAAGCACAATCGCATCTTTCAGTTCACATCGCTGGGTGAAGACAGCCCCGATTTGAAATACCAGGGCGAGAACACCCGTCTGGTGATCGGCGATCACAACACCATCCGTGAAGGCGTCACCATTCATCGGGGAACCGTACAAGACCGCAGCGAAACCACCATCGGTAGCCATAACTTGTTGATGGCCTACGTCCATGTGGGTCACGACTGTGTGGTGGGTGATCGAACGATTCTGGTCAACAACACGGCTCTGGCCGGACATGTCCATGTGGGTGATTGGGCCATCCTCAGTGGCTATACCCTGGTGCATCAGTATTGCCGGGTCGGCGCCCACGCGTTTACCGGAATGGGGACTGCTATTGGCAAAAACCTGCCGGCCTATGTAATGGCTACGGGCAACCCAGCATCGGCAAAAAACATCAACACCGAAGGGTTGCGCCGGCGTGGATTCGACAAAGACGTTATCGCCACCTTGCAAAAAGCCTTCAAGATTATCTATCGCCGCGGATTGACAGTAGATGAAGCCATGGCCGAGTTGAAGGTTATGCGCGCCGATTGCGCCGAGCTAGGACCGCTGATCGATTCCTTAAAAGTGACTGCCCGCGGGATTGTGCGCTGAGGAAAACAATCATGACTGAGCGTATGCGCATTGGCATGGTCGTGGGCGAGGCATCGGGAGATATTCTCGGCGCCGGCTTGATGTCGGCTCTGCGCGAGCACTACCCGGATGCGGAGTTCTGCGGCATCGGCGGCCCGCGCATGCTCGCCCAGGGGTTTCATTCATTCTTTCCCATGGACAGGCTGGCGGTGATGGGGCTGGTGGAGCCGCTCAAACGCCTGCCTGAATTGCTCAAAATTCGCCGCTTTTTGCGTGACTATTTTATCGAAAACCCGCCTGCCGTGTTTATCGGTGTCGATGCGCCGGACTTCAACACGACCCTCGAAGGCAACCTCAAAGCCGCTGGTATACCCTCAGTGCACTACGTTAGCCCGACGGTTTGGGCCTGGCGTCAGGGCCGGGTGCATAAAATCGCCCGCAGCGTGGATTTGATGCTGACGCTGTTCCCCTTTGAGGCTGAGTTTTACAAACAGCATCAGGTGCCGGTGGAATTTGTGGGGCATCACCTGGCCGATGCATTCCCGCTGGAGGTGGACCAGCAGGCGGC
>Ga0209487_1000195_pt1 | contig 55648 bp, 54 predicted proteins | sample Poulit2012_FD_187524 | JGI IMG/M metagenome (GOLD analysis project Ga0209487, IMG submission 187524) | Agricultural soil microbial communities from Georgia to study Nitrogen management - Poultry litter 2012 (SPAdes) (version 2) | ecosystem: Environmental > Terrestrial > Soil > Agricultural land... | reverse complement strand
TATCTGTTATCATCTCCCAATAACTTTCCCAAGAACATTCCTCGCAATACCCCCTGTCATAATTATTAGGAGGTTCGGTTGCAGTCTGTGCACTTAAGGAATGTTGCATCAGCATCACCAACAGCATCAGCCAGGTACAACAGAAAAACAGTTTTCGAAAAGTAAAACAGGCAAAAAGAGAGGTAAAGTGTTTCATCTTAAATAGGGTTTAGCATGAGTGAAAGTTTCTTTGGGTAGTTTCTTTAAAAAAGTTTCTTTTGGGGCCGCTTGTAGCACGGGAGGCTCGGACATAGGTATTCCGTGACAACTAAATACAGTTAATCCATTCATCCCTTACAAAATAGAAAGGAATGACTTTGCAAATCCAACATTTGAATTAAGAAAACAAAATAGATTCAAGTCAAGTCCGCAGATAACAATGAAAATCATCATCGCATACACTGCTACCTGAAATAACATGTTTTAATCTAAAACAATATTTTTTCAAAAATTCACAGTAAATGACAGGATTTCAGTTTGTCTTCCAGATCAGAAAATTCAGTGTTTTCATGGTGGTAAAGAATACATAGTGCTATTTCTTTTGAGGTCAATCAATAAAAACTCTCTGGTACAGAACGTGCACTGTTTATAAAACATTGATCATCAACATTTCACAAGCAGCTCTCACATTTACTACATTCACAAAGAATGAGTTTAGCTTCTAAAACAGAAATTGGGATCTCTGTTTACATTTCGTTTCTTTCTTGGCTGACTTTTGGGATATCAGCCATTATAGCTCAGTCACAAAACAAACATACACCATATTCTCATAAATAAAAATAAAATCAATATTTTTTTAAAAATAAATTTATCCACAATTTTTTTCGTCTGATATATACATACCCAAAAATCATTACAGACATCAAGAACAGCGGGATTGTTTTGATATAAATTCTATTTTTTCCATAACAACAACTATAAATTCTATTTTTCTCAAAACGAAAGCAAAATCTCTTTTCACGATTTTGATCATCCATCGCCACGAAATTTTACCAGAGTTTTTTCAACACATCAAAAGAACGGATGGAAGTAAAAGAATCACTGTGATACCGGATGTAATCAATCAAGCCTTCTGTAAGGTTTTGTCGTTCCTTCCGACTCATTTTTACATCACTCAAATGGATGGAGTCAATCTGCAACAATTGATATAACAACTCACTACTACGCAGATCCAAGATCATCGGATGACCAGGATCCTGAGGCAAAAACCAACCGGTCCTCAAATCAAAATAAACACAATCTTCACCCGATCTTTCCTTCGGTTCAAATCCCATGTGCGCCGAAAAACCGATCAGAAAATGAACGAGAATATTTCCGGGATTTTCGATCTGATCCAAAAGAGACAGATATCTTGTGACAAAATCAAAAAAAGCTGGGTTGGGATTATGCCCGTGTACCATTTTTTTGATGAGTTCACATATACACAACGCTGTATTTCCTCTTACGATATCAAACGGAATCTGATCGTACCGAACCCTCACTGATGCTTCTTTGATCCGCCACAATTTACCGGGCGCATTTTCATAAAAAACGAGATCGATAATGTAACCCGGCGTAAAAAGAACAGGTGACATCCGTGGTTTTTTCTGACGCACACCCGAAACGATAAAACTCACCAATCCATGCGCCTCCGTCAAAATATCGACAATCATGCTTGATTCTCGATAATTCATTCGCCGGATTACAACTCCGCCAGATTGGACAAGACGGGACATTTTTTAATTTTTATGAAGATCTATTTTTATCGTCGTTCCTTCGACCAGCTCGACCGTATGTCCGGACGAAAGTTCATCCATCGTAAGTTGGTCTGCCAAAACCTCTGTTTTTATATAATCTCCATATTTCTGAATCGCGGGCGCTACATCTTCATGAGTGCTGATTCGAATATCGATCCGATCTGTCACTTCAAAATCTTCCTGCTTCCGGAGATTCTGGATTCGATTGACTAGTTCTCTCGCAATTCCCTCGGCTTTCAAATCATCATCCATTTGAATATCCAAAGCTACAGTGATGCTTTCGTCTTTGGCAACCAACCAACCTTCGATATCATCAAAACCGATCACAAAATCTTCCATGGTCAAATCAAATTCCTCGCCCTCAATTTCCAGTAAATATTTTCCTGTGTTCTCTATTTGATAGATCTCCTCTTGGGACAAACCTTGTATCGCCGCGGCGGCTGCCTTCATTTTTCTCCCCAGGCGTCGACCCAATCTTTTATAATCAGGTCTTATATTTTTCTTTATGATCCCCTCTGTATCCTGTACATATTCGATGGATTTTACATTTACCTCCGCCAAAATTAAATTTTCCACCGCCCGTACCTGTTTTTCAAATTCTGCGTTCAACACCGGCAAAATTATCTTCTGAAGAGGTTGGCGAACCCGGATCTGCTCTCTTTTCCGCAGAGACAATACCAAACTGCTGATCCGTTTTGCATAATCCATTCTCTGTTCCAGCGCGGGATCAATCCAATCCTCTTTTGTCTCCGGCATCAAAGCCAGATGAACCGATTCAGCACCATCTTTCCCCGTGACATCATTCAGATTTTTGTACAACCAATCTCCAAAAAAAGGAGCAATCGGAGCCATTAGTTTTGCCACTGTTTCCAAACATTCGTAAAGCGTCTGATAGGCAGAGATTTTGTCTGCTGCATATTCTCCTTTCCAAAAACGTCGGCGTGACAATCGAACATACCAATTGGACAACTGATCATCTACAAAATAAACCACTTTGCGTGCTGCTTGCATGGGTTCATAATCTACGTAAGCTCCGTCTACTTCTTTGACCAGACTCTGAAGAGCAGACAAAATCCATTGATCGATTTCGGGTCGGTCCTTCACCGGAATTTCATCCTCTTTCCACTTGAATTGATCAATATTGGCATACAGAGCAAAAAAGCTATATGTATTGTATAGAGTGCCAAAAAACTTTCGTTGCACTTCATCGATCCCTTTCAGATCAAATTTCAGATTATCCCACGGTTGTGCATTCGATATCATGTACCATCGCGTTGCATCCGCTCCTTTTTCTTCAAGTGTCTTGAACGGATCTACCGTATTGTTCAACCGCTTCGACATTTTCTGCCCGTTTTTGTCCAGGACCAATCCGGTCGAGATCACATTACGAAACGCGACACTATCGAACAACATCCCCGCAATCGCATGAAGCGTAAAAAACCAGCCGCGGGTCTGATCCACTCCTTCTGAAATAAAATCGGCCGGATAATTTTCTTTGAATTTCTCTTGGTTCTCAAAAGGATAATGCCACTGAGCGTAGGGCATCGCACCACTATCAAACCATACATCGATCAGATCCTCCTCACGATACAATTTTTGCCCATCCTCTGATACCAAAACCACATTATCTATATAAGGACGATGAAGATCCTCCGGTATTTTTTGCTCCAGTCCCAGCACCTGATTTGCTTTTTCTATTTCCTTCTCCAATTGTGCAAGACTCCCGATACATATTTCCTGGTCACCATCCTTATTCCGCCATATCGGCAAGGGAATTCCCCAAAACCGTGAACGGGATAAATTCCAGTCCTGAAGATTTTCGAGCCAATGCCCAAAACGCCCCTCTCCGGTAGAAGCGGGCTTCCAATTGATCGTTTTGTTTAGCTCTACCAATCGATCCTTCATCTCGGTCGACCGTATAAACCAAGAGTCCAGTGGATAATATAATATAGGCTTATCCGTCCTCCAGCAATGCGGATAACTATGCTCATATCTTTGCACATTGAAAGCACGATTTTCTTCTTTTAATTTGATCGCAATATCCACATCTACAGATACATATGCATCTCCTTCGTCTTCATAATCCTTCACATACCTCCCTGCAAATTCCCCCATCTCCGAGGTAAAACGTCCTTTCTTATCTACCAAAGTCAATGAACCAACTCCATATTTCAAAGCTACACGACGGTCATCCGCTCCAAAAGAAGGCGCTATATGTACGATTCCGGTTCCATCCTCCGTCGTTACAAAATCATCCACCAGCACCTTAAATGCATCTCCATCTTCGGGCTGAGCATATGGAAGCAACTGTTCATACTTCACCCCCTCCATCTCTTGCCCCTGCCATTGATTCTCGATCTTCCAGGGTAGAACCTTATCCCCTACCTCATATACCATATCGGCTTCCTTCCCTTCTTCATTAAACCATCGTGAGATCAATTTTTCAGCTACTATGACATGGATCGACTTTCCGGTATATGGATTAAATGTACGAATCCTGCAATAAGTTATCTCAGGGCCTACTGCCAGTGCCGTATTGGAAGGAAGGGTCCAGGGAGTCGTCGTCCAAGCCAAAAAAAACAATGAATCTTCTTTGCCCAATCCTTCCTTCATTTTCTCAGGAGCACTTGAGACATCGACCAAAAATTGGGCTACCACCGTGGTATCCGTCACATCCTTATACGCGCCGGGAAGATTCAACTCATGCGTCGAAAGCCCCGTACCTGCACCAGGGCTATAAGGTTGGATCGTAAATCCTTTATAGAGCAAACCTTTCTCATAAAAGAGACTCAACAAATGCCATACAGATTCAATATAATCATTTTCAAAAGTGATATAAGGATTTTCAAGATCTACCCAATATCCCATTTTCCGTGTCAAATCATCCCATGCATCCTTGTATTTCATTACCGTTTCACGACAACGAGCATTATATTCCTCTATAGAAATTTTATTTCCAATATCATCTTTGGTAATTCCCAACTCACTCTCCACCTTCAGTTCCACCGGAAGACCATGCGTATCCCAACCTCCTTTTCTCAACACTCTCTTCCCTTTCATAGAATGATACCTGCAGATCAGATCTTTAATCGTCCGCGCCATCACGTGGTGAATTCCCGGCATACCATTGGCAGAAGGAGGTCCCTCATAAAATACAAATGAATTTGCTTCATCCTTTTCATCAATACTCTTCTCAAATATTTGATGAGTCTCCCAATATTTCAGCATCGCTTGATCGATCTCCGGCAGATTCAGCCGTTCATATTCCTTGTACATAAATTCATTATAAAATTTCCACAGATAGAAGACCCAAAGATAAGGGAATTAGTCAAAAGGCAGAAAAAAGCTTTTCCACTTCTATTCGCAGGATTCTACACCAAAAATAAAACATCAAGTTTTCTCATTCGATCAGCATGTCCAGCTCCCACCACCCGACCGGCATCTGCCCCAATGCAAAAGCAGCTGCTGAAGCAGCAAAAACAGAATAATCCAGAGGAGCTTTCAGACCAAGTGAAACCGCCATCGAAATACCGAAAAATAATAGCAAAACACCACTCAACCGACCGATCCATCTTGTCCTGAACCCTACAATGAGACAAAGACCAAAAACCACTTCAGCCATCGTGGCCAATAAAGCAAAAAATGAAACCATCGAAACCGGAAACCATGGAAGAAGTACTCCCGTATACTCTACAAAATCCGCCCAGTTGCCCCATGCACTATACTCATCCGGCCAAAAACCAAATCGGTCTGCCACTGCAGATAAAAATCCTGCTGCCAATGACAATCTCAAAAATAATTTCACCATCCTTTTTATTTGATTACATCAATAGAACTATCACATCCCTCATCACTTTATTTCTTATACTGGACTACCAGATTCTGTTTCGTTCTTCCACCGGCACATAGAGCTTGTCTCCGGGCTCGGTACCGAAAGCTTCATGAAAGGCATCCATATTCACGATAGGTCCCACTGCACGATAATTACCTGGTGCATGAGGATCGGTTTGAATTTGTTTTCTTAAAGTCTCGTCCCGATATTTTGTCCTCCAAATCGTAGCCCAATTAATAAAAAATCTCTGATCCTGAGTAAATCCATCGATCAAGCCGGGGTCTTCATTTTGCAAATGCATCTGCAATGCATCATAAGCCACATTTACTCCCCCCAAATCACCAATATTTTCACCCAGGGTAAAAGTTCCATTGACCGCCAAGTCATCGAAAGGGCGATATTGATCATATTGACTGATCAACTTTTTTGTCCGTTTTTCAAAAGCTTTTCGGTCTTTCGCAGTCCACCAGTTTTTCAGATTTCCATCCGCATCAAATCGAGATCCCTGATCATCGAATCCATGTGAGATCTCATGTCCGATCACAGCACCAATCCCGCCGTAATTAACAGCAGGATCCGCCTGAAAATCGAAAAATGGTGGTTGAAGGATCGCTGCAGGAAACACAATTTCATTATAAGACGGATTATAATAGGCATTTACAATTTGCGGCGCCATAAACCATTCAGATTTATCCACCGGCTTTCCGATTTTTGCAACATCTTCCTGCCAGTTCCATGCCTGAACCTGCCGGATGTGCCCCGCATACGACCCTCCTTTTTCTATAGGATAAAACTCAAGACCTGAATAATCTTTCCACTGATCGGGATACCCGATTTTCACTTCAAAAGTATTCAATTTCTCCAGAGCTTTTTCTTTAGTAGCGTCCGTCATCCAGTCGAGATTTCGTATTCTTTCCGCAAAAGCTTTTTTTACATTATCCACCAAAACCTCTGCCTCCTTTTTGGCGTCCGGAGGAAAATATTTTTCCACATACAATTGACCGATCATCTCCCCGATCGCCTGATTGGCCGTCTCGATCACCCGTTCCCATCGAGGCTTCATAGAATCCGTCCCCTCCATGATCTTACCATAAAAAGAAAACAATAATTTTTCCGTATCCTTATCCAGATAAGATCCATAAGAATGAAAAACAGTCCAAGCCAAATAAGCCTTGTGTAAATTGAGGGAATGATCTGAAAAAAGGGATTGTAAGGATCGGATAAAAGCAGGCTGAGTCACAATAATAGTATCGATCTGTGTAATATTTTGCCTTTGCAAAAAATCATACAGATCGATGAATGGCATCATCTCAACTACATTTTCCAAGCTTCTGGGATTGTTAAGCAAATTAGTATTGCGTCGTTCTTCTTTGGCTAATTGCATTTCAGCCATCTGCTTCTCCAATACAAAAACACCTTCCGCCAATTTCATCGAATTATCTTCATCGATCCCAAAGCCGCTCATCACCTTAAAGATCAGATCCTTATATTCATCTTGAATCAAGATCGTATTGGAGTCAGACCCCAGATAATATTCTCGCTCCGGCAGCCCCAATGCACCAGGTCCCAAAAAAAGACTATTTACATCAGAATCCGAAAATCCGGATCGAACATAAAAGTTAAAGTATGGATTTCCATTGATTTTAAAATATTCGGTTATATAAGTGAATACATCATCCAGCGTAGAAATATTCTTGATCATATCCAAGTATTCCTGGATCGGATACATCCCCAGTGCATTCAATGCGATGGTATCCATGGCTACAGTATAAAAAGTCGCTGCTTTGCCCACATCTGAATCAAGATCCAGATCTTCTCTCAAAAGAACTTCCTCCATTGCTTTCAGAGTATTTTTCCCGGTCTCAATCCTCAATTCGTCAAAACTTCCCCACCGTCCACGATCTTCCGGAATTTTTGCCGATTTCATCCAGTTTCCATTCACAAAACTATAAAAATCGTCCGCAGGAGAAACGGTTGTGTCCATTAATGTCAGATCCAAGCCATGAGCTCCGGATTCATCCCTATTTTCCGTGGAATGATCACCATCCGAGCATGAAGAAATCCACAATATCATCAATAAGAATCCAAACAAGATTTTTCTCATACATTCGTTTCTTTTATGAATTTTTGCTTTCTGTGATTTCATTCAACCTATCATCAGATATACAATAACAAATTCATCCTTTAAGATTTACTACATCAAGGAATCGGTATAAACGCTTTTTTATTTGAATCATATTTCACAATCATTCCTGTGCATCCTCTCATTCACATCCGTTAAATTAGAAAATATTTGATTCTTTCAAGAAATTACCAGAGTTTATACACAAAACAGAAAATAATTTCTTGCTCAAGAAGATCCAATCAACATTCTTTTACCGGAAGATCCTTATATCAGGAAACTTATTACTCTTCAAAATCCACGAGATCTTCTATCTTCTTTTTTTCCTAAAAGCCGGAAAGAAAGAGAAAGCTGATGCCCTCCCACATTGTAGTAAATTCTTTCCCAGGTGTACTCCAGCCGAAATGACTTAAGATGAAGTCCCATTCCCAGAGTCACTCCATCAAGCGATCGAATCCCTGGGATACCAAGCTGCTGATTTTTCCAATGATCATAGGAGAATCTCAACCAAACCTTCTCCGGCATACCAAATCCAAACTCACCACCTAAAACAAGGTGTCGCATCAATTCTGAGACAAAATCTCCGGCTCTTGATGGCTCCTTATCCGGCTCATCAATCCAGTTTAGCCCAGAATCAAATGGATCATCAAACACCATCCGATTCCACAGATTCATTTTCTGCATTTTCACAAAAAGAGTAAAAGGAAGATGTTGGAGTTTCTGTTGCCAATAAATTGACAAATCCATTTTTGGCGAGGTTCTGTTTTTGTAAAAAGGTACAAACTCATACCCTACATTGCCGATTGTCAGACCAAAAGAAGCAAGTTCATCCAATTGATACAACGCTCCAATATCAAACCTTAGAACATGGGAATGATAAATATCAATTTTTCTCCAGTCATAACGCATTTTCAAACCGATCTGCCAATCATCCGTCAAAATCCGCGAAGCACCCAAATCAAATCCTGTAACAAAGGCGGGAAATACTCCTTGTGTATTTCCTTCCGGATCATATCGAATATTTTCGCCAAAAGTATTGTAGGAAATACCAGCTCCAAAAGTCCACAATGAGTCTAACGGGATCAGCCCCATGAGAGAAAACGCTTGAATATCGCCTGGAAAAAAGGCAGAATGTAAAGCAATATTTGACCATGAACCTCTATTCAGAGAAGCTGGGTTCACATACCAATCTGTCAGCTCAGCTTCTGTATCAGCTCCATTGGCACCCCCCAAAGCAGAACTTCTTGCTCCTGTATGCACGCCTGCATTCTCCAGTCCGCTCCACTCATTCTCCTGAGCCGCTGAAAAATAACAGCACAAGATCATTCCCCATATCACCGCAATTTTGAATCTAACCTTCATAAAAAAAGCTGCTCACATTTTTTATGTGCGAGCAGCTCTAATTTATATAATTGTTATAAGACTAAAGCATGTTTCTAAAAGAACTCCGAGCGATTGTCTTTTATTTCTGCCTCCTCCTTCAATGACTCGATCAAAGCTATACCCACTTGATCCACCATATATGATACTGAATTGTTACGTATCGTACTATAGTCAGCTCCACCCGATTCTTGTCGACTAAATGGCTGAGCAATAAAGACACCAGTATTTCCCACAATCGGCGATGTCATCTGATTTAAAGGAGTATTGTGAATGGCAGCCACCAATTTTGGTTCATCACCTATTCCCTGGATGGCATCCGCACCAAAAGTCACATTGAATGCTGTATCCACACTCACCCCATACTCACTCGCTATATCTTTCAATGAGGTTCCGGAAAGATGATTTGCTATTTCTTCTCCTTTGATCCGATCTGCGATCCTCTGTTCTACATTGAGCCGGACACTCTCCGGATCCGGATATCCGGCCGGTCTTACCTCATCCAATCCTACAATCACATACGTATCATTATAAAAATGTTCGGGATTCTGATAAATATAAACGACAGATGAAAGATCTCCCTGTTTCGTATTGGAGTTGAATGCCCATCGTACTATATCCCGACTGACATTACCACCCCCGAAATTGGCAAATCGGAATCCATTTTCTTCAATCGGGTCTGCTTTCCTGAGCCGAAACTCCGGACGTGATGCGATCTTTTCCTTCAAATCAGAAAGCGATCTTGCTCCCGATATCAATTCCTGAGCAACATCATATAAGGAATCTTGGGTTCTCTGCGACGGTTCAAACATCTCAGAAACAGTAGCCAGCTGTACTCCTTCTTTATTTGTTATAAATTTCTTTCCTGTCACCTCGACCAAATGGACACCAAATTGAGTAACCACAACATGCAATTCTCCTTCTTCGGCCTGGAAGAAAATATGATCATCAAATTCCGGAACCATTTGTCCTCGTGCACTATATCCCAACTCTCCCCCCTGAGGAGCGGAAGCATCTTCACCATGAGCACGCGCCAGGGAATCAAAACTCAGCTCACCTGATTCTATGATTTGCTTGATCGAGTCAGCTTTTTGAAACCCTTCAAATAATTGCTGCTGATTTTGAGCCTGGAATAGTATATGTCTCGATCGAACAGAGTCAGGGATCACTTTTCGATTGATAATTTTGGAAACTGCCAGTTGATTTCCTCGCTCATAAGGTCCTATTAAAGATCCAACGGACTCAGAAAAAGCGCTGTCTGCAATCACACCGGAAAGATTTTCCTTGAATTGAAAAGCAGCCGCAAATTCTCCATCATGAGATTGAACAAAAGTTGTATCATTATTTGTTTTGGCGAATGCTTCCTTTACTTCTCTCATCCTCTGCCATACATCTGAAGAATCCTGGGCTGTAAGCTCTACATCCACAGTCAGATACTCCAGAACCCGCTGTTCATTTTTATTATAAAATTCATTCTTGTGTTTTTTCATAAAATCAAGAATCTGCTTTTCAGAAACAGGTTCATTTCCAGACTGTGCCTTGTCAAATGGAATTTTGACATAAGCCATATTGGTGCTTCCTTTCTGATCTTCCATCAGCCTGTCCACCATCCACCCTGGTGTATAAAATGATTGTGCAACAAGATTGGTGATTTTGGCCTGTTTCCTGTCCGCGATGATTTCTTTTTCCTGCCAGGCCCAAAACCTCTTTGTCTCTTCCGGCATCATACCAGACTCTATCTGCTGCCGGATCTCATTCAACTGCTGAAAATCAATACTTCCGGTCTGAGGATTCATAAATCTCTGCTGGATCACCGGGCTGATATTGTTTCCGAATTGCAATGCCAATAATTCTTCTTTTCCGACCTGCACCCCATTCGCATCAGCTTCCCGATCAAAAATAGCTTTATTCAAATAATAATTCCACAGAAAATCTCTACGTGTAAACATATCCGATCCTCCGCCGGAATAAACAGCTTCCTCATGAGCCATAAACTCCCGATAGTCAATCTCTTCCCCATCAATTTTACCGAGGGTCATATTCCCCACAGAAAATTGACTGCTTTGTCCTACCATATCCATAATGAGAAAACCAGCCAAGGCTACTCCAATCATAATGAAAAGCAACCAGCTGTTTTTTCGTATTGTCCCTATTAAGGCCATAATAAATTTATTATTTTCCTATAAAAAGAAGTGCAAAGGTAAATAATTCCCTTCTGTATATCTACATTTGTTCAAAATATGTTTACAGATCCTTTTCTTCATACTCCTCATACGCCTCTTCAAGTGCCGAATAAAACTCCTCTCCAAATCCCGAAATAAGAGCATCTTTCAGGAAGTGAATCAAAGGTAATCCCAGCTCACTTCCTTTTTCCAGTGCGGGCTGGCATATATCCCATTCCTCATAATTGAGAGCTACAAACCCCGTACCAAAATTTCTGCTGACTCTGATGGGATAAAGAAAGCAACTTATAGGTTTTCTAAAATCAATCTCCCCAGCTTCATAAAGTTTTTCGATTCCACAACTCGCTCTGCCAAGTTCATCGAAAACCACAAACGCACAGGCTCGATCAGGTCTAAGGGTAGTTCCATATTCCCCCATTCCATCATAAAAATGCACACCCCCTTTTTCCTCCAGAGTCTTTCGTCCCATCTCATCCACCAGAGGCGCCACAAGCTCAGTCAGCTCCTTCATTATTTTTACTTCTTCCTCCAGCAGTGGTGCACCATAATCACCTTCTACACAGCAAGCTCCCTTGCAGGCAGCAAGATTACAACAGAATTTTTTCTCGAAGATTTCGGGACTTACCAATATGTTGTCTATCAAAAACATGATGATACTATAATTGTAATTCGATAATTTATATTGTATATTCGTCGCGTGTTCACGCCCTTTTTATTTTTAGGACGATCTCACTTTATATATCAATAAGTACAAAATTACAATATCCGCATGGAGGAACTGAAATCAATTTTTCAAAATAAAGCAAAAAAGATTGGCAATGACCTGAGAGGCATATTAAAAGACCACGGAGGGCTCCAGGTAGACACTGTTTCTTTAAGGCAAGTTATAGGCGGTATGCGTGGTATCAAATGTATGTTTGCAGAAACTTCTCATCTCGATCCCAATGACGGGATCAAGTTCAGAGGTTACAGTATTCCGGAGCTTCAGAAAAAACTTCCAAAAGGCAATGGGGAAGAGCCTCTTCCCGAAGGACTTTTTTGGCTGATGTTGACGGGCGAGCTTCCCACCGAGGATCAGGTTTCAGCTCTTACTCAAGACTGGATCAAAAGAAGCGAAGTTCCCGCTCATACTTTTGCAGCTATCGATGCATTGCCGCTCGAAACACACCCGATGATTCAATATAGTATTGCGATTGCATCGATGCAGACCGAAAGCATTTTCGCTAAAAAATATGCAGAAGGCATCAATCGACTTGATTATTGGGATCCAACATATGAAGACACGATGAATCTGATTGCGCGTCTACCCAAAATCGCGGCCTATATATACAGGCGCATCTATCATGACAATCAACAAATACCGGCTGACCCTTCTTTGGATTGGGCTGGAAATTTTGCACATATGCTGGGGAATGATGAACCTGTTTTCCAGGATCTGATGAGGCTTTATCTTACTATCCATGCTGATCATGAAGGCGGAAATGCAAGTGCGCATACCACTCATCTGGTAGGCTCTACACTCAGCGACGCATACTATTCTTTGTCCGCCGGAATGAATGCATTAGCAGGGCCATTGCATGGATTAGCCAATCAGGAAGTTATCAAGTTTATCTTTGAAATGTTGGAAGATATTGGTACAGAGCAGCCCTCGGATGAGCAGGTCGCTGACTATATCCACAAGACCCTGGATCAAGGACGTGTGATTCCCGGTTATGGTCATGCAGTACTGCGCAAGCCGGATCCACGGTTCACCGCACAAAAATTATTTGCGGAAAAACATTTAAAAGATGATAACATCATTCAGGTTGTATGGCAGCTCTTCAGAGTAGTACCCGACATCCTGAAAGGACTCGGAAAAGTAAAAAATCCGTGGCCAAATGTAGATGCGCATTCAGGCGCTATTTTGGTCCATTATGGTTTTAAAGAATATACTTTCTACACCGTCTTTTTTGGTGTATCACGAGCATTGGGAGTATTGTCAAATCTTTGCTGGTCAAGAGCCTTGGCACTACCACTCGAACGCCCCAAGTCGGTAACACTTGATTGGATCAAGAACTATATAGCTGAAAAAAATAAATAGTTATGAATATTCCAGAAGATTTAAAATATTCGACGGAACACGAATGGATCAAAAAATTGGATGATCAGACCGTGTTAATAGGAATTACCGATTTCGCTCAATCAGAATTGGGGGACATCGTCTACGTAGAAGTGGAAACAGTAGGAGAATCACTCGCCAAAGATGAAATTTTTGGCACGGTAGAAGCTGTAAAAACCACCTCCGAACTATACATGCCCATGTCGGGAAAAGTAGTGGAATTCAACCCGGCTCTCGATGAAGATGAAGGAGACGATCCTTCTCTGATCAATGAATCTCCCTATGACCAGGGATGGATCATAAAGGTAGAAATCACAGATCAAGATGAATATGAGGACTTGCTGGATGCTCAATCATATTTAGACCACATTTCCTGATTCAGACAGAAGTCATACACCAAAACAGGAATGAATAACATCTGTCTTAATGAGGATTGAATGAGGATAAAGTGGAAATGGATCTGGGCTATCTGGCTCGTGACAGTCATCATACTTTCGCTGATGCCAGTAAATCCATCCATGCAACCTAGAATGCTCAGCGGCATAAAACACTTAGATAAAGTCGTTCATTTTATTATGTATCTGGTTCTAAGTTTTACGATGCTGAAGTTTTTGAAAGAGAAGAAAGTAAGGCATTCAATTTGGTGGGTTCTTCTTTTTTGTATTATTTTGGGGGTTGCTATTGAATTTATTCAAAACACCAAAATGATCAATCGCAATTTTGATATTGCTGATATTATTGCTAATATTATAGGCACTTTTGTAGGAGCGATTATTTTTAGATATATATAAATAAAATAGATGACGCCATGTTAGAAAATATTTCAGTTAGCGGGAATGCGCTTATAGCTGCTTTGGCGGGCTTTTTCATCTTTATCGTGGCCCTTATAGTTGTGGTAAAATTGTATGTGAAGCGTCAGTCTTCCTCCAATCTTACCGAAAAATACAGTGACCACCAGTGGAAAAGTCCATTAACCGGCAGAGCCAAATATCCCGATGTGGATGTTTTCAAAATGTCGTGGCCGCTCTTTTTACTGGGAGCTGTTCTTGCTCTTGCCATCACTTGGCTGAGCTTCAACTATACCCAGGAGGAAGTGAATATTCACGTTCCTGATAATGCACTGGACATACCAGATGACATTGAAATAGAGCCACCGCGGACATCTGAACCACCTCCACCACCACCACCGCCACCGCCACCTGTTATTGAAGAGGTGCCGGAAGAGTTGATCGATGATGATGAAGACATCGAGTTTTTGGATCAATCGGTCGAAGAAGAAACAATCGTGGAAGCACCGGTGCGTGAAGAAGCACCGCCACCGCCGCCACCGCCACCACCACCGCCGCCAGAGCCAGAAGAAGAGGAGATTTTTAGAGTCGTAGAACAGATGCCTCGATTCCCTGGGTGTGAAGACATCAGCGGAACAGAAGATGAGAAAAAAGCTTGTGCAGACAAGAAAATGCTGGAGTTCCTTTATGGGAACATCAGATACCCGGCCATCGCTCGAGAAAATGGAATTGAAGGGCAGGTCGTACTCAGCTTTGTGGTCGAGACGGACGGTTCAATCACAGATCCTCAGGTAATACGTGATCCTGGAGCAGGACTGGGAGAAGAAGCAATGCGTGTAGTAAAACTCATGGATAATCTTCCAGAAAAATGGACTCCAGGGCAACAAAGAGGAAACCCTGTGAGGGTACAGTTTATGCTCCCCGTGAAATTTGAGTTGAAAAATTAATACGATTCTATAACAATTATCCTACCAGGACAAAAAAGCTATTGCACTCTGCAATAGCTTTTTTTTATTTCATTTTACTCAACCTATTTATATCTTGAATTACAAATGAAGGGCTATTCTATCTTACAAACTACTTGAGTGTGTTATAATGATGTTCTCAAAGCCATTATTACCCACATTATAAAAAGAAGTCTTGTGGCAAAGCCTCCCTACTAAGGCATTCGAAACAGGCTTGTTTAGCCACAAGGAAATAGAATTGAAATTTAATTGATAGTAAAACTCTCCGAGGATCCATAAGGAAATAAAAATATCATCAGCATCACCAAATGATTTGGAGGTACTGATGATATTTTTTTACAAAAAACCTTGATAGAAAGTTGAAATTCCATACAGACGAAGGATGGAGCTTCATATGTTTTGCTTTTGAAGGTCGATGTTCTGTTTACCCCAAGGACAGAAAGAACAGATCCTAACAAAAGAAAAATTTCGAAATAAAGACATTAGATAGTCATAATATCATCCTGCTTCACTTCGATCATCCGGTCGATTTGCTTATAAAATGATTTGACAAGATCCTCTACCTGGTCCTCCATCCTCTTTCCTTCATCTTCAGACATGCCGTCCTTCACTCCTTGTTTGATGATGTCCATTGCCTCTTTTCTTGCGGAACGTATACTGACTTTTCCGTCTTCTCCCTGGGCTTTTGCCTGCCTCACCAGTTCTTTTCTTCGTTCCTCTGTAAGGGGTGGAACCGGAATTCGAATCAAATCACCGTCGTTCATAGGATTAAAGCCAAGATTGGCTTCTATGATCGCTTTTTCGATATCTTTGATTACTCCTTTATCCCACGGTTGAATCGATAAAGTTCTACTATCCGTTGCTGAGATATTGGATACTTGTTCGATTGGAGTTGGTACACCATAATAATTAACCATAATGCCCCGCACCATTTCCGGATAAGCTTTTCCTGTTCGTATTTTAAGCAATTCCGAACGGAGATGCTCCCTTGTATCCTCCATTCGTTTTTTCGTATCCGTCAATAATTTGTCCAGTGTCATATTCTAAATAAACTTATTTACAGTTTCATAATTTTTCAATCCCGGCCCGTTAGCTGAATGATCAAATAAAGAAGCAAAACCAGAGAAGATAGTGCTGCAGCCACATATGTCATCGCAGCCCACTTCAAAGCGTCTTTTGCTTTACCATATTCTGATTGGTTTACGATCTGTTGATCATTCAACCACACCAAGGCTCTCTTGCTCGCATCAAATTCTACAGGCAATGTCACCAATGAAAATAATGTTGTAACTCCAAAGGCCAATATAGTAATTATCAACATAGTTCCACCCAATTGACCGGCCCCAAATCCAAAACCACCTAAAGCAAACAACAATAAATATTGTTGTAATCCCGACGCCACTTTTACTACCGGAACAATTGCCGATCTAAATTGAAGCGCCTTATAGGCAGTCGCATGCTGAACAGCATGGCCACATTCGTGTGCCGCCACAGCAGCTGCCATGACGCTTCTACCCTCAAATACTTCAGGACTCAGATTTACAGTTTTATTTGCCGGATTGTAGTGATCACTCAAAAATCCTCTTGCCGGAACGATTTCTACATCATAAATGCCATAGTAGTGCAACATTTTTTCCGCAATTTCCTTTCCGGAATAATTTTCTGCCAATCGATTTTGGCTGTAAATATTGAATTTTGATTTCAATTGATTGCTGATCCACCACCCCACCAGGGAAAACAAACCAGCAATCACGATATATCCCATGTATCCAGACATATTTTTATTTTTGATTCATTACTTAATACATTCAAATCCGGTATAAGTTTTCAACACTTCCGGAATTTCTATCTGCCCATCTTTCTGATAATATTCAAGCAAAGCAGCAATGATCCGCGGCAAAGCCAGGACACTACCATTCAGAGTATGCACAAGCTTTGTCTTTCCATTTTCTGCTCGGTAACGGATCTTCATCCGATTACTTTGGTAGGTTTCAAAATTGGAAACAGAACTAACTTCCAACCATCGCTCCTGAGCCAGTGAATATACTTCAAAATCATAAGTCAGCGCGGAAGCACTTCCCAGATCCCCTCCGCACAATCTTAAAATACGATAAGGCAAACCAAGATCATCGAGCAATTTAGAAACGTGGTTCACCATCCAATCCAGCATTTCATAAGAATTTATAGGATCAGAAAAAACCACCATTTCTACTTTATCAAACTGATGTACTCGATTCAATCCTTTCACATCCGCTCCATAACTACCGGCTTCCCGACGAAAACAAGGGGTAAACGCAGTGAATTTAATGGGCAGCCGATCGCGGTCAAGAATTTCATCTCTGAATACATTGGTAACAGGAACCTCCGAAGTAGGGATCAGATACAAATCATCTTTTTCGACATAATACATCTGTCCTTCTTTATCAGGAAGCTGACCGGTCCCCATAGCCGAATCTGCATTGACGAGAATGGGCGGATCAATCTCCAGACAACCAGCGTCCACAGCACGATCAAGAAAAAACTGAACCAATGCGCGCTGCAATCTTGCACCTTTTCCCTTGAAAACCGGAAATCCTGAGCCGGTGAGCTTCACACCCAAAGGCATATCGACGATATCAAGATCCGCCATCAATTCCCAATGCGGTAAATCGCTTTCCACTTTCGTGCGCATCCCCTCCACACTTTCACTGACTACTTGATTATCATCCTCACTGCTTCCCGCAGGAACGGATGAATGTGGTATATTGGGCGTATCAAGGAGAATGTTTCTCAGTTCATTGGATATTTCACTGAACTTCTTTTCAATCTCCTGAGATTGATCTTTTAATCCTGAAACATTTTCCCTTTCCTCTTCTGCTTTTTCTTTATTTCCCTGTTGGTATAAAACTCCAATTTCTTTCGAAGATTTATTGATCTGATGCAGCAGATCATCTCTTTGAGACTGTAGTTTTCTTCGTTGATCATCCAGTTCCAAAATCTTATCTACCAGATCAGAAGCCTTCTTGATCCCCCTTTTCTTCAATCCTTCTGCCGCTAAATCCTTATTTTCTCGTAAAAAATGTACTTCAATCATGTTTTTTGCCGTTTCAGCTAATAATTTCTGCAAAGATATACCACTATTTAAAAAAAAGACCGTATTTTTGTCTCAAGATTATAAAAATAGTCTTTATAAAGAGAATTACTCCCTTGTATATTTAGTCTCCCTTTACAGCATATTCTATAAAAATACAATATATTCTATTAAATACACAGGCTTCATATTTAAGGTGATTACTCAATCGATTTTCTAAAAATACATTACAACGTAGAAAAAAGAAATACAGATTCATATGTATGACATTTTGCAATTAAATGACATGCTGGTTCCTGAATTACGGGATCTGGCAGAAAAGTTAGGACTAGAGAAGTATAAAAGATTAAACAAGAAAGATCTTATCTATAAGATTTTGGATGCGCAGGCTGTACAGTCCGAAACAAAGCCCTCTTCTAAAGAGACCAAAGATAAAGAACCATCCAAAAAGTCATCAAAACCTTCTCAAAAGAAGCCCCCTCAAGAACCGAAACAATCTACTTCAGATAACGGAGCCCAAAAAGGGGCTGCAAAAGAGGCTAAAAAAGAACATCCTCAAAATAAAAACAGAAAGCAACAGGAGCCAAAAAAGGCTCAACATGCAGAACGGGATAAAAAGGACACTCCATCAGACAAGGGAAAGCAGGACAATCAGAAGTCACAGAGCAGAGGTGGAGGTCAGCCCCAACAAAAACAACAGCATCAGCAACAAAAACAGCAACAGCAACAAAAGCAAGATCAAAGAAAACCTCAGAAAAAAGAAGAGAAGTTTGACCTTGATTTAGATGGCGTCATTAGCGGAATGGGTGTTTTGGAAATGATGCCGGATGGGTACGGATTCTTGAGGTCAGCCGACTTCAACTACATCAGTTCTCCGGATGATGTATATGTTTCCCCATCACAAATAAAGCTTTTTGGACTGCGAACCGGAGATACAATCGAAGGTACAATCCGTCCACCCAAGGAAGGAGAAAAATATTTTGCTCTGCTCAAGGTCACGAAAATCAATGGTCTCGATCCAAAATTGGTACGGGAAAGGGTATCTTTTGATTATCTGACACCCTTGTTCCCTACTGAGAAGTTCAATCTGACCACTTCTCCAACCGGTCGTGATATAGGAAACCGAATGATAGACTTATTCACTCCGATAGGAAAAGGACAACGTGGTTTGATCGTAGCACAACCTAAGTCAGGTAAAACATTCTTACTAAAAGATATTGCAAATGCGATTGCAAAAAATCACCCGGAATGTTATATGATCGTATTGCTCATCGACGAACGTCCTGAAGAAGTAACTGACATGAAAAGAAGCGTACGTGCTGAAGTCATTGCTTCTACATTTGACGAACCCGCTGACAATCACGTGAAAGTAGCCGGAATCGTACTGGAAAAAGCAAAGAGACTGGTTGAATCCGGGCACGATGTTGTTATTTTACTTGATTCGATCACTCGTTTGGCCAGAGCATACAATACAGTCGCACCGGCAAGTGGAAAGGTTCTTTCAGGAGGAGTAGAAGCAAATGCTCTCCATAAACCTAAAAAATTCTTTGGCGCGGCACGAAATATTGAAAATGGCGGATCTTTAACTATTCTTGCAACTGCGTTGATCGACACAGGTTCAAAAATGGACGGCGTCATTTTCGAAGAATTCAAAGGTACCGGTAATATGGAGCTACAGCTGGATCGGGGATTAGCAAACAAACGTCTGTATCCTGCTATCGATCTTACTACTTCGAGTACTCGTCGTGAAGAGCTATTACTCGACAAAGAAACCATGCAAAGAATGTTCATCCTTCGCAACTATCTGGCTGATATGAAGCCCGATGAAGCAATGGAACACATTAGAAAATTCATGCTTAATACGAGCAACAATGATGAATTCCTGGCTTCAATGAATAGCTGATATTCATCCGTCATAAAACAAACTCAGAAAATCGGGGTTGTAATTCTTGCACTTCTTATATAAAAGAAGTACTTTTGTCCTCCTTTATTGAAAGGGTGACAAGAACAATATTATTTTAATCAAATAAAAAACTGAATCATGAAAAGGACATTTCAGCCATCAGTAAGGAGAAGACGAAACAAACATGGGTTCAGAGCCAGGATGGCAACTAAAAATGGCCGTAAAGTAATCAACCGTCGCAGACGAAAAGGGCGTGCAAAACTATCTGTATCAAGTGAATTCCGTCTTAAAAAGCCTGTGTAATCCGGCTGTGAGGAATGGCGTTTCATTTTCGATCAGATGAAAAACTAAAGAATAATCATCTTATTGATTATGTATTCGAAAATGGAAAAAAATATCATCATTACCCATTCCTTTTCTTATTTGCTTCTCATGACAATTCGCATACCATTGATCCATCAGGGAAAAAACATGCTCCGGTTCAAATCGGATTTGTAGTTTCCAAAAAAAGATTCAAAAGAGCAGTGGATCGCAACCGCATAAAAAGGATGATGCGGGAAGCATACCGACTCCAGAAAAATAAATTATATCAAATACATCATGATGCCAAGGGGCACCCCTTGGCCATTATGATGATTTATATCGGGAATAAAATTCCACAATATTCTGTTATCTTCGATGCCGTAACACAGTTTATTACACACTATGAACATACGGTTCGGTAAACATTCAATAATCATGGGATTACTTTTCTGCTTTCTTTGCGGAAATTTATCTGCACAGATTTATCTCCAAATGGAGAAAATAAAATCAACTAAATCCCATAAAATCTCAGCCGGCACTGAAATTACCTTCCAACTGGAAGATAGAGATTATTATATAACAGAAAAAATCGTCGACTTTATTCCTGAAGAAGGAGTGGTCATCACTGAGTCTGAGGTATTTTTTGCTGATAAAATCGTATCATTGATTCCGGATGGTGGTTATCACCGAAAAGGCAGATTTTTCATTTATCCTCTTTACACTTTTGGTGCTACGGCAACGGTCGCAGGTCTGGTAGGAACTGGCTATGAAAAAAAATTACGGCCTGGTTTGCTTTTGCCCGGTCCTTCTTCTTTTGCGGCTGGTTGGCTTCTACAAAAATGGTTGGATCGACCGTATAAAACCAAACGGAAATATAGATTCAGGGTCATTGATTTGCGCATGAAGGTAGATTAAATACTTTCTACAATGATAGGTCCAAATTAAATCAATTATTGAACTGGCTTACGTCCAGGATCACTTCTTTTTTCCACTTTCTTTCGACAGATAAAGAATTTGCCCGACTGCCCATTCATAGCCTTTCAACCCCATACCTACTATGACACCGTCACATACAGGACTGAGATAGGAATGATGCCTAAAAGATTCTCGCTGGAAAACATTGCTTATATGAACTTCTATTTTTGGGATTTTGATGTTCGCCAGTGAATCCCGAATAGCCACAGATGTATGAGTATAGGCCCCCGCATTGATGACAATTCCATTTGCTTTTTCAGAATTTTCCTGGAGATAATCTATGATACTTCCTTCCGAATTGGATTGGTAGTAGGAAAAATCCGTTTCTGGAAAAGAGTCTTTCAATTCATCAAGAAATGCTTGAAACGTGGTCGTTCCATATATTTCAGGCTCTCTGGTCCCCAAAAGATTAAGGTTGGGACCATTAATGATCAGTATCCTTTTATTCATGCTTAATTTGCAAGTTCAGAAATAAATTTGATTCGCACCAACCGAATTTCCTGGAGATCGATATCATCGTCGCTCAACTCTTCAAGTGCATCATCCAGTGAGTCTGTTTCTGATTCCATAAAATAATCATAGATATCTTCGACCACGTACTCGTCCAGATTTTCCTCAAGATAATAATCAATATTTAGTTTCGTTCCTGAATATACAATCATTTCCATCTCTTCTAATAATTCAGCCATATCTAAACGATTATTGGCTGCGATATCTTCAAGATCCATCTGATTGTCAATCCCGTGAATAATCGCAACTTTGGCCTTAGATTTGTTGGCCACCGTCCTTATCACAAATTCCTGCGGCCGTTCGATTTCATATTCTTCGACGTAATTTCGGATCAATTCCAAAAATGGCTTCCCGTATTTTATAGCCTTTCCCATACTCACACCCGACACTTGAGTCATATCTTCATTGGTCAACGGATAGATAGTGGCCATATCCTCCAGGGAACTTTCCTGAAAGAGTACATACCTGGGTATATTTTTCCGTTTTGCTTCCTGGTCTCTTAGTGCCAACAGCATTTCATAAAGCGTATTATCGAGTGCTCCCGTTCCATTGCCACCGATCGGCTCCGCATCTTCCTCGAGCTGATCATAGCTTCGATTAATACCTAATTCCAGTGTAGTTGGATTTTCAATATAAGCTTCACCTTCTGGGGTGATTTTCAAAACCCCATATGTTTCGATATCTTTTCGTATATATCCTTTTAAAATACCTTGACGGAATATTGTATTCCAAAAGTCTTCTCCTTTTTCAGTTCCGCTTCCAAACCATTCATGCTCATCCAGATTGAAGCTCTTCAAAGTTTCATTTTCGACTCCCATCAAAAAAGTAGTCAGCATCTTGGCAGTATAATTTTCATTCAATGCTACTATTGTCTGCAAACCCTTTTTCATTTCTTGGGACACCTCAACTTTCTCTACAGGATTTTTACAATTATCGCACATTTTCTGGCACTTCTCGACGGCATAAGATTCGCCAAAATAGTTTAGAAGAAATGCCCGGCGACATTCTGAGGTTTCTGCATAATCCATCACCTCTTCCAAAAAAACAGTACCCATTTCTCTTTCTGCAACCGGTTTGTCCCGCAAAAACTTCTCCAGTTTGAGAATATCTGCAGGATTATAAAAAGCAAGACATCTTCCTTCGAGGCCATCTCTACCCGCCCGTCCGGTCTCCTGATAATAATTCTCGATACTTTTGGGCATATCATAATGTATCACAAATCTCACATCTGGTTTGTCAATTCCCATTCCAAAAGCAATAGTCGCACAAATCACTTTCACTTCTTCCTTGAGAAAAGCGTCTTGCGTATTGGCCCGGGTGGTAGCATCCAATCCAGCATGATAAGGTGCGGCATTGATACCATTCATATTAAGGGTATCTGCTAGCATCTGAGTCGTCTTTCGATTTTGGACATAGATAATTCCAGAAGGATTTTTCATCCGGTGGATAAACTGGATGATTTGCTTCATCGTCTGCTGCCTTTTTTGCTTCGGCCGTATTTCATAGAAAAGATTGGTTCTGTTGAACGAAGAAATGTACTTATTAAATTTCACAAGATTCAAATTGCGAATAATATCGCTCTGCACCTTGGGCGTGGCAGTGGCAGTAAGCGCAATGACAGGAATATCTGTTCCTATCTGATCGACCATCGTTCTGATATTTCGGTATTCTGGTCTAAAATCATGTCCCCACTCAGAGATACAATGCGCTTCATCCACAGCAACCAAAGAAACATTTACGCTTTTGAAAAAGTCTAAGTACTCCTGTTTTGTGAGTGTTTCAGGAGCTACATATAAAATCTTCGTTTCTCCCGCCTCAATATCATGCAATACTTTGCGAATTTGTGATTTGTTCAGCGATGAATTTAAAAAGTGAGCTATTTCATCATTTTCACTATATCCTCTTATGAGATCCACCTGATTTTTCATCAATGCAATCAAAGGAGATATCACAATTGCAGTACCTTCCATCATCAGCGCCGGCAATTGATAGCAAAGAGATTTACCACCTCCCGTTGGCATTATGACAAATGTATCCGTTCCTTTTATTACGCTTTGTATGATCTCTTCTTGTTTTCCTTTAAATTGATCAAAGCCGAAATATTTCCTCAGCGCCGATTTTAAATCTTGCTCTTTTACTTCCATCTTATTAATTCAGTAGAATGAACTCTTTTTTATTGTATATTTTCCTCCTTAAAATATCAAATTATATCGTATAATTCCCATCAATATGACTATAAATACAGACAAGTCTATACGAAATATCGCCTTAAAAACCCTTGAATTAGAAAAACGAACCATAGGACACCTGATTCAGGCGATAAACGATTCATTTGAACACATTGTTCAATTTCTTCATCATGCGCAAGGCAAATTAATCATAACCGGTGTTGGCAAAAGCGCCATAATTGGGAAAAAAATTGTTGCCACTCTCAATTCAACAGGAACTATTGCTGTGTTCATGCATTCCGGAGACGCCATCCATGGAGATCTCGGTATTATCGAAAAAAATGACACAATCCTTTGCATTTCGAAAAGTGGTAACACCCCTGAAATTAAACTTATTTTGAATATTATTCAAGATTTTGGGAATAAGATTATCGGAATGTCAGCAAATCCTGATTCTTTTCTGGGTAAACATGCAGATTTTTTCCTATGGACACCCGTAGATCAAGAGGCAGATCTTCACAATTTAGCTCCTACTTGTAGTACCATCGCTCAAATGGCAATGGGGGATGCGCTTGCCGTATGTCTTTCTTACCTGAACAATTTCGGCAAAGAAGATTTTGCAAAGTTTCATCCGGGAGGTAGCCTTGGAAGAAATCTTCTGACCAAAGTAGCCCATTTTATCCATCTTCATGAAAAACCCCTCGTCCGACATGATGAAGGAATAGAAAAAGTGATCATCGAAATTTCAGAAAAAAGACTGGGAGCAACGGTAGTAGTAGATTCGGATGATAAAATAATAGGAATCATCACGGATGGAGACCTGCGTCGCATGTTGATGAAGAAGGGATTTTCTAAAGACACTCAGGCTCAGGACATAATGACTTCTTCACCTATCACAATAGAAGAAGATGAACTTGCGACGCAAGCGATGTTGCGCATGCAGTCCAACAGCATCACTCAGCTCGTAGTAGTAAAAGAGAATCAATATACCGGTATGATTCATTTACATGATTTGCTCAAGGAAGGACTGACCATAGAATAGGAATATTATGATAATACCAGTAGGAGATGATAATGTGGAAGGTGGAGCGCGCCCGTTTTTTAGTTACGGATTTATCTTGATAAATATCTTGGTGTTCGGATACCAAATCACGCTCAATCAAAATGAAATAATTGAATTTTTTCATTTGTACGGAACCGTTCCAGCAGATATTTTGCAAGGGCAACACTTGTACACTCTTTTTTCAAGTATGTTTCTGCATGGAGGTCTGGGACACCTTTTGGGCAATATGCTATTTCTATGGATATTCGGCGACAACGTAGAAGCTGTATTAGGGAATTTTCGTTACCTACTCTTTTATATTATAGCCGGTTTGATTGCTACTCTGACTCATGTAGGAATGAATATGACGACCGATCTCCCCAGCGTAGGAGCGAGCGGAGCTATTTCGGCTATTCTGGGCGCGTATCTCGTTATGTTTCCTCGGTCGCAGATAAAATTGGTTTTCATCTTCTTTTTCATCACCTTTTATGTATCAGCGATCCTGTTCATCGGACTCTGGTTTGTTGAGCAATTCATTTCGGTATACATCGAGGCAGGAAATCCGGATGTGCCTTCTCAAGGTGTCGCCTGGTGGGCTCACATTGGCGGGTTTCTCTTTGGGGTACTCGTTGGATTACGCTACAAAAACAAAGCCCGACTCTACAGTTTATCAGAAAAAAGGCCTTCGCTATTCAGATAACTGGGCATCTTGCTTCTTCCGGGCAGCAAAGTGATCAATACAAAGCTAATGACTCCCAAGGAAGACAATAAAGTCGTCTCTACTATACAACTACCCAAAAACGTCATATACAATACGAACCATACAGGATCAGCTTTCCACATTTGAATACCTATACAGATCAGAGCGATATTGACCAATAAAAATCCAACCACCCCGGTTCCAGCCATGATGGTGATCCAAAAATTATGTGGATAATGATCTGTGTACAGGTTTTCTCTCTGAAGAAACTGTAAAGTCATTTCTTCGCGTACATCTCCCATTCCCACTCCCAAGAGCGGATGATCTAAGAATATTTTCCAGCCTATTTTGTTGGTTTTCCATCTCATCGCATCTGAATAATGCATCCATGAATAACTATCAAAACTCTGCCAATCTTCTTTCCAATATTGAAGTTTGTCACTAAGAGTAGGAGCACTCAGATAAATCACAACAAAAACCATGAGCAACAATCCGACACCTGCCCATCTCTGTCGATTTCGAAAATCAGGATGAAGAAAAAACAGTAAGATTGAAGAAATATACATCAAAATAATCCCAGTCCTGACAGCCAGCAAATGAATCCCTGCCAAAAGCAAAAGCATTATCCCCAAATAAAAAATTCTTCTTTTGTTCTTTGAAATGATCAATCGATTCCATCCCGCTATCACAGCTACCGCTAAAAATAAACTCGTACGCACATGATGGACCGGTACCGGAAGATATCCACCTTTACCTAATTCGGCCCCCTCCCCAGACAGAACCAGAAAAAAAACATAGAGGGAAAGCAAAGCACCTGCCCAGATAAACTGCTCAAGTATTTTCAACGAATATGTTTTCAGGAAAGATGGCCAGACACTCATAGCAAGAGGCATCACCAGATAAGGAAGATTGACTCGCAACAAACTCAACCATCGCTCCGTATCCGAACTCCAGAATCCACTTACAAATAACAAGAAATAGAGAGAGAAATAAGGCCAATAATTTTCCCACACATACTTCAGAGACACATGATTCCGAAAGATCAATAGGGGGATCGATATACAGATGACTAAGAGCGATGACAACGCCTCAGAAAACAACAGCGCCCATGGAAGGGCGAACAATCCAGACAATTGTATAGTTTTTAAAAAATTTTCCATTTTGGAAGGATGGATATGTCTGATCTGTTGAATCATCTTTTCTTGGAAAACAATAAATTGATACCTTTGCAAATGTAAAAATAATTCATACAGGAAAAAGAAAGATGAAACCATTAGAGGAACTCCGATCGTATAAGAAAGAAATATTGGACGCAATCCCTGCGACAGAGGAAGAACTGGAGAAGTTTCGGATTCTATATTTAGGTAGTAAAAACATTCTCAAGCCATTATTTGCCAAGATCAAGTCGATCCCTCCTGAAGAGCGCAGAGAATTTGGTCAGCGGATCAACGCTCTCAGGCAGCTGGCAGAAGAGGTGTATGAGAAATACAAATCAGAGATCCAGAAAGAAGAAAGAATGACAGAGATCACTTCTATGGATCTTACACGCCCCGGATATCCTATCAAAACAGGTGCGCGGCATCCGGTGAATATTGTAATGAATAAAATCATTGACATTTTCTCAAGGATTGGGTTTTCTGTTGCGGTAGATCGTGAGATAGAGGACGAATGGCACAATTTCACCGCCCTCAACACACCGGACAATCACCCCGCCAGGGATATGACGGACACCTATTATATAAAAAATGACTGGACCCACATTCTGAGATCCCAAACAAGTACTGTACAGGTCAGGGTGATGGAATCAGCCAAACCTCCAATAAGGGTTATCTCTCCAGGCCGAGTGTATCGGAATGAAACAGTGTCCTCCCGTTCTCACTGCCAGTTCCATCAGGTGGAAGGGTTGTATATTGACAAAGATGTTTCATTCGTTGATCTGAAAGAGACTTTATTATATTTTGCCCGAGAAATGTATGGTCCCGATATCAAGATACGTTTACGTCCGTCATATTTTCCATTTACAGAACCAAGTGCAGAAATGGATGTTTACTGGGGTCTGGAAACTGAAGCGGATCATCGAATCACAAAAGGAACCGGCTGGCTGGAGATCATGGGCTGCGGGATCGTGGATCCCAACGTCCTCGAAAACTGTGGAATAGATCCTGATGTTTACAGTGGATTTGCTTTTGGGATGGGAATTGAAAGACAAGCGATGCGAATGTTCGGGATACACGATATACGGATGTTTTTCGAAAATGACATCCGATTTCTCAATCAATTCAAGTCAGTGGTACAATGAGAATAAATATTCCTAAGGGAACAAGAGATTTTGGTCCGGAAGAAATATATAAACGAAGATATATATTCGATACTATTCAAAAATATTTTGAAAGATACGGTTTTGCTCCGATCGAAACCCCTGCGATGGAAAATCTGGACACTCTCATGGGGAAATATGGGGACGAAGGCGACCAATTATTGTTTAAAGTACTCAATAATGGTGATTTTCTGGCTAAAGTTCCGGGAGACCTGCTTGAAGAAAAAGACAGCCTGGGTGTCACACGACATCTTGCAAGAAGAGGGATGAGATATGATCTTACCATTCCTTTTGCTCGATATGCAGTCATGCACCGTCATGAATTAGCTCTTCCATTTAAGCGATATCAAATTCAACCGGTCTGGCGAGCTGATCGACCTCAAAAAGGGCGATATCAGGAATTTTATCAATGCGATGCCGATGTGATCGGATCTGACTCACTCCAGTATGAAGCAGAATTTATTCTCTTATATGATGAAGTTTTCTCAGAACTGGGTATAGATACAGAAATTAGAGTCAATAACAGAAAGCTTTTGACAGCTCTCAGTGAAAAAGTAAACGCGCCGGATCTTTTAACAGATATCACAACTGCAATCGACAAGCTGGATAAAATAGGAAAAGCAGAGGTTGGGAAGATATTAGCAAATATTGGTTTGTCGGAAGAACAGATCCAGATAATCATGGATTACCTGACGATCGATACCCTTGAAGAGATGGAGAAGTTTTTCGAGAATATCCCCAAAGGGATCGAAGGGATCGGAGAAATGAAGACGATTCAGGAGCTTTTAAAGGACAAAGAAAGCACACAGGAATGGTATTTTGACCCCACCCTGGCACGTGGTCTTACCTATTATACAGGCACGATCATCGAGGTAAAACCTATTGGTGTAGATATGGGCAGCATTGGTGGTGGGGGCAGGTATGACAATCTTACGGAATTGTTTGGTGGTGAGCCTATGGGCGGAGTTGGTATTTCTTTTGGTGCCGAACGAATCTATGACATCATGGAAGAGTTAGATCTGTTCAAAAGCACAGGACCTGAGCCACCTGTATTGATTCTTACACTCGATGATCAGTTTGAAGAGTATGGATTTAATATTCTCCATCAACTCAGAAAAGAAGGCATAAGATCAGATTTGTATCCTTCGGGGGACAGGATGAGAAAACAAATGAGATACGCAAATCGAATCCGGGCAAAATATGTGATCATTCTGGGATCTGAAGAAATGGAAAAGAAAGAAATAGCGCTTCGTAATATGGAAAGTGGCAAGCAAGAAAATGTTGCGATACCAGTAGCGATTCAGATGATCAAAGATAAATTATAGAACGATAAGCTATTATTCAGCATAGTCGCCCAAGCGTTAAAGTATTGCCAAAGAGCTGCAACCTAATATTAAACCCCTCTCAAAAATCGTACATAGCTCGATGAATGCCTAATTTTGTGGCTTCATCAAAAAAACAGTCAATAAATTATACATATTATGATATTTTTTAACCTATATTTGCTTGTTAGCCAAAGAACTGATTTGCTAATCAAAATGTAGTTATGCAAAAATGTCATTATGTCCACCATGCTATATTGTTCATTGTCAGCATGGTGTGTCTCTCTTCTGTCTATTTGCCTGGAGCTATGGCAGGAATAATAGAAGACAAATTTTCTGAGCAGGAACTTGCACAAAGTATAGATCAGCTGGAAAGTATCATTCCTGTAGTGGAAAAAGAAAAGGCGATAGATATCGCGATGCCTTTTTTCAATCTATATCCGGCATTTACGGAGAAATTATTAGGCAATGCGATTATTTACCTTCCGGTAATTGAAAAAATACTGGTACAGTATCAATTACCCGATGATTTAAAGTTTCTTCCTCTCTTTGAATCCAGTTTTAGAATAGATGCGGTATCTCGGGCAGGTGCAAAAGGACTGTGGCAATTCATGGCGGGTACAGGGAGAAAATATGGTTTGACTATTAATTCTGAAATCGATGAACGTCTTGACTTCATAAAGTCGACAGAAGCAGCAGCCAAATTTTTAAAAGATCTGTATGACGAATTTGGAGATTGGTCATTGGTTTTGATGGCCTACAATGGCGGACCATACCGGATAAAGAAAATCATCGAAAACCAAGGAACCAAGGATGTAAAAACGATCATGAGACATATGCCCAAGGAAAGCCAGACCTACTTGAGCAAGATGATTGCAGCCAAATTGATTTTTCAAAAATATGCTCACTACAACCTTCATCCACAAATTCCAATGGGGGAAGAATTATATTATACGCACAAAGTATTTACATCAAAAATTGATTTGCGTGAAATCAGTCGAGAGCATGGAATTAAACAATCCACTTTAGCATCCTTCAATCCACACATCCAGCAACGTATCATCCAGAATAAAGGACAAATCCCCATCAACCTCCGGATTCCAACATATGAGAACGATACGAATTTCAAATTTCGCGAAGTGAGCCTGTTTCTTAAAGACAAAGAAGATCTTGTCACCTTAGCCAAGCGAATTAACTGGGATGCACGAAAAATAGAACTGTATAATGGCCGATACAATCCAGCTTATCCAGCAACTCAGATGATTACAATTCCGGTTCCGGAAAATAAATATCTATCTATTGTCAAAGAATTCGGCCCACAACCTCTTGAGTTTTTACGAAATGATGTCAAACTTACAGGACATTTGATGAATTCTAAACAACGGCTCACTCGGTACGGATTATCTGCCAATGCGTCACGAAGCCAAGTGTACTATCTTGCTCCGGCTGAAACCCTAATCGATGTAGCTCAAAAATTAAACATTTCAATAAAAACAATAAAAGAGCTAAATCCAGATCTAAACCTGTATCAGTCGACAAAAATCCTGGTACCTCAGAAAGAGGAATGGCCTTTGGCAATGGAGTCTCATTCGAATCAAAGTGGTGCCTATATCAGAAGTCGTTCCCGCTATTCAAACTAAAATATTCACCCCAGATGAAACGATTGGGAACATCTGCTGAGCGGGCGTGGTATACAGTCGAAAAAGATATTTTCTCTGTGCGCAACTATTATATCAACCATTTCAATAAAAGACCTCTTGCGCACAATCATAACCCGCATTATTCACCACAACGTTGTTTTATTAGCTCTGTCTCGCTGATTATCAGATGTTTGCTGTCATTTGTTTTGTTTCATCTCGCTTTATGGCCGAGACACGTGCATCCTTCGTTGCAAAAGCCTTTCAATAGTATACTATTCCTGCAGCTTTCGTCGCCACGGATCTACATGCAGCTAAACTCATGAATAAACGGGATAAGTTGCTGTGGTAAAAATTGAATTCCTGTGGTTCAAATCAGGGCTTGCTGATCAAAGACAACCTTATAGACCAATTTGATGGATGCATCATCGACAAGATGAATAAAATAACAACATTTGGTACTATGTGAATTTAATGATGAATGGCTCCTAAAATCTCATGTCTCCCAAAGAATTCAGAAGCAAGCATTGCCATGATCCATTATCGGATTATCTTGGTATTATACTGACACATCTTGTCAGTTTTTTATCTTTTTATCCAATTATTTGATGAACCGTATGGCTGCAAAAAAATAAATGAGATTAAAAAGGTGAATTAATCAGATTGACCTTATCACATTTTGTTAAATATTATTTATAGTAATTGGCGATTTTTACTCCGATGGGCTTTTTTTATTATCTTAGTGACTAGGTTGCTATACAGATCTGATGTCTCCATTTATTTACAGAGTCTTTATAAAATTTACAATTAAAAAGTTATAACAAAATGATGCATATTCAAAATGAATTAACCGCAATGGCTGAAACCTATGCAATCATTTCTCAGCTAACACTAAGTGAGCAAAACAGAGTGATTGATTGGTTGAAAGATAAAGTGAACGAGGATCGTAATATCGATGGTTCAGAAAATGAAGGACCGATATCTGATATTCCATTATCCCATCCTGCCATGGAACATGCCACTCAACCATTTTTGGCTACAGCCGGAATCCGGCAATATCGGAATTTAAAAGATTTATTGGCAGATATCCATATCAAATCATCTTCTGATAAAACACTTCTGGCAGCCGCTTTTATTAAAGCAAAAAGAGGGATGACGGAATTCAAGGCCAGAGATATCAGCAATGCTTTGAAAGAAATAGGAGAGTCTGTTCCTAATATTACTCTCTCTGTAAAACAACTTTTGAAGAAGGATTTGATGCGCCACATCGATGACGGCAGAACAGGGAAGCGTGTCGAACGAACCCTGGAATTCACTGATTATGGTGACGAAATCGTACAACGCGCACTGGAAAACAAAGAACTGATGCTAAGACGACTGCGATAGCCAGCCGGGAAATCAATCAAACTTTTTGTTTTTCAACCAAATATACCCATGGCGACTGAACTCCGTGACGGTTATTTCTCAGCCTGAAAAATCGGTCACAAACATCCGCCATGGGTATAAATTTTTATAAACGGACATAAAACCTCATTGACAGGAAAAACAGCATCTTAAATTTCATCTCTCATAGACGCAAGTCATCCTGTACAAGACAAGCAATCCTCTTTTTACACCATGACATCAAAAGTCGGCCTCCTGAATTTCCTCTAAAATAGATTTGACAAATCCTGGTCCATTAAATATCATTCCCGTAAACACTTCTATCAAATCTGCACCATTCCTCATACGATCGACAGCAACAGAAGAATCATAAATACCTCCGGAAGCAATCAATACCTTGTCTTTTGGCAATCTCCTTCGTATCTCAGCCGTACGCTTTCCGAAATAACTATTTAAAGGTTTTCCACTCAATCCCCCCGCCCCGATTTTTTCAATTTCAGAATCAGATGTCAATAATCCATCCCGACGAACTGTGGTATTATGGTTGATAAGACCCTCGATGCCCGTTTGATCAACCACTTGTATCAATGACTCCAATAACTCCAGCTCCATATCCGGAGCAACCTTCAATAAAACAGGAACGCCCGCCACATTATGATCCTGGACACTTCCGATGATCTTTTTCAGACTTTCATCATTTTGCAACGCTCTTAATCCAGGAGTATTTGGTGAAGAAACATTGATCACAAAAAAATCTACCAGCCCATTAAGTGCTTCAGTACAAATCGCATAGTCTTTGTGCGCCTCTTCATTGGGGGTATCTTTATTTTTACCAATATTCCCTCCGACGATAAAATCATCCTGATTCCGTTCTTCCAATCGACGAACCATCGCCTGCACACCATCATTATTGAATCCCATGCGATTGATAAGCGCCTCATCTTTTTCCAACCGAAATAACCTTGGTTTCGGATTCCCAAGCTGAGGAAGCGGAGTTACAGTTCCAATTTCGGCAAACCCAAATCCCAAAAAAGGTAAAAGATCAATATATTTTCCATCTTTATCAAAACCGGCGGCCATTCCAACAGGATTGGGAAAATCTATACCCATAATTTTCCGTCTCAGCGCAGGATTATTCAACTGATACCGGCTACGAAACCATGATCGGGCTCCGGGAATTTTCATTGCTTTGCGCATCCAATGCATGGTCTGATAATGCGCTTGTTCAGCATCTTTGCGGAACATATAGGGTTTGAGAAAGTGTCGATATACGGACATCATAAAACATTTAGATATTAAAGATAAAAATTATCTCTCAAACTTTATTTTGACACTGCTGACATACGGAAACAAATATTGTCCGTCAATGACCGTTGGAATTTCTATGACATACCAATGATCATTCCGATCAAAGCCCCCGGCTCATACCACCATCTATCACAAAGCTCTGTCCGGTCACATAACTGTTTTGAGATGATAACAACCACGCACCCAGCTGAGCCAGCGAAGCGGGGTCTCCTAATGAACGCAATGGTGTCTTAGCAGCCATATTTTCTGCAATTTCTGATTGAGACAATCCTGATTCTTCACTTTGCTTTGCGATTAACTGATTCAGTCGGTCGGTCCGGTGGTACCCGGGCGCCAACAAGTTGAGCGTTATATTATATCCTTCCATTTCATTGACGATCGATTTCATAAGTCCTTTCACAGCGATTCGGAAAACATTGCTCAATATCAATCCGTCGAGCGGCTGCTTCACCGAGACACTTTCTATAAAAACGATACGCCCATAATTGCGTTTTTGAAAAACGGGCAGGAGTCTTTTGAGCAGGTCTATTTTCCAGCGCAAAACAACTTCATATCCGCGATCCCAATCGGACAACTCTACCGAGGAAAAAGATCCAGGTTGGGGGCCTCCTGAATTTATCAAAACCCCCGCCAAATTTTCCGCCCCCACTTTTTCCATGACTGTTTCTACACCATTTACTTCAAAAAGATCAGCTACCAGATATTCAGACGCAGGATATTCTGATTTAAATTCCTTCAGCTTTTGTTCCGATCGTGCAACCAGGATCGGAATTCCCCCCTCGCTGACAATTTTTTTCGCGATTTCATACCCAAAACCACTACTGGCGCCACAAACTAAAATTTTCTGGTTATCCATTTTCAAATCCATATCATGATATTTTTTGCGATAATTCCTTCAGACAACTGAATCAAAAAGCAATTAAGCGATTATGTTCCTATTTTCATGAATTTCCTTCTTGATTTATTCTGAAATATATCAAAATCGATTCCATATCCATATTTCACTTCTCCGCAATTTCTATGACAAAATGAACCTCTATTTAGGGAAAGCAGGTAGAAATTACTGTTTTCAATGCTTGATTATTAATTTAGAGCCAGATTTCAGCATAAAAGCTAATTGAGTGAACTCATGATAGGATTACGACACTTTATATCAGAAAAGCAAAAAGAAATCAGATATTTTTCATCGAAGATCAGTTCTCGATTCGACCGAGACAGACTATTCTGATCAAACTAAAAATTTAAAAATGAAAGGAATTATTCTTGCGGGAGGGTCCGGAACAAGGCTGTATCCCATAACCAAAGGGATATCAAAACAATTGATGCCGATATATGACAAGCCCATGATATACTATCCCTTATCGATTCTGATGTTGGCCGGAATAAGGGAGATTTTGATTATCACCACACCGGAAGACAAAGATCAGTTCGAAAGACTTTTGGGAGATGGTCGTTCCTTGGGTTGTGAATTCCAGTACGCGATCCAAGAAGAGCCAAATGGTCTTGCGCAAGCTTTTGTAATCGGTGAAGATTTCATCGGATCAGATAAAGTAGCTCTCGTTTTGGGAGACAATATTTTTCATAGCAATGGTCTGAGTCAATTACTTCAAAACTGTACTGACGTAGAGGGTGCTTATGTATTTGCATATTCGGTCAAAGATCCCGAAAGATACGGGGTCGTGGAATTTGATCAAAACCAAAAAGTAATCTCTATTGAAGAAAAACCAAAAGAGCCCAAATCCAATTATGCAGTCCCAGGTTTGTATTTTTATGACAATGAGGTTGTCTCCATTGCAAAATCTCTCAAACCCTCCGCCCGGGGAGAATATGAAATCACAGACATCAATAAAGAATATCTGCGCAGGGAAAAACTCCGCGTAGCTGTCATGAGCAGAGGCACCGCCTGGCTGGATACAGGAACTTTTGAATCACTTCATCAAGCTTCTGAATTTGTCCGTGTCATCGAGCTCCGGCAGGGATTCAAAATCGGCTGTATAGAAGAAATCGCTTACCGCATGAATTGGATCACCAAAGAAGACCTTCTTGAATTGGCACAACCCTTGCTCAAAAGTGGATATGGGCAATACCTGAAATGGATCAGCGATCAAGTATAAATTATAAATCAAAGGTCTTGTGTGATTGCACACAATGATTTCAAAAAGTTCGTTTCTTTATAACAGGAAAAGGAAATATCAAATGAAAAAAAACATATTAATCACAGGAGGAGCTGGATTCATCGGCTCACATGTAGTAAGGCATTTTATCAGAAACTTTCCCGGATCTCATATCTACAATCTGGATTCTCTGACTTATGCCGGCAACCTGGAAAACCTCACTGACATAGAAAATGAAAATAACTACACCTTTCTTCAAATAGATATCAATGATCTGGAAGCGGTGCGAGGTGTTTTTGATCAACATCAGATCACAGATGTGATTCATCTGGCTGCCGAATCACATGTAGATCGCTCGATCCACGATCCGCTGATATTTATCCGTACCAACATCGTAGGTACTGCCAATTTATTGCAGGCAGCGCGGGAATCATGGCCAGACAAACCTGATCGTGACAACCATCTTTTTTACCATGTGTCCACAGATGAAGTGTATGGTTCTCTTACCGATGAAGGAATGTTTACTGAAGAAACACCCTACGATCCACGTAGTCCTTATTCTGCCTCTAAAGCTGCATCGGACCACCTTGTCCGGTCATGGTATCACACATATGATTTTCCTATTGTCATATCCAATTGTTCAAACAACTACGGCCCTAATCAATTCCCTGAAAAATTAATCCCCCTCTTCATTCACAACATCAAGCATCAAAAACCATTACCCGTTTACGGTACCGGAAACAATGTACGCGACTGGTTATATGTCGAAGATCACGCTGAAGCCATTGAAGTTGTATTTCGTAAAGGACAGCCCGGTGAAACCTATAACATCGGAGGACACAATGAATGGACCAATCTGGATCTGATCCATTTACTATGTGATCTGATGGATCAAAAACTAAACCGGCCCGAAGGTTCATCTCGTAAACTGATCACATTCATCCGTGATCGTGCGGGTCACGACTACCGATACGCTATTGATGCAAGCAAAATAGAAAAAGAGCTGGGTTGGGTGCCATCTCTCCAATTTGAGGAAGGGATCAGCAAAACCGTAGACTGGTATCTGGCCAATGAGACATGGCTCAGCAATGTAATGGACGGAAGCTACAAGGATTATTATGCACGACAATACGATCAGCTGTCTGAATGAATCGAAATCTGCCAATTTTCAAAACCGATCATCGATAACATGTCCAACATAAAGGAATTTGAACTCATCACAAATGAGATACACAAAAAACTCAAAGACTTTCGCGATCAGGGCCTTAAACTTGTCGGGAGTTCGTCGTTTCAGACACAGTCTGTACCCCTGCTTCATATTTTATCCCAATTCGAAAGCAAAATAGAAATCATCTTTCTCGACACAGGTTTTCTTCATCCGGAAACTCACCAATTCAGAAAAGAACTCACCCGAAAATTTGGATTACACATCAGAATAGAAAGATCAGAAATTCCTCATTCTCAGCAGCGGGACAGCAATGGTTTGTTTTATTATAATACGAACACTGACTATTGTTGTCATCTCAACAAAGTAATCCCGATGGATCGGGCTTTGCGGGAATACGATGTATGGATCTCCGGAGTGAGAAGAGATCAGTCACAAACACGCGCAGAATTTGAACCGGTCATGCGTGGCAAAAACGGGATTACACGATATCATCCCATGTTATTTTGGACCCAAAAAATGATCTATGACTATATTCGCCTATTCGACTTGCCCAAGCATCCGTTACATGACAAAGGGTATGTATCGATCGGCTGTGTTCCGTGTACGGTTAGCTGGGCTCAGTTGACTTCCGAACGAGGAGGTCGATGGGAAGGATTGTCAAAAACAGAATGTGGTTTACATACAGAATTAAAATAACACTCTACTTCAACTATACAATCGATGAAAATATTAGTAACAGGTGGTGCGGGATATGTAGGTACTTCATTGGTCGAACAATTAAACAATCTGTCAGAAGTAAAAGAAATTATTGTCTATGACAATATGTCTCACAACAATATCCGTTTCTTCTTCGGTTCCCTTCATTTGGAGAAAGTCAAATTTGTAAAAGGGGATATTCTCAATCATATCGAATTAGCCCGACAGCTTAAAGAAATTGATGTTGTATTTCATCTGGCCGGAGTAGTGAAATCCCCCTATAGTCTTGAAGACAGTCTGAAATACGAACAAATCAATCAATGGGGAACCGCCAATTTGGTACAAAGTATAGAAAAGATGGAGTCCGTCCGGAAACTCATTTTTCTCAGTTCTGCTTCTGTGTATGGATTTTCAGGAATAGAAATAGATCCTGTAGAAGTCAATCCTATGAACGCTTACGGCAGATCCAAAAGAGAAGCGGAAAAATTTGTAGAGCTATTATCGTCAGACATTGATATCAAAATTATTCGGGCCGGTAATGTTTTTGGATATAATCGTACTGTCCGGCTGGACTCTGTAATCAATCGATTCATTTTTGAATCTTTATGCTACGGTCGAATTCAAATATTTGGCAATGGTCATCAGGTACGTCCCTTCATCCACATCGATCAGCTGACACAAACGCTTACTGATACACTGACATGCGATCAAAATGCCGATTTGATCCAAAATGCGATTCAGTTTCACAAAAGTATCAATCAATTAAAAGACCTTTTAACAGCGTCTATCAATGATTTGGAATATATTTATGTGAATCGGGGTTTTGAAGCACCTCATTTGAGTATTCCACAAGAAGATAAACTTAGTGAGGAAGAAATATCAACATTAATCAAGAAGGAAATTCAAATTTTTAAAAATCAATTTGTTTTAAATTAAACACCATCCATGGATAAAATAGGAGTATTGGGACTGGGCTACGTGGGATTACCTCTCGCAACAGAATTTGCCCGAAAATTCAAGGTCACCGGATTTGACATCAATGAAAAGAGAGTCAAAGAATTGAGCAATGGGCATGATCATACGCTTGAAGTAGCAGACGAAAAGCTGCAGGCAGTTTTGGCCAACACATCGGGCAACACAGGTCTTTGTTTGACCACTGACATTAATCAGCTCAAAGAATGCAACATATATATCATCACAGTTCCTACTCCGATTGACGATCACAAAACACCTGATTTCTCTCATCTGAAAAATGCAACTGCCACCCTGGCATCAATATTAAAAAAAGATGATCTGGTGATCTATGAGTCCACTGTATATCCCGGTGCTACAGAGGAAATATGCGTTCCGATACTTGAAGAAATATCCGGTCTTGTATTCAATCACGATTTTTATGTGGGATATAGTCCCGAAAGAATCAATCCGGGTGACAAAGTCCGTACCTTGACCAATATCATCAAGGTAGTCGCCGGCTCCACCCCGGAAATCACAGAAAGAATGGATAATCTTTATTCTACTATTGTCGAAGCAGGAACATTCCCTACTTCATCTATCAAGGTAGCAGAAGCCGCAAAAGTAATTGAAAACTGTCAACGCGATATCAATATTGCCTTTGTCAATGAATTGGCCAAAATATTTAACCGACTTGATATTGACACCCTCGAGGTTTTGGAAGCTGCAGGATCAAAGTGGAATTTCTTACCATTTCGGCCCGGCCTGGTCGGTGGCCACTGCATCGGAGTAGACCCTTATTATCTGGCGCTCAAAGCCCAACAAGTAGGATACCATCCGGAAATGATATTGGCAGGAAGACGGATCAATGATGGAATGGGGAGGTTTGTTGCGCAAGAAGTCATAAAACTGATGGTAAAAAAAGATATCACCCTCAAGGAAGCCCCCGTCCTGATGCTGGGTATCACTTTCAAAGAAAATTGTCCCGACATCCGAAATACAAGGGTAATGGACATTTATCATGAACTTGAAGAGTATGAACTCAAAGTCGACATTTACGATCCCTGGGCATGCCCTGACAAGGTCCGGTCAGAGTTTGGGATTGATCTGTTGCCCTCCGAACCCCATACAGATCATTATGCCGCAATTATTTTGTGTGTAAGCCATGATTCTTTTCACTCCATCACGCCTGTACAAAATGGAGAGAAACAGGTTTGGTATGACGTCAAAGGATTTTGGAAAGAAAACGATGTTCCCGCCAGACTATAATTTTTTAAAAAGTAAAAGACACCCGTCTTAATATTGAGCACAATAAAATAACATGAAGAAATGAGAATATTACTGACCGGTGGGGCTGGATTCATCGGCTCCCATTTATTGAGAGCATACATCGACGAATCGCGTATTCAAAAAATCATTGTGGTAGACAATCTGATCACAGGAAATATCGGAAACATCAAAAGCGTCCTGAATCACCCAAAAGTCCAATTTGTAGAAGGAGATATTAGAGATTGGGATCTTTGCAAAAAGCTCTGCGCATCCGCCGATGCGATCTCTCATCAAGCCGCTTTGGGTTCTGTACCAAGATCAGTCGAGGATCCCGTCCATACCAACAGTCACAATATCGACGGAACGCTTAATATATTTACTGCTGCCCGGGAAGCAGGAATCAAAAGAGTCGTTTATGCCTCCAGTTCATCTGTATATGGTGATGATCCCACGCTTCCCAAAACAGAAGACAAAACAGGGAATCCCCTCTCACCCTATGCCATCACAAAAAAAACAAACGAACTGTATGCCCGTACCTTCGGTCAACTATATGAGATGGAATTAATCGGTCTTCGTTATTTCAATATATTCGGCTTGCGACAGAGCCCCAAAGGACCCTATGCTGCTGTTATTCCTTTATTCCTGGAAGCGGTATTGACCGGAGCTTCACCGACGATCAACGGAGATGGCAGTTTCAGCCGAGACTTTACTTTTGTGGAAAATGCCGTCCTGGCCAATAAACTCGCGCTTTTCACAGACAATCCTCATGCTATCAATCAAGAATACAATGTTGCATGTGGAAAAAATACAACCTTAAATGAATTGTGGGAAATGATGAATCGACTGGCCGGTAAAAATTTATCTGCTAATTATGGGCCGGAGCGTGCTGGTGACATCCCCCACAGTCTGGCTGATATTTCCAAGGCAGAAAACCTGCTTGGTTACCATGCAAAAGTATCTGTCGAAGAAGGTTTAAAAAAATTGATCGAAGCCGCTCAGACATAGAAACAGCCATCGTATGAATTGCACCATACCTGGAACATGGAACATAAAAAATTAAAAGAACGACCCAAATGATTCATGAAACTGCCATTATCGATGATGGAGCCAAAATCGGAGAAGGAACCAAAATCTGGCATTTTTCTCACATCATGCCGGACAGCATCATCGGACGCAATTGCAATATCGGTCAAAATGTAGTCATCTCGCCCGGAGTTGTATTAGGTAACAATGTAAAAGTCCAAAACAATGTTTCAATATACACAGGAGTAAAATGCGAGGATGACGTATTTCTGGGTCCATCGATGGTTTTTACCAATGTAATCAATCCTCGCAGTGCCATCAGCCGAAGAGACCAATTCATGCCAACACTGGTAAGAAAAGGGGCAACGATTGGTGCCAATGCCACCATATTGTGTGGTATTGAAATCGGGAAATATGGTTTTGTAGGAGCCGGCGCTGTAATCACCAAAAACATAAAATCTTATGAACTATGGGTAGGAAACCCCGCTCGCCGCATAGGCTGGATGAGTGAATATGGATGCAGATTACATTTCAATAGAGAAAGAATCGCAATTTGCACAGAAAGTAAAGAAAAGTACCGCCTCATTGATGATGATGTCATAAAAATAAAAACATGAAAATCTTTCGTTAGAAATGGAGTTATTCACGATAAAAGTCATAGAGTGTTATTTTCTCCGTTCCAATACTTATTCAGGAAGAGCCATAAAGAAAATAATTTTTCATTTATTTGCTATAAAAACATACAGATCGAATATACGATCCAATTATAATAAAAATAAAATATGAATATTGCAGTAGTAGGTACCGGTTATGTAGGTCTGGTTTCTGGAACTTGTTTTGCCGAGACAGGCAATCAAGTAGTCTGTATTGATGTAGATGCCGAAAAGGTAGAAAAGATGAGGGTCGGAAAAATCCCAATCTATGAACCGGGTTTGGAGATTTTATTTGAAAGGAATACAAGACAAAAAAGGCTGACTTTCACAACCTCCCTTGAGGAGGGTATCGCTGACGCAGAAGTGATATTTTTGGCGTTGCCCACCCCTCCTGACGAAGACGGATCAGCCGATCTGTCTTACATCCTGAATGTCGCGGAAGAGCTCTCCACTCTGATCCAAACCTACACTGTCATCGTAGACAAAAGTACAGTTCCTGTCGGAACAGCAGATAAGGTCCATGCTACACTTGCATCCCGGTTAGATGAGTCTTTATTTGATGTAGTGTCCAATCCTGAATTTTTGAGAGAAGGTGTTGCAGTAGATGATTTTTTGAGACCGGAACGTGTAGTGATCGGTACCGATTCAAAGAAAGCCAGGGATATAATGGAACAACTGTACAAACCCTTCGTACGGCAAGGCAATCCTATATATTTCATGGATGCCCGGTCTGCCGAAATGACGAAATATGCAGCCAATAGCTTTCTGGCAACCAAGATCACTTTTATGAATGAGATCGCCAATCTGTGTGAAAGACTGGGAGCCGATGTTGATCAGGTACGTATAGGAATCGGATCCGATTCCAGGATCGGCAAACGGTTTTTGTTTCCGGGAGTTGGTTTTGGTGGCTCATGTTTTCCCAAAGACGTAGAAGCCCTTATACGGACAGGACAGGAAAACGATTTTGATCTGCAGATACTGAATGCCGTCATGGCCGTCAACCACAAGCAGAAAACGATCCTTTTTGACAAACTTATGAACTACTATGATCAGGATATAAAAGGCAAAAAGATCGGAATATGGGGATTGTCTTTCAAGCCAAACACCGATGATATAAGGGAAGCGCCAGCCGTCTATATCATAGAAAAACTCATAGAGGCCGGAGCTAAAATTTTTGCTCATGACCCGGAAGCTATGTCCAACATCGGGGATAGATTCGGGGACCAGGTTACGCTGGCAAAAGATCAATACAGTGCCCTGCAGAATGTAGATGCTCTCATGATTGTTACCGAATGGAGCGTTTTTCGAACTCCTGACTTTAAAAAAATGAAAGAACTCATGCGTCATCCGGCCATTTTTGATGGTCGAAATTTATACGATGTCGATACCATGGAGCAGGAGGGATTCTACTATGAGAGTATCGGGCGGCGAATTGGAAAGCTATAAATTTCGGTTTAATATTTCCCCGCCTGTATCAGCCCTAAAAGTGGGAATTTTGAAAGTATAATGGTATTGTTTCCCGAAACCGATACCTTTGCGGTAGCACAGAACAGATATAATATGGAAAGTATATTTTTGGATCACTCTGCAGAGACACTTGAGGATCGGATTCAACTGGTTCGAATATTGAGCAGATCGAGCACCCTGCCCAGGGTCAAGGATATTTTGATTCGGTCTATGATGTCTCGTCCGGATGGTTTTTATATGATAGCCAATCATTCGATCAACATCGGCACCAATATCCTTGCCAATCCCATCGCTGCTCTCTTGTGCATGCGTTATGGACTGGAGTGGCAGATCTGGTACCGAAGCATGCCAGAAGATTCAAAAGATATTCGAACATGTGATATTGCAGCCTGCCGGGTAGCCGCCCAGTTTTATGAATTGATCCCGCAGCCAGACAAGGGAGCCATTGATCAGATACCCGCCGAAATTGCAGATATCATACGTCGTTTTTTACATGATGACGGAATGCTGCCCCAACTAAGCAAAGAAGATCACAATACACTGGGTTTGCTTCACAATCAAAAACACAGCGATGTCAAATCAAATCCGGAACATATCAATATATTAAATTCTCTTGCGATGCCTACCGAAGCTTTGTTGATGCATGGTGGTGATCTTCGCTTGAATGTAGATCCTGTAGCATTACTCAATCAATATGGCTGCCGTCCGTTTCCCAGACCCGAAGCCCTCACTTTTGCGTCATCAACCGCTACTTCTGTTTCAAATTTCGCTTTTAGCCGGGCCGAAGTCAAACGGCAATTTTTGATCAATTCCGCTTTTCATCATGGAATCGACGATACGATGAAAAAAGCATCGGATCATCTGAAAAACAAATTGAGGAAAGCATTATCCCTGCCAGAATCTGCAACTCTGATCCTTGCTCCATCCGGGACAGACATTGCTCTTCATCTTGCCGGAATATGTCAGGCGGTTTATCCTGACAATATCACACACATCCTTGTTGCAGCAGATGAAACAGGGAGTGGTGTCCCACTTGCTCTTGAAGGAAAACATTTTTCCAATCGCTCTGCTTTAGGATATCGGGTAACCAAAGGTGAAATAGTTGATGGATTCAGACCTGTAAATCTTGAACAAATCCATCTGAGAAACTCCAAGGGTGCTCTGAAATCAGATGATGAGGTATACCAGGAAGTATTGGCAGCGATCGAAAATGCATTGGAAAATGGACATCAACCGGTTCTCCACGTAATGGATCAATCAAAACTGGGATATACAGCTCCTTCCCATGCAGGCTTGACTGCTCTGGAAGAGATATATGGGGACCGGGTATTAAGGGTTGTTGACAATTCTCAGTTGCGGATGGACCAGGAAGATATACGATCCTATGTCGACCGAAATTATTTGATGACCATTACGGGATCCAAGTATTTTACCGGACCTCCCTTTAGCGGAGCACTCATCATCCCTGAAAAATATAGTGCCCAATGGCTCCCAGTAGAAAAATCTCTGCCGCAAGGATTAAAAAAATATTTTTGCCAAAATGAATACCCATCATGGAAAATGGCCGGCAACTTACCAGAATGTTTCAATATAGGAGTATTTATGCGTTGGTATTCTTCCATCATTGAGATAGAACGATATTTTCAAACCCCGATTGCTTTGCGTTACCTCGGGATAGAAATGTTCTGTGATCATGTAGCTTTAAGTATCAGTCAATCCAGACATCTCCAACCATTGGGCGTCTTGCCTTCTGCTGAAGCACAAAATGGGAATCATCGGCTGAAAGACCGACGAACGATTTTCCCTTTTTTCGTGCGGGACCAACAACATATCCTTACATATGAAGAAGTCAATGAACTCTACCTGATGCTTAATCAGGATCTGACCGGAGACTGTAACTCTTCCCAGGAGGAACGTATCGCCAGCCAACCTTGCCATATAGGACAACCTGTCAAAACAATTCATCCTGAAGGGCAAGCGAGCGCCGTGTTGCGGATCAGCCTCGGTTCAAGAGTGATTTCCGAAAGCTGGAAAGATCATGACGTAAGTATATATTTTCAAAAAATAGAAGAGCAAATGACACAAGTCGACACTATTATTCGAAAAATAGAGTTACTCGTCGAAAACAAAATGTATGAAGTAAAATGAACGAATAACCTAAGCTCTTCCCATAATCATTTCAAAACCAGAATTGCTAAATGGACAATAAAAGAAAAATCATTCGCCAGAGAGGAATCATTACAGAATATTTCCCGGGGAGAGAGGATTTTATCCGATATACGAGAAAAAACCAGGCGAAAGCCCGGCAATTATTTCCGGCCTTCACCTTACAAGATGAAGATTTACCCATTGTATTCACACAATCCGGAAGAGTTGCCGGTATGGCCAAACGCAAAGGTGATATCTACAATATTGAATTTAACGTAGAGGCTATTCTCAGAGATTGGGAAGAAATGGTCAACAACACTATCCCGCATGAAATGGCTCATATAGTAGATATGTTCCTGCATGGTGGAAGAAGCAGTCACGGCCCCCGATGGCAATCTATCGCTTATGCATTGGGCTGCAATCCCAGACGAACACACAATATCCCTCTCACCAAAGCCCGCCGCCCCCGGAGATATCTTTATATCGCTTCCTGCGGCACCCAGATAGAACTTGGAAGCAGGCATCATCGAAGGGTCAGCAAAGGTGAAACCTTTATAGTGAAAAAAACAGGTGGTTCCATCAGGAAAGAACATTATACAGGCAAAATCATGCTCAAATAATCTTTCCGTAAATAAACGATGCTAAAGAACTCTGAACGTCTCTGATCAGGATTCCACTTTCTTTTTCTCCAGTATCTCCACTTCAAAAATCATATCCTGCAATCCTTCTTCCATCCCCGGTGGTGGACCGGCCCCAAACGCTTTCTGAGCAGGTATATACAGTCGTGCATGATCACCGATATTGAGATGCATCATTCCTTCATCCACCCCTACAGGCATGAATCCCACCCCAACCGGATATTCCATTGGCTCATCCTCATCCTGATCCATGTTCCCGCCAATGAAACCTCCCTGAAAAGTGGTAGCTCTGAATCGAACCAGTAAAATATCCTCGAGAGCAACCTGCTCCTCGTCCCCGTCTTTAAGCCGCTCAATGAAAACCGTATCTGCAGTGGCCTCCGCCTTGATCTTATTCTTTTTAAGATAGGCTTCGATTCGAGTAGATGCATTGTTGCGATTATCCTGAAGAACCAAAGGAAATGTCTTTTCCTGATCAAGTCTTGCCAGGCTATCATTCTCAAGGACATCTAAAACTTTGAAGTGGGTCACAATTTTGTCACCTGCCTTAACGTAAGACGGTACCGAATAAAAAAGACTTCTTCGTAACAATGAATCCGCATCCTGAATCAAAACGATACTATCCCCTTTCTTGAAATAAGGAAAAATTTCTGCTTCTTCATAAGGATAAAAGGATCCGGGCATTACTTTTTCATACTCAGGAAATCGCTGATATGTATTCTTCACCAGGGAATCATTCACATACTTCTTCACATTCATCTTCAGCACACTCCCTATCGCGAGTGAGCTATCCCGGTTTTTGTCTCCATAGACATAAAAAATCAATCCACTTTTTGTTTTATATCCTTTACCATTTTGGCATCCCACAAACCATATAGCAATGAATGCCACGAACAAACTTCTCCATCCTAAATTGACAAACATAAGATTCGCGTTTTCTATAAAAAAGACTCTAAATTATATATTTCATTTGGATCTTTCACTAAAAATGGAAGATATACCAGTTCACGCTACATGTGATACAATCTTGAAATCACAGGAAAAGATCCGGATACAAATCACTTCCCGAGACGACACTATATTCTTCCAAATCAGTCACACCATGATTTTTCAACACTTCCTCATCGATAAAGCACTGCCCTGTTACCTGATCGGAAGGTTTTTGAAGAATTAAAAATGCGCTATCGGCCACGATGTCCGGTATTCGACTTCTTTCTATAAGGGATTGTCCTCCCAATAAGTTTTTTACCGCAGCAGTTGCAATCGTTGTTCTTGGCCACAAACAATTGCATGCAATCCGATCCTGACGTAGTTCTTCAGCCAAAGCCAAAGCCACCATAGTCATATTCATTTTGCTCATTGTGTAAGCCGCATGTGGTACAAGCCATTTCAGATCCAGATTCAATGGAGGGCTCATATTTAAAATATGAGGATTGGATGACTTTTTCAAGAAAGGGATACAGAGTCTGGATACAAAAAAAGTCCCTCGTACATTGATATCAAACATCAAATCATATTGCTTCGGATCTGTCTTTTGTACCGGCGTCAAAGCGATTGCCGAAGCATTATTGATCACGATATCGATTCCTCCGAATGTCTGAACAGCTTTATCCACCACTTTTTCAATCTGATCTACAAAACGGATATCACAGGCAACCGGAAGTGCATTACCGCCCGCTTTTTCCATCTCTTCTGCAGCCGTATAAATAGTACCCTCCAATTTTGGATGCGGCGTTTCCGTTTTGGCTGCAATCACGATGTTTGCCCCATGAGCTGCCAACTTCATTCCTATCGCTTTCCCGATGCCTCTTGAAGCTCCGGTGATCAATACTGTTTTGTCTTTAAAATCCATTTTTCATCAATTTGGCACTAATCATTAAAAACCATCACTCATTCTAATATTATTGTCTCCAATAATAAGCATTCATTGCTATATTTGTGTATTATGCCCTCTTCAAAAATAATTTTCTACACTACAAATCATCAGCCGTGAAAAAAGAAAGATTTTATTCGTTGGATGTATTCCGCGGCGCAGCTATTTGCCTCATGATCCTCGTGAACAATCCCGGGAGCTGGAGCCATATTTACCCGCCTCTCCGTCACGCACCCTGGCATGGGCTCACACCAACCGACCTTGTGTTTCCATTTTTTCTGTTTGCAGTGGGAAATGCTTTTGCTTTTGTCATGCCAAGGCTCACCGCGGCAGGACCGTCTGTTTTTTGGAGAAAAGTCATCCAAAGAACCATTTTAATATTTCTTATCGGATTGTTTCTGAACTGGATGCCCTTCGTCAAATGGCAAAATGATGTTTTAGTTTTCCGGCCATGGTCATACGTGGGGGATGACGGGATGCTGTACGGAATACGGATCATGGGAGTTCTTCAGCGAATTGCACTCGCATATTTCTTTTCTGCAATTATCATCTATTTCTTCAAATTAAGAGGATCCTTTGTCGTTGCCATCCTCATTTTATTAGGTTATTGGATTATGACAATCTTAGGAAATCCTTCTGACCCATATAGTCTGGAAGGTTGGTTTGGGACAAAGATCGATATTGCTGTTTTTGGTGAGCATCACATGTATCATGGAGAAAGAATAGATGGAAAACCTATCCCATTTGATCCTGAAGGATTGATGAGTCTCTTTGGCTCCATCGCTCAGGTCCTGTTCGGATATTTCTGTGGCCACTATATCATCAATAAAGGCAAAACCCATGAAATGGTCAATGGCCTTTTTGCCGGTGGAGCTCTCATGCTGTTCATTGGTTATGCATGGGGTCTTGTATTTCCGATCAACAAAAAAATCTGGACCAGTTCCTACACCGTTTATACCACGGGAATGGCCATGGTCATCATAGGAGTAATGGTATATTTCGTAGAACTGAAAGGGCGGCGCCTATGGTTGTCCGAATTTTTTAATGTATTTGGGAAAAACCCGTTATTTATATTTGTACTTGCCGGAGTTTTGCCCAGGCTGCAAGGTCTGATCCGCATCCCCAACGGCATCAGTGAAAGCGGCAATCCCTTGTATATTTCCCCGCTCGGATGGTTTTTTGAATATATCTGCAAACCCCTTTTTGGTCAGCACTTAAAAATGGCATCGTTGTTTTATGCGGTCTGCATGATTATCATGTACTGGCTCATTTCCTATTGGCTCGACAAAAAGAAAATTTACATCAAGGTATGATAATGTATTTTCTGAAAAATATCAGCATATGAAATCCGGTTTTTATCTCTTCATGTTTATTCTCAGTTTGTACTCTTGTGTTTTCAAATCACAGGTCAATTCAAAAGAAGAGGAATATAAATTGGTATGGGAAGAAAACTTCAGCACTTCATCTCTGGATGAAACTACCTGGTCAAAAATACCACGCGGAACCCCGGATTGGAAAAACTATATGTCAGATTTTGAAGGGTGCTATGATTTTCGTGATAACAATCTGGTATTGCTTGGTATCAAAAATCGTCCGGAATACAATCTGAATGATACCGCACAATTCCTGACCGGCGGTGTATACACCAAGGGCAAACGATCATTTGAAAATGGGCGACTGGACATCAAAGCCCGCATTCACGGAACCACAGGTTCCTGGCCCGCCATATGGATGCTGCCCGAAAAAGGTCAATGGCCGGAAGGAGGAGAAATAGATATCATGGAACGTCTCAATCGTGAATCAATAGCTTATCAAACAATTCACACCCACTATACCTACAACCTAAAACAAAAGTATCCGGATCAGGGAACAACCGCTCCAATCGATCCGGATGGATACAATGTCTATTCAGTAGAATTGGGACCTGACAGCCTTCGATTTTTCATCAATAATCAACATACCTTCACATATCCCAAGATCGAAACAGACTTACCAGGCCAATATCCATTCGATCAGCCTTATTATCTATTGATCGATATGCAATTAGGAGGCAGCTGGGTCGGGGATGTAGATCCTGAAGAACTACCTGCTGAAATGTGGATTGAGTGGGTTCGATTCTATCAGAAAAAATAATCATTGCAATTTTTTTCATGTTAAGTATCCTCTACTTCCACCATGAAGCATCATAGATTACAATGACCACTTCCATTTTGTGTCCGATTACTGTCTTCTAAAATCTCTCCACCGCATAAGGAGCAATATTGACCGGCACATCTCCGCCATTGATCAGATTCTGCAGAACCTTTCCTGCTGCAGGTGCTGCGGACATTCCCAACATAGCATTCCCTCCGGAGACGAAAACATTTTTATACTTTTCCATTGAGCCTATATATGGCAATCCATCCGGACTTACGGGTCGATGTCCAGCCCATATTTTGTCCGCTGGAGGCATTTCAATATCCAATCCAGGGTAAAATGATTTTACTGTATGATATATACCTTCCATTCTTTTGGTATAAATCTTATGATTAAGCCCACTGAACTCCATTGTCCCGCCAATTCTCAATTCATGCTTCCAGGGAGTGACCGCACACCGGCCGTCTACCAATATCGCAGGATATATGATATTTTTCTCCACATAGTCATAATCATAACTATAACCTTTCCCCCCTTCGAGCAGCAAATTAACTCCCAGTTTTTTTGTCAATTGAGGCAACCAGCTTCCCGCACAAAGAATAATCTCATCCCCTTCAACAACTCCTTTATCTGTAATCACTCCTCCGATTCGGTTTCCTTCTATTTTCTCAAATCCATCTACGGTCGTGTTTAACTGAAATTGAACTCCATTCTTTTTCAAATGATTCTTCATAGCTTTCATAAACCTGCCGGGATGAATATGAGCGTCACTCTTATAAAGCATAGCACCATATATATCCAATTCGACATTGTGCTCCTTCTCCTGCAATTCCTCCCTGTGAAGAATCTCCACCTCCAATCCTAATTGAGCCGCTTTCTCAGCGGTTTTCAATTCCTCTTCAAAAGCATCTTGTTTTTGACACATCATCATGCAGCCGATTTCCTCCATATCAAATACATCTCCGATATCCTCTCTGATTTCATCCGTAAGCTTCCGGCTCAGATTCAACAATTCACTCAAATAAGGAGAATTTCTATCAACCATTTTTTGAGTGCTATGCGTATAAAACTTAAGTGCCCATCGCAAAAAACTCAATCTCAGCTGCGGCTTCATATAAAATGGGCTTGTACTACTCAGTAAATACCGCAATCCTTCTGCCACAATACCCGGTGAAGCGAGAGGGACAAAGTGACTGGGCAGAATTATTCCCATATTACCAAAAGAGCAGTTGTCCGTAATATCTCCATTATCAATTATCGTGACATTATGACCATCTTTTCTGAGATAATAAGCTGTACATAATCCATTTACCCCACCACCGACGACGACGATTCTTTTCATTTTTTATTGATCTTTTTTCTGTGAGTCTGAAAATATTATGTCCTGCAAAGATAATTTAAAATACGGTATCAACTCACACAATATTGGCGAGGAAGGAAATATCTGCGCTCTCAATAAGAACCCGGAACACCAAGACAAAATAGCCGATAATATTACAAAACACGAGCAAATAAAAACCGGTCATCTCCCGATTTTAATAAAAGCTTGCCCGCCGTAGTAATAGACCAGGTGATTTGATCCCGGTTGAGAAAATTGAAAAATACAGTTTCAAGATTCATATTCGCACATGCCATCTTAGTAGCTCCAATCGCTCCAAAAGAAATAGAGTTTTCATCCAGGCTTTCGAGCTGCCCAAAATAGCGATTACAACTACCATTCCCTGTAATCCGGTGAGCAGGTAAATGAAGGTTGAGAGTAGGGATTCTTTCTTCAGCCAGCATTTCATCATTGATCGACTCAAGCTCCCATGACCCTGTAAGAGCATATTGATTGAGGAATTGACCACAGCCTCGCAGCTTATATTCGTTCTCTTCAAAATCTACATTCACTTCCAGCAAAGTCGGGAAATGAAAACCTGACATATCATCTTGGCAAGGTTCTGTTGTGATAGATGCTACGATTTTGTTCCCATCCTGTTCACCTGTGTAAGTAATAGTCTTGACATTATCGGATAATTCGATCCCTGTCGCAGGGAAAACTACCTCTACCTCTTCTTCCATCAACATGCTAAAAACGATTTGATCATCCCGGGTTATTCGCAGTCCCCAAAATGGCTCATTACCAGAACCTCGATAATTGAGGTTTTGATCCACGGTACCACTTTCCCCATCCGGATCCTTACTTCGTGCCGGATCTCCTTTATAAAGTATGTAATAGGGAGCCAGAGAAGATTCTACACGATTACCATTTCTATCCAACATAAATAAACGATCCCCTTCATAATCATATCTGCCTGTCACTTTTCCATCGGACCAAAGAAGAATCTGCTTATTTTTAAAAGTAAATTCCCCCTCTTCTTCAAATGTACTTTCCCGGTCCACATAATCTCTTATCTGACGATATTTTCCGTCTTCATTCAATTCCAGTTGATAGCGGATGCCGGGACAATCTGCACAAGGCAAAAACCCATAATAAGTATCAGCCAAATCTGATGGCAACTGACGTGCAGGACTGCATCCCAAAACAAAAGGGATGATGACCACCAATGTGATCCACTGTGAGAATAATTTCATGTTGTTTAAGTTTAGTTTATATTCTTTGGACGTATCAAAATGATTATTTGATTCTGACAATCCATTTTTTATTGTAAAATTAACACCACAACGAAGAGTTCTTATTTTCAAATTCCAAATTGAATGGTCATCGATATATACAATACAAAAATATTTCTCTTCTTTTTATAAAATCGATGCCTCTTCTCCATTTATGAAGATTAAATATCTCCACTTTTATCAAAGGAAAAAAACTGCTTCATGGATTGAATCAATCATTCATGCAAAATCATTCATGTAGAATCTATTATAAACATATTTTCATTTTTTGTATAAAATAAATATAGTCTATAATGAGAAATGAAGAAATTATTCACAGTCTTGGAAGTTGCATTAACCATTGCAATTACTGTGCAGATGCTTGTCTGGACGAAGACAATCTCGATCATATGGTTCGATGTATCCGGCTGAACCGGATTTGCGCTGAAGCATGTGCTGCTGCTTCTCAAATCCTCGCGATCCATCATGCCGAGGTGAAAAACCTGATAGAGTATTGTATAAAAACCTGCGACCAATGTGCGGAAGAATGCAGCAAACATGATCATGATCATTGTCAGGCATGTGCTACTGCATGTAGGGAATGTGCAAAAGTATGCAGAAAATTTTTAGAGCAGGCCGCTTGAATTCATCATCAACCAACATAATCTACCATGCCATATCAGTCAATTCATGACCTGCCCGATTCAGTACAAAAAAATCTTCCAAAACATGCCCAGGAAATTTACAAGGAGGCATACAACAGTGCATTTCACCAATATAAAAATCCAGCCAAGCGAAAAGGATCCGCCTCAAGAGAGGAAACTTCACACAAAGTCGCCTGGAGTGCGGTAGAAAAATCATACCATAAAAAGGATGGCAAATGGACACGGAAACAATAACATCCGCCATCTGATTTCTCAATCAAATATCTGATTCATCTTTTCTATAATCGTACGAAGTCGATCCTCATCTCCTCCCGGCACCTCAGCAGAAGCCCAACCGTTATTATATCCTATTTTTTCAAGTGAACGGTTGACAGCATCCCAGTCAATGCTACCTTCCATCAATTCCACATCAAAACCTTTCCACAAACCTTCCTCTTCCTGCTTTTTCCTGCTAAATTCCTTCACGTCCACCTTCATCACTCTATGATCCAATACCTCGATCCAATGCTCCGGCCACCCATACCTTAGAATATTTCCAATATCAAAATACCACCCGATCAGGGGATGGTCAAACTGATCTACATAATACGCAGCTTCCAGAGGACTAAGAATGAAATTATTCCATACATTCTCAAAAGCAATCTTAATCCCAGTCTCATCGATAGCTGACTTCAGCTGCTGGATTTCCTCTGTAGAACGTTTCCAGGCATCTGCATAACTCACCTTCTCATTGACGACTCCCGGAACTACCAGAACAGTATCTCCGCCATACAACTTACAATCATGAAGGGCTTGCACGATAGATTCACGACATTTCTTCCGGACTTCCGGATCAGGATCTGAGAGCGGGTATTTCCAATGATACGAATTGACCACACCTGGTATTTTCAATCCGGTTTTATCCCGTGCCTCCAGCACTTCATCATTGTCCAGGTCATTGGGAGAATCAAGCTCTACCCCATCATACCCCAAGTCTTTTAGAAGTTGAAATTTTTCAAGGATTGTGTCTCCTGCCTGAACCATTCCCCATTTTAGACTTTTATAAATCTTCATTTTTCCCGGTGCATCACTGTCCGCACTTTGTCCCCAGGATTTTGGAAAAGCTAAAGCTCCTGCTCCTATTCCAGCAGCAATCTGACCGGTTTTGGTTATAAATCTTCTTCGTTTCATAAATTTTGACCCGTTTTGATTTTCAAAATTAATAGGTAAAAGAAACTCTAAGATAAAAATAATTGGGTCTTTCTAAGCAAAGGCCGTTCCAACAATAAAAGATCATTTACGACTTTTCACTGTGTCAGAAGTTAACTCCGGAAACATATCCTCAAATTTCTCAACGATAGGGCGACTAACCTTTTGGATATAAGGATTATCCTGATTTCGTGGGTAATAATTCTGATGAAATTCTTCAGCCGGATAAAAAACTTCAAAGGGCTTCACTTCTGTAGCAATATCTTTGTCAAACCGACCGGATTCATCCAGCTCTTCAATATAATCTCTTATGATTTTTTCCTCTGCAGCAGTTCGGTAAAAAACGATCGAACGATATTGGGTTCCAATATCATTACCTTGCCGGTTTACCTGTGTAGGATCGTGAGCCGATAGAAAAAAAACTTCGAGCAGAGTCTCAAAAGAAATTTTATCGGGATCATAGTAGATCTGAACCGCTTCAGCGTGTCCCGTTTCTCCGGTCATAACAGATTCATATGTCGGATCTTGTGTTTCACCTCCGGCATAACCAGATATCACCCTGTTGACATCTTTTATTCTTTCATATACTTCTTCGGTACACCAAAAACAGCCCCCGGCCAGAGTAAGTACTTCCTCATCATCTTTTGGTTCAAGCGACATAGACAAATCACGCGATTCTATACTCGGCGAAGAAGCATCTTTTTTATTTTGGCAATTCACAACGACAGAAGACAGAACAGCCATAACACCCAACAGAAGGATTCTCATAAATTTTATTTTTGATAGCACGATCACTCAATCTCGTTTCAAATCTTTCCTGATAAACAGTAAGAAGAACTTTTATGTTTGACAAAAAAGGATACCATTCAATATATGAGCAAAAACAATCTTTAAGGAAAATGGCACAAGCCCACTAAATTTACAAATTAAAGAAATTCGAACCTCAGTATTTGCAAATTTTGACAAATATGCGCTTTTGTTTCGTCAAATAAAACGCGACTTTACAGGCCGCGTTTACAATTCATTCAAATTAAAAGCATATTTCTGCAAAAATTGTAAACTTTCACGCCAAGACATGAAAATAAACGAACAAATTATGGATCTTCTATCATAATTTATACCTTAGTCATTCGGATGGCCCGGGGAGCCGGGCAAAGTTCAGTTAAATGAGCTTTTTCCGTTTTGCAATGTCTCGGTGATTTTGCAAAATGATCATGCCATGTTGATCTTAAGTGAGTATAATTTCGAAGAGCTTTGATGAATTCAAAGCTCTTTTTTTATTATGA
>Ga0209487_1000194_pt1 | contig 56088 bp, 41 predicted proteins | sample Poulit2012_FD_187524 | JGI IMG/M metagenome (GOLD analysis project Ga0209487, IMG submission 187524) | Agricultural soil microbial communities from Georgia to study Nitrogen management - Poultry litter 2012 (SPAdes) (version 2) | ecosystem: Environmental > Terrestrial > Soil > Agricultural land... | reverse complement strand
CCTGAATCCTGCACATAGTGACTGAGTTGTCCTTTTGAGCGACTATTTGGTAGTTGTAGCGGGTCTCCTGCCTGCATCTGGGGCGGCCGGGGGGCATCCAGGGCCTTGCCGGACGCTCAGTTCGGGGCCGTTTTTGTGGTCTGGAGACGGCTCCGCCACAGGTCATGTTACTTTCGCTGACCTTTGCACTGCCTCCCAGGTCCTCGCAGTCGCCTCAGCTGGCGACAGCAGCCAGTGGCGGGGCTCTGAGCGTAGCCAGGCGGCGGAGCGCATGGGTGAGTTCCTCTCCAAGCGGCTCGTCCCGCTGGACCTGGACAAAGTCCTTCCTCGCATGTCTCGTGAGTCTGGCCGGCATGCGGAGTATCCAGGTCCTGATTCGCTTCGGTCCAGCCCGCCTCCAGCCGCGCCGAAAGGTGGTGGTACGAAGCACATGGAGGAGCTGGTAGGCGAGGGCTCCCATCTGCCAAAGCAGCGCGTTGCCGCCAAGATCATCTACCGCAGTATCACCGACCGAGAGCTGGTAGAGTTCTTCGATGCGGGCTTCCACTACCGCCCCCCGGTTGTAGAGTCTCCAGGCACTCAGGGCATGGATACCCGGTATGTTGGTGAGCAGATGACTTATTCCAACCACCTCGAGGTCTCCAAGCAGGAGAGGATAGGTGCCGTCCTGCTCCCCCAAGGGCCGGCAGCGCTCGACCGAGAGCAGGCGCGCGCCGTAGAGCGAGCCACTTGCGGTCCAGAGACTGTCCTTCTTCGAGCGGTGCAGCGCGGAGCGGCGGTAGTGGCCAAGTCTCTTCCTGACCCAGCGGTAACTGGGCACCTTGAGCACGTACCTGACGCCGAGCTCTTCCAGGGTCTCCACCATGGACTTGGAGAAGAAGCCCTTATCGAGCCGGAGCGTGATATCCCGGATGCCAGCAGCACGCAGACGGCCGACCAAGAGGCGTATCCATGCCTCCGCACCAGCTGCGGTGTTTGCGTTTCCAGCCCGCCAGATGACGCCCAGGCAGTCACCGGTCTCAGCCAGGAAGGCAAGGAGTGGGTGGTGACTCGGCCGGCCCCGCTTCTTGGGATTGTATCCCACCTCGGCCCCGGCCTGCTTCTCTCCGTACCTCACGCTCACGGTGGAGTCCAGGAGCAGCATCACTTTGCTCGGTGTACCAACTCTCTGCCAGCGGGCACGGACCACGTGCCAGACCAGCTGATCAAGTACAGGGACCAGCCCCTCGCCGCATCTCCTGAGGAACCGCCCAAACGTGGTCGGGTCAGGTACCGCCCTCCAGCCAAAGAGGCGGCGAATGCCACGCGAGCGAAAGAGTTTGAGGTCATCCATTCGCCCCCCACCGTAGCAGAGGAGTGCCGTCCAGAGCTCGATCATAAGACTTGGACGGTAGATCCCGGGCAGCGTGCGTGTCCGCTCCTCCAGCCACTCCCCAAGCTTGAGCACGTACCAGAGGCGGCGAAGCAGCAGCAGTCCAGCGCCATCGGTAAGAGATCCCCCCGTGGACCGGAGGGTGAGAGAGCTCCCTTCACCTTGCACATGGGGACGAGATGGAATATGATGTGTGCGCACCGTCTGGGTGTCTCCGATCATGAGGAAACTTCTTGCCGGAAGTCCCCATAATCTAAGGCCCCAGACGGTGTTTTGCATCATGAAATCACGACCGAGATGCAGGATTCAGGCTCAATGCACTCAGCGGAAAATCGGGAAGCAATCCGCCGATGCTATAGCCAATGATCGCCAGCACAACGGTCCTCCGCGAGCGACATCGGAGGGGATGCCACTCCCAACAGAACTCAAATCTTCACCATCAGGAATCGGCTAACTGGCCACACCAGCTATACACGCAGCAAAAGATCAGTAGCGGGGTACAGCGTGAAGAGGAAAGTCTGTCGCGGGAAGCGATTGCTGCACGCATCATGGTCCACGTAAAGAACCAGCTCGGCACCTCAGCAGCACTTTACCTCCCACCCGCGCCCAACCCCCTATGTCAACCTATGTCAAACCGAGGTCGTTTCGGGTGATTTCGCCCGTCATGGAAAATGACCTCACCCCCGCCGTTCTCCGCATGGTTACACGAAAAAGCCCTCCAGGCAACGATTTGCCTGGAGGGCTCCAATAGCTCCCGCGGTAGGACTCGAACCTACGACCCGACGGTTAACAGCCGTCTGCTCTACCGACTGAGCTACGCGGGAATGGTCTCTGTACCCCATAATCTAGTACATCGGGTGCGCTTCGTCAATCGTCTCTGACCCGATCGATCTCAGAGCGGCGGCACCTCAATGATACCGATCAACTCATACTCATCGTCGGCCTCGGGCGTTCCCGGTACTGGTCCCCAATCCACCCCTTTCATAGCCTTGATCTCTCGCGCGAATATCCCCTCGAGCACCTCTACGAGGGCCAGGGCATCGCCGTCCTCACCAGCGCTTCGGAGTGCACCTCTGATCTCACACTCGATTCCGATCGGGTGCCCCCGGGCCAGGATCGGTAGGAGGCGCTCCACTCGCCGTGAAAGGTGTGGATCGAGGCGTTCGCCCCTCCTCGTTTGGAGCGCGGCCAGGAGCTGTTTTCCCGCCACTGCGCCAGGTGCATCGCTAGGGAGGGACACGCCGGTCAGTGTACTCTCTAAACGCCCCCTGACGAACTCATTGGCAGCGCAGATCGCAGAGTAGACCAGACCCCTGCCGACAGGTTCGGTCCTTTCCGGATCAATTAGAGCTTGGCCAGCGTCATCAGCGAGGGCGGCGAGGAGGATCGCGGAGGCGGTCGCGTCATCGACCCTGGTCCGTGCTGGTTCGTCGTAGGATGCCAAGAGGAAGGTCACCCTTCCCCTGATCCGGAGGGCGAGGAGGAGGCATCCCTCGGGCCCGATCCCACCAGCTCGAACCGACAGGGTCGCGACCGGGACTCCATCACCTCTCCACCGCCCCGTCGTGCTTTTAGCGGATAGAGTGTGCAGAGCACTACGTAGCCGCTCCTCCGCCTCTATCCCCTCGTAGCGCCCTTCCCCCTCCCCCACCCCACCGATCACCGTGCCCTCCGTCCCGACCGAGGCCTCGATCGTCCGGATCTTCGTCCCCAACCTTGGCACTAGTCGCATGACCTCATCGAGCCCAGCATCGGGCAGGAAATGGTAGGGCCGGACGATCTCGTGCAGAGCCCCGAGCCGGTCGACCCTACCGACCCTCTGCATCACCCTGACCGGATTCCAGGGCAGATCGTAGGACACTACAGCTCTCGCATCCTGTAGGTTGAGCCCCTCCGCAAGGACATCGGTTGCTATCAGTATATCGACTCGTTCGTGCGTAGGTGGTTCCGAGGCATGATTGGATACCGGCGCGAACCGATCGATCACAGCCTGTCGGTCCGCACTATCGAGGCCGAGGTATGCCACGCCCCCATCGATCAGACCGACCCGGCCACGTCCCCGTAGTGCGCGCCATAGGTAACGAGCGGTCTCTCTGAACTCGGTGAAGATAACCACCTTCTCATCCCCGATCTCCTCATCGAGTATCCTGATGAGTTCGATGAGTTTCGCATCACTCATCGGCTCCTCCCCCTCCCCAGTCCAGTTACTCGGCAGGGAGAGGCGTGCCAGGAGCCCATCTAGTAGTACCCTATCCCCCTCGACCTTTCGCCTGAGCTCCTCCCGGTCGAGTCCAGGTGGGACTGGTTCGAGTCTGAACTCCTCGAGGACGAACTGTTCCCCGTCCCGATCACCCCTCGCTTCTAGGAGTCGATGCTCTCGTGGCAGGCGGAGGAACCCTCGATCGAGAGACTCGAGGAAGGCTCTTGCGAAGCCTGACTGGCGGCGCAGGCTCGACTCGAAAGCGGCGAGACTCGACTCGAGGCGTTTCAGGAGACCGAGCCGTAGCAATTCGATCACCACCGGGCCAGGATTCTCCTTCGTGAGTAGGTATGGCTCGAAGGTGAGCCCCTCGATCACCTCGACCACCTGCCCGAGGAGGCCAGGGTAGACGGTATCGAGGGAGTACCTGATAGGCGCGGGGGGTGCGCGGCGCGGGAAGGATGGGCCCCACCCCTCCTCCAGCTGGTCGACTCGCGTTCCCAAGGTCGACCTCGTCCTCCTTATCATGATCGCACCGAGTAGTGCTTGCAGTTCAGGCATTGACTCACTGGACCCCTCCCCCTCGATCGCCTGTCGGATCATACCCCTCAGGTCAACTATCCCGAGATCAGAGAAATCGTGATCACCGGCGAAGAGCCGGACCAAGGCATAGAGATCTTCCAGCGAGTTATTGACCGGTGTCGCACTGATCAGGACGAGCTCGGCACCCCTAGAGATCGTTGCGAGTGCCCGGTATCGCCGCGTCCTCGGGTTACGAAAGGCGTGCGCCTCGTCGACCACCAGGAGATCCAGCCCATCGTAAATCCCCTTGGGCGCCGTCCCGCGGGCGAGGTGCGTGTGTGAGGTCCAGATGACCCGGCCAGGCCCCATGCCTAAGGAACGGACGAGTCTATCGAGTGGTACCGTCCACCCCCTCCTTAGCGCGGCGGGTGCGATCACCCCGACTCGTCTATCCGTCCGGAGTGCGGTCTCGATCAAACCGAGCGCGATATAGGTCTTCCCTAGTCCGACGCTGTCGGCTATCAGAACGCCGCCCCTCTCCCTGAGGATCATCTCGGCGCGCCTCACCCCTTCGAGCTGGAAATCGGCCAACTCGAGGCACGACTCCCCCCGTTTCTCACCCTGGTCGAGTTCGCGAGCGAACCTCTGGCGCAGGATCTCTGCGGCTACCAGGTCGGCCCTAGCCCTGACCACGCACTCGGCCCCGACCCACCGCACGGCCCCTACCCCGTCATCGGATCACCCTCTATCTGGGGGGCCAGACCAGCGATCTCAGGCCCGAGAGGCCAGAGCGGCCTTCGTTCTGCGACGACGAGTTCGGTATCCAGGTGATCGAGCGCCGCTCGCACCACCTCACTCACATCGTATCCCTCCTCCCAAAGCTCTTCGAACCTCTCACTCACCCTGGCTGTCATCGTTGCGTCAGTGAGCAGGACCGTCTGTGCGACTCCATCGATTGGGAAGGGTCGTAAGAAGTAGTGTGCTCCAACGAGTGCTACCCTTCGCTCCCCCTCCCATGGGGGTTCACCCCTCGCACTCGCGAACTCCTCCTCAGTATCTTCGAGCCCATCGATCACTGAGAAGTCTGGGTTCCAGACGACGACGCCCGCCGCCCTAACCTCGACTCGTCCACTCCCGAAGAACTCTCGGAGGACCCGGAGGTGGTGCGTCCGGACCGGTCCCTCTCCAAGCCCTCCCATTAGCCCATCGATCGCCGCCGCATCCAACCGTCCGATCAGGACCCGACATCGCTCCAGCCTAGCGACCTCTGCACCCCCAAGGTCGAGCCCATCTAGTCGCAGCCGTGAGATCGCGAAGTCAGCCCTCTCTGCGCGGGCTAGGAGTCCCCCGATCAGGGTACGGAGGGACGGATCGGACCGATCATCTAGTAGTCTCATCACGACCTCCTGTCACACCCTCAGCCTACCGCCCCCCAGACTCCCACTCATCCCCCTAGCTCCCGCGCAGCCACTGGTCGAACCCTCGGAGCTCCCTGAGATCCTCCTCATCAAGGCCATATAAGGAGCCGACGAGCCGGTCTAGGTGTGCCCTTCCCTTAGAGTCGAGCCCCCCGACCCGGTGCGCCGCGCGCGAGAGTTCGAGGAGTTCCAGCGCCGTCAGCCCCGTATCCCATCGGGGCGGGAGCGGGATCAGCGCGATCGTCCAGGCGAAGAAGCGGAAAGAGGCGTCCTTAGCTCGCTCTGCGATCGAGCGCGCGAGGGTCCGGACCGGTAGCGAGTTGAAGAAAGCAGCTAGGATCAGCGCTTCATCATATGAATCGACTGGCACGAAGTAGATGGTGTTGAGGGGCACGACGGGTAGGTCCCGTCCGATCGGGCTCCGCACCCTTTTAGGTATCGCTACTGCCTCGAGATCAGGCGCCAGATCCCTCCAAGCCACCTTCGGGCCCAATGTATCGCTGCTCAGGTGGAAGACCGTCCCGATCGGGAGCCCAGGCCTCCACCCCGATCTCTGGCGTAGCCTCTCGTCATGTCGGTCGAGATAGGCGGCGAGGCGTGGTGGTGGTGCAATCGGTTCGGCAGTCATATCGTCATGGCACCAGACCAGGTGATCCTGGGCATCGTAGCACCATGCCCTGATCCCACTCCCCCTGACCAGGGGCCGGAGCCCCGAGTCCTCGACTAGCGCCTCGAACCTCTCAGCCTCCTCGAGCCGCTCCCCCCCGCGGCGCCGACGTTCGTACCCACTCGTTCTGATCCAGGCCAGCCCACCGAGCTTCGGCTCTACCTCCTCGACTATGAAGACCTCGTTCGCACCCGTCTCGATCCCGCGCCTCACCCTCAGCCCTGGTACCGAGCCGAGAGGCGGTCCAGCAGCTTGCATCTTCCTGATCACCCGACGCGGACCAGGTGGTACTATCAGCCAGGGCGCCTCGAAGTCACCAGGGATTATCGGAAGCTCCTCAGCGCTCAGTTGGAAGGAGAGGTTAGGTGCGCCCCGTCGTATCATCTCGACCTCTACCACACCCCCCTCCCCCGTATCTTCAGTCCGCCTGCGCTCTGTGATCAGCGCGGTCGTATAGGCATCGGCCCTAAAGATCGATCTCTGGTCGAGGCTATGGTCCTCGAGGTGGGCAAGTCGTGTCTCCCTGAGGAGTAGCCGGCGCGCACCACCGCCATACAATGAGCGTAAGACCTTCGCAGGCAACAAGATCGCCAGGACACCCCCAGGATCGAGGAGGAAGATCGACCGCTCGAGGAAGAGGAGGGATAGATCGACCTGTGCTCCAGCGCCGCGGGGTGCGCCAGTCAGTGTCGAGGCGCGCGCCCAGCCAGGTGAGGCAGCGACACTATACCGTCGTCTGAGCTCGGAGCCGAGACTCGCCGGCCACCGGTGCGCCCTGACCCAGGGCGGGTTCGAGAGGATCAGGTCGAAGCCGCGCCCCTCAGGATCAGCGAAGTGGATATCGAAGCTGAAGAATGGGAGTGCGCCCGACTCGGCGAGTGACTCCTGGAGCCCCTCTAACTCAGCCAATCTGTCCTCGAGTAGACGACGACGCGTGTCGAGTGCCGGACGGTCGGGCGGCAACTCACCGAAGAGGTCAGGGCTCAGCGCCTCTAGCCTCAACTCATCGATCTCCTTCTCTAGCACACCTCCTCCTACCTCGAGCCATACCCCAGCGAGTTCGCGTTCGGCCGCCTCGAGTATGCGCTGGAGCCGTTCACGTTGACCCGGCCCAGCGCTGAGATAGGAGTCAGTCAACTCAGCGACTCTGCGCAGTGCCTCCCGGAGCTCGCCTGCGAACAGCTGGGTACCAGGTACCCCTGCCCCACCGAGGTCGAGGGGGTCGATCAGAGCATCACCCTGTCTAATCTTCCGGTCGAGATTCGGGAGGGGCTCGAGTTCGCCTTCCTCAGCTCCGAGGGTCAGAGCGAGCCAGAGTCGGAGTGCGCAGAGGAGGGCGGCGTCCCCTTGCAGGTCGAGGCCATAGAGGGAGTCGGCGACGACCGTCCTCCGATACGATCCCACTTCACCCCCCTCTAACTCAGCCCGGACTCGTGTGAGCCTCGAGAGCGCTCCGAGGAGGAAGGCCCCGGACCCACAGGCAGGATCGAGGACCCGGATCCGGGCGAGGGCCTCTGCTCGGTGCCGGCGGCGGAGCGAGGGCTCGATCTCGGCGAGTGCGTCATCGAGCCGGTGGAGCCAGAGGTCGAGGGCACGGGTCACGAGCCGGTTGACCACAGCCGCTGGAGTGAAGAAGGTACCACTAGCCTCCCTCCGGTCCGCTGCCATCAGCTCTTCGAAGACCTGGCCGAGCATCTCGGGGTCGACCCCCACCTCATCACTTTCGTCCGCCACTGATTCGACCGCCTCGCGGGTCGTGAACCGGTATCTCTCCAGGAGTCCGTCGAAGACCCTTCCGATCAGATCATCATCGAGGTCCAGGTCCGGAAAATCCCGTTCGAGGGGGTGATAGTCGAAGAGTCCGCCATTGAGGTAGGGCAACTCACCGAGCCGACGAGCGGCGGCTCCCCTCTCCCCCGGTCGGGTATTGAGTGCACCGAAGAAGAGGGGCCGGAGGACGGCGCGGTAGAAGCTCTCGTCGCGCCCTCGATCATCTGACTCCAGGGCTCCTTCTACCCATCCCTGGTAGAGGCGCGGGAGGTAATATCGATCGCCCTCGAGGTGGCCTGCCCTCTGGAGGAAGTAGAGGAAGAGGAGCCGTGAGAGGAGGAGGAGTGCGAGCTGATCGCGCTCCTCACCATACTCCTCCCCGCTCGCTCCCATACCGTGCCAACTCGCTGCGATCTCGTCACGTAGGGCTCGGAAATCATGGAAGAACTGACGTGTCAGCCGTGACCGGTCGAGGGCCTGTGCATGGCGATGCAGGAGTTCGACCCCTCCCTCACCCTCTCGCGCGCTGAGCTCGGAGAGGACCTCGAGATCAGAGCGAAGTGGTGCCTCTCTCTCGACTAGGAGCTGCCTGAACTCGCCGGCGACACCGAACGACCCGAATCCGATCCTCTCGTACCGAGGATCTGTGAGGATGAAGAAGAGGGGCCGGATAGGGTTGTGTGTCCGGATCCTACGTGCCAGGCTCGCACCCACCGCCGGTGAGTCGAGTGACCGGAGCTCTAGGAGGAGGACGACGAGGCCTGCCCTCTCACCTGCGATGACGAGATCATCGAGGAGCACCTCGTCGGTCAGCCCGTAGGCGCGCCAGGCGATGCGAGGGACTGAACTCATTACCGGAACGAAGCCCAGACCCTCGATGAGGGGTATGAGCCCCCGTCGGTCAGAGGCCCCTTCGAGTAGTCGTTGGAACTCGAGTAGTCGCGCTCTCATGCCCTAGAAGTAAAGGGATGAGGCGGGGCGACTCCATGGCGCGGTGGGCCTTTCTCCTAACTCCTAGCCGAGAGCGCGATCGATAGTTATCCTATCTCCGTCAACCAATATGATCATACCCTTGCCGGGAGAGCGAGAGATCTATGCGGACCGACATTGAAATCGCCCGTAGCGCAGAGCTTCGACCCATTGTGGATGTGGCCGCCGAGTTGGGTTTGGCGGATTCAGAGATATCGACGTATGGACCCTACAAGGCCAAGGTCTCTCTCGACGCGATCGAGGAGCGAGGTAAGGGGAAGGATGGTAAGCTCGTCCTGGTGACGGGTATCACACCTACTCCAGCGGGTGAGGGGAAGTCGACGGTCTCGACGGGGCTGGCCGACGCGCTTCGGCTTCGTGAGCAGGATGTCGTCCTCTGTCTCCGTGAGCCGAGCCTCGGGCCTGTCTTCGGGATGAAGGGTGGCGCGACTGGCGGCGGGTACGCGCAGGTCGTCCCGATGGAGGATATCAACCTGCACTTCACTGGTGACTTCCATGCGGTCACCTCAGCCCATTCCCTCCTCGCCGCGATGCTCGACAACCATATCTATTGGGGCAATGAGCTCGGGATCGATACTAGACGGATCACCTGGCCGCGGACGGTCGATATGAATGACCGGACCCTCCGGAATATCACCCTCGGACTAGGTGGACCGACTGGTGGTGTGCCCCGTGAGGGCGGGTATGTGATCACCGCGGCATCGGAGATCATGGCGATCTTCGGGCTCGCGACCGACCTCGATGACCTCGAGGAGAGGCTCGGTAATATCATCGTCGGCTATACCCGTGATTTCGAGCCGATCAGGGCACGGCAGCTCGATGCGGCGGGCGCGATGACTGTCCTCCTCAAGGATGCCCTCGCCCCGAACCTCGTCCAGACGCTCGGGGGGACACCCGCATTCGTGCATGCTGGGCCATTCGGGAATATCGCGCATGGTTGTAACTCGATCGTCGCGACCAGGGCAGGTCTCGTCCTTGGCGATATCGTCGTCACAGAGGCTGGCTTCGGAAGTGATCTCGGGATGGAGAAGTTCATGGACATCAAGTGCCGGGCAGCGGGTCTCGAGCCAGCTGCAGCGGTCGTCGTCGCGACGGTCCGTGCCCTCAAGATGCATGGTGGTGTCCCCCTCGCCGAACTCGCGACCGAGAATGTCGAGGCGGTCAAGCGCGGGTTCGTCAACCTCGAGAAGCATATCGAGAATGTGCAGAAGTTCGGGGTTCCACCTGTAGTCGCGCTCAACAAGTTCGGGACCGATACCGATGCCGAGCTGAATGCGGTGGTCGCGGCCTGTGAGGCGCTCGGGGTGCCGGTCGCAGTCGCAGATGTCCACGCCCATGGTGGTGAGGGTGGGATCGAACTCGCCGATGCGGTCCTCGAGACGGTCGCGAAGGGTGAGTCTGACTTCAAGCCGATCTACGAGCTCGAGCAGCCACTGACCGAGAAGATCGAGATCGTCGCCCGGGAGATGTACGGTGCCGATGGGGTCGACTTCACACCAGCCGCGACCCGAGATCTCAACCGGCTCGAGGAGAATGGGCTCGGCCACCTTGCGGTCTGTATGGCGAAGACGCAGTACTCCTTCTCCGACGATCCGAAGCTCCTCGGTAGGCCGAGTGGATTCAGGATCACCGTCAGGGAGGCGACGGCATCGGCTGGGGCTGGATTCGTCGTCGTCAAGACTGGCGATATCATGACGATGCCTGGGCTCCCGAGGGTCCCGGCAGCGGCGGGGATGAGGGTCGAAGAGGACGGGACGACCGTCGGACTCTTCTAAATCCGATTGGGTAGGGGCAGGGGCCGTCGCGCCTCTGCCCTACGGCCCTGAGCATCCTGCCCCCGGAGTTTTCCTACCTATTGATCATCATCGTCGCGACAGCGGCGAAGAATTCACGGAGTATCTCGTCGGCCTCAGGGGGGAACTCTGCCTCCTCGAGGGCGCGCTCCATCAGTTCGACCCAGCGGTCACGGGCAGCGATATCGATTGCGAAGGGGAAGTGCCGCATCCTGAGGCGGGGATGGCCACGCTTCTCGATATACCTCTGCGGGCCGCCGAACCGACCGACCAGGAAGTCACGGAGTCTCTCCTCAGCGCCATCCATATCATCGGGCGGGTACATCGGTCCGAGGATATCGTCGTCTGGGACCTGTCTATAGAATGCGGCGACGAGGCGGTGGAAACCCTCCTCGCCTACCAGATCGTAGATCGTCGTCTCGTCCACTACGTCCAATACCTATTTCACTCGAGGAGTGAGGTCTGTGCTCGGGCGACCGAGGGCACGGTATGGCAGACTCGGCACCGAGCCTCGTACGATTCGAGGCCACCCACATGGATCGTCGGGCCCTCGGCGGGCGCGGGCTCCCCATCGATCAATCGCTGGTTCCGGGTCGCGAGCTCGCCACACTGTACACAGATCGCCTGGAGTTTGTCGATCTTCTCGGCGATGGCAAGGAGTGCGCCGATTGGCCCAAAGGGCTGACCGCGGAAGTCCATGTCGGTCCCTGCGAGTATGATCCGTACCCCCGCATCGGCGAGTGAGTTCGCGACGTTGATGATACCATCGTCTAGGAACTGGACTTCGTCGACGGCTACGACCTGTGTCTCCTCCCGGAGCTTCTCCATCAGCTCGGTCGAAGACTGGATAGGCTCCGCCTCGATCTTCCGTCCATCATGCGAGTGGACGGTGGTGATACCCCCGTACCGATCGTCTAGGTACGACTTGAAGACTTGCACCGTCTTGCGGGCCAGGATCGCTCGGCGCACGCGTCTGATCAGTTCCTCGGACTTCCCGCTGAACATGACGCCACTGATCACCTCGATCGACCCGCGCACTTTCTGTTGAGTCATGGCCGGAGTCTATAGACCCCGATAGCTGGTGTCCAGTCCCCCGGCCCACTACATATCGGGACCATCACCACGAGAGGCCTCACCCGCGCGGTCTAGAGCCCGATCTACTGCGATCCCCCCTGCCTCGGTCGGTATGGTTATCCCCTGGCCCAGGAGGTGGCCCGGTGGGATAGAGACCGGGAGTCGGCCCGCGATCATGACCTCCCCCCCGAGTGCGCGCGCGGCAGCACGTTGCGCGATCCCATCACTGCTCCACGCGATCAGGTAGTTCTGCGTATTCGGGATCTGCCGAAGCAGGTAGGGATCACCAAAAGAGATGATCAGTGCCCCCCTCTCAGCGAGGCGGTCGGCCAGGCCTGAAGCATGGCCCGGGATCCCGAGCTCACCACGCCAGGGGACCGAGCGCATGAAAGAGGCGAAGATGACGACGTCGGCCCGAGCCACAGCCCTCTCTACCTCCCGTATCCGGGCTGTATTCGATCTGCGCGAGACCCGGTAGACCTCGACCCGGTCGGCGATCCTGCCGAGCTCGCGGGCGAGTTCGGAGCCGGTCGTGTTGCGGACCACATCGTTGTAGACGACGAGTGCGATCCGTTTCCCGCGCACCTCTGGGGTCCAGCCCTCCTCCGCCCTTACTAGAGTGAGTGATTCGGCAGCAGTCCTCTCCGCCCACTCCCTGTGCTCAGGTGCTCCGAGGATCGTCTCCCACCCCTTCGGATCGACGAGTCGGTCGTGGTGGAGCCCGAACTCCGCCTTGATGGTGAGGAGCCGGCGTACCGATGCATCGATCTGACTCTCTGGGATCTCGCCCCTCTCGACCGCAGCGACCACCGAATCGATCGCCTCCCCTGTTCCCGGAGGCATGAGCAGGATGTCGACCCCAGCCTTGACTGCCTCGACCGCGATCACCCCTGAGCTACGGCCCTGGTGGACCCCATCCATCATCAGACCGTCGGTCACCACTAGACCACCGAAGCGCATCTCCTTACGGAGTAGATCGGTCAGGATCGAGGGGGAGAGGGTCGCCGGCCGTCGTACCCCCTCCGGCTCGAGGGCAGGCACCTCGAGGTGCCCTGTCATCACCCCATCGACCCCAGCTCGCATCGCGGCGCGGAAGGGCACGAACTCGACCAGTTCGAGCCGAGAGCGTGGGAAAGAGAGGACCGGGAGCTCGAGGTGTGAATCGATATCTGTGTCCCCATGACCAGGGAAGTGCTTGACTACAGAGAGGGCCCCACCCGCGCGCACCCCCTCGATGAAGTTGGCTACGTACTCAGCGACCTCGATCGGGTCGGCCCCATACGATCTCGTATTGATGACCGGATTCGCAGGGTTGACATTCACATCGGCTACGGGAGCGAAGATCATGTGGATCCCCGCAGCTCGTGCCTCTAGCGCGGTGATCCGGCCCGCCTCCCTAGCGTTCTCGTACTTACCTGTCGCACCGATAGCCATATTGACCGGGAGGACGGTCGCACCCTCTAGACGCATACCTGGGCCCCACTCGAGATCGGCCGAGATGAGGAGAGGTAGTTTCGAGAGGGATTGGAGTTCATTGAGCCACTCAGCCGAGCCGATGCCTGGCCCCTTCCCCAGGATCAGGCCCCCTACCTCATGCTCTTCGATGAAGCTACGTGCCCGACGCCACTCCGCACTCCCCCGTGCAGGCATACCGCCAGGGATCCAGGGCATGACCATCTGCGCGACCTTCTCGCGGAGTGAGAGCTCAGCGAGGGTGCTATCGACCCAAGAGACCTCGACCGAGGCCTTCGCGGGCGTACTAGCGCTGAGAGACACCTCTGCCGAGACCTGTGGTACAGCAGTGGTTAGGACCGAGGCGACGAGAGTGGTCGCAAGTGGAGAGAGGAATGGTGCGATCATAGGCCGTCCATACTGCTTGAGGTAGAGATGATACCAACAGCCATCGAGCCCGTGGGTCTTCTATATCTGCAGAGGGGCGAGGATCATGAGGATCGCTCACTCCACCGGTGTAGGCAAGGGCAAGGCCCGAGCCACCTACAGGGTAGGAAGGGGCCACGCCAAGGTAGACGACGATTGCTGTGCAGACCTCAGTTCGTGAGCGCGTGGTTGGCTGCCTCCCGCAACTCCTCGACGAGTGTAGCGATCGCATCGATCACCCGCTCATCACCCTCACGGAGGAGGACGGCGAGGATATGTTTACAGACACGCTCGCGCCAGAGATGATCACCACAGTCACAGCGCGGGATACCCCGGGTATAGAGATCGACCCAGTGTGGCTCGGCACCACCAGTCACCAGGTAGCGACCCCACCCATACCGTTCTACCTCGAGGGTTAGTGACCGCTCGAGCCGAGCCCTATCGACCCCACCCCCCGCACTCAGATCGATATGTGCCAGTCCCCGGCCCCCTCTCATCATCTTCCAGGCTCAGATCCCATTATAGAACATTTGTTTACGGTAGTCTATAGTACCCCGGGAGGGGGAGGGGTTTCCCCCCTCCCGGGCCCAAGGGTGAGCCGCGTAGTTAGATCTGGTATGAGAGATCCGAGCGATGAGTTGCGGGTTGGGGAGGGGTAATATAATATCGTTAGTATGACTGCCTCGGTGATTGTCCGGGGATAGAGCAGGTCATCTCCTTATGCCATCGCCTATCCTCTACTAATGTGGGCGATTGGTCTCATCGCGATACAGATATACTACATCCCGATGTCGGGCAGAGTCGATACCGCCAGCATTGGCCTCGGTCTTGATCCACATCTCTATGATCCACTCCCAACCGAGGTGTTGCCGAACGTCACTTGGTCGGCAGTCGATGAGTCGTTTCATCTGATTGCTGAGTGTGAATCCATCTGGGTACCCGACCTGGTTTGCGACTCGTGCGACGGAGTGCGTATTCCCCTGTAGGTGGAATGCGGCGTGGAGGAGCCTTCCGAATTGTAGCCAATGGGAGGGTACTGGTAGTCCCGCTGCCGCGAAGTGTCGTCCCATAGTCCGTCGTGAGATATATAGCCTTTTAGAGAGCTGCGAGACACTCCATGTCTCAGGTATGGCATCGAAGATCTTTCGGGCATTTCTGCGAATGTCATCCCTTACCAGGAGTTGCCGGCGCGTCAGGTATGAGGTTATGGCCGATCCGAACTGACGAGGTGCCATTGCCAAGAGGCGCCGGAGGTGGAGTGGTGTTGCTAGAGGCCCTCCAGGGAGTATGGCTCTCGGGGTCAGGCCATTTAGATGTGGTAGGAGGGGTAGGGTTTTCGGTATCTCGGTAGGCGCCGGTAGGACGATGAAGAGTGGGAGTCCCCAGGGCCTATTAGAGAGCCATTTGAACTCGTCAGCCTGTCCCTTGCCATCCGCTAGCCACCAAACCAATGCGAGCCCTCGAGGGGGTAAGTTCGTCGGTCGCCAGGTCGTGTCAATGGGCTCGAAGCGTTCGTAGGGTGGCCCGAAGAGGGCAAGAGAAGATTCCGGGCGCGAGAAAGGGGGAGCAATCATGAGAGCCTCCTTTCTGGTCGGTAAGGAGTTCGACATGTGGCTCTCCATGGTATCTCACTGCTCTCACTCGATCGTCATCAGTAATGTCAACTAGCTGTCGATAGTAGAGATGGCTTACTGCTATCACCCTGACTAGATCTAGACTCTCATGATTGAGATCCGTGCTCTCGGGAGGCTGGAGTTATTTCTGGACGGCAGGCCGCATCAGGTGACTATCAAAAAAGAACAGGCACTGCTCGTCTATCTAGCATGTCATGAGGGCGAGTTCTTACGGCGAGAAACTCTCGCTGATCTTCTGTGGGGCTCAGCTCTTCCTGGACGCGGACGTCGCTCATTAAGTCAGGCCATATATAGAATACGTAAGTATATCCCTGAGTTGCCTCTCGAAACTGATAGGGAAGAGGTTCGACTGTTGCCTGGAGGAGTGCGCCTTGATGTACAGTCCTTCAAAGCTGCCATCGAGCGTGAAGAGTTCGCTGCCGCGCTAGAACTCTATCGGGGACAGTTTCTAGATGACTTATGGATCGATGGGGCTCACAACTTTGAGTTATGGCAGCTATCGCAGCGCGCTGAGCTCGAGCGGTTAGCTCTGAAAGCTGCGAGGAGTTTGGTCTTCGAGTCGAGTAGGAGTGGTGAGTGGGAGGAGGTAATAAAATACACTGATCTGATCCTCCGACTCGATCCATTCGATCAATCAGCTCTCCGTATCAGGATACGAGCGATCGCCGTGGCTCGAGGTCGAGAACGTGCTCTAAGTGAGTACAATCGTCTCGTATCGCAACTGGAGCTATGGTCGGTCGACCCTGATATGGAGACCCGTGCCCTGATAGCCCGTCTATCTGAAGGGCAGCCGGTGCAACAGGACTATCCGGAAGCACCGATAGAAGAGCCGACTCCTTTCTTTGGACGCAGGAACGAACAGAGGGAGTTGCTTGGAGAGTGGCAGTTGGTCAGGAGTGGAGTTACTCGAGGTGTGGTAATAAGTGGTGAGCCTGGTATAGGAAAGACTCGGTTTTGTGAACAGCTCCTGCTCGAATTCTCTATTCAGGGAGCGCGCATATTCAGGGCTCAGTGCTCTGTCACCGACAAGCATGTACCCTATAGCGCTCTCGTTGATAGCGTTATGAGTGAGCTGCGGACCAAGGATCTAGATGCTCTGCAGCCAGAGTGGCTCGGACTGCTTTCAACAGTCTTGCCTGAGGTCGGTTCCGTAAAATCTATCCCGCACCTACCAGGACCATTGGAAGGTGAGGGTGGGCGTCGCTTACTCTTCGAGATCTTCGTTCACCTGTTCAAAGGGGCGAGCGCTTATTCTCCCATAGTCATCTTCATCGATGATTTCCAATGGTGTGATAGGGTATCCTCCGACTTCATCCATTATGCTTTTCGCCGGTTCTCTTCTTCACCGATACTGATCCTATTGTGTACAAGGCCTGAGGGTATCACTAGTAAGTTTCCCCCTGAGACCCTCGACACCTGGGAGTTGTATGGAACTGGGTATCGTCACCTTGTCCTGGAGCCATTGAGCTACTACGAGGCTGAGCGGCTCCTTGGGTCATACGCGGAAAAGACACCATTGCCACTCACAGTGCAGCAGCGTGCGGAGCTATACTCACTCGTAGGTGGGAGGCCCTTCTTCCTCCTCGAGATCGCTAGGGCACTCTCTGAGGGTGATATCGATTGGACGGGGGAGCGGCCATCTGCGTCGGAGCTACTATCTCCCTCTCTAGACGCCTTCCTTAATGGGATGATTCGCCGTCTAGACAAAGATGCGCATGCTATCTTAGCCGTATTGGCAACCTTCGGCTCAGGGACAGAGCTGGACCTCATAGAGGAACTGGCCGGTCTCGATAGGGAGAGACTCCTCAGGGGTATCGAAGAGCTGGTTGATAGAGGTCTCATAACTGAGGAGGCGGAGGAGATCCGATTCGCTCACGGGTTAGTGCGTGAATCAGCTTATCGCTCTATCGGTCGGGTAAGGAGGATGACCCTGCGTGAGGCTGCGAGCAGGTTGCGTGAAAAGAGTAGAGATACTGGAGTGGCCTCCCGGAGGGAGCGAGAGTCCCTCTTCGGTCTTGCACCGTTACCTAGGGCTCTCGAGATAGCCGAGGATCTCCTTTTATCCTTTCTCGAGGAAGGGGGATACCCCTGGGAGTCCATAAACGATCAGTATACAGTTGAAGGCTCTGGCGTCGGGTACGTCACTTTAGTTAATGCGCTTGGGCATATACGGGTCTTGCCCGAGAGGTTGGTCTCGTTCTTACCATTACTCATGGGCGCCGCCGCTGAGAGTGGCCAATACGGTCTCTTACTCGACCTCGCTCGTTTCGAGCTCTTCTTTGCATCTACCATAGGAGATTCGGTACTCGTTGGTGCGGCCATCACCCGCCTCGATTCCCTCGCTGAGGAGGTCGAGTCAGACGCTCAGAGATCGATTATCCTGGCATCGATCGCAAAAGCTGCACTCCCCTACCATGGTGTGGCCCGTGCTAACCTCTACGCTGATGAGGCGGTGCGGCTGGCTCATCAGATAGGGCGCGGACCACCACTCTCTATGGCGCTGAGAGCTAGGGCACGGATCCGTACCAGTAGTGGCGAGCTAGCTGGTGCTGGGCGAGATCTGGATAGGATCCTTGCACTCGATAGTAGGGAGTCGGGTGTCATTGAAGAGCAATCTCTTTTCGAAATCCAGAGTGATCTGCTCCGACTGCGGGGCTGCTACGATGAGGCTAGGAGGATAGTCAATGAGGGGTTAGAGTTCTCCCATCGAACTGGAAACCCTCTCTTGATCACCACCCAACTGGCTAACCTACTGATCCTAGAGCACGAACTCGGCAATAGCGAACGCGCCACCAATTTGGCAGGCGAGCTCTTAGCATACTCCGAGGCGCCGCACTTCATTAGGCAGGTCAGCCTTGCAAGGGCAGTCTTGGGTCTCGAGGCATTAGAGGTTGGTGCGTTACGAGATGCAGCTAGGTACCATGACGAGATAGTCATTACCACGGCAGGTCGTGATTTTGATCCGGAGAGTGTGAGCTATAGGGACAGATTATATGCGCGGATAGCCGCGACGGGTGGAGAGCTGGAGAGGGTGGTTGAGTGGCTCGATGAGAAGATCAACGCCTACCGTATTCATGATATCGTGACAGCGTACCGTCTAGAGCTGGAGTTATCACGTCTCATCCTGGACTCTAGCCCTGCTGAGGCCACCCGCCGAGCAAACACTATCTATATGCGGTCCAGAGAGATCGGTGCAATGGCCCTGGCACACGAGGCCAAGGAGATACTAGACCGCTCCCACGGCACATAGGGTGCACTCCTCCACCTTGGTAAGGGACTTCCCTACCCGAGGTCCCCAGAGTAGACTGATCCCCTGCGCGGTGGAGGAGTGAGTGATCCATATAGAGTTCGCGACACCTGTCGATGCCTCCCAGAATCGGGCCTGGCAACTCCTCCGGGAGAAGGCCGAGACGCCAGAGCGCTTTATCCCCCATATCAGGTCGAGCGAGGTTGTCGAAAGGGGCGATGACGAGCTCCTCCGCCACATAACCTTCAATGATGACACAACCATCACCGAGCGTATCACCTTCTTCCCCGAGCACGAACTCGTCTACCACTTCGTAGATCACCCCAAGTTCGAGGGGGAGATCAGGAACCTCCTCTTCCAGGCCGATGAGTCCCTCTGGCTCTCGATCTACTTCCAGGGAAAGACTCGGGCGGGCGTAGAACTGGGTAGCAAAGATATCGACCAACTCAGAGATGGGTTCATACAGACCGTCCTCGCTATCTCTGGGCAGATGGAGGAGATCGAGAGGGCGACACTCGAGACTACCTGAGAATCGACGAGTAGGGGGCTGCCCCGCCCGACCGCAGGACGGGGCCCCCTCCCCACTCAGTAGATCAGGACCGGGGTCCCGACCGCAACCATCTCATAGAGTTTCTCGACATCGTCGTTCTTCATCCTGATACACCCATGGCTCACCGCTTGTCCGATCGAGTCGGAGTTGTAGATATGCGTGCCATGGATCAGGTATCCATTCCCGAGGTCGAGCTTCCTCGGCCCGAGTGCCTCGGGGATCTTCCTCTGCTCCGAGTCGAGGGGTGGGATATAGATCTTCCCATCGAAGATGATCTCTGTCCCTGGGGTGAAGGGCCAGAAATTACCGAACCTGTTGACCCTTCCTACCTCCTTCCCTCGCATCTCGATATGGGTCCCATCCCCGAGCCGGTACTTCTTACCGGGCTCGATCTCGACGGGCTCGAGCCTCTCGCGCGCGGCTCTCTCTAGATAATGCCAATCTGGGGGTCTCCAGACTGGATCGACCTCCTTCGCCAGGACCCTCCGCCGACCGCGCGGCGTGTTGAACTTGAAAGTCCGGCCCCGATAGGTGAAGGTCTGACCATTACCGACCGCTACGGGCGCGACCATGAGGGTGTCCGCCCCCCGGATCAGCCAGAGACGACGTTTGTCCAACGAGATCACGATCCGCATAGCTGCCTTGCCGCCTCCACCCCCGCCATCATCGATCAACTCGTCATGGCTCAATGATCTGGATGGTGGCCCGATGATTGCCAACACTCCGAGTCCGATGATCACGAGAGCGATACCTAGAGCGGCTATCGTTCTCAGCCCCGAACGTAGTATCCCCATGAGTCAGACACCTCCTTCCCCTGCAAAAAGGGGTGGTAGACCTCGTATGGTCCACCACCCCTAAGTTATTGCAGGGTATAGGCCAAGCGTCTTTTTAGGGGATCTCTAGACCCCTCGTTTCGACGATGTATTCGATCGCCTCACCGATCTTGTTGTTGGGGGTCGAGGCACCAGCGGTGATACCGATCGTGACCGGACCGTCGGGGAGCCAATCGGTCTCGACCGCCTCTGGGCACTCGGGATCGAGTTTCGGTTTGTGACTGATCGTCCTAGTCGCTGGATCGATCCTGCTCGAGTCGGAGATATGATAGGTCTTCGTGTAGCCCCGGCAGAGGTGGGCGAGGTGGTTCGTATTCGAGGAGTTGTAACCACCGATCACGACCATGATATCAGGTGGATTCTCCATCATCTCGAGTACGGCGTCCTGTCGCTCCTGGGTCGCAGAGCAGATAGTATCGAAGGAGCGGAAGTGGTGCGGCAGATTCTCCTCGCCGTACCTGATAGCGAGGCTCTTCCCAACCTCATTGGCGATCGCGAGTGATTCGGTCGCGAGCATCGTCGTCTGGTTCGCTACACCGATCTTGACGAGATCGGCGTCGGGATCGAAGCCGTCGTAGGCCTTCTCCTCGAAGTGGGCCTTGAGTTCCTCGGCCGAGAGGGCGCGCTCATTCTGCTCGATATAGTCCATGATCAGACGTGCCTCATCCATATCCCGGACTATCACATACTTCCCGCCGGGGTACTTGTGGACCTGCGAGGCGGTCGCGCGCGACTCCTCATGCTCGTACTTACCATGGATCAGGGCGGTGAAGCCATCCTTGGCATATGATTCGACCCTCTTCCAGACATTGAGGACCGAGCCGCAAGTCGTGTCGACGAGGATACAGCCGAGTTCCCTCAACTCGGTGAAGTCAGCGAGTGTCGCGCCGAAGGCGGGCAGGATCACCACATCATCGGGAGTGACCTCGCTGAAGTCGAACTCACCATCCTCAGAGGGGAAGATGAAGTTGATCCCCATCTCCTCGAGACGGTTGTTGACATGTGGGTTGTGGATGATCTCACCGACGAGGAAGATCTTCTGGCCGGGGAACTTGTGTGCCGTCTCGTAGGCGTAGTCGACGGCGCGGTCGACCCCGTAGCAGAAACCGAACTCCTTGGCGAGGACGAAGGTCAGATCGCCGAAGGTGGCGGTGTACCCATCTTCCCGGATCTTGTCGACGAGGGAACTATGATAATTCGCTGCGATGATCGGCTGGATCGTCTTCTTCAGACCGAAGCCGCGGCGGAAATAAGTGGTCTGCATCTTCATTCCCGACGTTATGGGGAGGTGCGCGGTGACGATTCCAGCTAGATTTGGACCGACACCGCGTGTGCCCCCGTGCATTAGGACACAGTGGCCACTTTCTATGGTACGCCAAAAGAGGTGCCTGATCAAGAGCAAAGTCATCTTCCCCTTTGCGTCAGGGAGATGGGTGCGTATCTTGTAGCCGGCTCAGGTGGAATAATGATACTATGATCAGTAGGTGAGATCGATGGGATCAGTAGGGCTAGGTGGGCCGAGCGCATTCCTGAGAGCGCTCCTCGATGCCGCGGCACCTAGTGGCTTCGAGGCGCCGGCAGCGCGGATCTGGCGCGCGGAGGCGGAGGAGTTCGCCGATCGGGTAGAGGTCGATATCGGGGGCAATTCCCTGGCGACTATAGGGTCGGGTGGCTCGCCACGTGTCATGTTAGCGGGCCACATCGATGAGATCGGGCTGATGCTGACCCATATAGATGATGATGGGTTCCTCTACTTCGATGGGATCGGAGGGTGGGACCCACAGGTCCTCGTCGGTCAGCGGATCAGGGTCCTGACCTCCAAGGGCGATATCATCGGGGTGATCGGACGGAAGCCGATCCACCTGATCAGGGGCAACGAGAAAGAGAAGGCGGTCAAGTTGACCGATCTCTGGATCGATATCGGGACGCGGGGCCGGGAGGCGGTCCTAGAACGGGGTGTGAGGGTTGGTGACCCTGCCGTGATCGATGCGGGCCTCGTCGAACTCGATGGCGACCTGATCGCGAGCCGTGCGATCGACAACCGGATCGGCGCATATATCGTCCTCGAGGCGCTCCGGCTACTAGCCGGTGAGGAACTGAAGGCTGAGGTGACTGCGGTCGCTACAGCGCAGGAGGAGATAGGTTATAGTGGTGGTGGTGCACGGACGAGTGCCTACCACCTCGAGCCTGAGGTCGCGATCGTCGTCGATGTGACCTTCGCGACCGATGCGCCAGGGGTCGAGAAGAAGGAGGTCGGTGAGCATCAGATCGGGGGTGGACCCGTCCTGACCCGGGGCTCGGCGGCGCACCCCGTCGTCTTCGAGATGCTCGTAGAGACCGCAGAGAGGGAGGGGATACCATACACGATCGCGGCATCGCCTCGATTCACATCGACCGATGCCGATGCGATCTACCTCTCGAGGGGTGGTGTCGCGACCGGGCTGATCTCGGTCCCGAACCGGTATATGCACTCCCCGAACGAGATCGTCAGCTTGGCCGATCTCGAGGCGACCTCCAGGTTGATAGCCGCCTTCGTCAGAGAACTGGGGCCAGAGACTGATCTAGTGCCCCGATGAGATCTTTAACATTTACTAGAGGTGTGAAAACGAATGTTGGATGTTGGTGAACTCCTCAGAGAGATCCAGGAGATGCGAGAGGGGGGCTACCTCTCTGACGCGATCCTGAGAGAATCGGTCAAGACGATCTCGAAGGCGGATGACAAGTACGATTGGGTGGGGATCTACCTCCTCAACCCCGAGGAGAATATGCTCTGGCTCCACAATTATATCGGTGAGCCGACCGAGCATGCCCAGATCGCAGTGGGCGAGGGGGTCTGCGGGACGGCGGTAGCAGAGGGGAAGAATCAGAATGTGCCCGATGTGACCGCGATCGACAACTACCTCTCTTGCAGCCCGAAGACGAAGTCGGAGCTCGTGGTCCTGATCCGCGCAGGAGATGAGATCCTCGGCCAGATCGATATCGATAGCCATACAGAGGCTGCCTTCACTGAAGAGGACGAAGAGGTCATCGGGATGATCGCCGACAAGCTCGCCGAGGTCCTGATGGCAGAACGGGAGTGACCTCCCGATCGGGGTAAATCCACCGATGGTACGTACTATCCGCGCGCCGAACCCCTCTGCGCTCACGATGGATGGTACGAGAACATACCTGGTGGGCCGGTCCCGGGTCGTCGTGATCGATCCTGGGTCGGACTCGGACCGGCACCTCGACGAGATCATCGCCCAGGTCAGCGATGCAAGGGTCGAGGCGATCCTGATAACACACCGGCACCCCGACCACTCGGCAGGGGCCAGGGAACTCGCCTGTCACTTCAGGGCGCCAATACTCACTGGCATTGCCGATGACGGCTTCGGGGAGGAACTCGCTGATGGGACGAGGATCGAGACAGACGCCGGCGAGTTGATAGCACTCTTCACACCGGGCCATACACCCGACCACTTCTCCTTCCACCTGCGAGCTGAAGCTGCGGTCTTCGTGGGCGACCTCATGCTCGGGGGTATGGAGACCGCGCTCGTCGCCTACCCTGAGGGAGATCTCAGGGCCTACCTCGAATCCCTCGAAGGGATAAGACGACTCCGACCAGCGATCCTCTACCCAGGCCATGGACCACCCTTCACCGATCCAGAGGCTGCGATCGAGGGGTATATCGCACACCGACGAGCGCGCGGTGAGCAAGTCCTAACCGCTCTGAGGGGGAGGACGAGCTCGGTCGAGGAACTCGTCGCTCTGATCTATGGGCCCGAACTCGAGTCCGGCCTGGTCCGGGCGGCTGGTGCCGCGATGAGGGCCTACCTCGAATACCTCAGAGGGGAGGGCGCGGTCGAGAGGATCGACGACCTCTGGAGGGTGAGAGAGGAGGGGTGATCTGATGTGCATCGAGCCAGCTCTGCGCGATCCCCTCGCGGGGATAGTCGGCCCCCAAAACCTGATCACCGAGCCCGCCGCACTCCTCGCCTATGAGTCAGACGCACTGACGTTGCACCGAGGGAGACCGGGTGCGGTCGTCATACCGAAAGATACGGAGGAGGTCGCAGCCGTCGTCCGTACCCTCTACGAGATTGGGCACCCCTTCGTCGCTAGGGGCGCGGGAACGGGCCTCTCTGGTGGAGCTGTAGCCCTCGATGGCGCGATCATCATCTCCCTAGCTCGCCTCGACCAGATCCTCGAACTCGACCCGGTGAGCCGAAGGGCGACCGTAGAGGCGGGGGTGATCAACGAGGAGCTTTCACGGGCGGCAGAGCCCTACGGCCTCTACTTCGCGCCGGACCCGAGTTCACAATCGGCCTGCACTATCGGGGGGAATGTCGCAGAGAATGCAGGGGGACCGCATTGCCTCAAGTATGGGGTCACGGCCGACCATATCTTGGGCGCCGTCGTCGTACTCCCCGATGGACGGATCACAGGTCTCGGTAGCCTCGGAGGTGGTGGGGGCGGCCTGGAGGGTGGATACGACCTCGTGGGCCTGATGACGGGGAGTGAGGGGACACTCGGGATCGTGACCGAGATCGAGGTCCGACTCCTCCCGCGCGCTGAAGGGGTCGAGACGATACTTGCTCTCTTCGATAGGGTCGAGGATGCGAGTGGGGTGGTGAGCTCGATCATCGGGGCGGGACTCCTACCAGCGGCACTCGAACTGATCGACCGGGAGACGATCCTACTCGTCGAGGAGAGTATCTTCGCCGCGGGACTCCCTACCGATATCGGGGCGGCTCTCGTGATAGAGTTCGATGGGCCCCTCGCTGGACTCTCCGATGACGCACAGCGCGCTGCCGAACTCTGCGAACTCGGGGGCGCCAGGGAGGTTACGAGGGCACGGGACGCGGCCGAGCGAGAACGGCTCTGGCAGGCACGGAAGAAGGCGTTCGGGGCGATGGGCCGGGCTGCGCCCGACTTGGTGGTACAGGACGCGGTCGTCCCCAGAACACGCCTCGCTGAGGTCGTGAGAGCTACTTACGAGATCGCTGAGCGGTACGAGTTGCGGATCACGAATGTCTTCCACGCTGGTGACGGGAATCTGCACCCGACGATCTTCTTCGACCGGCGAGATGCCGACCAGCGCAGGCGCGTCGAGAGAGCCTCACGCGAGATCATGGAGCGGTGCATCGCGGCGGGAGGGACGATCACAGGGGAACATGGGGTCGGACTCGATAAACTCGACTATATGCGCCTGGTGCATGACGATGTGGCCCTCGGCCTGATGACCGAGATCCGCGATCTATTCGATCCGCACGGCCTCTCGAATCCGGGTAAGCTCCTCCCACCACTCGAGGGGGCGACGCCGACTCGAGGGGTTGAGGACGAGGACGGGGGTGGGACGCATGGCGTCCTCTACTACGATCCCGCCGACCTCACGATCTCGGTGCGCGCCGATCTGACCCTCGACGAGTTGCAGAGAGTCCTGGCACGCGAGGGGCAGTGGCTCCCACTCGATCCGCCGGGGGATGCAGGGCTCAGACTCGATGAGATCTTCCTGAATGGACTCGCCGGACCACTGAGGGAGGGGTATGGCGGGCCCCAGAACCTCGCACTCGGCTGCGAGTTCATTACGGGCGATGGACGGAGGGTCAGGGCGGGTGGGAGGTTGATGAAAGATGTCGCAGGATACGACCTGACGAGGCTCATCATCGGGAGCAGGGGCGAGCTCGGCGAGTTGATGAGTCTAGACCTCCGGCTCCGAGCACGTCCAGAGGCCGACCAGACGGTCGTGGTCACCACCCGGCAGGGCGAGGAATTGGTCGAGCTCGCCGAGGCGATACGGGCCGAGAGGGTGAGTACGGTCGCCCTAGAGCTCCTCTCTCCTCTCGCTACTACTGCGGTGGTCGGGACCGAACGGGGGGAGTGGGGACTCCTGACCCGGATACATGGGAATAGGCGCGGAGCCGATGGCCTGAGGGACGCACTGATCGCTCTGATCGATCAGGGGGGGCTCGAGTACCAGGTCTATGAAGAGTCTGAGAACGGAGGTGGACTCTGGAGGAGCCTGGCTGAGTTCGAGGGGCGTGCTGAGGTCGTGATCAGGATAACTGGCCCGCCGAGGGCACTCGGGAGACTCCTAGAGGTAGGAGAGGGTATCGAAGGGGACGATGGCGAACCTCTCCCTCTGATCGCACATGCTGGTGCGGGGATAGTACGGCTCCCTCTCATCGGTGCCGGACTCTCCTACACGAGGCTCGAGAGGGGCTTAGAACGACTAGAACTCGAAGGGGTGAGGGTCTTCATCACCGGGAGGGAGGGTCTCCCCACTACTCTGACCCAAGCCGTAGGGCCGACCGATCCGGGCGCCGCTGAACTCGAGGAGGGGATCCGCGGGATCCTCGATCCCGAAGGGAGATTGGACCGGGCCTATGAGGTGATGAGGCTGAGATGATAGGACCAGCTAGATTGGCTGAGGAGGAGGACCGGATCCTCGCCTGTATCCACTGCGGATTCTGCCTCCCCGCCTGCCCCACCTACCAGGTGCTCGGGTCGGAGGCCGACTCGCCGCGCGGCCGGATCTCTCTGATCCGGGCCCTCGCTGAAGGGCGTATCGCGCCAGACGACGAGGCACTCTACACCCACCTCGACCGCTGCCTCGGCTGTCTCGCCTGTGAGACCGCATGCCCTTCAGGGGTCGAGTATGGAGTCCTACTCGAAAGGGCACGGGAGGTACAGAAAGCTGAAAGGGGACTCGATCTCCCGACCCGGATTCTCTTAGCGGGCTTTGGGCGACGTTGGCTTAGAGCCCCACTGAGGGGTGGGCTATCGATCATTAGAGAAAGTGGCCTCGCTCGATTACTGACGAGACTCCTGCCCAGGCGCTTCCCTTCTCTCCGCCTCAGTACCGCACTCCTAGCTGCCACTGTGCGCTGGAGGGGTCTGAGAGGAATGTCGGATGCAGAGGAGGGACAGCAAGAGCGTAGTCTGGAGATCGGTCCTGAGAGAGGTGCCGATTCAGGACCACGGGTGATACTCCTCGAGGGATGCGTACAGAGCGTCCTCTTCTATCATGTACGTAGCGCAACAGAGAGAGTCCTGCGGGCAAATGGATTCGAACTCGCTAGGAAGGGACTAGTACAGTGCTGCGGCGCACTCCACTCCCACGCAGGTGCACCCGAAAGGGCACGAGAACTGGCCCGGGCGAATATAGCAGCCTTCCAGAGATCGGGCGCTGAGTTGGTCATCAGCGATGCCGCTGGCTGTGGCCTCGCACTCAAGAATTATGGTGAGCTGCTTGCGGATGATGAGGAATGGGCTAGCCGAGCACGAGACTTGAGCGAGAGGGTGCGCGACTTGGGTGAGGTCCTCGTCGAGGTTGGGGCTCGGCCAGGGAGACCACTGCACCTCAGGGTCGGATACGATGCTCCATGCCACCTCCTCCATGGGCAGGGGATCGACAACGAGTACCAAAAACTACTGAGAGAGATCGCTGGGATCGAGGTCAGTACGATCAGAGATGAGGATGTATGCTGTGGTGGAGCAGGGATCTACAATCTCAGGGAGTTGGAGATCGGAGACGAATTGCGGGAGGAGAAAGTAAGGGCGGTGGTCGAGAGTGGGATGGACGCAGTGGTAACGCCTAACCCAGGGTGCATGATGCAGATCGCCGCCGGCTTACTCCTCGCTGGTTCCAGTATACCCGTCCTACACCCTGTAGAGATCCTCGCCGAAAGTTACCGGGGTAGTCTTTCTTACAGCAGAACCACGACTTAGAAAAACTCCTTGCATTTGTAAGCGTTGGATCGTACACTATCATTGCTACGATTCAGTATACAGGTCCATATGTAGACCTGTGTACGCCCAACCACCGCAGATAAAGTGGTCATGAGCCGAGGTCTCGGCCGGACTACTCGCCTATATACATCCCGACTGGGTGGCGGAGTATAGGGGTCTTCGCCACTGTCGTCTCCCGGTCATCGGGAGATCTCCTTGCGGATATCCACGCATTCCGCACACACAACTCAATTCTGTGGAGGGTTACTTCATGAGTACTGCGATTCCGGTCACGAGTAACTCACCCCCTTGGTGGCGCCTGGGCGTCACTGGTCTCCTCCTGAGTCTCCTGACCTCTGGACCTCTCCTGGCACAGGGATCAACCGGTAATATCACCGGGAGTGTCTATACCGAGACCGGTGCCCCTATCCCCAATGCCCAAGTATCCCTCCTGGGCACACAGCGCATGACACTGACCAATGCTCGCGGCAACTTCCTCCTACCGAATGTTCCGGCTGGATCCGTCGAGATCGAAGTCGTCGCGCTTGGTTACCGCACCGGCACTGAGAGTGTTACCGTGGGCGCGGGCTCGACTGTAACGGTCGATTTCCACCTCGCAACCTCCGCTATTGCACTCGATGAGTTGGTCGTCACTGGCCAGGCGACTGGCGCCTCTAGGCGCGAGATAGGTACCTCGATCGCCTCGATCGATGCTGGTTCACTCGATGCAGCGCCGGTCCAGACGATGTCCCAACTCCTGCAGGGGCGGGCACCGGGGGTGAATGTCCTGCCGGGCGGCGGAAAGTCCGGGCAGGGCTCACGGATAGTCCTTCGTGGTGCGGCGAGTGTATCACAGGCCAACGAGCCACTCATATATGTAGATGGTGTCCGGATCGACAATTCCAGCACTAATGGGATCGAGACGACGACTGCTGGGGCGTCGTGGACGGGTCTCGATGATATCAACCCCGAAGATATCGAGAGGATCGAGATCGTAAGGGGTGCCTCTGCAGCTACTCTCTATGGAACCGAGGCGGCCGCAGGTGTAATCCAGATTTTCACGAAGCGAGGCGCAGAGGGCCAATCGGTATGGAGCTACTCGGGTGAGGCGGGTATCTTGAACACCCCCCTCTCCTGGTGGGACGTCTCTGAGTATAGCCCATGGTTCTACGACCATATGGTGCAGACCGGAAGGACCCAGTCGCACCAACTTTCAGTCCGGGGTGGTGCCCAGAATATCAGTTATTTCGTCTCGGGTAGCCTCCGCGATGAGAAGGGTATCCTTCCACGGGATGGTCAGCAGTCATACTCTTTCAGGGTCAACCTCGGTCTGGTCCCACGCGAGGATCTCTCGATCCGGCTAAATACGAGCTATACCGACCGTTCAGTACGGCAGATACCTGACGCCAACAATACTCGAGGTTATACGATCAATGGGCTCGTCGGTGGACCACGAGGTCAGTTCGTGCCGACTCAATCCCTCACCGCGATCAAGGCTTTCCAGGAGGGTACACGTTTCCTATCTGGTCTGACCCTCGAACACAATCCACTCTCCTTCTTCACCCATCGGATCACCCTCGGCGCAGACATTTGGAATCAGGATCAGCACCAGATCTTCCCGTATGGGGCGATCGAGAATATGCCTGAGGGCTACAGGACAAACTATCGGCGAGAGAGCCGTAGCCTGAATGTGGATTATGTAGCTACCACCCGTTTCGACCTGACCGATGATCTGCGATCGACGACTGCTGTAGGTTTCCAGTATTTCAACTACGATGTCGGCTCGAGCGAAGCGATCGGGGAGGACTTCCCCTTCTATGGCCTCGAGACGGTGAGTGCTACACTCCGGACAGTCGGTTCTGAGGGTCGGCTCCAGGAGAAGTCGGCTGGGTTCTTCGCCGAACAGCAATTCGGATTCAAGGATTATCTCTTCCTAACCGTCGGGGCCAGGGCTGATGGACATAGCGCCTTCGGAGCAGATGTCGATTACCAGATCTATCCGAAGGTCAGCCTCTCCTACCTCCTCACAGATCACATTTCCCTACCCGAACAGATAGACCTACTCCGGTTCCGAGGCGCATACGGTACGGCAGGACAGCAGCCCCGTAACTTCGCGGCAGTGAGGAGCTGGACCTCTACCTCAGCAGTTGGTGCACAGCCTGCGGTCATCCCATCCAACCTCGGTAACCCAGACCTCCGACCAGAGGTCACTCATGAGATAGAGTACGGGTTCGAGATGAGTCTCTTCGATAGCCGATTCAATGTCGATCTGACTCGCTATCAGCAGGAGACTCGTGATGCCCTCTACCCAGTGCGTGAGCCACCCTCGCTCGGTGTACTGAGCACACAACTCAGGAATGTCGGGGAGATCAGGAACGAGGGTTGGGAGATTGGGCTCCGAGGAACTGTCCTAGACCTGCCGCTGGTCAGGTGGGAGGCGCTTGCTAACTTCTCGACCAATGAAAATGAGATCGTCAGCCTCGGAGGTGGATCCCCGATCCAACTCCAGTGGCTACAGTGGATGCGTGAGGGATATCCAGTCGGTTCCTTCTTCGGAGACCGGCCGATTGAGAAGGATGGACAGGTCGGGATGGCCAGCGAGCTCCTTAAGGATGCCAATGGCAATCTGCCTGAGGGCTGGGATTATATCGGTCCACCCCTCCCGACCCGGACGATACAGATCGGGAGCAACTTCGATATCGGCTCACGTACTACTCTCTCCTTCCTCTTCGATCACCGGGGTGGAGCCTACGCCCAGAGTAGCACGATGAGGTGGCTGATGCAGCCGAACCAGGATATCACCCAGGATGCCCTCGATGGACATGCACAGCTCGGATATCCGAATGTGGCGACACCTGGACCTGTTGCGCGAGCATGCAGGAACCCGGATGAGATACAGGAGATCATCTGCAGCCGTAACTCCGCACTCACACACGGTGACTTCGCGATGCCCCTCGATTTCTGGAAGCTTCGCGAGGTCAGTGTCGCCTACCGGGTAGATGAGAGCTGGGCAGAGCGCCTCGGCCTCTCCTCCCTGACAGTGAGGCTCGCGGGTCGGAACCTCTGGCGTACCACGAAGTACCCCGGTCTCGAGCCCGAGGGGATGTATCGTAACGACCTCTCGGATTCAGCAGTCCGCAGCCAGACCTTCTTCGATACGCCTATCCCGCGTCGGATCACGATCGGCGTCAATGCCCAGTTCTGAGGAGTGGGGAGGATGATGATATGTTGATATATCGTGATAGTACCGGTTCTATGAGAGGTGCCAGGGGAGCACTCATGGCACTCCTGGCAGTGGGCGCCCTCGCCCTCTCCGCCTGCGATCTCGGGGTGGTCAATCCGGAGATCATCGAGGAAGATGACCTGATGATTCCCGACGCGATTCCGGCGATCGTCAATGGCGCGCGCCATACCTTTGGGATGGCGACTACTATCCAGGGTGCCGGTGGGGTCTATAGCGCCAGTGCTGCCCTCACCGACGAACTCACACACGTCGGGAGTTGGGTACCACCCCGCGAGATAAGTGATGGTGTGCCTGGAAATGAGTCTCCCGAAAATCAGTCGCATTGGGGTTATACATCACGAGCGCGCTGGCAGGCTGAGGATGCGATAGACAAGCTCGAGACCATACTCGATGATGCCAGTTCGAATGAGTGGATGGCGATGGCGGTCCTCTATGCAGGGCTGGCGAGTAGGGTTCAGGGCGATATGTTCTGCGAGGCCGTCATCAATAGCGGTGAACTGCTCCCGCACACTGCCTTCTACGAGAGGGCAGAGGCGCATTTCGATAGGGCAATCACCGTCGCCGAGGCCGCAGGGAGTGAGGACCTGAGATTGGCGGCCTACGCTGGGAGGGCGCAGACGAGGATGATGCTGGGCGATTGGTCAGGTGCTGTCGCAGATGCGGGAGTGGTGCCTACCGACTTCGTCTATGTGCAACCGCATTCCGATAACTCAGCGACTGAGTACAATGGGGTCTTCGAGTGGACAGCTCTAGCCTCTGGACAATACTCGGTATGGGGTACCCCCTTCGCAGAGTGGGGGCTCGACCTGAGTGGGAAGGTTGCCTCCGAGGGGGACCCGCGTGTGAGTTACCTCTCCCTCGCGGCGACAGTAGATGGAAACCCCGCTGAAATGATAGGTGGTGACGATCGCCGCCCCTTCTGGTTCGCGCAGAAATACACCTCGCGAAACGACGATATAGCGATAGCGAAGGGAACCGAGATGAGGTTGATCGAGGCAGAGGCCAGCCTCAGAGGTGGGGATCTGGCCGGCGCATTGACTCTGATCAACGATGTCAGGAGCCTGCATGGCCTCTCGGCTGTGAGCGCCGCCGATCTCGATGAGGGGTGGGAGCTCCTCATGAAGGAGAGGGGGATAGAGCTCTGGCTCGAGGGGCGCCGCCTCCCTGACCTGCGGCGCTGGGCAAGTGATAGCTCGACGAGGCAGTACATCCAGACTACAGCGGTACGAGGAGTCGCTCAGGGTAAACCTGCTGATGAGGATCCAGTACTCAATGTCTTGGAAGCCTCTCCTTTCTGCTTGCGTATCAGCACGGATGAGATCTTTACCAACCCACACCTGAGTGAACGAACCCCGACCTGATCTGAGGGGGGCACCCACCTGGCCGGGCCGTTCCCAGTGATGGGACGGTCCGGCCAACTAGTCAGTCCGGCCAACTAATCAATGGATAGCAGGGCCAGGTCTGAGTCGACCGAGCCGGCTATAGCAAACAGATAGGTGTGGGAGGGGCCTGATGTACGGGTACCCAGGTGAAAAGTCTTTTTCTGCAACAGTCCTCATAGCAACGATTCTGATCGGTCTCTCTGCGGCGATGACCTCGTATCCAGCCACTAGTTTCGGACAGGGAGCTCGGGCGCAGTTCGTACCTGAGTTCACCATCGAAGAGGTTCTCGCCGCACCCTTCCCCTACGAATTGGTAGCGGCAAAGAGAACCGATAGGATCGCCTGGATCGAGTATGAGGCTGGACGCAGAAATGTCTACACTGCTACCGGCCCGGAGTACCGACGCGAACGTCTGACCACGAACGAACTCGACGACGGGATAGACCTCGAAGGCCTACAGATCTCAGATGATGGCTCGGTCATCGTCTTCATCCGTGGTCACACCCCGAACCGAGAGGGTTGGATCGCTAACCCGACGAGTGATCCAGAGGGCGCACGACGCGAGGTATGGGCGGTGCGAACGATGGGTGGTGAGCCCTGGCGTCTCGCCGAAACGCGTACCGTATCCCTCGCACCCGACGGTAGTGCTGTCACCTATATAGATGATGGCCAGATCTATCTGGTACCCCTCGGGTCCTCAGGAGAGAGGGGGCTGGGGGAAGACGATTCGGAGCCCCTCTTCCGAGTCTTTGGCCAGGTGCGCGAGGTGGTATGGTCGCCAGATAGCAGGAGACTCGCTTTCACGACCTACCGGGAGAGCCATAGCTTCATCGGGGTCTTCGATCTCGAGCAGCGCACGGTGAGATACCTAGCGCCTGGGGTGGATTACGACCAGAGTCCGACCTGGTCGGGAGATGGTACGAAGGTAGCCTTCGTCCGGACACCGGGCCGGCCCTTTGGCTTCAAGGCGCGTTCTAACTCTGCCGGTAGAAACCCTAGCGACCGCCTCGAGACCCTCTCTTCTGAGCCGCGATATCCACCCGGACTGGTCGAGCCGGTTTTCAGTGAGGGACACGAGGTCGAGATCTGGGTCGCCAATGCAGAGAGTGGTGCGGGCGAGCGTCTCTGGCGCCCCGCACCCGACGATTCGGCGATGGCCCAGCTCCGCCGGATCACCTGGGTCGGTGATCACCTTCTCTTCCGACTCGAGCCAGGTGAGTGGCAGAGATACTACTCCCTCAGCACTTCGAGGCCTGCCTCGGGCCCGGTTGCCCTGACCCATGAGGAGGGGATGCCAGAAGAGATAGCTACCTCACCAGATGGCAAGCACCTCTTTTTTGCTAGCAACCATGGGGATATCGACCGCCGCCATATCTGGCGAGTCCCACTCGCTGGGGGCCGGGCCGAGCAGATCACCTCAGGCTCTGAGATCGAGACCTTCCCCGTCGTCCTTGCCTCGGGCAATGAGATAGCGTACCTACGGGCGAGCGCGCGAGAGCCGCTGGGGCTCGTCGTCAGGTCTCTGGATCGTGGAGGAAGGACCCGAGAGGTGCTAACTCACCCTGCATCCTTTCCGAGTGAATCCCATATCGAGCCGGAGAACCTGGTCCTCACCGCCGCCGATGGGCTCGAGTTCCATAACCAACTCTTCCTGCCCCCCGACCTCGAGCCGGGGGAGAGGCGGCCAGCCCTGATCTTCATCCATGGCGGGCCGAGGCGACAGATGCTGCTGGGCTACAATTATGGCCATTTCTACCATATGGCCTACGCGATGAATCAGTACTTCGCGAATCGGGGCTATATAGTCGTCTCGATCAACTACCGCGGCGGGATCGGGTACGGCAAGTCTTTCCGCGATGCCCCTGACCGGGGTCGATATGGTAACTCAGAGTACCAGGATCTGCGAGCACTAGGCGAGTACTTGCAGGGGCGGCCAGATGTCGACCCTGAGCGGATAGGCCTCTGGGGGCTTTCCTATGGTGGGATCCTGACCGCCCAGGGGCTGGCTAGGGACTCAGAGATCTTTGCAGCAGGTGTCGATATCGCGGGGGTCCACTCGTGGGGCGATCCTCTAGACCCCGAGAGTGTCGCGCACCAGGCGTCCTCTATCTCCTCGATCGAAAGGTGGCGCTCCCCTGTACTACTGATCCATGGCGATGATGATAGGAATGTCGCCTTCTCCCAGACTGTCGGACTCGTTCAACTCCTCCGGGCACACGCTGTACCGTATGAGCTGATCGTCTTCCCCGATGAGGTCCATACCTTTCTGATACACGAGAACTGGTTGAGAACCTTCGAGGCCACTGACGATTTCTTCCAGCGAACTCTGATCGAGGGGAGGGCGATAGAGGGGGGAGTAGCGGCTACGAGCACCCTATCAAGGGGTGGGAGGTGAGTCGGCGATGAGTGTGGTCGGAGAAGATCGCAGGGGGCGCGTACTGCCCGGCGACCGGGAGTCGAGCGTCTACGAGCGACTCCGAGAGTTGATAGTCCACGGACGCCTCGCACCTGGATCGCGGATCATCGAGACAGAGATCGCTGATCGCCTCTCAGTCAGCAGGACCCCGGTCCGCAGTGCGCTGCAACGGTTACAACAGGAGGGGTATATCGTCTCGGTGAGCAGTGGAAAACAGGCCCGGCCGATGGTCGCGCCACTGACACAGGGGGATGCCTGGGAGGTCTTCGATATAGTCGGTGGTGTCGAAGGACTCGCGGGTCGTCTCGCCGCCGCACTCGGCGAGCGGGAGAGGGCAGAACTCTCTTCACGCCTCGAAGAGGTCAATGCTCGACTCCAGATCGAGACGGAGAATAATCAGATGGACCGGGGCCTCCTCTTCGAGCTGGATACCGAGTTCCATTGGACCTATGTCGAGGTCGCTGCAGGACCAAGGCTCCTGGCTCTGCACGAGGCGATCAAGCCACAGGCCGAACGTTATGTCCGACTCTATACCAGCGCCCTCTGGGGTGAGGTCTCTACCTCGGTCAGGGAGCATGCGGTAATCATAGCGGCGATCGCCGAGGGGGATGAGGTGGCGACCCAGAGGGCGATCCAGGAGAATTGGCGGAATGCTGCGCTCCGACTGAGCCGAGTGATCGATACTGTGGGTGAACGCGGGAGTTGGTAGGCTTGGCAACGAGGTAGTACCTTATCGGGTGTCGGATTCGATGAAGAGTGTGCTGATAGAGGGAGATAGATCTCTCGACTCGATAGAGGATCGCACGGGGGGACGATCGATAGAGATCAGACCATTACGTGCCGAGTCTGAGTATCAGGCTTGTGTAGAGATGCAGATGGATATCTGGGGCGACACCTATGGTGAGTTGGTGCCTCCGATCATCTTGCGCATCGTTCAGAGGGTAGGAGGTGTAGCAGTCGGCGCCTTCGCTGAAGATGGTGGCCTCGAGGGGTTCGTCTTCGGGATCACAGGTGTGAGCGGGGGCCGTCTCATCCACTGGTCCCATATCCTGGCTGTGAGGCCTGAGTTGCGGAATAGTGGACTCGGACGACGGTTGAAAGAGTACCAGCGCGAGATGCTCAGACCCCTCGGCGTCGAGGCGATCAGGTGGACCTTCGATCCACTCGTCGCGAAGAATGCGCACTTCAACCTGAACCGGCTCGGTGCGGAGGTGGTCGAGTATGTCGAGGAGATGTATGGTAGCACTGGGAGTATCTTGCACGCGCTAGGCACCGACCGGCTGATCGTCGAATGGCCTGTCGACTCGCCTGATGGAATAGCCACCAGACGGCGAGAGGTGGCCGAGCCCAAGCTCCTCCCGGAGGGGGGAGTCGCACCGGTCGCGAATCTGACAGAGACTGGCGAGCCTATCGACCCGGAGGCCGAACTCCCTACCAGTACAATGGTCAAGATCGCGATACCTGCTGACCTCGACGAGTTGATCGAGAGTGATCTCGAGAGGGCGAAATGGTGGCAACGCACGATTCGGAGGACTCTCCCACACTATCTCGACCTCGGATACCGTGTCTTGGGGCTCGAGCGTAGACTCGATGAGGGATTGGCGCTCTACCACCTGATGGTGGATGGTGAATGAATGAGTTTTCAGGTTTCAAAGATAGTACTACGAGAGTTGCGACTGCCACTGAAGGAGCCATTCCGGATCTCCTCAGGGGTGATCGAGGAACGACGGATCTTCCTCCTCGAACTGCACCACCCTGATGGGGTGGTCGGCTGGTCAGAGTGCGTCGCGATGGAAGAGCCGAACTATAGCCCAGAAACAGTCGATACTGCCTGGTACGCGATACGTGAGTGGATTGCGCCACGCCTCCTCAGGCGAGAACTCGAGGGGCCAGAGGTGGTATACCCTATCCTCGAAGAGGGGCTCAGGGGACATGAGATGGCAAAGGGTGCGGTCGAGATGGGGTGCTGGGAGCTCGCTGCACGACTCCAGGACAAGCCCCTGGCCCGCCTCCTCGGTGGGGTCCAGAAAGAGATACCAGTCGGGATCTCGATCGGGATACAGGTCGACCCCGACGCACTCGTAGAGAGGGCGGTCGCAGCCGCAGACAAGGGGTACCAGAAGATCAAGGTCAAGATAGAGCCGGGGAAGGATATCGAATATATCAGAGCCGTGCGAGAGGCCCTCGGTCCCGAGGTCGGGGTGATGGCCGACGCGAATTCGGCCTATACCCTAGCCGATACCGAGCACCTCGCCCAGCTCGATGAGTTCGACCTGATGATGATCGAACAACCACTCGACCGCGATGATCTGGTACGGCACGCTGAGCTCCAGAAGAGGATCAGGACACCGGTCTGTATCGATGAGTCGGTCACTAGCCTGGCCCGGGCTGAGGATATGATCACCCTCGGGAGTGGAAAGATCCTCAATATCAAGCCTGGTAGGGTAGGTGGCTTCGGTCCGGCGATCGCTATCCATGATCTCTGTGAGCAGAATGGGATCCCCGTCTGGTGTGGTGGGATGCTGGAGAGTGGGGTCGGACGGGCGCACAATGTCGCCCTCGCATCACTCCCGAACTTCACCCTGCCTGGTGATCTCTCCCCTAGCTCTCGCTACTGGGAGAGGGATATCGTAGTGCCCGAGTGGACGATGAACACGGCTGGGATGGTAGAGGTCCCCCTCGAAGCCCCTGGGATAGGGATAGAGGTCGATCAGGACCGCGTCGAAGACCTCACCGTCAAGGTCGAGGAGCTCCGATGATGGCGAGGGTGATGAATAGCGAGACGAGGACACTCTCTAGGCTGCAGAGGTGGGTCGAACAGGAGTCTCCGAGTGGTGATGAGGAGAGGGCTAACCGCCTCGCACGGGATATAGCAGCTGAGTTGAGAGAACTCGGCGCAGAGATCGAGGAGATACCTGCACCGGGGTGGGGGACGCACCTCCGCGCGGAGATACCTGGAAGGGAGCCAGGACTCGAGCCGATCCTCCTCCTCGGACACCTCGATACGGTACATCCAGTTGGGACCCTGAAGGAGCTCCCCTTCCAGATCGATGAGGAGAGGATCGAGGGGCCAGGAGTCTACGATATGAAGGCCGGGCTCGTCGTCCTGACCGAGGCGCTCTATCTGCTCCAGGAGACGGGCTCTGGCCCTAGGCGGCCCCTAAGGATCCTGATCACCTGTGATGAGGAGGTCGGGTCGGGGACCTCACGGGGATTGATCGAGGAGACCGCGAGTGGAACTGCTGGGGTCCTCGTTCTCGAGCCTCCACTCCCAGGGGGCGCAGCGAAGACAGCACGGAAGGGGGTCGGGGTCTACACCCTCGAGGTCATCGGCCGCGCCGCCCATGCAGGTGTCGAGCCCGAGCGTGGTGTGAGTGCAATCCGTGAGCTGGCTGCCCAGATCGAGAGGATCGACCAGCTCGCCCGGCCTGAGATCGGAACGACGATCAATTTCGGCATCATCTCCGGTGGAACGGCATCGAATGTCGTACCTGAGCGGGCGCGAGTCGAGGTGGATATGAGATTCGCTACAGCAGAAGAGGGCGAGAGGGTAGACAACGCACTCCGTCGTCTAGAACCAGAGCTCGAAGGGGCAAGGCTCCTGATCGAGGGGGGGATCAATCGACCGCCACTAGAGCGGGATGAGGGGGTGATCGCACTCTACCAGAGGGCTCGAAGTCTCGCCGCTGAAATCGGATACGAGCTCGATGAGGGGGAGACCGGTGGGGGGAGCGATGGCTCTTTCACCGCCGCGATCGGAGTCCCAACCCTCGATGGTCTCGGCGTCGATGGTGGGGGTGCGCATACGAACGAGGAGTATATACGACGTGATGACCTGATGCCGCGCGTCGCCCTGATCAGGCAGCTACTCGATAGACTCTGACGAGTGCCGGGGCCTGGAGTATCTGATCAGGTCGGGGCGGGCTCCTTCCAGCCCGCTAGAGCACGACGGGTCGCGCGGTAACCCTCCTCGAGGAGGTACTGACTCCGCGAGAAGTCGAAGGCGGAGATGCCATCCAACTCGGGCCGAATATAGAGGAGGGGCGGGCCATCCCAGTCCTCGATCTGTGTGTGGCGCCGGAGATGGGCCATGATCTCGAAGACACGGCTATGAACACCGATCAGTCCCTGCGAGATAGGCTCCGAGCCATCGATCGAATCGGCGCCAGCGGCGACATCGATCGCGATTACCCGATCGGCACCCAAAACCTTCGCGTAATAGAGCGGAAGGGTATCGAGGACACCACCATCCACATAATATCTCCCACCCAGCTCAGCGGGTGGATAGAAGAGGGGTAGGGCACAGGAGGCATAGATCGCCTCGGCAAGGGGGTGATCGGTGCGACCGCCTGTACCGAACCACTCGACCTGACCACTGCCTAGATCGACCGCATTCATGGCGAAGGGGATCTCTAGACCCGAATAATCCTCTACAGGGAGGAGACGGCGAATCAACTCCAGGAGACGATGCCCATGGAAGAGACTACTCTGCCTGATACCATTCAGGAGCAGAGCACGGCCATTGAGTGAGACTATATCACGGCGACGAAGACCCATCGCAAGAGGTACTAGATCACGCCAGCCCATACCACCAGCGAGACAGGCGCCGACCAGGGCACCTATACTGGTCCCCACGATACCAGAGACCTCGAGGTCCGACTCCTCGAGCGCCTGCCACGCACCGATATGAGCTAGACCCTTGACACCACCGCCACCGAGGACGATTACTACTCGTTCCATCTGGAAAACCCAAGCGTAGAGATCAGTAGAAACCCCTCACCACTAGCCCTAATACCCCAAAGATGGTATAGATGATCGTGCGCATACATCGCGCCGATCTTTCACCCCTTCCCTCCCTTGACACCCACCCCTCACTCTGGTAGGTTATTCAATATTGAGAATCATTCTTGACGACGCGCCGCAGGGCTTTACCCTGGAGAAGCGAGGAGAGCGAATGAGTGAGCCGCTGTTGAAGATTGTCGATCTGCATGTAGTGGTCGCCGATGAGGGGACCGAGATCCTGCGGGGTGTTGACCTCGAGATAAAGTCTGGTGAGATCCATGCGATCATGGGTCCGAACGGTTCTGGGAAGAGTACTCTTGCGAAGGTCTTGAGTGGTCATCCCGCTTACGAGGTCACCTCTGGCAGTATCACCTATCAGGGTGAGGATCTCTTGGAGCTGGAGCCAGATGAGCGCGCCCGTGAGGGGGTCTTCATGGCTTTCCAGTATCCGATGGAGATCCCTGGTGTCTCGATCGCCAACTTCCTGCGTCTTGCGGTTCAGGCTAAGAACCCGGATGAGGAGTTGGACATCTTCGATTTCCAGGAGCAGTTGACGGAGCGGATGGAGCTCCTCGAGATGGATCCCTCCTTCGCTATGCGGAGTGTCAACGATGGGTTCAGTGGTGGTGAGAAGAAGCGGACTGAGATCCTGCAGCTCGCCATGCTGGAGCCGACACTCGCGGTGATGGATGAGACTGACTCGGGCCTGGATATCGATGCCTTGCGCATCGTTTCGAATGGTGTGAACAAGATCTTCGCTGACAAGCCCGAGATGGCTGTCCTGATGATCACGCACTACCAGCGTCTACTCGAGCACATCAAGCCCCACTTCGTCCATGTGATGACGAATGGCCGGATCGTAGAGTCTGGCGGTCCTGAGCTGGCCCTGAAGCTGGAAGAGGGTGGTTACGAGCTCTACCGGGGCGAGCCTGCCACGGTCTGAGGGACTGGGTCTCAGTTGGCCTGGGGATCGATCAGGTAAAAGATCATCTGCCCGGCGAGTGGTAGACGCCACTCGCCGAGCACTGACTATGGAGGGTTCGAGATGCCACAGAGCGAGCTAGTTACGAGCCTCGGTCTCGACGATTACAAGTACCATTTCATTACAGAAGACAAGCCGGTCTTCAAGGCTGAGCGCGGTCTGAGCGAGGATATCGTCCGTCAGATCTCGGCACACAAGGAGGAGCCCGAGTGGATGCTCGAGTTCCGTCTCCGTGCCCTCGAGATCTACTATTCGAAGCCGATGCCCACCTGGGGTGGTGACCTCTCGGACCTCGAGGCGACCTTCGATCAGATCTACTTCTACCTCAAGCCGCAGGAGCGGATGGAGCGTTCTTGGGACGACGTTCCGCCCGAGATCAAGGAGACCTTCGAGCGTCTCGGTATCCCTGAGGCCGAGCAGCGGGTCCTCGCTGGTGTCGGTGCTCAGTACGAGTCGGAGATGGTCTACCACTCGCTCAAGGAGGAGTGGGAGGATCAGGGTATCATCTTCGAGTCGATCGAGAATGGTCTCAAGCTCTACCCCGAGCTCTTCCGTGAGTACTTCAGCACTGTCGTCCCCCCGGGTGACAACAAGTTTGCGGCGCTGAACTCTGCGGTCTGGTCTGGTGGATCCTTCGTCTACATCCCGAAGGGTGTGACGGTCGATGCGCCGCTCCAGGCTTACTTCCGTGTGAATGCCGAGCAGCTCGGTCAGTTCGAGAGGACCCTGATCATCGCCGATGAGGGGTCTAATGCACACTATATCGAGGGGTGCACGGCGCCGGTCTACTCGACCGACTCCTTCCACTCGGGTGTGATCGAGATCATCGTGAAGCCGGGTGCCCGGTTCCGTTACACGACGATCCAGAACTGGTCGAACAATATGTACAACCTCGTGACGCAGCGTGCTATCGTCCACGAGGGTGCACATATGGAGTGGCTGGATGGTAACCTCGGCTCGAAGCTGACGATGAAGTACCCCTCCTGCTACCTAGTCGGTGAGGGTGCACATGGTCAGATCATGTCGATCGCCTACTCTGGCGATGGCCAGCACCAGGACACCGGTGGAAAGATCATCCACGCGGCTCCGAACACGAGCTCGCAGGTGATCTCGAAGTCGATCTCGAAGGGTACGGGCCGCTCTTCCTATCGTGGTCTCCTCAAGGTCCACGAGGGTGCGACGAATGCGAAGTCGAATGTGGAGTGCGATGCGCTCCTCCTCGACGAGACCGCGGCGACCGATACCTTCCCCTATATCGAGATCGATGATGACTCGGCCAATGTCGGCCATGAGGCGTCGGTCTCGAAGATCGGGGCCGAGCAGCTCTTCTACCTGATGAGCCGTGGGCTGAGCGAGGATGAGGCGGCAGCGATGATCGTTCGTGGCTTCATCGAGCCGATCGCGAAGGAGCTACCACTGGAGTATGCGGTAGAGTTGAACCGCCTGATCGAGTTGGAGATGGAGGGGAGCGTTGGCTAAGACTACGATTGAGGGTGTGACTGAGGCGCTGAACCGCGCAGCCGCTGAGGCGCGAGCCGCTGGCTCGCCCGAATGGCTACGCGAGAAGCGACTCCACGCCTGGCAGGTATATGAAGATACGCCCTTCCCCACCACGAAGTTGGAGGAGTGGCGTTATACAGAGGTCTCACAGTTCTCACTCGAGAGGGTCCAGCTCGCTGAGCCGGTCGGCAAGGGAGCCGAGATCCCCGCAGCCGCCCGGGCCCTCGTCGAGGGCAAGAAGGCAGCGGGCCATGTCCTCGCTCTCGGCGCTGATGTCGTCGAGATCGAGTTGGACGAGGATCTGCGCAGCAAGGGCGTCGTCCTGATGGATCTCGCTGAGGCAGCGGAGACGCACCCCGATCTGGTGATGACTCACCTCGGGAGTGAGGCTCTCCCCGCTGAGGATGGCAAGTTCGCCGCTCTCAATGGTGCGCTCTGGGCGAGTGGGGTCTTCCTCTACGTCCCGAAGGGCGTGAATATCGAGGATCCGATCAGGGTCGCTCGCTGGATCGAGGAAGAGGGTACTGCGGTCTTCCCTCGTACCCTGATCATCGCCGAGGCGGGTAGCCATGTCGCTTATGTCGAGGAGTTCGGTTCTCCTGACTTCGAGGAGCCTACTCTCTCACTCGGTGCGGTCGAGGTCTTCGCGCGCGACAATGCCGATGTCCAGTATGTCGCGCTGCAGAGGTGGGGCAAGGGAGTCCGTCATATGGCGATGCAGAAGACGATCGCCGAGAAGGATTCTAACCTCGACACGTTGGTCGTGAATCTGGGTGCTACGGTCGCACGGGTCGACCTCGGTGCCCGGCTCGAGGGCACGGGGGCGCGTAGCGATATGCTCGGTCTCTGCTTCGCCTCGGAGGACCAGCACTTCGATCACAACACGCGCCAGGACCATGTCGCACCTCATGCGACGAGTGACCTCCTCTACAAGGGAGCACTCCTCGATGAAGCGAAGACGGTCTTCAGGGGTATCATCAGAGTACATCCGAAGGCGCAGTTGACCGATGCGTACCAGACGAACCGTAACCTCCTCCTCTCTCCCGATGCATCGGTAGTCTCACTACCGAACCTCGAGATCGAGGCGGACGATGTGAAGTGTTCGCATGGTTCGACGACCGGTCAGCTGAATGAGGAAGAGCTCTTCTACCTCATGAGTAGGGGGCTGACCCGTGAGGCCGCCGAGCGGCTCGTGATCTTCGGCTTCTTCGCCGATGTCCTCGAGCGGCTGCCCCTCCCCGAGGTCGTCGAGGAGCTCCGTGAGGCGATCTCCGAGAGGATCGGGTAGGTGGCTGTGTCAGAATTCGTCAGAGTCGCTGCCCTGGCCGATGTCGAGCCGGGGCAGCTCCTCGCTGTCGAGGTCGATGGTGTGAAGATCGCACTTGCCAATGTCGAGGGCGAGATCTACGCGATACAAGACAACTGCACGCACAGGGACTATCCCCTCTCCGATGGGGAGCTCCTCGACACGCAGGTCGAGTGTTCCTGGCATGGCGCGCGTTTCGACCTGAAGACGGGGCGCGCACTCTCTCTCCCGGCGATCAAGCCGGCCAAGACCTATGAGGTCAAGGTCGAGGATGGAGAGATCTATCTAGCGGTGTGAGATGAAGGAAGTAATCGATCCAGTCGCACCTGGTGTGGTCGATGGGACGGCGGCGCCGGAGGTGCCGCCGTTCGATCTTGATGCGGTTCGTGCTGATTTCCCCGGGCTGGACCAGGAGGTCCATGGCCATCGGCTCGTCTACCTGGATAGTGCGGCGACCACACAGCGTCCGCGCGCGGTCCTCGATGCGGTCTCCCGCTTCTACGAGGAGGACAACGCGAATGTCCACCGTGGGATCCACGAACTCTCCCGTCGTGCTACCGATGCATACGAGGGAGCGCGGGTCCGGGTCGCGCGCTTCATCGGTGCAGCCGATCCGGCGGAGGTGATCTGGACCCGTGGTACGACCGAGTCGATCAACCTCGCCGCGATGAGCTGGGGTTGGGCGAATCTGAAGGAGGGCGATGAGGTCATCCTGACCCTCCTCGAGCATCATTCCAATATCGTGCCCTGGCAACTGGTTGCCGCGCGGACCGGTGCCAAGCTACGTTGGGTTGGTATAGACGACGAGGGGCGTCTCGATCTCGCCGAGTTCGAATCCCTCCTCAGTGAGCGCACGAAGCTCGTAGCCGTTGGCCATATCTCGAATGCGCTCGGCACGATCAATCCGATAGAGGAGATCGTCGAACGGGCGAAGGCAGTCGGTGCGCTAGTCCTAGTAGATGGTGCGCAGGGGGCCGCTCATACGAAGGTCGATGTGGCAGCCCTCGGTTGTGATTTCTACGCTTTCTCGGGCCATAAGCTAGGCGGTCCTATGGGGATAGGTGTCCTCTGGGCACGTCGGGAGTTGCTCGAGGAGATGCCGCCCTACCAGGGTGGTGGCGAGATGATCGATCAGGTCGGCCTCGAGAGCTCGACCTGGGCCGCGCTCCCTCATAAATTCGAGGCGGGCACACCGAATGTGAGTGGTGCGGTCGGCCTTGCAGCCGCAGTCGATTATCTGGACCGGTTGGGCTTCGATGCGATCGCCGCCCATGAGGCTGTACTCGTCGAGTATGGATTGGAAAGGCTCGCCCAGGTCGAGGGTCTGAAGCACTTCGGCCCCCTCGATCCGAGCGAGAGGACTGCGGTCTTCTCCTTCGATCTCGATGGTGTGCACCCCCATGATATCGCTACGATCCTCGATACTGAGGGTATCGCGATCAGGGCTGGTCACCACTGTGCGCAACCACTGATGCGGCGCCTGGGGGTTGCTGCGACTACGCGCGCATCTGCCTTCGTCTACACGACGAAGGAGGAGTTCGATCGGCTGGCCGAGGGGTTGGTACAGGCGCGCAAGATCTTCGGATACTGATAGTTGGGAAGGTAGTGAAGATATCGTGATGGAGATAGACCGGTCGACCCCGGCTCTCGGTGCACTCTTCCAGGAGCTGATCCTGGAGCATTACAAGAACCCACGCAACAAGGGCGCGCTCGAGGGCGCTACAGCCAGTGCGCACCTGAACAACCCGACCTGTGGGGATGAGATCTTCCTCCAACTCATCCTAGAGGACGATCGGATCGTAGATCTGCGTTTCACCGGTCAGGGCTGCTCGATATCTCAGGCATCGGTCTCGATGATGACCCAGCGTCTGAAGGGAAAGACGCTCGAGGAAGCTGCAGCTATGACCGAGCGTTTCCGTGAGATGCTGCATGGCGACAAGGAGGCCGCCCGCGATCGCTCGCTCGGCGACCTCCGTGCCCTGGCCGGAGTTAGCAAGTTCCCCGTCAGGGTAAGGTGTGCGATGCTCGGGTGGGATGCCCTCGAGCAGGCGGTCAGAGACTCAGCGCCCGCGGAGTCGTAGGTTTAAACTCGTTAGATAGTCCCAGACACCTGAGAGATCGCTGGGAGAGTTGGTCTCCTCTCCGGGTGATCAGCTCGGATCCTCTTCCGAGCCCCAGGGCGCTGGTGGGGGCGCTACTGGACGGCTCAGGTCGAACTCGACCCGGAAGCGGCGGTTGGTACCTTCCCGGCGCAGACCATAGGCGAAGACCGTGTCGGGGATGACCTCTATCGTCCAAATATTCGTAGCAGCGACTGGGACTAGCCCAGCGGTGTACTCGTCGGCCGGGAACTCCTGCCACTCTGCTGTCCCGGTGCCGATGGTCTCTCCACCATAATCGGTCACCCTCTCAGGCGACCCATCCCTCTCTCTATGGTCGTGTTTGAGGCGTAGGCCACTCTCTGTCCTGGTCAGGACCCAGGTCCTCGATCTATCTTCTCCCACATGGAAGGGGACCCTGATCTCATTCTGCTCACAACTACGGACATGCATGATGAGACGGCTCTCGGCGAACTCCCGATCGCTCTCATCACCTAGAGCGAGTCGACCCTCGAAGGCTTTACCGCAGAGTTCCTGTAGAGAGGCCCAGAACTCTGTCCTACTCGTGGAAGCATCTGCTCCAGCCCCAGCTGCTGGTTCTCCGGCACCACAGCCGGAGGCCAGGAAGGAGGAAACGAGAGTGAGGACGATGAGGTGGCGGCGCATGGCATATCCTCGGGCAAGGGGATAGTGGATTGGGCCAGTGAAGATCGGGATCTTGGAGAGAGTGGTCAAGGGGGCATATTCCCATTGGGTCGGACCCAATGCTAGAGTTGCGGATCTTCTCCTGTAGGACTATAGGTCCTAACGAATACAATGGAATGAGGTGTGCTGTACCTCCCTCACCGGCACGATCTGAAGAAGGGGGTGAGAATGTTTAGGGCAGGTCCGGCGATCTCTATCGTCATCGTCTTCCTCATCCTCTCGTTTGCAACGAGTGAGGGGTGGGCTCAGATATGTATGGGGCTCCCAGCGGGGGAGGGCCAGATCTCGATCCAGGCGGAGAGATCGACTGGAGGGGGCCCCGATGCATTCGGAGGTCGGCTCGGGTTGAATTTCAACACCGAGTTCGCCTTTGGCTTCAACCTTCACCGTCCCGAACATGATGAAGGTCGTGGTCTCATCATCGGTGGCACACTCGGTTTCGAGATGGATGAGTACCGTCCCCCGATCTGTTTCGTCATCGGTGTCGAGCACGAGAGGACCCCACTGGGGCAGGGTGAGGAGGCACGAGGCACGCTAGTCCCGATAGGTCTCGGTATCGGAAAACGCCTCGGTGATGCGAAGGGGATCTCACTCGCCCTCTTCCTCCTTCCGGAGTACCTCTACCAGTTGAAGCCAGATCCCGGAGGTGAGGAGGAAGGCTTCTGGGCTGAGCTAGGTGCGCGGAGCCATGGGCGCGGGAGTATCGGACTCGTCCTCGCCACCCCCTTCATCTTCGCATCGGGCCGGGTCGAGCTCTCTACTCTAAATGACTACAGGCCGACAGTAGCGATCGGGCTAGGTCTGACCTTCTGAGGTGCGACCGAGGTGAGGAGGGGGCGCACCCCCAGCCTAGGTCTGATGGTGACCTCGTCCCCTTCTCGTGCGGTATCGGCCTCACCCCTCACCCGTAGTAGACGTCCCTCAGACTCGATGGAGTATTGGGTGTGAGCGCCTGCGAACCGTCGTCTAGTCACACGACCGACCAGCGCCGGCTCCTCCAGCCCTTCCGAGTTCGCAGCGACGGGAGAGAGCTCGAGTTCCTCTGGCCGGACGAGGAGCTCGACCTGCGACCCGATCGTCAGGGGCTCGGGGGTGGGGGCAGAGACCATTCGGGTGCGCCAGTGGATCCCCTCTCCGACGGTACAGACCGGGGTCCCATCGTCGTCTATCCCCACCACCTCGGCATCGAGGAAGTTAGCATGGCCGAGGAAGGTCGCGACGAATTGGTTCGCCGGCTCGGCGTAGAGCTTCTCCGGGGTCCCGACCTGTTGGAGCCTGCCACCTTCGAGGATAGCGATCCGGTCGGAGAGGTCGAAGGCCTCCTCTTGGTCATGGGTCACGAAGATAGCAGTGACACCGAGTCTCTCGACGAGGCCACGCAGCTCGGTCCTGGTCCTTTCACGGAGTGCGGCATCTAGGTTGGAGAGTGGCTCATCGAGTAGGATCAATCTCGGCTCGGGGGCAAGGGCCCGGGCGAGGGCGACTCTCTGCTGTTGGCCGCCGGAGAGTTCTTGGACCTTGCGGCTCTCGTAACCGGTGAGGTCGACGAGTGCTAGGGCGTCGGCGACGCGCTCGGCGAGCTCCGCCTTGGTGAGGCCCCTGCCCTGGAGACCGAAGGCGATATTCTCGGCGACATCGAGGTGAGGGAAGAGGGCGTAGTTCTGGAAGACCATCCCAAAACCACGGCGTTGGGGTGGCAGCTCTGTGATATCGTGTCCCTCGAGGAGGATTCGTCCCTTCGTCGGTCTCTCGAACCCCGCGATCATCCGGAGCGTCGTCGTCTTTCCACACCCACTCGGTCCGAGGAGGGTGAGCACCTCTCCAGCAGCGATGGTGAGGGAGAGGTCGACGACTGCGGCTGTCTCACCGAATGACTTACTGACACTCTCCAGGCTCAGGATCGGACTCATCTCCCTCCCCTGCCCCTGATCCTCTCATCCCAGTATCGCATCCAGTTCGCATCCTCCTGCCGTAGCCGATCCCAATCGAGTGGTTCGGGTACGAGTTCGTCTCGTGCCGCGTGGACCCATTCGGGGAGCTCGTCGTCAGGCAGATCATTCCTGGCTGGTAATCGGAAGTGCTCACGTGCGGCGAGGATCAGTCCCTCATCACCCCCGACGAACTCGATGAAGGCATGGGCGAGTTCTGGGTTCCGGGAGCCTCTGACGACCGCTATCCCATCGACGACGAGGGGTGTCCCACTCTTGGGGAGGACATAATCGATCGGGAGGTTCGTCTTCGCCTTGAGCTCATCGATATCTGGCATCGCCCAGAGGGTGACGAGCCCCTCCTGTCGCCCCAGCTTCTGGTAGAGGAGAGTCGGGTTCAGGACGTACTCACGTGTCTGTGCATCGAGACGACGGAGCCACTCCATCCCCTGCGCGGTGTCACCGGTAGCGCGGATCGAGCGATCGACGATCATCCCGAAGATCGTGCGCATCGTCCCGCTCGCCAGCGGGTCGCGGATCAGGACCTTCTGGTTCCAGCGCGGGTCGAGGAGGTCGTCCCAGTCGCGGGGGATATCGTCACCCCTGACCGCCTCGGTATTGTAGGCGATCACCTCGGGGGTGATATAGGTGGCGTGCCAGAGGCCGTCCGGGGCCTTCATCTCAGGCTCGAGTCCATCAGCCCAGCTCGGGGTGTAGGGCTCGAGGAGCCCCTCCGCCGCGCCAGCCTGGAAGATCGCAGCGGGCGCGCCCCACCAGATATCGGCCTGCGGGTTCGCGCGCTCGGAGCGGATCCGGTCGAGGACCTCCTGCGAGCCCATATCGATCCACTGGACATCGACATTAGGATACCTTGTCTCGAACTCCCGTTCGAAGGCCTGGAGCATCTCGCGGCCATGCGGCGAGTAGACGACGAGGGGCGTGCGGCCATCGTCGGCGCCGCAGCCGGAGAGGGCGGCGGCAAGGGAGCTGGCAAGGGCGATGGCTAGCGCGGGGATGAGGCGCGCGGCGGCGAGCGCGGTGAAGCGCGCGGCGAGGCCGCGGCCGACTGGCGTCCGGGTCTTGAATCTCGTTCTGGTCATGAGAGATAAGGTATATAAAGAGGCGGGGCGGTGCCAAGGGCGTGCGGGTTGACAGATACTGAAGAGCGTCGGAGGGAGGCGCAATATTCACGCTTACACGTAACAAAGCAGTGCTAATGCAATCAACACGCCACTTTCTTCACACACTGCAACAGCCGATTGTCGCCCGCCCGTCTGCATACTATCGTTGTGTGAAGGCACCTTGACTGTTGAGTTGCCGCAGTCCCGACTATCATGGTCAATTCGTCCACACCAATCGAACGAGGCGGTAGTGCGTAGGGTTTACACAGTGCTGTGTTTTGTGTTTGGTGTTATGCTAGTCACAGGCTGTAGCGACAGAGATTCCATGCTTCAGCCTGAGCATGCAATGGGCAATACACTCCCCGACATCTCGACATCGGTAAGTCCTGCTACTGTGGAAGAGCGGCGTTTTTTCGGAGACGCGCTAATCACCTTGGCTCCCAACGGACTGGACATTGTCGTGGCCGTTGCCGAGTCTAATCATTCGGCATCCGAGAACTTCTCGGATCATCTCTTCCTGCTGCAAAGGGATAGCGATTCGAGCCCAATTCCGGCGATATCAACGAATGGCATTAGTTTGCCGAATGCGCAGCTACACTACAACGGCGACAACGTCCTTGTAATTCAGCATCCTCAGCTATCTGTTGCGCTCTTTGTAGAAAAAAGCACAGCCACACTCTCACCCGAGTTGGCCATGCTACAAGCAGATAACAAGTGGAGTGGCTACGGTCTAGTGCGCACGAGCGGTCAGTGGGCTATGACAGTAGATGGTCTCGCAGAGGGCGCCAAGCTAGGATTTGCTTGCGGACAAGACGGCGTTCCGCTTCTCGGTGGCGATGGTGTTCTCGGCGACGAAGTAACAACAAAGAGATGTACATCGGGGGGAGAGGGCGCCTCAGAGTGCACGCTAGGCAACTGCAGCGTAACCTGTAAGGACGGGTACTATGCTTGCTGCTGCACTACCTTTGGCGGATGTAGGTGCATAGGAGAAGAAGTAGTCCAGTAGTTCCGGATGTATCGTGAAAAATGGCGCTAGACTGGTGGCTGTGTGATTAACGTTAATTGATTAGCGCCCCCGTCGGGGGTGGTTGCACCGGTGGTGGACTGCTCCGTGCAGCGGGTTCTTGGTCATGGCAAATCCCACGCGTCCCCTGGAAGAGCTGAGCCGTGAGGAGCTGATTGAGCTGATCCGCGGCCTTATGGCACGCGTAATGGAGCTCGAGGCGGAAAATGAACGCCTGCGGCGCGAGGGCAAGCGCCAGGCCGCCCCCTTCTCGAAAGGGGAGAAGAAGGCAGACCCCAAGTCCCCGGGGCGCAAACCTGGTCAGGGGCCCTTTCGCTACCGAGTGCGTCCTGCTCCAGGGGAGATTACGGCCGCGCCGGTTGCGGTGCCAGTTTCTCTTGAGTGCTGTCCCGGCTGTGGCGGCACGCTGGTGGGGGAGCGGACTGACTTCTGCTGGCGCACGGAGCTTCCTCCACTGCCGCGCCCCGAGGTGAAGGAGTACCGGGTCCAGGTCTCTCGCTGCCAGGGGTGCGGGTGGCAGGTAAGGGGCGAGCACCCCGAGGTAGCACCAGGTCAGCAGGGTGCGAGTGCGCACCGGCTAGGGCCGCGGCTTCTTGCTGCTGCCCATGTACTCCATTACGGGGTGGGCATTCCACTGCGCCGGGTGCCTGGCGTGCTTGGAGAACTCTGCGGCATCAAGGTTACCCAGGGCGCGCTCACGCAGGCGGCCATGAGGGCAGCGGCCAGTGGAGAGGCGGCCGAGCGGGCCTATGAGATTCTGCGTGGCGAGGTGGCTGCTGCCCCCCTGGTCAACTTCGATGCGACGGGGTGGCGGGTAGAGGGAGAGCGTGCCCAACTCGTGGTCTACGATACCAAGCAGGGCAGCTTCTACCAGATACTTTCGAGTCTGACCTCGGAAGAGATTCGCGCGGTACAGGGCGAGGACTTCAAGGGAGCAGCCCGGAGGTTTAGCACCTGCCTCTCGGAATTGCTGCTTGAGGCGCTCGCGCTCTGGAGGAAGTGGCGGGAGGCCGGCATAGCTGAAGAGGAGTACCGGAGCGAGGCAAGAAGGATCGAGAAGGCGATCACGCACCAACTGAGGAGACGAACTCTCAGGGACCGTGATAACCAGCGGCTGCTCGATGGGATCGGCGCCCAGTACGATCGCGGCCACCTGCTGCGCTTCCTCGACGACCCAGGTGTGGTAGATCCAACGAACAACGCCGCCGAGCGGGGACTGCGGCCAAATGTGATAGCGCGCAAGGTGTCGCAGTGCTCGAAGAACTGGAGAGGGGCAGCGGCACGCACCATCTTTACCTCGCTCATCAGGACCAGCGAGAAGCGCCTGGTGAGGTCAGCGATCACTGCGCTCATGCAGATACTCGATACTGGAATTCCGCCCCCGACCCCAACACCAGCCTGAGATCAGCATGACAGCAGGTGAGGTGGCCACGGGTGATCCGGAAGAGGGGCGCTAATCAATTACGTTCATACGAACAGGTTACACCTGGTCGACCTCACGGTTTCTCAACACACTCTTACAAGTGATCTTCCATGAGTAAAACGACATGGTCATATTCAGTGGCCTTGGGACTCCTGCTTGTTGCCTGTGGTGCTGGCCAACCTGAAGACCCTGGGCACTGGAGGCAGACTACCGAAGAGTTGCCTAGCGGGGCTCAGCGCGTGGTCAATCCCGCCAGCGGCCTATGGGGCCCAGCGGAGGCGTGGAGGCTCGAGGAGACCCTTCGGATCGGAAGTATCGATGGAGAAGACCCGTACCTCTTCGGCTGGATCAGCGATATCGCAGTCGATGCGCAAGGCAGTATCTATTTACTCGAGGGTCAATCCCGTGAGGTCAGGGTCTTCGATGCGGCGGGCCAGTATTCAAGGACGATCGCCCGTTCAGGAGCTGGACCCGGTGAACTCGCCAATCCCGTGGCCCTCAGGTGGCTGCCCGGCCATCTGCTTCTGGTCGTCGACTATGGTAATGCTCGCTATAGCGTGTTCGACACGATCGGCAGCTTTCTGACGAGTGCTCGACGAAACCTTCCGCCGCAGCATATCCCGTGGCGTGGCGCCGTCGACGGCAAGGGCAACGTCTATGAGTGGATCACGGTCCGCGAAGCAGGCCAATCTGACCCCCGAGAGGTTCTAGTCCGATTGGACAGCGCCTTTGTGGTTCAGGACACATTCGATATTGCGGTGCCGGAGATCGAGACACTCACAGTCACCGTAGATGGCGGATTGGCACGCTATTCGATCCCGTTCGGTCCAACGTTGCGTTGGTGGCTCGACGCGGAGCGGGCTGAGTTCTGGAGAGCCGGATCGGCGGATTACCACCTGGTCAAAACGAGTTTCACCGGTGATACGCTAATGCTGCTGGAGCGTGCATACGAGCCAGTCACCGTACTTCCAGATGAGCGGGACGACGCCATCGAGGAGCTTGCGGACCAGGGTCTCCAGCTCACCAGATCACAAGTTCCAGAGCGTAAGCCAGCCTTCTCCTACTTCGTAGTGGATTCGGAAGGCAATCTCTGGGTTCGTACCACTGTCAAAGCCGGGGTGGTCTTCGATCTGTTCGACCCGATCGGGAGATATCTCGGTCAGGTGGAGTCGCCAGTCGAGCTCGAGCCTATACCAGCCCCTGTCGTAACATCTGAGGCTGTCTACGGAGTGGTACGCGACAGTTCTCATGTCGAGTACGTGGTGCGCCTCGAGATCGAGCGGCCGGAATGAGGGTGGGGGATCCGGCCTGGGCCATCACCACTGCCGCCCCCCCAACGACACCAGATTCGCAAAGAACCTGTACGCCCCCGGCACCCCCGCCGGCAGCTGTCTGAAGAAGGCGATCCCGGTATAGACGTAGGTCCCTTTCCCATACCTCGCCACCAAGAGCCCGCCCTCGAGAGGGTCCTCGCCCGGGTCGCTCATGGCCAGCAGCGGAGTGTAGCGCTCATCCCACTCGTGCGCGTAGTAGAGCCCACGCTCCTGGATCCACCCCTCGAAGTCCGCAGCACCGATCCGGTTGGGCCAGGAGAGGGCCGGGTGTTCGGCGTCGAGGAGGCGGACCGGCGCCGTCTCATCGGTCACCCGGTCATGCGGGCGTGCGATCGTGAGGGGGTAGGGCGCGAAGCCGCCACCCGAGAAGCGGTACTGGTTGTACTGCACGATCAGGGTGCCGCCCCCCTCGACGAACTCGAGGAGCCGCCGGTTCTGGCGCGGCAGCTCGGGCTGGTGCTCATATGCGCGGATCCCGAGGACCACCGTCTGGTAGGGTGAGAGGTCAGCGGTCGCAAGGTCGGCGGGGTAGATGATGGTGACCGGGACACCGAGTTGCGCGAGCGCCTCGGGGATCGCATCCCCTGCGCCGGGGATATAGGCGACGCGGAGTCCCTCGGCCACCTGGACATCGAAGAGTTCCACGGCAGAGGTAGCGGTCGTATAGAATGGTCGGGGTTGTATATGTGGATAATCGATGACCGTGTAGCCCCGATCGTATTCGATTCCATCCTGATCTCTGAAGACCGCTCTGACCCGCGCACGTCCTGGCTCGCGGTTCGAAGGCGGTCTAAGGGAGAACTCGAAACGACGTCGCTCACCTGCACCTTCGAGGGTAATGGGTATCTCTGAGGGGATGACCCTCCAACCGGCCGGCACCTCGAGTCTGAGGCGCCCAGAGATCCCCCTCTCGGCATCGGTCCCGACGAGGACGGAGAAGTCCAGCTCCTCTCGGTCCGCAGCCGTCGTCCTCACGATTGCGACCTCCGGTTGGAGCGCGATAGATACTGGTGGTACGATCAGGACAGGGCGCCTCGACTCGCCTTCGGTACTACTGACGGCTCTATACTCCACCTCCCTCCTGAGCCTCAACTCGGCACCTTCGATTACGACCTGGACCCTGGTCTTCAGGGCAGGTGGCTCGAAGGGCTCGGTGCGGAGCGAGATATCGTCCGGCCAGGCGTAAATATCTCCGGTCCGAGGCTCTCGCAGGTAGTATGGCTCTGTCAGTTCGGCATCGGCGGGCGCCTCGACCTCGAAATACACCCGCGCCATCGTACCAGGCTCGAGGCGAGTCTGCTCATCACTAGCTGGGTTTTGGGGTGTCCCCTCCCCTCCCTCTACGGGATGTGCGGCCCAGCCATTGGGGAGGTCGAGTCCTAGATCATGGTACTCGATAGGATGGCTCCCCCCATTCCAGAGGACGACCTCGATCTCAGCGGTCGCGCCTGGGGTGATCCGTTCGGACGATGCGACCGCATCGATCACGACCCCACTCGCCAGGGTGAGGGATCTATGGAGATCCTCGAGTTCAGCGTGTAGATGGAACTCTAGCTCGGGGTCAGTGACCAACTCGGTGGCCTCTTCGAGGAGCCCGACCATCTCGGCCAGCCTCGGCACGATCAGCCCCAGGTCGAGGGGGTTGAAGGCGCGGCGGACAGCCAATGCCGCCTCGTCGTACCTCTCCAGGAGTTCGATCATCGGGACCCCGTCTGCCCCTGCCCGTTGAGGTGCGCGCTTCGCTTTCGTCAGCGGAGACGTACTAGAGAGGAGTGAGCGCGCCCTCGCGGAGAGGGTCGTATCGAGCCCGGCGAAGAGTGATGAGCCATTCGGGACGGAGCCCTCGACCAGTTCGAGGATCGCCTCCTGCGGCCCAGGGATGAGGGCTCGCCCCATATCTTGTGAGCGGTGTCTGCCCCGACTCTCGAGTGCGATCTGGTGATACGAATAACCGAGTAAGGGGTCATATCGCCCAGTCTGGAGGGCGAGACCATCGGTGCCACCGCGCCAGAGCGCCTGGTAGAGACGAGCCGGTCGATGTGGCCGGAGCCCCCTCTCGAGCTGGTCTGGGAAGAGAGCGGGATCGCCAGCCGCATTGAAGGCACGACGCGCGATGATCCCTGCTACCTGATGCTGGCCATGTCCATCGGCCGGAGTCCCGGTGAAGATCGTGATCACGATATCTGGTCTGAACTCTCGGATCACGGCGACGGCGTCGGCCAAGATCGAGTCGGCTGGCCAGTGCTGGAAGGCCTCGTCGGCACTCTTGGAGAAGCCGAAATCGTAGGCGCGCGAGAAATATTGGCGAGCCCCATCGAGGCGACGCGCCGCGAGGAGCTCCTCGGTCCTGATGATCCCGAGTGCCTCCTGGAGCTCGGACCCGATCCCATTCTGTCCACCCTCACCCCTTGTGAGGGATAGATAGGCGACGTCGGCACCCGCACCGAGAGCGAGGGTAGCGAGGATCGCGGTGTTCTCGTCGTCGGGGTGCGCCCCGACCATCAGGACTCGCTGTGTCGGCCCTAGCTTACGGAGTGCAAGGCCGAGTTCGGCGGCGCCCTCGTAATCACCTCTCGCCCCGGCCAGCACTGCGTCGCCAGAGGTGGGAAGGATGAGGGTGCTCAGGGCGAGGAAGAGTGTGATCAACATCCTTGGGGTCAGGGGTCTCACGATCAGTGTCCTAGGCTCATTCATCTCTCTCTCCATACCCGGGAAAGGTATCTGCCCGATCGGTCGATGCAAGGGTGAGCCACCCCTTCGGCCTTGCGTCACAAAGAGCTACACACTATCGTGGCATCTATAGATCAGTGGTCCAGTCTCACTGGGGAGAGGTATACCCACCTCACTCTCCTCTATCTTCGCCTCTCCCATGACCGGGCGTTCTTGATTCTGTTCTAAACCCTAATTATAGGAGAAGTCGGAATGGCATCGATCTCTGAGCGAATAATCGAATCTTTGGGGTGGGCGCTACCGAGGCGCCTGGTAGTTGGGGCTCTGGCCGCTGGGTTCCTCGCCTTCGGTGCCTCTCCAGCGAGCGCTCAGTTCCGTGGGATGCAGGAGGCCGCCGTCCCTGCCTCTGAGGTAGCGGAGAAGGGCTCTGGCTCTAGTGCGACGATACCCCTCGAGAGTGCGGTCTCGAAAGATTATACGATCACGATCAAGGGCCAGAGGGTGCCCTACCGTG
>Ga0209487_1000193_pt1 | contig 56381 bp, 50 predicted proteins | sample Poulit2012_FD_187524 | JGI IMG/M metagenome (GOLD analysis project Ga0209487, IMG submission 187524) | Agricultural soil microbial communities from Georgia to study Nitrogen management - Poultry litter 2012 (SPAdes) (version 2) | ecosystem: Environmental > Terrestrial > Soil > Agricultural land... | reverse complement strand
GAGAGTTTTTCTAGTATCTGGGCATAGGCACGAGCGTCTTCGTGGTCGGTAGCGATCACCAGTCCCCCGGCGTCTGGCACATTTCGGCGTACCTCGGTTAGACGCAGATCGGCGGCTTTGAGCACCGAAGGGATCCACTTGCCTTTGGGATTCAATGCGGTACGCCATGCGCTTGCGCTCATGTCCTTGGTGGCAGCTTCACCTAGTTGGGCTTCCATTACCTCACCGGTGGAGGTTTGCCACCGCATATGCCCGGAATAGGCCATAAACATGACCGGGCGTACCACGTAATCGCGTAACGCTGGGCCGTATCCGTAAGTGTAATCAGCCCTGGAGCGCAGAACTCCGGTGCCATCGTCGACATAGTCGACAAAGGGAATCTGTGCATCATCGGAGCGGAAGGGTGTACCGGTCAAAGACAGGCGACGTTCTGCTGGTTCGAAAGCTTCCCGAATGGCTTCACCCCACGACAGTGCGTCACCACCGTGGTGCACTTCGTCAAGGATGACTAAGGTTTTAGCTGCTTCAGTACGGTTTCTGTGCAGGATGGGTTTGGAGGCAACCTGCGCGTAGGTCAGGGCGACCCCCAGGTATTCGGAACCGTGACGGCCATCAGAGTTTTTAAAATTCGGGTCAATAGCCAAGCCGATGCGGGCCGCAGAATCAGCCCACTGACTTTTGAGGTGCTCGGTGGGGGCTACCACGGTGATACGCGCTATAACTCCAGATTCATGGAGCATTTTGGCTACCCGCAGCGCAAAGGTCGTTTTGCCGGCACCCGGTGTAGCAACGGTCATGAAATCTTTGCGTGGTTGGGCAAAGTAGAGTTCAAGGGCTTCTTGCTGCCATTGACGAAGCTTCTGTGCAGTCCCCCAGGCAGCCCGTTCGGGTAGGGCTGGTGGGAGATCTTCACCGATCTGAAACAGCGCATCACTCATAGGTGATTAGCCAGCCTCCTTTAGGATCAGTTTGGTGATGTAGGCAAACAAATATTGACCACCACGTTGGGTGGCCAATATTTGTTATACTTCGGACTTATTTTTTGCGGCCGAAGCCGAGGAAGCCACGGCCTTTGCCGGAGTCTTCGGAATCATCGTCTGATCCAAGCCCGTCCCATATCTCTTGGCAGGCTGGACACATCGGAAAGCGTTCTGGATCACGTGATGGAACCCAGACTTTTCCGCACAGCGCGACAACGGGGGTGCCGTTAATCATGGCTTCGGTTAGTTTGTCTTTCGGGACAAAATGCTTAAACCGTTCGTGATCCCCCGGCTCGGTGGCCTGAAGCTGTTCTTCGCGTTCCAGTACCCCGGTTGCTCCACCACTGGAGTCTTCATGCGGGTCATAGTCAGTTGATGAGGCGTGCACAGAGTTCATCGGATTCATGCCTCCATTGTAGTCGGATGCGCGAATTTGTCAGGTTCGCGTCAGGCTGTCAGCTTAGTATAATGCCGACACTTTCACAATGGATTGATAGGTTTCAGGTTGGGCGCGTTCGTACCATTTAGCCCCCAGCTTCACACCTACCCACAGCGCCCCAGCGCCGTACAGTACACCAACCATTAGGGTGAGGATGCCCCACACTTGGCTACCCAATACAATGGCAGTGATAGCCAGAGCAATAACGGGCAGGGCGATGGCTGCTTGGACGAGCATACCCAGGGTCTGAACAACCATGGTGCGTCCCATCCCGCCTTCGGGTTGTGCCATGGGGCTGGTACCAGGAGGCGGTACCGGATAGATATACCGGGCCGAAATGATGGCTGAGACTGCGGTTCCACTCAGTAATACACCAATGGATAAGCCCAGCCAGGCTGCCATATCTTCGATGGTGTTGGTCATAAATACCATGCCGACTGTCAGCACAATCACCACTGGTAGGGCCCAGGTCAGTAACGCAAAGGTTCGGCCAAGTCGGTCATCAACGCCTTTAACGCCAGAAGTAACGTGGAGTGAGTACCCGGTGGAATCATAGGAAAGATCCGCCGAGATACTAAAACTGGTCAGATAAGCAATCATTACCGGGATGATCTTGGCGAAGCGGGATATGTCTTTGGTATCTATAACCGTCAGCTGGACAACTCCGATGGCCACCAGTACGACCACGACCAGTAGCGTCGTGCTATAGCGCGGGTCTTTGAACCAGTACATCAGTGATCGGGCCCAAATGGCTTTCATGGGGCTATCCGCCCGCCCTAACAGACCAAGACCTTGCTGTCGCTGTTGCGATTGGCCAGCCCCTGCAGCAGCGGTGGATCGGTTCACGATCAGTGTGTAGGCACCCAAGAGCACCACAATATAGGCCAGCATGACCACCAGGTGCAGTACTGCCATCCCCCACTGGCCTTGAGCGACAAAAGCTGGCATGGCTAAGAAGCCGGCGGGGGTGAAAGCCACCCAGGCGGCAATGCTGGGTAACAGCTCCCAAAATTGTTGGATGGTCTCTATTGCCCCTAAAAAGATGAAACCGGCCAACATTATAGGAATCAAGATGATCATCTGAATAGCGTCACGTACAGCACGACGCGAAATAACATTGGATAACACCCCGACGATAACCTGCATCAGTAGCACACACATGGCAGTACCGATAACGGCAGCCAGTAGGCCAGCTACGATCGCTGCAAAGTTCCCACCCCAGATGATCGATCCGGCGATAAGCAATACAAAGGTACCAATACCGGTGGGGGCAAGGATACCGCCCAGCACGACACCGGGAACGAACTGGCTATTGGCAATACCGAAGGTCAGAAAATTCTTGGGATCGGTGAACGGGTTGGACGCCGAAAAAACGATGGGGCCAACGACCCATCCGATAAAAAAGATCACGCCAGCCAAAACAAACGGTGCACTACGTTGTGTATAGGAAACTTCTGCCGCCGGGGTGGCTGCTAACACAATCGCTGCGAAATATACCATACCGATTAAATACACGTAGCCGAGCGCAGAAAAAATGGCCCCGACCATGGACCAGGTTGAGCGCCGAAAACCGTTCCACATGAGCCGATAGCGCAGCCGAATCAGGTGCGAAACCATGACAGTCCCTCTCCGCTTTCCTGACTGGCGACCATGCCGACGAAACGATCTTCTAACGACTGGCCTGCGGTGACATCTGCCATAGAGCCGGAGGCTAGCACATCACCTTTATCGATGACCGCCACGTGATCACAAGTGCGTTCGACCAGGTCCATAACGTGTGAGGAGATCATCACGGTGCCACCGGATTGCACATAATCATTGAGGATACTGCGGATTCTGGCCGAGGAGACCGGATCAACGGCTTCAAAAGGCTCATCGAGGATGAGCACCTGTGGTGAGTGAATCATCGAGGCAGCCAGACTAATCTTTTTGGTCATACCCGCTGAATAGTCGGCTACCATTTTATTGGCGGATTCTTCTAAATCCATCACGCGCATTAGATCCGGTACCCGTTCGGCTACCACGTCAGCATCCATACCGCGTAATAGCCCCGAATAGGTTATTAGTTGAGCCCCGGTAAGCCGTGGAAATGCCACGGCACCATCAACAAGCACACCCAAAATTGCTTTGGCTTGCGTGGGGGTTTCCCACATGTTGTAACCATGTATCCAAACTTGACCGTGATCGGGGCGCAGTAGCCCGGTCATCATCGACATGGCGGTTGTCTTGCCGGCACCGTTGGGGCCTACAACCCCATAAAATGAGCCGGCCGGGATGGTGAGGTTGACGCCATTGACGGCGACTTTTTCACCAAATTGTTTGCCAAGCGATCGCACAACCACCGCGTGATCGGGATCTGGCAGAGCGGTTTTTTCTAACATATCGACTAGTGTAAGAACTTTTGGGGCAAAACAAATCCCCCGCCCGGATGAATATTCAACTCGGACGGGGGAAGGACACTTTGTTTTAGAACAGGGCCGCCGCAAGTTTGCGACGCGAGGCGGCTACGCGGTCATCGTCATCGCCCACTACGGAGTACAATTCCAGCAGATGCACCCGGGCAGCATCTTTGTCCTCACCGGCACTACGGCTGATAAATTTTACCAACCGGTCAAAAGCATCTTTGACATGACCACCTAATAGGTCCAAATCGGCCACGGCAAGCTGTGCTTCGACGTCGTCGGGATGCTCTGCAGCATTGGTGCGCACCTGTTGTACATCGGCATCGCTAGTGCGTTGCATTAGTCCAACCCGGGCTTTACCACGTTTAGCATCTTCATCCTGCGGATTTTCTGCCAAGGCTTTATCGTAGGCGGCTAGGGCGTCGGCATAGTTGCCGGCCTCTAATGCTGCCTCGGCCTCTTGATGCAGTGGCGGCAGAACCACTTCGCCTTCGTCATTGGTCGCTTCTACCAATGGGGGCACCGTACCAGCCATGCCAGCCTGGACTGCCGAGGAGTTAATTTCATCAAGTAACTGCTCAAGCTGTTCGGCTTGGACGGGCTCATTAAACAGCGGCAGGGCCTGTTGGCCCATCAGTGCAACCACCATGGGCCCGGATGGTACCCCAAACATTTGCAGTAGTTGTGGGTTGGCCTCGGTGTCGATACGGCCCATCACCATGCGTCCGGCGCGCGCATCGATAGCCGGTTGTAGTACAGCATCAATTTGGGCAGACGCCGGATTAGAGGGTGCTGCAAGGTGAATAATCACCGGCACGTTTGCAGCATGCTGTAACAGTGTTTGCAGTGACTGTTCGTCAACATCTTGTTGGACCCAAGAGCGCTCATTACTACCCTCGGTGCCCTGTTGCGCTGGGATTTGGGTCAGATCGATTGCGTCGCGGGAGTGCGATGGGGTGGAATCAGGTTGTTGAGTCATAATCCTCTTCTTACAGATACGGCTCGAGAACTTCTTTTCAGTTTAGTTACCCGGCGAGTCTACGGTCGACTGTACGGTTTCGTATCCGACCAGCGAAACTTTGCCCTCCTGGGGAACCAACAGTGCAAATTGTTCACGGTATCGGATGCGTACCGTGTCGTCTTGTTCGGCCGACTCAAATTCGCCTAACTGCTGGGTCAAGTCATTGAGCCCAACGGTAGTGTCTTCTGATGGGGTCAGTGACTCCATGGAGTTCATGGCACCAAATACTAGTGCAGAGCCATCCGGTAAACGCACCGAATCCACAGAGTCTTCAAAGACCGATCGGGTAATGGATGCTTCCGTTTCTTGTTCCGCATGGCTTGCGATCAAGTCGTCCTGATGCTCATGGATCGAATCAATCCAATCGTTTTGGGCCACTTTATCTGCCGCATCGGCATCCTGGTCGCTAAGATAATCAGCCAGAGTCTCCACTGCGGCATCCGGTGACATTGCCAGTCCGTTGGAGTCATCATTGGCAAGGTTTTCAACCTCGGGATCAGACAACGTGCCCGATGGCAGCTCGGCCCCTGGAGCAAATGGGGCATTGTGGATCAACTTATATTGTGACCGTGGGTCGTCTTGGCGTAACACCACCAGTTGGGTGGATTCCCCGTCAGCATCGGCGACAACGGCGTAAGCGGTCCGTGGGAAATCCTCGCTGTGTTCCATCCAAGTAGCGAGGATTTCATCGGCGGCTAGCGGGCTGACTAAAGCATAGTCTTCATCGATGTCGTGATTGCGGTAAGACTCTTCGCGAACCCGTAAGGCCTGGCCGTCAACACGTCCGGTGAGCACGTCTGCATCTTGTTTGTCATCGCCATTTGCCACGCTTGCCATCACCGCATTGACAATGCGATCAAATTGGGCATCGACAACCACCTGAAAGGTTTCTGGTGGCACAGAATCAACATCATCTTCAGCTGAATCATCTTCAACCTGATCGGAGATGTCTTCTTCTTCGGGTGACTGGGTTGCCTGTGCCGGGCCGATGCCCAACCCCAGGCCCAGGCTGAGAGCCGTAAGGCCAACTGCGGTACGACGCAAAAGGCCCTTATGGTCATCTTCGTCTGGCGTTTCCTCTTTGGTGGCAGAGGAATCGGAACCGCTGGTGGTAGAGGCGTTATCGTCGGTGTCATCCGAGTCGTCTTCATCCTGTTCGCTAGAGGTTTGCGACTCGTCTGGGTCAATGGCTGCAACGACCTGGGTGGGTTGTTCATCCGGGTTGTTGACCGGCTCACCGGCGTCCACCTGTTCCACAGTCATAGTTGGTGCCGAAGTATCGGTATCGGCAACCACATCGGCTGCAGTCAGTCCCGTGTAGTCACCACGCACAGCAGCACGACGACCCGAGGTACGTTTGGCACGGCGCCGGAAATCCATGAAACGCCATAGTAGAAGACCGATACCAAGAAGAATCAGTACAATGCCGATAATCATTAGTGGGGTGATCAACGGCGAATCGGGTTCGACATTGACCCAGGAAACACTGACATCGGTAGGTGCCGGTTCGGTACCATCGGCGGCAATCAGTAATGCCCACTGACCGGCATCATGTTGGGTCCAACGCTGAGTAACTTCCCCATCGACTTCTTGGGTGGCCAACCACAAATCCGAGTTAGCGGGATTGGGAACCTCTGACTCGCCGTCGACGTAGCTGATATCGACAGTGGGGTCTTCACCCCGAGCAACATCGGTGGTCACTCCGTCAATGCGGTTATAGGCGGCATCACCGATCCAGGCCTCAATATCGCGCAATTGACCATACATTAATGTAAAGTCACCATCACCGGCGATGGTATATTCAATGGCCTCATCGGGATCAATATCGATATCATCGGTGACCAACGTCAGCGGGGCTTGTTCGGTGTCGTGTGTGGTTGCGTTGTACTCTGCCGGTGGCGCCCATATGGTTTGTAGTCCCACGGAGACCAAGATCGCCACGACGCCCAAAATGATTGAGCCGATACCGCCCAGAGTTTTCAAACTTGCCACCTTTTATGCTCGATTAATCGGTTTGGCACACCGCCGATGGTGTCGCCCGGCTAGCTTTCCATCATAGTAGCAAGACAGCAGCCAGCGCGCCGTTTGGGTCTGCCAACTTTGCGACATCCTGCCGTAATGTGGTGAACGTGGCTGAGAAACCTAGGACACGCAGAGTTTTTTCGAACCTGTTCAAAGACGTCAAACGGCGCATCACCGGTGCCCGCAACCAGCTGGCAGATACCCGGGCTCAGTACCAATTCACCGTGCCAGAGCCCGATGAATACCCCACCACGCCCATTACTGCCGCCAGCGACTCGGTAACCGACACACCTGAGTCAACCCAAGAACGTCCCATTGCCCACCCGATTAAAACCGGCTTTATGCTTACCATCGGGGTTGGTTTAGCCCTTGCACTATATTTAGTGGTCTCATCCAATGTGCAGCTATTAATCTGGATTCTCACCGCTTTATTCATCACTTTGGGATTGGACCCGTTAGTGTCAAAAATACATTCCTGGGGTGCCCCACGTGGAATCGGCGTACTGACCGCGGTGGCACTGCTGATCGGCATTATTACGGTCTTTATGTCGGCCCTCGTGCCGGTGATCGTGGAACAGACCACCGAGTTTGTCCAAATTTTGCCTACGGTCGTCTCAGATTTCCTTGCCTCAGATGCCTTCCGTACCATCGATGATGAATTTGATGTCGCATCGGTGATAACCACCGAGGTGAATCGCTTCGTCTCGGACACCGCTAACATCACCAATCTACTCGGCGGCATCCTCGGGGTTGGCGGTGCGATCTTCAACATCGGTTTTTCCGTGTTGATCGTTGTTGTGTTAACGCTGTATTTTTTGGTTTCCTTACCCAGTATCAAACGCTGGATGTACCGGCTGGCACCCCGGTCCCGGCGTCAGCGTATTGAATACCTATCAGAAAAAATCACCGGGTCGGTCGGGTACTACATTGTCGGCCAGACCATTGTGGCCACACTCAATGGCATCGTAGCCTTTATTGCCGTCAGTATCGCCGGACTACAATATGGTGCCCTCTTGGCAGTTTTTGCCGCGTTTATGGCCTTTATCCCGCTGGTCGGTGCTGTCACCGGTGGCGTGGTTATCACCCTGCTGGCTTTATTGGCCGGGTGGAACTCGGCTGTGATCTTTGCGGTAATTTATTTCATTTATTTACAGATCGAGGCTTACTTGGTCTCCCCCAGAGTCATGCAACGGGCCGTAGCCATTCCCGGGGCCCTTGCGGTCATTGGAGTTATTGCCGGAGGTTCCTTATTGGGGGTCTTAGGCGCCTTATTGGCCATACCCACCGTGGCGGGGGTTTTGGTGTTAGTGCGCGAAGTCTATGTGCCCTACCAGGATTCGCGCTAAATCAGGTCCTGACGTCGGTTGCGCCAGCAGGCACTATGCCAATGACGGCGCATCTGACCGGCATCTTCGTCACCCATAATCCAATCGGATCGCCAGGCCACCACATGGGTCTGACCCTGCGGGATTATCCTCAGACAGCCCGGACAGGTGTAATTTTTGACCGCACGCCAGGCAGGCACCTGGCGGACGTGCCAGGCGCCGTCAAAGGCTTCTTCATGATGATAGTTAGTATCAAATGTGACACGGTTGAAGTCAGGCGACGCCGTTGGGCGAGACTTTCTGCCGCGTTTAGAATGTTGTTCTCGACGGCGGTTTTTCTTCCGAGCCATGCCACTATTGTCACATACTCACTAATAGCCGTGCGTCAGCTATAAGACCCACAATACAGATTAGACTTATCTCCGATATGCGACTTGTCATCACCCAATGTTCTGTCACCTATGCCGGCCGACTCAATGCGTATTTACCTCCGGCTAAGCGGCTGATCATGATCAAAGCCGATGGAGCCGTCCTCGTGCATTCCGATGGCGGCTCATATAAACCGTTAAACTGGATGACCGGGCCCAACCGGATGTCCATCTCCGAGCCTACTGATGATCAGGCCCAGAACGGTATTACAGCCGTTTGGACGGTACAGTCACAAAAAGCTGACGACCACTTAATCATCAATATTTACCAGATCGAACACGATTCTAGCCACGAGCTTGGCCAAGACCCCGGTCTGGTTAAAGATGGGGTCGAAGACGATTTACAACGTCTGTTAGCCGAACAAATCCATTTGCTAGGCACCGGGTCGCAGCTGATCCGTCGCGAATATATGACCGCCATTGGACCGGTGGATATTTTGGCAAAAAACCCTAGCGGTGAAACCGTGGCTGTCGAGCTTAAACGTCGCGGTGACATTGATGGGGTCGAGCAACTCTCCCGCTATGTTGAGCTGCTCAACCGTGATCCACTGTTGGCCCCGGTACACGGGGTCTTTGCCGCCCAACAAATCAAGCCCCAGGCCCGTGTGCTCGCCCAAGACCGTGGCTTTGACACCTTGACCTTAGATTACGATGCCATGCGAGGTGTCGATGATCCAGAGTCCCGACTCTTCTAATAAATGTACCCAAACATTTGCTGATCGGCATATTCATGGCATAGCTGGAGTGGATTTCGCCACCTCTTCTATTTCTGAAATCACTGCTGCAATAGAACTGTTGGCCCGCCGTCGTACCACTAATGTCACCGCGTCAATTCCCACGGTCCCCGTAACAGCATTTCCAGACATTTTGCAACGCCTTTGGCCTCTAGTAGCCGATAATGTCTTGGACGGGATCCACTTGGAAGGCCCGTTTCTTGCTCGAGGATTTGCTGGTGCGCATCCGCACGACCATGTGCTGGCTGCCAATAGTGTCTTGGGCCGTCAGTTGTTAGATATCGTCGAGTCACACCAAACAATTCAGCCCAGTATCACCATGATGACGGTGGCCCCGGAAACTCCGGGCTTTAGCCACCTGGTACATCGATTACTGGATTGCGGCATTATTCCGGCCCTGGGCCACACCGCTGCCACAGCCCAACAAATGCGTGATGGTATCCAGCTACTCTATGACCTGACCGGTGATCCTGTGGTGATCACGCATTGTCATAATGCGATGCCACCGTTGCACCACCGCGATCCCGGGCCGCTGTTAGCAATCTTTGAAGCGGCTGCCGCCGATATGGTGCGTGTGGAGCTTATTGCCGATGGCTTCCACCTGGATTATAAGCTTATTTCTTGGTGGTTGGCTACTTATCCGGGCGTTGTCCGGTTGGTATCGGACGCATCGGCGGCTACCCTGCCTACTGGCTATGAACCATTGTCAGCCGCTGTCCCGCGATTAGGTGAAGTTACGCTGATGTATCCCACCGATCAACGCCCGGTATTGGCCGATGGCCACACTCTGGCTTCGGGTGGTAAGGATCTGCTAGCTATCCATGATGCCCTTGTTGATGCCGGGTTTGAGCATGAGCGTATCTGTGCGGCTATGCGACACTAGCAGACGTGTAGAGCCGGTTAAACACGTTTCGGCCGGTGGGCCATCCACGTACCCTACCGACCGAAAGTGTGTTGTTATTAGAAAAAGCGACGACGTTGGCGTCGTCGGGGTGCATCCCGCCAGTGACCAATTCCAACGGCAGGCCCCGACTCGTACCATGTCGTCAGTTCTGAAATGTGGGCATGTGCGGCACTGAGATCAAAATTGTCGCTGGTTTCTGTGTCGTCTAATCGTAACCAAGAACGAATACGGGTACGACGCGGATACCGGGTGACATCTAGGCAGTGCCGCGGCACCGAAACGCGTGGCCGTGGCCAAACGGAGTAGACGGCAAAGATTTCCACCGAATACTCGTTATAGGACACCACCACGGGTTTACCGTAGCCAGAGTCTCCAGCTTTGCTGACCAGGCGGGCTTTAAAGGAGCCGGGTGTTCGTAGCAGGGTGATCAAACGCCAAGCGATGACCACTACCGTCAAGAGCACTACGAGGGCGACACCCGTAAGCGACCAGGCCAGCCACGATGGCATTTAGGCGGACAGCTCCGCTTGCGCTGCCGCGATGGTTACCCGGTTGGAGTCTACCGAGAAAAACCCACCGTTGGCCTGGGCTGTGACGGGTTCACCATCGGCAGCTTCAACCACGACTTCGCCATCCCCAAGCACCGCTAACATCGGTAGGTGGCCAGGTAGAATCCCAACTTCACCATCGATGGTTCGGGCTGACACCGAGCGGGCCTGGCCGGACCACACGAAGTGGTCCTCGGCGACTATTTCGACGTCCAGGAGGTTATCGGCCATCAGTTAGCCTTCCTTCTGAATTCTTGCCCATTCGCGTTCAACATCATCAAGACCGCCCACGTTGTAGAAGGCCTGTTCGGAAACATGGTCCAGGTCGCCATCTGCGATGGCCTTGAAACCTTCGATGGTGTCCTTGATCGGAACGGTGGAGCCTTCGACACCGGTGAACTGCTTAGCAGTGTAGGTGTTTTGGGAAAGGAACTGTTCCATTCGACGTGCACGACTGACGGTGACCCGGTCTTCTTCGGATAGTTCGTCTACACCCAAAATGGCGATGATATCTTGCAGTTCTTTGTTCTTCTGCAAAATCTGCTTGACGCGGGTGGCAACTTCGTAGTGTTCCTGGCCTACATACTGTGGGTCCAGAATACGGGAGGTTGATGCCAATGGGTCAACCGCTGGGTACAGGCCACGCGATGCCAGGTCACGGGTGAGGTTCGTGGTGGCGTCCAGGTGGGCGAATACGTTGGCTGGCGCGGGGTCAGTGTAGTCATCAGCTGGAACGTACACCGCCTGCATCGATGTAATGGAGTGGCCGCGGGTTGAAGTAATACGTTCCTGCAGAACACCCATCTCATCGGCCAGGTTAGGCTGGTAGCCCACAGCTGATGGCATACGGCCTAGCAGCGTGGAAACTTCCATACCAGCCTGCGAGAAACGGAAGATGTTGTCGATGAACAACAGCACGTCTTGTTTTTGCACGTCGCGGAAGTATTCGGCCATGGTCAGGCCGGTCAGGGCAACACGCAGACGGGTGCCTGGTGGCTCGTCCATCTGGCCGAATACCAAGGCGGTATCTTTAAGAACGTCGGCTTCGTCCATTTCGACCCACAGGTCGTTACCTTCACGGGTACGTTCACCAACACCGGCGAATACCGAAGTACCACCGAAGTTGCGTGCCACACGGGTAATCATTTCCTGGATCAAAACGGTTTTACCAACACCGGCACCACCGAATAGACCAATCTTTCCACCCTGAATGTAAGGGGTCAGCAGGTCGATGACCTTAATACCGGTTTCCAACATTTCCGTGGAACCTTCAAGGTCAGCGAAATGTGGTGCCTGGCGGTGGATCGGCCAGCGTTCTTGGACGTCAAGTTCGGAGCTCTCGACGTCGAGGGAATCGCCTAGCGCATTGAAAATATGGCCTTTGACGACATCGCCAACCGGTACGGTAATGGCTGAACCGGTGTCGCGGACTTCTTGTCCGCGCACCAAGCCGTCGGTGGACTGCATCGCGATGGCGCGAACCAGGTTCTCGCCAAGGTGCTGAGCAGTTTCAAAGGTAATAGTGGATGTTTTGCCGTCGAGTTCAACGTCTACGGTTAGCGCATTGTAAATCCCCGGCATAGCGTCTGCTGGAAATTCAGCGTCGATTACCGGACCGGTCACGCGGGCAATGCGGCCCACAGCGCCAGTTGCGGCGCCCGTACCGGATTCGTTAATGGTGGCAGTCATGTAACTCACTTCTATGTGGATGGTGAATATTGGTCAGTGAGGCTGATGTCAGCCCGCTGGTCGATCATTCTGCCAGTGCGTCGGCACCAGCAATAAGTTCGGTAAGTTCCTGGGTAATGGAAGCTTGACGGGCGTTGTTCATCAGCAAGGTGTAGTCACGAATGAGGTCATCGGCGTTGTCGCCGGCTGCACTCATAGCACGCTGGCGGCTAGCCAGCTCGGATGCGGCGGCTTGCAACATGGCCGAGAAAATTCGTGACTCAATGTACTTTGGCAACAATGCATCGAGAACTTCCTCAGGGGCCGGTTCGTACTCATAGAGTGGGAAGAGGTCCGATTCATCGGCAACTTCTTCATCTACGAATTCAAGCGGCAGCAGGCGGATGACCATGGGTTCCTGATTCACCATAGATTTGAACTCGGTGTAAACGATATGGATTTCGTCAACACCGCCGTCTTCGTAATCGGTGAGGAAAGCTTCGACGAGTGTTTCGCCAATTTCCTTTGCGGTATCAAAGTCAGGGCTGTCGGTTGATCCGGTCCAGAATCCCTTATATGGGCGGTTTCGGAAGTCAAAGTACGCCTGTGCTTTGCGTCCAATGAGGTAGAGATCGGCGGTCTTGTCTTCTTCATGAAGACGTTCGATCAGTGCCTCAGCTTTACGCAAGATATTTGCAGAATACGCTCCAGCCAACCCGCGGTCACTGGACATGATGAGCACCGCTGCACGACGTGGATTTTCTGGTTCCGACGTCAGTACGTGTTCAATGTCTTGTTGTGACGATACCGCAGAGACGGCTCGGGTAATCGCATTCGCATAGGGCATCGAAGCTGCCACACGTTGGCGTGCCTTACCGATTCGCGATGTAGCGATCAGTTCCATCGCGTTAAAGATCTTTTTCATCGACGCTGTCGAATCGATCTTCTGGCGAAAGACCCGAATATCGGCTGCTGACATGCTTTTCCTTTCTGTGACCTATAGCTGGTGCCGGATGATTCCGGCACCCTGGGCTACCGGTCGATCAGCGTTTCTGGCGGACGATCTGTTCCTGTTCGACAGAACCATCATCGATGGCATCGTGTTCCTCGTGGCCCGCCTGAACCAGGGAATCCGAACCTTCTGCCAAGTACGCTTTCTTGAAGTTGGTGACTTCTTGAACCAATACGTCTTCAACGTCATCGCTGATGAGTCCTGTTTCAGCAATGGACGGCAGCGCAATGTTGTTCAGCCGTAAATGCTGTAGGAACTCGCTTTCAAAGCGCAAGATATCCGACACTGGGATCTCATCCATGTGACCACGCGAGCCGGCCCAGATCGAAACAACTTGTTCTTCGACCGGATATGGCGTGTACTGCGGCTGCTTGAGCAGTTCCATCAGACGTGCACCACGGTCTAACTGACGGCGGGTGGAAGCATCCAGGTCCGATGCGAACATGGAGAATGCTTCCATATCACGGTACTGTGCAAGGTCAATACGCAAGGTACCGGAAACCTTCTTCATGGCTTTGACCTGAGCGTCACCGCCAACACGGGAAACCGATACCCCAACGTCAACAGCGGGACGCTGGTTGGCGTTGAACAGGTCGGACTGCAAGAAGATCTGACCGTCGGTAATCGAAATCACGTTGGTAGGAATGTACGCCGAGACATCATTGGCCTTGGTTTCTACGATCGGCAATCCGGTCATGGAACCGGCTCCCATATCATCGGAGAGCTTTGCACAGCGTTCCAGCAACCGGGAGTGCAGATAGAAGACGTCACCCGGGTAGGCTTCACGGCCTGGTGGGCGGCGCAGCAACAGCGAGACCGCACGGTATGCTTCAGCCTGTTTCGACAGGTCATCAAAGATGATCAATACGTGTTTGCCACCGTACATCCAGTGCTGACCGATTGCTGACCCAGCGTATGGGGCGAGGTATTTGAAACCGGCAGGGTCGGATGCTGGTGAGGCAACGATTGTGGTGTATTCCAGTGCGCCTTCGCGCTCCAGAGTGGCACGAACCGAGGCGATGGTGGATGCTTTCTGGCCAACAGCAACGTAGATACAACGTACCTGTTTATTCGGATCCCCGGATTCCCAGTTGGCTTTTTGGTTCAGAATCGCATCGACACCGATTGCGGTTTTACCAGTCTGGCGGTCACCAATGATGAGCTGGCGCTGCCCACGACCGATCGGAATCATCGCGTCGATGGCTTTCATACCGGTTTGGAGTGGTTCGTGTACTGATTTTCGTTGGGTTACACCTGGTGCTTGGAGTTCCAACGCACGACGACCTTCGTCCTCGATGTCCCCGAGGTTGTCCATGGGCTCACCAATTGGGTTGACCACACGACCCATAAAGGCGTCACCGACTGGTACCGACAATACTTCGCCGGTGCGATACACTTTCGTGCCTTCATGGATATCTTGGAAGTCCCCCAGTACAACGACACCAATTTCTCGTGGGTCGAGGTTCTGGGCAAGCCCGGTGATGCCGTTTTCAAAACGCAGCAATTCGTTTGCCATAACGGAAGGTAGGCCTTCAACAGTAGCAATACCGTCAGCTGCGCTGTTTACGTAACCGACCTCGACACGTTCGGTGTCGGCCGGTTCGAACGACTCCGCAAACTCATGTAAGGCATCACGGACGTCGTCAGCGTTGATGGTCAAATCGGCCATCTGCAGTCCCTGCTCTCTTATCTTGCCTCATCATTGCGATGGGCCTAGTTGTGAATGTTTCGAGTGCCGGTTTCAGCCGGCCATTGTTGTGTTCAGATCGTTCAGTCGTGTTGCAACGGAGGAATCAATTACCTCGTCACCAACTTGGATCCGGATACCGCCGACCAGCTGCGAATCGATCTCGATATTCAAAGTTAGTTCCCGACCGAATGCGGCCGAAAGTGACTTGGCGAGACGATCTACCTGAGTCTGCTGGAGTGGACGGGCCACCGTCACATCGGCGATCCACTGACGTTGTTGCTTTGCGCTTATATCAGCGAAACGACGAACAAGATCAACTGGCTTGGCACCGCGAGGCAGTTCTACTGCCTGACGCACCAAGACTTTGGCTGCATCCATTGCATCGGCTGTCATAAGACTAACAGCCAACTCTCCGCGAGCCGATACCGGTGCTTGCTGATCGGTCAGTGCCCGCTGCAACTCGTGGTTGGCTTCTACCGCATGGTTGAAGGCCAGCAGCTGCTGAGTAAGCGATTCAAGTCCGGCAAGTCCGTTGTGTTCAGCACTATGAACCACAGCGGTTGCGGCCAAGTATTCCACCGCATCGCCAAACTCGCGTTCGGTCGACCAGCGAGTACCAGCAACACCTTGCAATACTTTTACGGCCTCAGCAGAGACCTTCTTTGCATAGATGTTGCCAATGAGATCTTGACGTCGGTTGGCTTCAACCGTTGGGTCAGTGACCGAACGACGCAGTGCACCGTTTTCTTCGATCACTTTCAAAGCCGCAAACAGTTCTGCGCCGAGTTCGACTCCGCCGGCTGAAAGGCTTGGTTTCAGCTCGGTGTGCAGTTGTGCCAATGAATCACGCGATGCTTGTGACATTATTCAGTTGCACCTGCACTCGTGGTCGAGGCCTGTTCTTGTTCCAAATCTGTGAGGAACCGATCGACTACCCGCTGTGAGCGTGCATCGTCGTCGAGGGCCTCACCAACAATTTTGGATGCCAGCGACGTTGCCAACGTACCAACTTCGGTACGAAGTGCGGCTACAGCTTGCTGACGCTCTGCCGCGATTTGGTGAGAAGCTTGTTCAGAAATACGCGATGCTTCAGCTGAAGCATTCTGGCGAGCCTCCGCAACAATTTGGGCCGCATCGGTACGAGCCTGCTCACGAATCTGGCTGGCTTCAGTCCGAGCGTCTTGCAGCAGCTGTTCATAGTTGTTTTTCAACTGTGCAGCTTCTGCCTGTGCAGCCTGGGCGCGTTCTAGTCCACCCTCGATCGCATCACGGCGCTCGACGTAGGATTTCTCCATTGCCGGAACGACGAACTTGACGACGATGAACAAGAGGACGAGGAATCCGACCGAGGTGACCACAATTTCCCAAATATTAGGGATCAGTGGATTTGCCTGATCTTCCTGCGCCGCGGCGGCTGCCATGATCATCATGCTCTTGATCATTTCAAACCATCCTTAAGTGTTCATTACTGACAAATGTGGCCGATGTGCACCGACCCTGGATGGTGCTCTAGGCTCCGATAACGAATGCGAAGACCAAGCCCAGAATTGCCAGAGCTTCAGCCAGGGCGAAGCCCAACAGCGCGATGGGCTGCAGCTGCGACTGGGATTCTGGCTGGCGTGCCACACCGTTGATGTATGCAGCGAAAATCAGACCCACACCAATGGCGGAGCCAATCGCGGCCAGACCGTATCCGATCATGTTCAATGAACCATGCAGTTCCATTGTATTCCTTTCAAGATGCCTAGCAGGCAGGTTGTGGAGGGTTCCCGGCGGGGATCCGATGGGTACCGGTACCAGGAAGTTTTCTCAAGGTGATTTCTCACCGTTCCGATTCACAGCTGTAAATCGGGAAGTCTAAATATTTGATTATGCGCAAGCTGAGTTGAAAGCTATAGCTCGTTAGCTGCTATTGCTCCCTGTATATAGAGCGACGTCAATAGTGTAAAGACGAACGCTTGCAAGACCATAATTAGCAGTTCAAGGAAGTACAGGGCTACTGAACCAATCACTACCAATACGCCAAGTCCGGCATTGACGATGCTATCTGTCTGCGTGATCAGGTATTCAGCGCCTGAGCCTGCCAGTAAGACAATCATGTGCCCGGCCAACATTGTGGCCATCAAACGCAGCGAGTGTGTCAATGGACGCACGATGAAGTTGGAGATGATCTCCAGCGGGACCAGCAGTGGAAGAATCCAGCCAGGAACACCTTTAGGCACTACGGCAAGCTTCAAGTAGCGAATCCCAAAACGGCGCAAACCTACGGCGATCCAGATGACATAGGCAATGATTGCGATGGCATATGCTGCGCCCGAGTGCGAGAACGATGGCAGCTGCAGAACTGGGATTGCGCCGAAAAGGTTATTGAGTAGTACAAAGAAAAAGATTGCAAACAGCAGTGGAACCCACTGCCGGAAGTGTTTTTCGCCGATAATGTCTCGGCCGATACCGTTACGTACGAACGCGTAACCAGATTCGGCGATCCATTGTAACCGGCCAGGCACCAGGGAAGGTTTGCGCATTGCGATGCCAAAGAACGCCCAAATGAGGATGATCGACAAAATGATCATCACCATTTGTTTGCCAAAGCCAGTACCGTACTCAGCCATCCACGGGATGATGTCTGGCGGGTGCGCATCGTCGATCGTGGGCGGCACGTATTTCCCTTGGGCAGGGAGATAACTTAGCACGAGTGGAAGCACGCAGATCCTCTCTCAATAATCCCATGCGAATGGGCAGGTTGTTCAACGCTGCTTCAGGGATGTTGCCGGAATGTTGTAGGCAGTTGCGATTTTCAACGCGTTTTTGCCCTTGGACAGTCTAGCAAAAACCCTAACACGTGTCGCATTGAGACTATCCATGTGGCTATTCGTTATCAGTCATAATGAAAAATGAACTGAGAGCTTCATCACCCTAACAAGCCTACCGGGGTGCCAACGATAACAAAAGCCCAAGTCACGCGGGTATTTGGTGATATCAATCTGACCAAATTCCACGGGTAAAGTTGTCTTTGTCACATTAGTGAGATGGCTACCAATATATGAGCCTTCTTGTATTAATAAATACTAAGATTTCTCCGACCTGCCAGATAACGATAGCTACCAGTGCACCAACGGCTGCGCCAGTACTGTGTAGCCAGGCGGGTGCTGGGATGATGGCTAGTAAAAATCCTATGAACACAAGTTTAGCGACAAACGCGCCCATAGCGATGGGAATCGCCATGTCACGATGGTTTTTCCAAACCACAGCGATCAACAATATACTCACTGCCGATAGAGCCCAAACGATAAGGCCCGCAACCAATGCCGACAACCCGGCATCAAATGATTCGACCAGTGTGAACACCACGGCCGTAAGGATAATAGCCAGCAGGGTTGGCCAAGTGGCATGGAGTAATATCCCCCACCAGCCTTTTTTATTCACGGTCTTCCTAGCCACATCATTCACCGTTTTCTGTTGGGCGATTTGCTGGACGTTGGTCGGCTTTTGCCGCTCGCATTTTATTGAGTTTGCGATAGTAGGCACGACGAGTAATCCAAGGCCGCAAGGTCAATAACACCAACAGTGCCATCGCTAGAACGACCACTGAGATGACGATCTCTGCGGGGAAATACGTTAGCAATACTGCGCCGTAACCGATCACAAAACTCCACAGGTACAGCAACAATACCGCCTGACGGTGGGTGTACCCGCCGTCGACAAGCTTGTGGTGGATATGACCGCGATCCGCAGAAAACGGTGAGCTGCGACGCGCTGTTCTACGTAGTACGGCCATGACTAAGTCCAACAACGGCAGCACCATCACCGCAAGAGGCAAAATGATCGGCATGTACGCCGGTACGTTACGGAAGCGGAACCCTTCCAACGCGCCTAGGTCTGCGGTGACTGCCACTGCAGCGGTCGCCATCAGCAACCCAATGAGTTGAGCCCCCACTTCGCCCATGAAGATTTTGGCGGGGTGGAAATTGAATGGCACAAATCCTATACAGGCCCCGATTAAAAGTGCGGTCAACAGGGTAGCAAGGTTGGAATAGTCGTAGGCGTTAATCGTGCGAGTAAGCAAATAAGTGTATAGGAAAAATGCCGAGCCACCGATGACTGCAACACCGGCTGCTAGCCCGTCGAGACCGTCAATAAAGTTGAAAGCGTTGATGGTCAGTACGATCACAAAAATCGTGATAAGGAGCTGGGCGAACTCATTATCGACATGGATCCAGCCCACTGGCATGGCTTCAACGCGAATGCCAGCCCCTGCAACGATGCCTGCCGCGACAACCTGCCCGGCAAATTTGATCATCCAGTGTAGATCCCATAAATCATCGGCAACCCCCATAATCATGACGACAACGATGGCTGCCAATACACCCAGCATGGGAGCTTGATATATTCCGGATAAAAAGGGGACCAAGGATCCCAAACCCATGGCGATAATGACGGCAATAGCCATGGCCGCTCCCCCAAGTTTGGGAATCGGTTCACGGTGCATATCGCGTTTGCGGGTTGGTGTGTAGACGCGGGCGCGCACGCCTAACATCCGCGCCATCGGCGTCAGCACAAAACTGAGCAGCGCGGTCACTCCCACCACCGCAAGATAGACCATCATAAGGACGGGTCGTCCTCCGAGGCTGCTGCATCTGGGTCAGTGCGCGGTTCAGGATCAGTGATATCAAGAATCTCAGGCACAATGTTGCGAAGCGCTTCGATACTAATGCTACCGGAACGCAGCACACGGTGCGGGGTCACAGTGCAATCTACGATCGTCGAGGGGTGTTGTTGACCGCGTTGGCCTTCATCGATGTATACCGATACCGCATCACCAAGCGCTTCACGAGCTGCATCAATCGTGGTAGCCGCCGGCTGACCGTGGCGGTTAGCAGACGAAACCGCTAATGGCCCGGTCTGTTGCAAAATTTGTTGGGCCAGGGGATCATTTGGTTGGCGTAAGCCCACGGTTCCTCGAGTCTCCCCTAGGTCCCAGGAGAGGGAGGGCTGGGCTTTGAGGATCAGAGTCAATGCGCCAGGCCAGAAGGTCTCTGCTAATTGGCGTGCCGTTGCCGGAGTATCTACCGCCAAGGCATCAAGCACCTGGATAGAACCGATCAAGACCGGTGGTGGAGATTGCCGCGACCGACCTTTTGCAGCTAATAAAACCGCTACGGCCTGGGGGCTAAATGCATCAGCACCCACCCCGTATACGGTATCGGTTGGTAACACGATTAATTCGCGTTGCCCCAGGGCCTCTACCGCTGCGGTAATGGCGGCGCTGCGTTGCTCGGATTGTTGTGCATCAAACTGCTGTGTCACGTTAGTCATTGTGCCAGGGTTGGGATGGTTTTTGAGGTTGATTGCACCAAGTCCGAGCGGATCGCTGATACGAATCGGTCAGTATGCCTAAGATCCTGCAGTGTGGTCACCACTTGCCACCCAACATGTGTCCGCATAGCTGAAGCCAGACTGTGGCCATGTGTCTCGTCGTGTTCCATGATGAACAGGCCCCCGGGCGCTAACCAGTCCAAAGCTTGGTTTGCAATGGCCAATGGAATAGCTGTCCCATCGGGGGAACCGCCGTACAGTGCCATATGCGGATCATGTTCTGCCTCCGGCTGGTTAACCGGCGTGTCGTCAGGAATATACGGGGGATTAGACACCACAGCATCGAATTTGCCCAGCAATGTTTCCAGTTGTGCATCGGCTGACACGATACTGGCTCGATCTGTGGCATCCGCGCACAAGACTGTGACGTTGTAGGGTGCCGCATTTTTACGAGCCAGCTCCACTGCTGCTGGGCTCAAATCGACGGCCCACAAGGCAACAGGCGTGTTTTGCCTACCCAGGTGCTCTGCTAGTGCTGCTGCAATAGCGCCAGTGCCTGTACAAAGATCCAGAATATTCAGGGGTCCGGTGGTGTCGGCGAAGTGTTCCAGGGTAGTTTCGACCAGAATTTCGGTTTCTGGTCGTGGGATGAATACACCGGGTCCGGTTTGGATATCCAGTCCATAAAATCCGGCAACACCGGTTAGATGCTGTAAGGGTATCCTGCGCTTCCTAGCCTCAACAAGTGCCCAGATCTGGTTGCTGGTTGACTGAGCGATACTTTGACCTAGGACTTGTAGCACGCCCAGCCTACCGCGGTCGACCTGCAGTACGTGGGCAGCTATGCTGGCGGCCTCAGTATCGGCGGAGCCAATGCCAGCCTCAGCTAAGTGCTGGCGCACCTGCTGGATAATCGCGTTCAGGTCGGTCATTACGCCTTGGTTTTTTCACCCAGTGCGGCCAACCGTTCAGATTCATCCATAGAAATCAGCGAATCGATCACCGGATCCATATCGCCTTCCAGGACTCGGTCCAGATTATTGGCCTTATACCCGGTGCGGTGGTCTGCGATACGGTTTTCTGGGAAGTTATAGGTACGAATGCGCTCGGAGCGGTCCATGGTGCGAACCTGGGATGCCCGCGTCTCGGCAGCGGCGGCTTCTAATTCTTCCTGCTGGTGGGCCAGCAACCGCGACCGCAAAACACGCATGGCGGCTTCACGGTTTTGGATCTGGGATTTTTCGTTCTGCATAGCAACCACAATGCCGGTTGGCAGGTGCGTGATACGGACCGCGGAGTCGGTGGTGTTAACGTGCTGACCACCAGGACCCGATGACCGGTATACATCAATTTTCAGGTCGGCTTGGTTGATCTGGATCTCTTCTGGCTCATCAACTTCGGGGAAAACCAGCACGCCTGCCGCCGAGGTATGGATACGACCCTGGGATTCGGTAACGGGTACACGCTGTACACGGTGGACGCCACCTTCATACTTCAGGTGGGCAAAGACACCTTCGGCCGGATCATTGGCATTGCCGGTAATACCGATGTGGACATCTTTATAGCCGCCTAGATCGGATTCGGTGGCCGAAATAATTTCGGTTTTCCAACCACGGTGTTCTGCATAACGCAAATACATTCGAGCCAGATCTGCTGCAAACAGGGCAGCCTCTTCGCCCCCTTCGCCACCTTTGATTTCTAAAATCACATTTCGGGCGTCGTCGGGATCACGTGGAATCAGCAACCGGTGCAGTGTTTCGGTGGCTTCTTCGTACTCTTCCTCCAGCTGGGGCACTTCGGCAGCAAAATCAGGATCCTCTTGTGCCAGTTCTTTGGCATCTTCCAGGTCTTCGCCTAGTTGCTTCCAACGGTTATGTGCCTTAACGATCTTTTCGAGTTCAGCAAAACGGCGACCAATTTTACGGGCACGCGTTTGGTCAGCGTGCACGGCAGGATCGCCCATTTTCTCGGTGAGATCTGCGTGTTCGTCAAGCAAAGTATTGATGGATTCAAACATTTTTTCTACCTCGAGTCTATAGCTTCAGTGTGAACCAAAAAACCATCGCGCAACCAGGGCCGGCTGCGCGATGGTTCTATGTCAGGTGGCTAAGACTCTGCTTGAGCTCGCAGCGTGGTCTTGGAGACCAACATCAAAAATTCCGCGTTGGTTTCGGTTTCTTTGAGTTTGGAGGTCAACAACTCCAGTGCCTGCTGGGTTTCTAAACCAGACAGCATACGGCGCAGTCGCCACATGATACGGATTTCTTCTGCGGTCAATAAGTTTTCTTCGCGTCGAGTCCCCGATGCGTTGATATCGATCGCTGGGAAAATTCGACGTTCGGACAGATCGCGGGACAACCGTAGTTCCATATTACCGGTACCCTTGAACTCTTCGAAGATCACTTCGTCCATCCGTGATCCGGTCTCCACCAGTGCGGTGGCCAAAATGGTCAGGGAGCCGCCGCCTTCAATATTGCGTGCAGCACCAAAGAATTTCTTTGGTGGATACAGTGCTGCCGAGTCGACACCACCGGATAGGATACGGCCAGAAGCCGGTTGGGTGAGGTTATATGCCCGTCCCAGACGCGTCATGGAGTCCAATAGGACAACTACGTCGTGTCCCAGTTCTACCATGCGTTTGGCACGTTCGATCGTCAGTTCGGCCACGGTGGTGTGGTCTTCTGCTGGACGATCGAAAGTTGACGCAATTACTTCACCGCGTACGGAACGCTGCATGTCGGTGACTTCTTCGGGACGCTCATCGACCAGCACCATCATGAGTTTGACCTCTGGGTTATTGGTGGTGATGGCATTGGCAATCGACTGCAGCATCATCGTTTTACCGGCTTTTGGTGGTGAAACGATAAGACCACGTTGGCCCTTCCCAATTGGGGCCACCAGGTCGACCAGACGCGGACCCATGTCTTTGGGAACATTTTCTAACCGCAGACGTTCTTGTGGGTACAGCGGGGTAAGTTTATTGAATTCTACGCGTTTAGGATGCTCAGCAGCTTGCTGACCGTTGACGAGGTCCAGTTTGACCAGCGCGTTGAATTTTTGACGGTTGCCGCCCCCGCGTCGATTGCGTCCGCCGCGGCCTCCTCGACCACCGCGTGAGCCGCCTTGTTTATTATGTGATTGCTGATCGTCGCCTTCTTCTGGGCTGCGGACCTGACCACGGATGGCATCGCCTTTACGCAGTCCATAGCGTTTGACCATAGCCATTGACACGTACACGTCGTTGGGTCCAGGCAGGTACCCTGAGGTGCGCACAAATGCGTAATTATCCAAGACATCGAGAATGCCGGAGATCGGTATTAGTGTCTCGTCTTCCGAGCCTTCGTGGCGGTCGTCTTGTTCGTGGTCGTCGCGACGGTCCCGCGAACGGTTGCGGTCGCGTTGGCGCTGACGGCGCTGATTGCGCTGATCATCGTCACGACGACGGCGATTACCATCGCGGTGGTCGTCCTGTGCTTCGTCGCCACCCTGCTGGTCACGCTTTTCCTGTTTGTCGTGTTTGTCCTGCTGATCGCGTTTGGACTGCTGATCACGCTTATCAGACTTGTCTTTATCGGATTTATCGTGCTGATCGCGATTAGCTTTTCGTTGGCGATCCTGATCACGACGTTGCTGGTTTCGAGTGCGCTGGTCGCGGTCGCGATCATCATCGCGCCCGTCAGTTTCATCCTGTTTGGATCGCTGTGCGTCACGCTTGGATTGTTCACCAGAGCGTTGCTTATCATCACGCTGCTGGGATGACTGAGTTGCCGAAGTATCTTCTTTCGGCCGTTGCTTTGGCTCTTCAGCCGGAGCATCGTCGGTGACGGGCTGCTCGCCGGCTTTGGCCTTGGCCGAAGCGCTACGTGATTTACGTTCTTTGGCGGCTGCAGCTTTGGCTTCCTCCACTGCTTCACGGTCGGCACTATCACCGCCCCGCTGGTGGTCGGCAATGACTTCAACCAGCTGTGCTTTGCGCATGCGTGAAGTCCCGGTGATGCCGAGCTGTGACGCCAAGGTTTGAAGTTGGGCGAGTTTCAGGCTGCCCAGACCGGCAGACCCGCTATCGGCTGGGGTCTGTAATGTGTCTTGTTCAGTCACGAAGGTTCCTTCCCCCTCGTCGGTACGGGCCGAGATACCCGCAGATTTGATAACAAACTTGATTGCGAGTGCAAGAAACGTCAAGTTGTTGGAGTGACTTGCAATATACTCAACACCATCGGTTGAACATAGGTTGTCAACAGTGGTGTTTGAACTGTGGGATAGCCTGACATCTAGGATGATGAGCTATCAAATACTCTCCGCAGAATTGCGGTAAAGACCAGGCCGAATACGATATAACGCTGATAACCGATACGGTACAACGATCTCGTTATGGCCGGAATACCTCCATCGTAGCACCTTCAACGTCAACTGGCAGAATCCGTACGTCCCAGTGTTGCGAAGATTTCGCTGCGCGCTGTGTTAATAGCTCTACCACTGCCTGAGTCTCGGCGTCGTGGCGCGTGAAAACGCATAATGTTGGCCCAGCACCAGAAACCACTGCGGCATGGCCAGCACTGCGTAATGCTGCAATGTGTTCCAGGGTTTCTGGCATGGATGGCTTACGGTATTGCTGGTGCAACCAGTCATCGGTGGCCGCCAGTAACAATTCAGGTTCCAAAGTCATTGCTGGGGCCAATAAAGCTGCCCGCGACGCGTTAGCGACAGCTTGCTCATATGGCACAGTGTTGGGTAGCAATGTGCGCGCAGCTGCTGTAGACAACGGTTTTGCCGGAATGGCTACCACCGGTGTGATCTGAGTGTGCGGTTCCATAGTGACTGCCCGAAAGACATCGCCGGTTGCCTTGGTCTCACACCAGGAAAAGGTTAGACCACCATAAACAGCTGGCGCCACATTATCGGGATGGCCCTCTGCCTCAGAAGCCCATTGGAGAAGATCCTGATGCGTTATCTGGCTGTCCTGCGGCAACAAGGCCTTGACCGCCATAGCGGCAGCCATATGTGCTGCAGCCGAAGACCCCAGCCCCCGTGAATGTGGAATACGGTTAATGGCTTTCAGGCGCAGACCTGGCAAATGCCAGCCCAGGGCTTCAAGTCTCATACGGATTTCAGCGATAATTAAATGTCGGGCATCGGTGGGCAGGTAATTATGCCCTTCGCCTTCTATCTCAGCGCTAAACCCTGCCTCAGTAGTCCGAATTTCTAGCTCATCATAGAGTTGAACTGCAATACCTGCACAATCAAATCCGGGGCCCAAGTTCGCCGAGGTGGCAGGGACTTTGATGTTGGCGACGATGCCTGCCGGTACTCGGTTTGCAGGTGGTGTGGTGGCCGGTGATGCCAAAATTAATTACCTTCTACCCGCATGACGGACAAAACCTCTTTAACACCATCAAGTTCCTGGGTGGCCCGCAGTGTTTTAGCCAGCTGGGATTCTTTGGCCCGGTGGGTGACAAATGCGAGCAACGCGGTCTTGTTTTCCTCAGTCGAAGCCTCGTCAGGCGTTTGATTCATTGACTGAATCGATACCTGGTGGTCAGCAAAGGTACCGGCAACTTGAGCCAAGACGCCCGAAGCATCAGCTGCTCGTACTACCACCATGTAACGTGTCGTAGCCGCGCCGATATCTAAGGATTGCAGGTTTCGACGAGCAGTGTGTGTCCGTCCGGGTCCGCCGCGAAGTTTACGAGTGGCAATGGACATAACATCGCCCATCACCGCTGATGCGGTAGGAGTACCACCAGCACCGGGACCATAAAACATCAGTTCTCCGGCATTTTCAGCTTCGACAAACACTGCGTTATAGGCGCCATGCACCGCAGCTAAGGGATGTTCACGGGGCAATAAGGTCGGATGCACCCGAAGCACCACACCTTCATCAAGCTCTTCGGCAATAGCCAATAATTTAATGACATAACCGGCAGCTGCTGCTGCCTTATGGTCGAGATCGCCTATGTCAGTGATGCCTTCGGTGTGGACATCATCCAGCGAAAATGTGGTATGAAATGCCAGATGCGCCAAGACTGCGATCTTGGCTGCAGCGTCTGCACCACCCACATCCGCTGTTGGATCAGCTTCGGCATATCCCAGGCGTTGAGCTTCTGCTAGGGCGTCGTGGAAGGAAGCCCCCGTGGAATCCATTTGGTCAAGAATATAATTAGTGGTTCCATTGACGATGCCCATGATGCGAGTCACCTTATCGCCTGACAGCGAGTCCCGCAGGGGACGCAAAATCGGGATCGCCCCGGCTACGGATGCTTCAAAGGATAATTGCAGCCCAGCCGCAGCAGCGGCTTCATATAGCTCGTCTCCGTAGGTAGCCAGTAGCGCTTTATTGCCAGTAACAACGTTTGAGCCTTGCTCGATAGCCTTACGAACTAGCTGTAGTGCCGGATCAGTGCCGCCCAGCAGCTCGATAACGATATCGGCGCCGTCCATGACTTCTGCAGCATTATCACTGTAGTACTCACTGGGCAGCTGATAATCGCGCGTGGCCTGAGGGTTTCGGACAAAAATGCCGGTTAAATTTAGTTTGGCACCAATCCGTTCGCTTAACGAATCGCCGTCTTCAATCAGAATACGAGCAACCTGTGACCCAACGGTTCCACCACCCAACAATGCAATATTCAATGAGGTGGTATCAGATGCAGTGGTCATGGTCCTCCGAGTAAACGTTAGAAAGGGAGTTTTGGACACCGTGTCGACATTGTAGTCCAGTCAGCGCCGAATGATTACAAATCAACTTCGCGACTAAAGAGGTCCTGATAAGTCTCTCGACGAATAATTTCGCGGGCGTGGCCATCTTTGACGGCCACGATAGCTGGTCGGGGCAACATGTTGTAGTTCGAACTCATGGCATGCCCATAAGCCCCGGTGGCCGGTACCACCAGCAAGTCACCGTGGTCGATGTCTTTTGGTAAATAGACCGAATTAACGACAATATCACCAGATTCACAGTGTTTGCCCACCACACGAGATAAAACCGGTTCGGCTTCACTGATGCGGTTGGCAAGCACAGCGGTGTAGTCAGCATCGTAAAGTACTGGACGGGGATTATCTGACATACCACCATCAATAGCCACATAGCGGCGCGGGTAGTGGTTACCTTCAAATTCAACCCATACTGTTTTTGTGGTCCCCACGGTATAAATAGTCATCCCTGCAGGACCTGCGATAGAACGTCCTGGCTCAATAGAAATGCGTGGACACGCCACACCTAGTCTGTCAGTTTCAGCCCCAATATGTTCGGCCAGGTTATTGGCAATGACTGACGGCGCCAGCGGGTCATCCTGCTCGGTATAGGCGATACCGTACCCGCCGCCGATGTCTAATTCGGTGATAGCAATCTGTTCGGCGGCCAGCTGCGCGATGAATTCCAGCATTCGGGTTGCTGCGGTAGCAAACCCTGCCGATTCAAAGATCTGACTTCCGATGTGAGAATGTAGGCCCACCAGGTTAATGTGTGGGCAACCGGCAGCAAATGTGACAGCCTGATATGCTGCTGATGTTTCGGCTCCGGGAGCCGGGGTCATAGTCAGGCCAAATTTCTGGTCTTCGTGGGCCGTAGCAATGTGCTGGTGCGTTGAAGCATTAACTCCAGGAGTTAATCGCAGCATGACATTGGCGGTCATTTCCAGAGTTTCTGCTAGCTGAGCTACGCGCTGCAACTCCGGTAATGAATCCACTACGATGCGTCCCAGCGATTTAGTAATGGCGGTTTCTAATTCCGCATCGGATTTATTATTGCCGTGCAATCCGATCTTTGACGGCTCAATTCCGGCCCGCAGGGCGATGGCTAATTCGCCGCCGGAGGCGGTATCCATAAATAGTCCCTCATCGCGTACCCATTTAGCCACCTGAACAGTCAGCAGTGCCTTGGACGCATAGAAAACATCCACTCCCCCACATAAGGATTCGAAAGCGGCGTTGAATGCCTCCACATAATCTCGTGCCCGGGATCGAAAATCATTTTCATCCAATACCCACAGCGGGCTGCCGAATTGTTCAACCAGTTCGGATACACCAATACCTTGGACGGTGAGCTGGGCATTATCGCGGGCAACACCCGATGAAAAAATCTTGGGATCAACTCCAGCGGTATCGGCTGGAGGTTTAAGCCAGTTGGGAGCAAGTGGTGAATCCATTACATTTTCTCCGGTGCCGATACTCCCAGCAGTCCCAGCCCATTGGCCAAAACCTGCGTGGTGGCATCGTTGAGCCAGCGACGGGAGTAGTTGACGGTTTGTGGTTGCGGTTTGGTGCCATCGTGATCTGGTGCTGGCACAATTCGTGCTGCTGCATACCACGCGTGATAGGCCGCTGCGATAGATTCTAAGTGCCGAGCTAATCGATGTGGTTGGCGCAGCTTGGCAGCACTTCCAACTATCGCTGGGAACTGGGCCAGTTTCGACAAGAGTTCTTCTTCCGTTGGGTGGGTCAAGGCAGCAGCATCAAATTTATCCTCGGAACGAACCACACCCTGCGCGTCGGCGGTACGGGCAGCTGAACGCGACCGTGCGTGCGCGTACTGGACGTAAAATACCGGATTATCGTTGGTTTGTGACCGCAACAGATCCGGATCGATTTCAATCGGCGAATCATTCGGAAAACGGGCCAGCGAGTAGCGCAGTGCATCGACACCTAACCATTCGATTAGATCTTTGAGTTCGATGATGTTACCGGCACGCTTGGAAAGTCGTGCACCGTCGACTGAAATCAACTGGCCGATGAGAACTTCGATGTTTTGATCCATATCGTCACCAGCGCAAGCCGCCAGGGCGCGCAGCCGATTGACGTAACCGTGGTGATCGGCGCCTAATAGATAAATTTTTTGATCAAAGCCACGGTCTTTTTTCGAAAGATAGTAGGCAGCATCGCCCGCGAAATAGGTGGGTTGACCATCCGCTTTAATTAGCACGCGATCTTTGTCGTCATCAAAATCAGTGGTGCGAAGCCAGAAGGCACCATCATCTTGGTACGTGTGACCATGAGCTTTAAGCCGTTCCAGAGCATCTTCGACTGCCCCTGAGGCATGCAGCTGCGCCTCGGAGAACCAGACGTCAAAATGTACTTTGAACTCTTCTAGAGTTTGCTGGATATCGGCCAGCTGTAATTCATAGGCACGGCGCCGCAACTGCGGCAAAGCCGTCTGGTAATCCTGGTCGATGATTTCAGGGTCTTCGGCCAAAATGGTCTGGGCTATATCGTGAACATACTGCCCCGGATAACCGCCTTCAGGAACCGACTGGCCGTGCATGCGAGCCCACACCGAGGCAGCGAAGGTGTCCAGCTGCACACCAAAATCATTAATGTAGTACTCATTGGTCACTGTTGCGCCCGAGGCACGTAGCAGTCGGCTGATTGCATCTCCAAGAGCAGCCCACCGTGTGTGACCGATGTGCAGTGGTCCGGTGGGATTGGCCGAGACAAACTCTAAGTTCACTACATCGCCAACGGCCTGATCATTATGGCCGAACGTTTCGCCTGCTTCGATAATGGTGCGTGCAAGTTCGCCCGCTGCAGCAGCGTCTAGCACAATATTGATGAAACCCGGGCCAGCAATATCCACACTTGCAATGCTGTCTAGCGCTTGGAGTTTTGGCGCCAGAATTTCTGCGAACTGCCGCGGATTCATGCCAGCACGTTTGCCTAATTGCAATGCAATATTTGTTGCCCAGTCACCGTGGTCTCGGGACTTAGGTCGTTCAACTTTCGGGGCTTCAGGCACCGCTTCGGTAGGCAGGTCAATTTCGCCGGCTTCTATTGCGGTGTGCAATACGTGGGCAATAGCTTCAGAAAGATTTTCGGGATTCACGGATCCAAGTTTAGCTATCACAGACTAGGTCAGCACCTTTAAGGCGGAGTTTCACCGGATTGACCGCATATTTCGTCATAGCCACTTTTTGCGGTAGGCTATTCAGGGTCCGATGAAACAGCGGTTTCATGCTGGACCCCCGCCTCCGTAGCTCAGGGGATAGAGCGTCTGCCTCCGGAGCAGAAGGCCACAGGTTCGATTCCTGTCGGGGGCACAATTACATGCCGTGCTCTACCGCTCTTACGGCGTCATTTCCCGCATTAGGCACACTTTTCTATCGTTAGTCAAAATCTGCCGTCCATTAAAGGAACATCCGTTTGACCAGGCGTTTTGATGTGCCTCAAGTCTTGTGACAAGATTATCAGCTGCTGCATACTTGAGAATCAACGCATGCAAAACACACGTTTTTTTGGATGGCACATGACTTTGCAAAGGAAAACACACCCTGGTGCAGGGCAACAGCAGCTAAACCCCGATGATCAACGCTCCATTGGGTTAGATATTATGCGGCGCAGAGAAGCAGCGAATCTACCGCGCACCGATTTGGCCAATAAAATCGGCATCTCTGAACGAACCCTTTTTCGTTGGGAGATGGAAGGTACCACGATGAGAAATCGTGATCGCTTCCTTGAAGCCTTGTCATCCATGGTTTATGCTCCGGGCGGAAAACCAGCCTCGCTGCTCATCACGCGCAAGGAATTGCGTAGGGCAGCCTCCACCGATCTGGCGTCAGAACTACAGGAACGTGCCCGCATTATGGATAACTACACTCGGCTGGTTGAAAACCTCAAAAACCGTTTACGCGAAGACGGGTTGGAGCATTACATTCCACCCGGGCTCTAGACCCCACGATGCCATACTTTATGGTTATCGCCGACGGTACCTACTTGCATAACCACCGCGTCAAAGAATAGGTGATTTCTAGGACTAAGTGGTTTAGATTGAAGGTCGAAATGAACCCTTCAGCGATGCAAGGAAGAATATGACCACCACATATCGCACACAGAACCCTGCCACCGGCCAGTTGCTTGAAGAATTTGCCTTCGCCACCGATGACGAAGTCCAGCAGGCACTGACCAAATCAGCTCAGGCATACACCGCCTGGTCAGACCTGGATATGGCCGAACGTGGCAAAATCCTAGTGAAACTGGCCGATCTCTTCGACGAAAACGCCGAAGAACTCGCGGCCCAGGCCACCCTAGAAATGGGTAAAAACACGCGCGAGGCTATCGGTGAAGTCAAATACTGTGCCCGGATTATCCGGTACTTCGCAACCGAAGGTGAACGGCTCACAGCCGACCAACCGTTGAAAAATATTGACGGTCAGACTGCTGTACTGCGTCGTCGATCGTTGGGACCGTTGCTCGGGATCATGCCGTGGAACTTCCCCTATTACCAAGTCATCCGGTTCGCAGCTCCTAACCTAATGCTGGGTAACACGGTGATTCTCAAACACGCCGAAATCTGTGCCGGCACCGCGCTGAAGATCAAAGAATATATGCGCGAAGCCGGGGTGCTTGACGGTGCCTACATTAACCTATTTGCCACCCACGACCAGGTCTCAACCATCATCGCAGACCCACGGATTCACGGGGTATCACTGACTGGTTCCGAACGTGCCGGGGCAGCCATCGGCGAGCAAGCCGGGCGGCATTTGAAAAAAGCTGTTCTTGAACTGGGTGGCTCCGATCCCTACATTGTGTTGGACTCGGCCGATGTGGCAGCCTCAGCACGACGTGCACTTTTCTCACGGCTTTCCAACTCAGGACAGACCTGCACCTCAAATAAACGCATGATTATCATGGATGATATTTACGATGAATTCGTTGCTGAACTGGCAAAACTTGCCGGCGAGCTGACACCGGGCAATCCGGCCGAAGCCAACCGCAGCGAATATGCACCTCTGTCCTCTGAAGCCGCTGCCGTAGGCTTAATGGAACAAATTGACGAGGCCCGTAGCGCCGGGGCCAATGTGTTGGTGGGCGGACAACGCCCAGACTTACCCGGTTACTATGTTGCACCTACTGTGCTCACCGACATTCCAGAGACATCGCGAGCTTACACCGAGGAACTCTTCGGACCGGTGGTAATGGTCTACCGGGTGCATTCCGAAGACGAAGCCATTGAACTGGCTAATTCCTCAGCATACGGGCTAGGTGGCTCAGTCTTTTCCACCGATGAGACACGAGCCCAACAAGTCGCCGATCAACTCGATGTCGGCATGGTCCATATCAATGCATTCAACGTCGGAGGCGAAGACCTACCCTTTGGTGGCGTGAAACGTTCAGGTTTCGGTCGTGAACTCGGGCCCTTAGGGATGGACGAGTTCGTCAATAAACAACTCCTCACAGTTAGCCAACCGCGCTAGCAGTAACCACAATCCGGGTGATCGGTTGCCGGTCACCCGGATTGTTATGTTCGGCCTCAAGCTTGTGCGGTGCCCAAACACGGTGAGACTGCCGTAGAATCTTGCCATCATGTCCAACACTTCTACCCTAGACCTTTCTGCGATTTCCTTTCCTGACCAGCTGCCAGTCTCCCAGCAGCGGCAACACATCATGGCCCAGCTGGCCGAAAACCAGGTCATCATAGTTGCTGGTGAAACCGGATCGGGGAAGACCACGCAGCTACCCAAAATGTGTCTGGCCATGGGACTGGCTGAGCACGGCATGATCGGCCACACCCAACCCCGGCGTATCGCAGCACGATCCGTTGCCGAACGAGTGGCCGAAGAACTAGGCCAATCGCCTGGAAATACCGTGGGATATCAGGTGCGATTCACCTCCGAGGTTTCAGCCGATACCCAACTGAAAGTCATGACCGATGGGATTTTGCTCGCCGAGATTCAACATGACCCAAACCTGTCGGCCTACTCGGTGCTGATTATCGACGAGGCCCACGAGCGCAGCCTGAATATCGATTTTTTACTCGGTTACCTCAAACGACTGTTGGCCAAACGCGATGACCTAAAAGTACTTATAACCTCGGCCACGATCGACCCCGAATCATTCGCCCAGCATTTTGCCGATGCCCAGGGCACCCCGGCCCCAATCATTGAAGTTTCCGGACGCACCTATCCGGTAGAGATCCGCTATCGACCACTCACCCAAGCCGCCATGGCAGATGATCCGGATGACGACGCCGACGACATGGAAGAAACCCGGGACCCACTTGATGCCGTCGCTGATGCCGTTGAAGAACTCGGACAAGAAGCACCCGGCGATATTTTGATTTTCTTTCCTGGCGAGCGCGAAATACGCGACGCCGCCGAGGTGCTGGGCAGCCGATTACAGCGTAATCCTCGGTTGGCCCACGCCGATATTCTGCCGTTATTTGGACGGTTGTCGTTACAAGATCAACAGCGGGTTTTTCGTCCCGGTAAAAATCGTCGCATTGTCCTAGCCACCAATGTGGCAGAAACCTCGCTGACCGTTCCAGGGATCAAGTATGTTATCGATACCGGTACTGCCCGCATTTCACGCTATTCACAGCGCACCAAAGTCCAACGCCTACCGATTGAGCGGATCTCGCAGGCCTCAGCACAACAGCGCTCCGGACGCGCTGGTCGTACCAGCCCCGGCATTGCCATCCGGCTCTACTCGGAAGACGACTTCAACGAACGCCCAGAATTTACCGACCCGGAAATCCTCCGGACCTCATTGGCCTCGGTCATTTTGCATATGGCCTCATCCAATATTATTGCTACGGCCGCTGAGCTAGAGGATTTTCCTTTTATTCAACCGCCCGAACATAAACAAATCACCGACGGTGTGACACTGCTGACCGAACTTGGTGCGCTAAACACCGGCAACCCGGTTCGAGTGCGTGGCCGCGGTGGGCGCTGGGTTACCCGCACTTTTACTGCCGGGACCATTACCCCGCTGGGACGGCGTCTGGCTCGCTTGCCGGTCGCTCCACGACTAGCGCGTATGATTCTAGCTGCCCAAAAGCACAAAGTCGTGCCCGAAATGCTGGTATTGACCGCCGGTTTAACCATCCAAGACCCGCGTGAACGGCCCGAAGAACATCGGGCAGCAGCCGATGAACTGCACCGCAGGTTTACCGATGATGTTTCGGACTTTTCGGCCATGTTGAATCTGTGGAACTATCTTCACGAACAACAGCGAGAACTGTCTGGAAACCAATTTCGTAAACTATGCCGACGAGAATTTATTAACTACCTCCGGGTCCGTGAATGGCAGGATCTCGTCCGCCAGTTACGCCAAATCACCCGCGAAGTTGGTATCAAAATCCCGTCTGGGACCAAAATCGAAGCGGTGGGCCATCATGACGGTATCCACCAAGCGCTTTTGACCGGGCTACTATCTCACATTGGCTCCTGGGATGAGCGCCGCAATAGTTATCAAGGCGCCCGGGGTTCCCGCTTTGCGATCTTTCCCGGCTCAGGTTTATTCAAAAAACGTCATGACTTCGTGATGGCAGCAGAACTGGTGGAAACCTCCCGGCTGTGGGCCCGTCAAGTAGCTGCCATTGAGCCGGCCTGGATTGAAAACGCCGCCGGGTCTTTGGCCAAAGTACATACTTCCGATCCGTATTGGTCCAAACGTAACGGCACGGCAATGGCCAGACAACGGGTCATGGTCTATGGGGTCACCATTGTGACCGACCGTCCTGTGCGCTACTACAACATAGACCGTGGTCTGGCCCGCGAAATGTTTATTCGACACGCGTTGATTGAAGGAGAATGGAACACCCGCCATCACTTTTTCAAACGCAACTTGGAACGGCTAGCCGAAATTGAAGAGTTAGAAACACGTATGCGCCGCCGGGACTTGTTGGTATCCGAAGATGTGCTCTTTGAGTTTTACGATGCTCGTATTCCAGAACATGCTGTTTCCCAGCGACACTTTGATGCATGGTGGCGCCGAGAATGCCACAAAAACCCTGATCTGTTAGATTTCGATCCAGCCCAACTCTTGGCTGCCGATGCTCATCAATTAGATATCAACAAATACCCCGATGTATTTGTACACCCAACACCCACCGGCGATGTCGAATTGCCACTACATTATGAGTTCACCCCCGTTACTGCTATTGGTGCAGACGCTTCAGGCGCTGGTAAACCTGCTGGACCTGGCACTGATGGCGTAACGGTAACCATACCTGTGGCGCTGTTACACCAGATGGATACTGAACGCTTCGACTGGTTGATTCCGGGACTGCGTACCGAACTCATTACTGCTCTAATTCGTGGGCTGCCCAAACCCATTCGTAAACACTTAGTTCCGGCCCCTGATACAGCCCAGGCGGCTGCCACATATCTTGCCGAGCATGCTAACCCAAAGACCGATAATTTCTTTGACGAACTTGGGGCTTTCCTGCGCCAAGTAAAACACCAATACCTAAAGCCTGATGACTGGACGGTCGACAAACTGCCACCACATCTGCGCTTTAGCTATCAAGTCATTGATGAGCGCGGTGCAATTGTCGGTGCCAGCGATGACCTGGCCAAACTGCAACGCGAACTGGCCGGTGAAAATCAGACCGCACTGGCCGCTTCCCTTACTGCCGCAGCCCAATCCCAAGGAGTCGCGTTACCGGGCGGAAAACAACCTGCCCCTACAGAGCACGAGAAAACCAACCACCAGCCTGCCTCGTCGGAAACTGCCAGTGCTTCCACTTTTCAACCACAAACCGGCCTAACGAAGTGGAGCATCGGTGATATTCCCGAAAGCATTCAAACCACTATAGCTACGGGTTCTGGACGTCAAGAAGTTACCGGTTACCCAGCCTTACAAACCGGTACCGGTGACCAGCCCACCGCAGACCTGGTAGTGATGCGGACCAAAGGTGAACAACACGCAGTTCATCGCACCGGCGTTATTGCCTTATTACAGGCGGAGTTGCCAAATCCGCAACGCTATATTTTGGACCACTTATCCCCCACCGAGAAACTGGCCTTTGCCAGCTCCCCCTACCCAACTAGTGCCGCCCTGGTGGCAGATTGTATTTACACCGCTATAGACGCACTGGTGCCCGACGATGCGCCAATGACCAAACACGACTATCAACAGCTGGCCAAAGCGGTACACCAAGAGCTCATCGACACCACGTTTCAAGTCACTTCGGTAGTTGCCAAGATTTTGGACCTTTCTCGGCAAGTGGATCGTCGCATCCGACAAATACGGTCTTTGGCTTTGGCAGCTACCGCTGCCGACCTACGTGCTCATCATGATCAGTTAGTGGGACATCGGTTCGTTTCTTCCACCGGGTGGGCGCATTTGCGCCACATTCCACGATATTTAGAAGGCATCGGTATCCGGCTGGATACCTTAGACGCCGGTGGAGCACTACAGCGAGACGGGTTAAATATGCAAACCGTCCAAGCGCTAGAAAATGACTATACCACACTGATGGACCGGGCCCCTGCAGGTGTACCTGTTCCGAGGGCCATTACCGATATCTTTTGGCAGCTCCAAGAATTGCGTGTCTCGCTATTTGCACAGCAGTTAGGTACGGCGACCCGAGTTAGCGAAAAACGCGTGCGCCAAGCCATTGGGGCTGCCGAAGCACAATTGAGCTAATCCTGCGGGACATAATCGCTATAGCCAGCCTCGCGCAGGGCTTGACGCAGCTCTGTGGCAGCGTGTTCCATTTTGTCCTGATCTGGTTCACGCATGGCATTACTTAGATCAAAATCCGCCAATTGCTGCGTCGGGAAGACATGTAGATGCACATGTGGCACCTCATAACCGGCGATCATCATTCCGGCCCGGGCTGCTCCTAGGGCACTGACCTGTGCGGCACCGATACGTGAAGCTACAAGGTACAGGTGTGCATTGAGATCTTCGTCCAGATGAGTCCACATATCGGTTTCTTCCCGCGGTACCACCAGTGTGTGACCATAGGACAACGGGTTGATGTCCAAAAACGCCGCGCACTTTTCATCTTGCCAAATGAACCGGCCGGGGATTTCGCCGTCAATAATTTTGGTGAAAATAGTAGCCATCAATGCTCCTAACACGTAACTGCAATTGGGATGTTAACTGCAGTCTAATGATACGAACACCAAAAAATCGCTAGTTGGCAGCCTAAGCATCTTCGGGCATGGTCCCCGCGGCTTCACCGGTTGCCACCGGGCGGTCACGAACAGCCGACCACGCAGACCAAGACCCCGGATACAGGGCGGCATCCACACCAGCCAGAGCTAGACCCAAAACAACTTTTGACGCTGTAACACCGGAGCCACAGTAGGCGGTGACGGTAGCTTGTTGGCTTGCGTGATAGTCGGCGAAGTAATCCTGCAGGGCATCAGCCGGTAAGAATTTGCCGTCAGCATCGGTCAGGGCCGTACTTGGGGCGGAGACGGCGCCGGGAACATGGCCAGCCACAGGATCAATGGGTTCGTGGTCGCCGGTGTACCGTTCGGAGGCTCGTGCGTCTAGCAGTACGCCGCCTTCTCGCACAAAGTTGGGGATATCTTCAGTGTCCACGACAGGCATTTTGCCCCAGGACAAATATGCCGAACCAATACGTGGAAGCACTTCGCCGGCTTGTAACGGCAGATCGGCATTGCGCCACGCATCCAGCCCGCCATCAAGTACGTAGACCCGCGACAGGCCAGCATAGCGTAGCAGCCACCATGCCCGGGCTGCTGCCGAGGAATCAACCGCGTCATATACTACAACGGTATCGCCATCGTTGAGTCCCAGCATACGCACCGATTCAGTGAAGCTAGCAGGGTCCGGTAGTGGGTGGCGTCCCATGGCTGGAGAGCCGTGCCCGGCCAAATGACTTGTCATAGACACGTAAACGGCTCCGGGCAGGTGGCCCTGTCGGTAAGCTTCGTGGTTCTGTGTGGGATCGGTGGCGGACCAGCGCACATCCCAAATCACCAGCCGACCAGGTTCAGGCACCGGGATGGCTTCCACGAAACCCTGTGGCTGCCTTGGTTGTTGATCGGCCATCAGCCGTGTTCGAACTTGTACGGTGTCATGTTCTGGTAAGGAGTTATCAGTGCGGTCGATACCCATCCAAGCGGCCAGCACACCGATACTAATTAATACAGGTTGATTCATATTAGAAAACTCCTCCACCATGTTTGGCACCGTCACTTAAGTCTTGCTTCTTGACACATTGTGTGCCGGGTTTTTGAAGGAATTTCACATCTCCCAACTGTAGTACCGTGACACAAGAATTGCACGGTTAGCTAATTTCACAGCCCAGCTATTCGGTAATTGATGGGTACTTGTTACACTATAGGCCGAGTTCATCGCGCCAGAAGGGTACCTACCACTATGTCGTCAGCGTCATCATCTCGGCCACGCACACGAAACACCTGGCAAAAACAGGCCATTGATGAAATGTTAGCTACCAGTGCCGATTTTCTTTCGGCTCAACAGATTCATCAATCTGTAGCCGAATCCGGGCGTTCAGTTTCCCTGGCCACGGTGTATCGGGTGTTGCAGACCCAGGTCGAAGATGGGGAACTAGATATCCTAGCCCTAGACGATGGTCAGACGCTATTTCGTAAGTGTGTCTCAACCGGCCACCACCACCATCTGGTATGCCGCAATTGTCGGGCCACCGTAGAAATAGCGGCACCAAAGTTAGAGCACTGGGCCGATAAGGTCGGTGCGGATTATGGCTATACTGATATTGACCATACATTGGAGATTTACGGGTTGTGTTCCCGGTGCGCTCAGAAGGCTTCGTAACGGCTAAAGCGCTCGCCGTAGTCGCCCGGTGGTTCATCGGCTTCGATGGCATCGCCTTCAGCCGTGCATTCCGGTAGTTCCACTACAGTTGTGCCATTTACTTCGGCCGGCTCGTGCAGACTACCCAGACCATAGGCACGTTCCAGATTCGCTCTGGTCAATACGTCCTCTGGGGAGCCGGAAGCCACAACTTTGCCATCCATAAGGATCACGTGATCGGCTGCTGCGGCCTCATCAAGATCGTGCGTGGTCAAAATAACCGAGTGACCGTGTTCTTCAACTTCAGCGTGAATCACGTCGTCGATTATACGCATAGACGTCAGATCCAGGCCGGTCATGGGCTCATCTAATACAAGAATCTCGTGACCCTGGGCAATGCCTTGGGCCACGTAGACGCGTTGACGCTGTCCACCAGAGAGCTCTTCCAGGTGGCGATTTTTCAGATCGGTGATGTTCATGGTTTCCATCGCATAGTTAATGGCTGCCCGATCATGGGAACGGAACATACCAAACCAACCGCGCTGGGCATAGCGCCCCATCGAGACGACGTCTTTGACAGTAATGGGCGTGCCGGTAGGAAATACTACCGACTGCATCACAAACGAAATTTCGTGTTTGATGTCTTTTACTGGTTCACCGAGCACGTCAATATGACCCGCACTCGGGGATAAGATTCCGGCTATCGCTTGCAGCAGTGTAGTTTTGCCGGATCCGTTGGGGCCAATAACCGCAGTGATTTTTCCTTTTGGAATGGTGAAACTTGATGCCGAAACGGCGCGGTGGGAGCCACGGTACAGCACGATATCGTGGGCTTCAACGAGAGTCATGAGGCTCCTTGCTCAGCTGGTATTGCACTGCGTTGGCGCCGGGAAATCGCAGCTGTTATTTCTCGTATTGTCAAAACCATAAAGAAACCGAGGATGGCGATAAGCGCCATGGACGCTCCGGCGGCGGTTCCCAAATGATAACTGAGAATTAATCCAACAGTAACAGAGACCACACCGATAACCAGCGATGCAATCATCATTCGCGGCACAGTTCTGGTAATCAATGCTGCTGTAGCTGCAGGTCCAATCAGTAGGCCAAGGACCAGCAAGGTGCCTACGGCCTGAAACGAACCTATCACCGCCGCGGCAATCATCAATAGTAACAACCAGTGCGTAAGCTTGGGGCGCATTCCTAACGCCTGGGCTTTATCTGGCGAAAAGGATAAAGCCATCAACGGACGGTATAACAGCAGCGAGAGTGCACCAACGCCGATTACAAACACCAGTTGCAATCGAATGTCTTGCCAGGACACCCCAAGTGCATCGCCAAATAGGATCGCCGTCAGCGAGCCCTGAAAACTATCTGCGCGCGAAATAAGCACAACTCCTAGCGCCATCATGCCGACAAATAATAAGCCGATGGTGCTGTCTTCTTTCAGACTGGTTGTACGGTGCACAAGTTCCATTAAACTCACCATCACCAAAGCCGCAAGGCCTGCGCCCAGAAATGGGGAAAAATCAAAAAGTACCGCGGCGGCAATGCCTGGAACCACGCCGTGTACAAAGGCGTCACCAAAAAAGCTCATACCCCGCAGAATTAGCCAGACGCCAACAAAACTCGACATAACCGCGGCTAATAGCCCACCGAGGAGGGCGCGAATTTGGAAACCGGCCTGGAATGGCTCGACCAGCCAGTTGAACAACTCCACTATGGGTTTACCTTCCGACTCGAGAGGTTTTCTAGTTTAGGGCCTCATCTAAGGCATGGGCGTTATACAGCATCGCATCCTGATACGTTTCGGCATCTGATCCTGACTCGCCGGTACCGTTTTCATATAGTTCAATAACGGGGATGTCTCCGCCGGTTTCCTCGGATAATGCCGTGACCATCCGGTTGGGGTTCGCTTTGGAGGTCACTAGTGCATCAACATCGTCATCTTTGAGTAGATCAGTTAGTTCTGCCAATTGATGCGAAGATGGTTCCGCATCGGTCGAGCCGCCCGGAACAACGACCCCGCTAATCTCCACTGCGTAGCGATCAGCAAAATAGCCATAGGCTGCATGATCAGTGACCAGGTGTGGGACATCCAATTCGTCAATGATGCCAACAATTTCGTTATCAACCTCATCCAGCTGGTCGGCCAGTTGTTCTCCGCATTGTTGGTATGCCTCGTCTCCGGTAGTTTCTGCCACGCGTTCACCGATAAGTTTTGCGCCGTCAGCCATGCGGGAGACATCCATCCAGACATGTGCATCATAACTACCGTGTTCATGCTCATCATCGGCATGGTCGTGTCCTTCGCCAGCTGGTAACGGATCCAGTTGTGGTCCTACTTCGAAGATCTGTGCGCCATCTTCTTTGGCATTGTCGACGGAGCGCTGCATTGAAGCCTCCAAGCCCAGACCATTAGTAACCACCAGATCTGCGGTAATCATATCTGCGATTTGAGCGCTAGATGCCTCGAAGGTATGTGGGTCGTCACCCGGGCTCATGAGAACCTGGGCTTCTCCCCCAGCACATTCAGTGATTTGTTCGACAAGCGATCCGATCTGGGTGGTAGTTGCAACGACGGTTGTTGAGGCCTCATCGCCATCGCCACCAGCTTGGGTAGAACAACTAGCTAGAACAAGACCAGCAAGGCTGGCTACCCCGACCAGCGATAGAAAACTTATTCGTTGCGCGGGCATAACAATCCTTAATGCATTTGGACGACGGGATATCGAGGCTATCTGAACCTGCAAACACACTAATGCAAACAATTCGCATTAGCAATAAAGGGATGCGACTTGGCTCCTAGCATCAAGAAGTCGGCGTACCACCGGAAGGATTTTTACGTTGTCTAACACTAATTTTCTGAGACTGCGTCACATCTCGTATTTCGCCCACGAGCACCTCAATGACGTCTTCCAGAAACAACACACCCACAGTATTTCCTGCGTGGTCTTGAACCCGAGCCATATGGACACCAATGCGCTGCATAACAGTCAGGGCATCTTCAATGGGTTTATCTACCAGGAGGTTCACCATAGAACGCACGCGATTCATCGGGATAGGTGCGGTATAACGCTCATCGGGCAGCGACAGCAGATCTTTAATATGCAAATACCCAAGCACTGAACCATCCTGGCGGTCTTCGACAACTAACCGTGACAAACCTGTTTTGCGTACGGCTTGGTCGAATTGTTCGGGAGTATTCGTAGATGAGATAGTCACGATCTGATCGATGGGGACCATAACTTGCTCTGCTGGCACATCTGAGAAACTTAATGCCCCCGATAAGATGCCTGTTTGGTCCTCTACCAATCCGCTGCGTTGTGATTCTTCAACAATCGATTGGACTTCCTCCAGCGTGTAGGTGGAAGTTACTTCATGTTGGGGCTCAATACCAAAGAGCCGCAGTGCTGCATTGGCCGACCAATTTAACACCCGAATGATGGGACGCAGCACCTTATCGAGTATGACTAGTGGCGGTGCAAGAACAAGCACTGCCCTATCGGCCATGCTTACGGCCGCATTTTTCGGCACCATTTCGCCTAGCGTCACGTGCAGAAAGGTCACTAATAACAAGGCGATGACAAAGGCCACCGTGGATCCCATGCTGGGGTCTAGGCCCAGTGCATCAAGGGGCAGTTGAAATATATAGCCAATAGCAGGCTCTGAAACATTAAGAATTAATAGCGAACACGCTGTGATACCCAGTTGGCAAATGGCCAAAATATCGGTGACGTGTTCCATGGCGAATAGTGCGTATTGTGCCAACTTGGAACCGTCGTTCACACGCGGTTCGATTTGCGAGCGCCGAGCTCCCATGACGGAAAATTCTCCGGCAACAAAAAATGCATTGCCGACCAATAAGACGATCAGCCATAACAGTCCAGGAATATGCTCGCTCATGCATCCTCCCTCGTGCCTTTTATGGCTGGTTGCAGGTCATCAGGAATATATCTGACCCGTTCGATTCGGTGGCCGTCGATGCGTTGGACTTCTAGGATGCCGTGTTCCACGCTGACGGTATCGCCCAGCTGCGCAACCCGGCCTAGCTCAGCCATGATGTAGCCGCCGACGGTTTCATAGGCTTCATCTTCTTCGATACGTAAGCCGGGTATCTGGGCCATTACTTCGTCTGGACGCAGTACAGCTGGAAAGACCCAACCGCCCTGCGGGCTTTGTAAGACACCAGGTGTCATGCGATCGTGTTCATCAGCGACCTCGCCGACAATCTCTTCGACGAGGTCTTCTAGTGTTACCACTCCTGCAGTACCCCCGTATTCATCGATGACCACGGCCATCTGAAATGGGGCTTCACGTAGTTCAACGATAAGGGTGTCAAGATTGACTGCTTCAGGGACACGCACCACATCACCAGCAATGGTGCCAGCGGTGAGTTGGCCGCGCTTCGATTTGGGTACGGCAATGGCTTTTTTGATGTGCAATATCCCCCGAATTTCATCGGCGTTACCATCGGTAACCGGGAAGCGAGAAAAGCCGGTGCGTCGGGCAAAGGTCAAAACTTCATCAAGAGTTTGGTCTGCTTCAATGGTTTCCATGTCCATTCTGGGAGTCATGACATCTGCAGCCGTGCGAGCCGAAAATTTCAGGGTGCGGTCCACAAAGGTGGCTGTCCTAGTATCAAGCGTGCCCATTTCGGCAGAGCGTCGTACCAGCGAAGACAGTTCTTCTGGGGTGCGAGCTCCCGAAAGTTCCTCTTGAGCAATAATGCCAAAGCGTGCTAGAACCCAGTTAGAAAAATTATTTAAGCCAGCGACGATGGGGCGAAAAACAGCGGTAAAAACCAACTGTGGCCGTACCAAAAGCCGAGCGATGGGCATTGCTTTGGCTAACGATAGGTTTTTTGGAATTAATTCGCCAATCAGCATCGACAGGCCGGTTCCGATAATCATCGCAATAGTCAACGACACCGAATAGGTCAGCGCCTCATTATCGCCTGTCAGTGGCTCCAACGGTGTCATCAGTAACCGGCCCAGCGAAGGTTCCAAAAAGAACCCGGTCAACAGTGCGGTTAGCGTAATACCTAACTGACAAGACGATAGTTGAGTTGAAAGCGATTTAAGCGCTTTCAACACTGGCTTGGCACCCTTATCTCCATCGTCAACCATGCGCTGCACAGTTGGAACGTCAAGAGAGATCAGGGAGAACTCAATGGCGACAAAAAACCCGTTGCCAAGGATCAATAACAGACTGACCCCGAATAATAGCCATTCCATTACCACACTGGATCACCAACTTGGCATGTTTCTACCAAGCTAGGGCTGTGTAGTTTAGGCCAACTTGGAGGCTCCAGTTCATTCGCCGCAGTATGGCGATGTGTCTTGGGGGTCGTGCGTGTGGCACGTCTGTGATAGTCCATGGTGCACTTTATTATAAGGCTTTTCCTTTACCAGGAGCTGGCAACTGGTCGTCCTTCGTCGTATCCTGCTGCCGACTGGATTCCTACTACGGCACGTTCGTGAAATTCTGCAAGATCTTTAGCACCGGCGTAGGTCATCGAGGACCGCACACCTGCGGTGATATCGTCAAGCAGATCTTCAACCGAAGGATACGTTGGGTCAACGTACATTTTGGACCCGGAAACGCCCTCTTCAAAAAACGCTTTCCGAGCACGATCAAAGGCATCGTCTTTACGCGTGCGGGCCGAAACAGCTCGAGCCGAAGCCATACCGAAGTTTTCTTTATACTTTCGACCGTCATGGTCGGTAAACATGTCCCCCGGCGATTCAAGTACTCCGGCAAACCAGGACCCAATCATTACTTGGGATGCACCGGCAGCCAATGCTAGGGCCACATCGCGTGGGTGTTTGATACCGCCATCAGCCCAGACGTGCTTGCCGTGGCTGGCGGCTGCTTGAGCACATTCATGTACGGCAGAAAATTGTGGGCGCCCCACAGCCGTCATCATCCGGGTGGTGCACATTGCTCCGGGACCAACACCTACTTTCAAAATATCGGCTCCAGCTTCGATCAGATCATGGGTAGCATCGGCCGAAACAACATTGCCGGCCACGATGGGAACCGGTAGGTCAGCAAGACTACGTAGAGCAGACAACATTTTTTCCTGATGGCCATGTGCGGTATCGACAACTAGCACGTCGACTCCGTGTTCAATAAGTTTTTCCGCGTACTGGGCAACATCAGCGTTGACACCAACGGCTGCACCCACACGCAACCGGGCCCGATCGTCGGTAGCTGGAGTGAAAATGGTGGAGCGCAGCACCCCGTTTTGGGTCAGCACTCCGACAAGATGGGTGCCATCAACTACCGGTGCGTAATTGACTTGGGCGTCATGCATTTTCATATAGAGGCTGCGTAGTGCTTTATCACGCGCATCCTGCGGCAAACCCCGGAGCTCATCAGCTGCGACCGTAAGCAATGGTTCACGTAGCAGTGACTGTACCGAAGCAAACTGGTCGATGCTTTCGGTATCGGCAATGTGCACGATTCCCAATAAGGCACGATCATCATCAACAACGCACACCGCCGGATGATTTCGTTTCTCTGCCAGATGCCGAACATCTAGCACGCGGTCATCCAGCCCAACATACAGCGGCGTCTCAAACATCGTGTCACGAGATTTCACCCAGCTGATGGATTCTTGCAAAAGGTGCAATGGGGTATCCTGCGGAAAAATCCCGATTCCACCACGTCGTGCCATAGTTTCAACCATGCGCCGTCCAGTAACACCATTCATATTTGAAGAAACAATTGGAATGGTAGTTCCAGTACCGTCGGTCGAAGAAATATCTACGTCCATGCGCGAACTAATCTGTGAATAGGACGGCACAAGAAAAACGTCGGAATAGGTTAAGTCAGTCGTGACAGGATTAAGAAAACGCATGCTTCTATCATGACAGCTTTTCAATCACCTAGCAGCCATTGTCCACCGTGCATGAAGAATAAGCAGTGCCGCAAATCACATTTATCTCGGTGTTTTTTGCGTGCAGCCAACCTGAGTGCAATCGAAAGTATTTTGTAGCCATTTACCGCACGATATAACTATGATGGGTGCAGTTGCCTTTGACGGAAGCCTTGAGTGAGCCTACATTCACCCAGGGTCAAATACCGGGACACCGTCATCGGCCTGAGACGGCGAGTTTCGTCGTGCCCGGCGTTACGAGCCTCGCCACGTGTACGCACAACAACAAAGAACTTACGGAAGAGGCCTTCACCGTGCCAGAACTTACGTCCGCCCAGCTCTCCGAGGAATTTCCCGGCAACGAATGGCTTGTTGCGGATATCTACGAAAAGTACAAGGCGGATAAGTCTTCTGTGGATGAAAAATGGGCCGAGATCTTCGCCCGTTTAGAAGCTGCCAAATCTTCTGGCGCATCGCAGAAGTCAGCTCCAAAGCAATCCGCTGCACCAGCAGAATCCGCACAGGCTAAACCTGCCAAACCAGCTGCCGCAGCGGAGCAAAAGACTCAAAAGTCCGAACCCGCCGCACCATCAGCTGAGGAGGCAAAACCGCCTCAACCAAAAGTTCGACGCGCAGAAACCTCACCACTTGCTATAACCTCTGAACCATCCCGTGCAGCGCAAGAACAACGTGCAGCACAAGAAGAAGCACAAGAGGATAAAGAAGACGAATGGGTTCGGCTGCGCGGTATGCCCGGGGCCATTGCGGCCAATATGGATGCCTCATTATCGATGCCGACCGCGACCACCGTTCGCGACATGCCAGTCAAGGCGCTCATCGATAACCGCACCACGATCAATAACCACCTGCAGCGTACCCGTGGTGGCCGTGTCTCCTTTACCCACCTGATCGGTTACGCCGTGATCCGCGCGCTGGTAAAGCACCCAGAGATGAACGCGATTTATCGTGAAGAAGACGGCAAGAAATTCAAAGTCAACCCGGCTCATATTAACTTTGGGCTTGCCATTGATATCGCTGGTTCCAAGGGAGAACGTGCACTTGTTCAGCCTTCATTGAAGGCCGTTGAGACAATGAACTTCCGCGAGTTCTGGGAAGCCTACGACGACCTGGTACAGCGCGCTTTAAATAACAAGCTGACCATGGAAGACCACTCCGGTACCACCGTCTCATTGACCAACCCTGGTGGCATCGGTACGGTGCATTCGGTACCTCGTCTGTCAGAAGGCCAGGCAGCCATCATCGGCGTAGGTGCGCTGAACTACCCGGCAGAATTCGAAGGGACATCTCAAAAGGTCCTGTCGAATTTAGCCGTCTCCAAAACGATGACTGTCACCTCGACGTATGATCACCGCGTGATTCAGGGTGCCGGTTCCGGAGAGTTCTTACGCACCGTGCACAACCTATTGCTTGGCGAAGATGATTTCTATGACGAAATCTTCGTTAACCTACGCATCCCCACCACGCCTATCCGTTGGGCACCTGATGTTCAGGTCAACCCCGAAGACGAAGTCGGTAAAGCCGCCCGAATTCAGCAGCTGATCCATTCGTATCGGGTACGGGGTCACCTGATCGCTGCCACGGATCCACTGGAATACCGTATGCGTACCCACCCTGATCTGGATTTGGACTCCCACGGTCTGACACTGTGGGACCTAGACCGGCTGTGGCCCACCGGTGGTATCGGTGGAAAATCCCACATGCTACTGCGTGATTTACTGGGCGTGTTGCGTGATGCCTATACTCGCAACTCCGGTTACGAGTACATGCACATCGATGCCCCGGAAGAACGCGCATGGTTCCAAGAGAAACTGGAACACCCCTTCGTTAAACCCACGCGGGAAGAACAGCTTCGCATTCTAGGGCGCCTCAACGCTGCTGAGGCCTTCGAGACCTTCCTGCAAACCAAATTCGTTGGCCAAAAGCGCTTCTCGCTCGAAGGCTCCGAATCACTAATTCCGCTGCTTGATGCCATTTTGATCGGTGCTGCCGACGACGGCCTGGACGAAGTAGCCATTGGCATGGCACACCGTGGCCGACTCAATGTTCTGACCAACATTGCCGGCAAAACTTTCACACAGGTCTTCCGCGAGTTCGTTGGCGACGTCGACACAGCCGCAGCCCAAGGATCCGGGGACGTAAAGTATCACCTAGGCACCGCAGGCACCTTCACCTCGTATAACGGCAACACCACTACTGTGTCGGTCGCGGCCAACCCGTCTCACTTGGAAGCAGTTAACCCGGTTCTAGAGGGTATCGTTCGTGCAAAACAAGATCGTCTTGATCACGGCGCGGACTCACCGAAGTCATATTCGGTAATGCCCATCCAGGTTCACGGCGATGCTTCATTTGCAGGCCAGGGTGTGGTATTTGAAACCATGCAAATGTCGCAGCTGCGTGGCTATCGCACCGGCGGTACCGTTCACGTGGTTATCAACAACCAGGTTGGTTTCACTACTCCGCCGACACAATCTCGTTCCTCCACCTACGCCACCGATGTTGCCCGGTCCATCCAAGCACCGGTCTTCCACGTCAATGGAGACGATCCGGAGGCTGTGGTCCATGTGGCCCAGATGGCATACGAGTATCGTCAGCGTTTCCACCGCGACGTCGTCATCGATCTGATCACTTACCGCCGTCGTGGCCACAACGAAGGCGATGACCCATCGATGACCCAGCCGGGCATGTACAGCCTGATCTCTAATAAGACTTCTACCCGTCGGCTCTACGTCGATGCCCTGGTTGGTCGTGGAGATATCACTCGGGACGAGGCAGACCAAGCGGCAACCGACTATAAGAACCGTTTGGAATCAGCCTTTGCTGAAATGGGCGAAGCCGAAACCTCACCGATACCAATTCTGGGTTCAGCACACGGTATCGAAGATCCATCGCAAACCTATAAACCTCAATCCACAGCAATCTCTGAGGAAACGCTGCGTCGTATCGGCGAAGTACACTCCGAGATCCCAGAAAATTTCAATGTCCATCCGAAGTTGCTTACGCTACTGGAACGCCGCAACAAGATGGCCGTCGATGGCGCTATCGATTGGGGCTTTGCCGAGTTGGCAGCCTTCGGTTCGTTGATGATGGAAGGTGTCCAAGTCCGCATTGCTGGCCAAGACACTCGCCGCGGTACCTTCGTGCAACGCCACGCGGTGTTCTTCGATCGGGACAACAACGACGAGTGGACGCCACTGGCTTCACTGTCACACGACCAAGGCAATTTCTGGATCTATAATTCACCACTGAGTGAATTCGCCGCCCTAGGCTTCGAATACGGCTATTCGGTCGAACGACCAGAAGCCCTTGTTCTATGGGAGGCCCAGTTCGGTGACTTCGTCAATGGTGCACAAACCGTTATTGACGAGTTCATTTCATCATCCGAACAGAAATGGAACCAGCACTCCTCTATCGTGTTGCTATTGCCTCACGGTTACGAAGGCCAAGGACCAGACCACTCTTCGGCACGCATCGAGAGGTTCCTGCAACTGTCTGCAGAACAGAACATGCGCGTGGTTCAGCCCTCCTACGGTGCAAACCACTTCCATCTGCTGCGTGAACATGCCTACTCGACACCACGTCGGCCACTGGTCGTGTTTAGCCCCAAACAGCTTTTGCGCCTTCGGGCAGCCGCATCTCAGGTCGAAGACTTCACCCAAGGGCGCTTCATGCCGGTTGTACCCGACGACACCGCTACCAGCTCAGCCAAAAAGGTCCTGCTGGTATCCGGTCGCTTGTACTACGACTTGGTGGACCGTCGCAAGAAACTGGAGCAAGAAAACGATGTGGCTATCATACGCGTCGAGCAGCTCTACCCGCTGCCCGCTGAAGAAATCGCCACCGAATTGGCCAAGTACACCAACGCCAAGGTCTCCTGGGTTCAAGACGAACCAAGCAACCAGGGCCCATGGCCGTTCATATTGCAGAACCTGCTGCCAAAACTTGACCAACGCGTTGAACTAATCAGCCGTTCAGCAGCAGCTTCACCTTCAGCCGGTAACAAGCCACGCCACGATGAGGAACACGAAACCCTGATGCAAGACATTTTCGGCGCCTAGTCTACTGGCAAAGCTCAACGGCATCTGTTGCGGTCCAAAAATTTGGGCCGCAACAGGCGTTTAACCACAGTTTTAGACACAACACCGCTACAGTGGAGACAAAGGAACGCTAGTTGAAAGAGGCAAACTTCGTGCACACCCGAAACATCCGGTTGTTCTCCATCGGAGCCCAAACACTCACCGGAGTTGGCGACGCGCGCGGCTTAGGCTGGTTAGGGCGAGTTCTGGCCAAAACCTACACCCCAGATCTCCACATCGAGTCATACCCGTTGGTGTTCCCCAACGAAACTACCGAAGAAATGTCCGATCGTTGGGAGCGCGAAGTCGTACCCCGTCTAGCTAAAACAGAGGAGACCGAAAATCGCTTAGTCATTGCTGTTCCTCAGGACCCCATCACCATGGCAGGTTCCTCTGCACGGGCTCGACTCCATCTTGCCAATATCCTGGACCGGGCAAAACAACACAACATCATGCCATTTGTAGTCGGCCCAACACCGATACAAGATTTAGAAATTAACCAACATCTAGCCCAACTTAACGCCGCATACAAGGACGTGGCTGAGCGACGCGACGTCATATACGTTGATGCGTTAACAGACCTGGTCAACCACCAAAACTACAACGAAGACCTCATGGTCAATGACGGCCTACCCGGCCAAGCCGCATACGGGCTAATCGCCTGGCTTGTACTCAACCGCGGTTGGTTCCAATGGCTCGGGATTGCTGACCCAAATCTTAACAGCTAAGCCACGATGGTAATATGGCCTAAACCCACCGACCGAAAGGAACATCACAATGAGCAAACGTGGTCGTAAACGCAAGGACCGCCGCAAGACTCGCGCCAACTCCGGCAAACGTCCAACCGCCGGCTAAGAGACTATAGCCATACGAAATAAGGGTCTGAACCTTTTGGTTCAGACCCTTATTATGTCTAAGGCTACCGGGACTTCAGCTCTGCAATACGGTACATGATCCGGGTTTTTAGCTCATCAGGAGCCTTTTCATCACAAGATCGACGCACTACATCTCGAATAATAATTTCAAGATCACGTTCTGACTGGCAGGCCGAACAATTCTCAATGTGCACACGCACTTCAGCAAAGGCTTGTGCATCTAGTGCCCCATCAAGGTACTGATAAATTCTGTCCATCTGCGTATCGGAGCAGCCACCATTTTCAGCGCAATCATCGGACTCGGTTCGCATATCATGAGACTCCTGTGTCACTTTTGGTCCCCCTCCGATCCAGTAGCTTGGTGCTTCTGTTGCAATTCGATTGCGCCTTTAATACCACGATCAGCAGCATAATCGGTCAGTAATTCTCGCAAACTCCGACGCCCACGGTGTAATCGTGACATCACTGTACCGATGGGCACATCTAGGATGTCGGCAATCTCTTTATAAGCAAACCCTTCAACGTCTGCTAAATACACCGGGATACGAAAGTCCTCGGAAATCTCTGCCAACGCGTTTTTTACATCACTGTCTGGCAAATAGTCCAAAGCCTCAGTTTCGGCTGAACGCAGGCCCGTAGCGGTATGTTCTGCTGCGCGAGCCATCTGCCAATCTTCGACCCCATCACCATCGGCCTCCTGCGGCCGACGTTGGCGTTTGCGGTAGATATTAATATACGTGTTGGTGAGAATCCGAAATAACCAAGCGCGTAGATTGGTGCCAGGCTTGTACTGATGAAACGAAGAATATGCTCGTGCAAAAGCTTCCTGGACTAAATCTTCGGCATCTTCCGGATTTCGTGTCATACGCAATGCGCCCGAATACAACTGATCCAGGTACTGCATGGCATCCCGCTCAAAGCGAGCGCGGCGTTGCGCATCCGTCTCAGCATCCGGATCGATTCGAGAACCATCATCGGCACTGGGAATATCTGAAGGCAAATGAGTCATCCCAGCCAAGTCTAGTCTCAAACTATCCAGATGAGAGCTTTCTATCGGCGCATCAATTGTTAGCACGCCCAAACCTACCCCCTGAACTTGGTAGCTCATCTCGATCGTCTAGTATTTACAGCCAGTTAAATCGACAAATTATTCCCCTGATTGCGGGCTCATCAACCACGCCGAAAGCGATAACAAGGTATCTTAGAAGGTGTTGAATATAACGCTGCACGCATTGGAAAGAGGTTCTGTTGGCCACAATGACTCCTGTTCCCGGTGAAGATTGGTCTGCACCATTCACCACCATCCCGGTTGAGGCCACCGTGGCACTACCCGGCTCTAAGTCATTAACCAACCGACACTTGGTACTTGCCGCCCTATCGACGCAAAGCACCCGGTTATCTGGCGTCCTGGTCTCTCGAGATACCGAACTGATGGTTGAGGCACTGACCGCCCTGGGGGCCACATTTGATCGTGTCAACCAGGATCCAACCGTTTTAGATGTTACCCCGATTAACCCGGCGAACATGACCGGCGAGATCACCGTAGATGCAGGCCTTGCCGGCACCGTGATGCGGTTCATCCCCGGAGTTGCAGCAGGCACTTCTGCCACGGTGACAATTGACGGTGATGAACAATCCTATGCACGTCCCATGGCACCGGTAATCGATGGGCTCATCCAAGCTGGCGTACACATTACCGCTGAACAGCAAGATCCGGTAGAACATCTACCTTTGACTGTACACGGCAACGGGGCCCCTACCGGCGGGACTGTCTCCATTGATGCCGGGGGTTCATCCCAGTTCATCTCCGCGCTGTTATTAGTCGCTGCCACATTCACCAACGGGCTCGATATCCGTCATACCGGCGAACAAAACCCCAGCCCAGAGCATGTAGCTATGACTATCAAAGCACTAGAGCAGGCCGGGGTCCAGGTGCAAAACCCACAGCCGAATCGCTGGATTGTGGCACCGGGGCCCATTACCGCTACCAATACCGTCGTGGAACCCGATCTATCGAATGCTGGACCGTATTTGGCCGCAGCCGTAGTAACTGGAGGGCGCGTAACGGTGCCGTTTTGGCCCATAGAAACCACCCAGATCGGCGACCGTTGGCGAACTATCTTGCCTAAATTTGGTGCCGAGGTTTCCTTTGAGCCAGTAGAAGGCACCGATTACGGTAATCTCACCGTTACTGGAGTTCTCGATAATGATGGTCAACCTGTGGTCACTGGGGCCGGTGAGCTTTCTGATTTGGCGGAACTGACCCCCACAACCGCGGCACTAGCGCTGCTCGCCGACGGCCCAACGCGGCTGACCAAGATTGGCCACCTTCGTGGCCACGAAACCGATAGGCTCACCGCGTTATACACCGAGGCCGAGAAACTTGGGGCCATCGTTCAAGAAGGCGAGGACTTTTTGGACTTTACCGGCAACTACCCGCTGCAAGCGGCCACCTTGGATTCCTATGCTGACCATCGGATGGCAACTTTTGGTGCGATCCTTGGACTACGGGTCGAAGGTATTGAAGTGACAGACATTGCCACAACTGCCAAGACCATGCCCGATTTCCCAGCGGCGTGGAGGCAACTGGCATCCCTGGAACGGCAGATTCGCGCATGAGCCGTTTTCGTATCGACTACTCGAAATATGACGAGAGTTCGGCACCAAAACGTCCACCAAAACGCGGCAGCCGGCCGCGCACCAAAGACCGTCCGGCTCACGAAGATGCTATTACCGGTAGGGTCACGACTGTAGATCGGGGCCGATACACCGTGTATTTGGCGCCGAGTCGCAAAACCAAACACTCCCCCAAAACCAAGGCGCGCTATATTACCGCGATGCGTGCTCGCGAAATGCGCAACACCGCCATCGTCACCGGCGACCTTGTCGACGTCGTCGGTGACACCTCCGGAACCGAAGGTAGCCTAGCCCGTATTGTGCGACTTGGACAACGTGACACTGTATTGCGCCGATCAGCTGACGACACCGACGCCTACGAGCGCGTTGTGGTCGCTAATGCCGACACTCTGGTCATTGTTGTAGCTGCAACCAATCCTGAGCCTCGCACCGGGTTTATTGACCGGGCCATGGTTGCCGCCTACGACGCCGGTATCATTCCGGTACTGTGCATCACCAAGACCGATCTGGCTGATCCAGACCATCTCATCGAACACTATGCCCACCTTGATTTAGAAGTCATTTCGGTTGGTTCAAGCAGCCCCGCGACCACAGACCATGACGTTCCCGTACTACACCCGGCAGAACTGGCCAACCTTGAAGATCGACTCACCGGTCATATTTCGGCACTCATCGGTCCTTCGGGTGTGGGAAAATCCACACTGCTCAATGCCCTAACCGGCTCCGAGAGGGCGGTGGGTCATGTCAATGTGGTTACTGGACGCGGCCGGCATACGTCGTCATCGGCACTGGCAATTCCACTTAACCAAGCTGGTACTTCAATGCTGATCGACACACCGGGTATTCGTTCTTTTGGCATGGGCCTGGTTGACCCAGATACCGTGGTGGCAGCATTTGAAGATCTCGGCCCGGCTATCGTGGACTGTCCACGCGGATGTACCCACACCGAAAACTCCCCTGGTTGCGCCTTGGATGCATGGGTCGCCGCCGGTAAGGCCGGTGACGCCGGACCACAACGTCTGGCCTCGCTACGCAGACTCTTACGCAACCGTTCCGAAACCGAAGACTTTGACTAATCCTCTAGGAAAGGCAGCACGCATGCAGCTCAGCACACCCCGTCAGGGCTACCGGGAAGATCTCAACCTGGCGCTGGTGATCGCCGACGCCGTAGATGGTCTGACCATGGACCGCTTCCAAGCCGTTGACTTAGAAGTCACCACAAAACCAGATCTCACACCGGTTTCGGATGCTGACCGCGCCGCTGAGGAACTCATCCGTGCACAGCTTAAACGCGCCCGCCCTCGGGATGCTGTGACCGGTGAAGAATACGGGACCGATGGTGCTTCGAATCGGCGTTGGATTATCGATCCGATCGACGGAACCAAAAACTTTGTCCGCGGTGTACCAGTATGGGCCACCCTTATCGCCCTGATAGAAGACGATCAGCCAGTGGTCGGCGTCGTATCTGCCCCTGCTTTGTCCCGTCGATGGTGGGCATACCAAGACGGCGGGGCCTACACCGGACGTTCGCTATCCAACGCGCAAAGAATCCAAGCATCTAACGTCACTGAGCTCTCCGATGCCTCGCTGTCCTTTTCCTCCTTAGAAGGTTGGCGAGATCGGGGAAATATTGCCGAATTTTTGCAGTTGACCTCCGATGTGTGGCGGGTGCGAGCTTTCGGCGATTTCTGGTCATACATGCTCGTAGCCGAAGGCGCCGTAGACATTGCCTGCGAGCCTGAACTGGAGCTCTACGATATGGCGGCCTTAGTACCCATCGTCACAGAGGCTGGCGGCATGTTCACCTCCCTTGACGGTGAACCAGGCCCGTGGGGTGGTCATGGTCTGGCCACCAACGGACTGATGCACGACGATGTGTTGGAACGCCTTAACCCGGAGCTTCGTGGCCAAACCCGTGCCTAAATCGCGTATCGTAACGCTGCTGGCTGTAGGAGTTGGAGGTGCATTAGGTGCCCTCGGCAGAGTGTTTCTGCCCTGGCCCACCGTGCTAGACGAAGCACTGCAACCTATCGACCCGTTGCCCATCATGCTGGTGAATCTCATCGGTGCGGCACTACTCGGCCTTTTTACCGGTTATGCCGCACTGCGTCCCTGGCCCGAAGCTGTCACCAAAGGCATAACCACCGGGTTCTTTGGAGCGTTTACCACGATGTCCGCCTTAGCAGTGGTCACCACCGGTCTCGCCTTAGGGCAAGCTGCATTGGCCATGGACAAGCTAACCGGCATATTCACGATGGTGGCCATTATCGCAGGGCTAGTAGTGTTTCTTTATATCACCACAATGCTCACCATTGGCACCATCAGGCTCGGGACCAAGTTGGCAAGTGGTAACGCATGATAATTTTCGTTCTCGCTGCCGCCTTGGGTGCCATTATCCGCTATCTGGCGAATCTGTACTTACCGCGCCGCGGAATACTACTGGCCAATATAGCCGGCTCCTTCATTGCCGGAAGTGTATTGACCCTAGCAACCACCTTTGCGATCAATAATGTCGTTTTTGAGGCAGTTTTCGGTGGTTTTGCCGGTTCGTTAACCACGTATTCGACTGTAGCTGTCACTGCTGCCGAACAACATATCAACAGTACCGGTAACGCAACCAAAATCTGGATTTCACAGGTGGGCTTATCCATCACAGCATGCCTAGCTGGTATTACCGTCACGCGAATAATGCTGGTGCTATACAACTATGTATGATGTCTTGATTCAAATTTCGGTTTCATTGACGTGACTATAATGTGACTGTTTTGCCGAGAAAATACGTATTATGACAACGAAAAAAGCCCGTAACCATAGGCTACGGGCTTCAGCGTGGAGATGCCGGGAATTGAACCCGGGTCCGATGTGGCTTTCGCTAGGCTTCTCCGTGCGCAGTCTGCTCGGAGTTTTATCGACCTCAGTTGGCTCACAGACCAGC
>Ga0209487_1000192_pt1 | contig 56542 bp, 49 predicted proteins | sample Poulit2012_FD_187524 | JGI IMG/M metagenome (GOLD analysis project Ga0209487, IMG submission 187524) | Agricultural soil microbial communities from Georgia to study Nitrogen management - Poultry litter 2012 (SPAdes) (version 2) | ecosystem: Environmental > Terrestrial > Soil > Agricultural land... | reverse complement strand
AGACCGTGGCCGGCCCCGAATCAGGAGGCGGCCCGCCTGGCGAGACCCAGGGCGGCCAGGCTGTCCTCGGCCAGTCGGAGGGCGACGTCATCGACCTCGCCGGTTGCCGCCAGCTCTTCCAGACAATGATCGAGGCCGACCAGGGCATCGGCGAGAATTTCCAGCTGTTGGTGCGTCGCCTCCCCCGCCGCCACCCTCTCCTTCTGGTGGTGGGCGATGACCTCGACACAGCCCTGCACCACCTCGGCAACCTCGCGGTGGCCCAGGCTGGCCAGCCCGCCCCGGACGCCGTTCAGCGTGGCCACCACGTTGGCAATGTGGGTGCGGTCCAGGCCGGCATCGACATAGGCGGTCACCGCTCGCTTGGCCAGCTGAACATTGGCCTGGGCCTCCCGCAGGACGATGGCCCGGGCCTCGGCCAGGTGGCTCTCGGCCAGCAGCGCGTCCCGACGGCCCTCGTCGAGCTGCTGGAGCTCCTCCACGGTGGCCACGCCCCGGGTCAGGGCCGACAGGCAGCTCTCCGCATAGAGCATGGCCTCGGCCAGGGGCTGAAAGCTCTCCAGCGCCAGATGACCGCTGCGGCCCCGCCAGGAGGCCACCGCCGCCTGTTCGCTCCGCAGGGCCTGGGCCGGGGCCTGCAAGCCGATCATCTGCAGGGTATCGACAAAGCGGTTCAGACCCTGCTGCAGAACGGCCAGGTCCTCGTCCATCAGGCCCTGGTTCTGGGCGCCGATTTCCAGGGTTCCCCTGAGGGTCACCAGCTCCTCGCGCAGCGCGGCGATGACGCTGTCCAGGGCATCTGCCGGGCCCTGCATGGCCCGGGCCAGGCGATCCAGCTCCCGGGCATCGGGGGTCAGAGGCCGGAGGGCCAGGGCGGACCAGAGGTGCTGACAAAGGCTGCGACTGCGCCCCGGCGGCAGCTCCGCCAGGGCTTCGACCGGGGTCAGGGCCAGCATGAACAGCAGCGCCGAGCGCAGCGGCTCGATCTGCTCTGCGGCATCCAGGGCAGAGCCCCCCTCGCGCTGCAGCCTGCGCAGCAACTGCTCGCCCCGGGCCAGGACGCGCAGCCGGTTGAGGTCGGGCTGCAGCAGGCCCTCGGCCAGGGCGGTGGTGGCCCCGGCCAGCAGGGGCAGCACGGCCCCGCCGGCGGTGGCAGGAAAGGCCATGGACCAGCGCAGCGCCGACCGGGCCATCAGCTCCAGCGCAGCCTGGCTGGCGGGAGAGCCGGTTCGCTGATCCCGCAACAGCCGTGCCAGACCGGTCTGGTACATGGAGTGCAGGCGCCGCAGCTGCCCGGCGCTGGCCGAGCTCCGGGGCCAGCTCAGGGCGGTCGGAGAAGGGGGTGGCTGCCAGGCTTCGAAGTGGTACTCGGGCAGAAAGGGTCTGCGCCGGGCTCCCCGCAGGGGGTTGACCCAGGGCAGCACCAGCATGGGCAGGGCCTGCCTGTGCCGGGCGACAAAGTCCAGGTAGCGGGGCAACACCACAAAGGCGTGGCTCAGGGCCGACAGCTGGCTCGCATCGGGCTGGTGCTCGCCGCGGTCCTGGAGAGCGGCCAGGCTGGCGGCCATCTCATCGGCCAGCAGCGCCGCCCCGGCGAGCTCGATCAGCCGCAGGGTGCCGCCGATCTGGACCAGGTCTCGCCGGCACTGGTCCAGGGCCTTGCCCATGGCGGGGTCGGCCAGCCAGGCCTCAAACTCCCCCGCCGCACGCTGCAGGGTGTGGTCCAGCTCGCCGTGCACGATGCGTAGCGAGCTGGTGTTGACTGCATGCTCCAGAGACACGATGCCTTCCTGTAGCCAGGCGCCGGAGCTGGCCCGGCGATCGATGGACCCCGGCCCTGCAACGGTCGGGGAAGGACATCACCATGTATAGCACAGCCCGCAGCAGGCGGCTGTGAACTCCTCTGCAGCCCCTGCCTCGATCAGGGCGCTCCTTCGCTTTCGGACTCCGCCATCGCCCGCCACAGGGTGGCGCCGCGACTGGCCCGGTCAATGGCCGCCAGACGCTGCTCGTGGGCGGCCAGTTCCTCCGCCGTGGCGCGGACCACCCGCAGCGGCGGCCGGTCGGCGGCAAGGCGTCGAATGCGCCCGGTCGAGCGCCGGCCCTGCTGGCGGTCCGAATCCTCTTCCGCCAGGGCCAGCGAGGTCTGGCCCCCGGTCATGGTCAGGTAGACATCTGCCAGGATCTCGGCATCCAGCAGGGCGCCGTGCAGTTCCCGCTGGGAATTGTCCACCTCGTAGCGCAGGCACAGGGCATCCAGACTGTTGCGCTGCCCCGGGTGACGCTCCCGGGCAAACTGCAGGGTGTCGAACACCGTGCACAGCGATTCGACGGGGGGATGATCTGCATCCAGCAGGCGCAGCTCGTGGTTGAGAAAGCCCAGGTCAAAGGGCGCATTGTGGATGATCAGCTCGGCGCCGCGGACAAAGTCCAGGAAGGCTCCAGCCACCTGGGCAAAAAGAGGCTTGTCGGCGACGAACTCATCGGTGATGCCGTGGACCGCCATGGCACCGGCATCGATGCCTCGCTCGGGGTTGAGGTATTGATGATAGTGGCGGCCGGTGAGGCGCCGGTTGACGACTTCCACGGCGCCGATCTCGATGATGCGGTGCCCCTGTTCCGGCTCCAGGCCGGTGGTTTCGGTATCCAGTACCACCTGTCTCATGACTCGCTCTCCACCCCGCTCCGCGCCAGGCTGTCAATGCCTCGGTTGGCCAGCTGGTCGGCGCGCTCATTGCCTTCGTGGCCACTGTGCCCGCGCACCCATTGCCAGTCGATCTCATGGCGGGCGGCGGCCTCGTCCAGGGCCTGCCACAGGTCGACGTTCCTGACCGGCTTGCGCGCGGCGGTGCGCCAGCCATTGCGCTTCCAGTTGTTCACCCACTCGGTGATGCCCTTGCGCAGGTACTGGGAGTCGGTCACCAGCTGCACCTGGCAGGGTCGGCGCAGGGCCTTCAGGGCCTGGACCGCGGCCATCAGCTCCATGCGGTTGTTGGTGGTGTCCGGCTCGCCGCCATAGAGCTCTCGCTCGTGGCCATTGTAGCGCAGCAGCGCGCCCCAGCCCCCGGGGCCAGGGTTTCCACGACAGGCACCATCCGTATAAATCTCTACTTTTTTCAATCTATTGCCAGCCACTCTTGATGTTTTATGGAAGGTTTTCCTGGGCGACGCGACGACCCAGCTCTGCGCCCATGCCGGCCAGCTCGAGACTCGGCGCAGGGGCCCACTGCGGGCGCCGCGGCAAGGCCGCCGACACCCGCTTGATGCCGCAGAGCAGCAGCAGGCTGCCACCCGGACAGTGGCGCTGCCAAGCTCGGCCCGCTGCCGGTCCGAACCCGGGAGCGGCCAGGGGCCAGCCATGCAGGGCGTGGATGGGCGGTGCCACATCAAACCCCAGCAGCTGCAGCCAGTCCAGCAGGCGCTGGGCAGAGAGATGCCGCAGGGGCCAGTCGGACCGGCCACCCAGGCGGTTGCAGAGCCGGCACAACCCCAGCGCCGACCAAGGGTTGAAGGCCAGGATGAACACCCGGCCCCCCGGCGCAATGATGCGCTGCACTTCCCGCAGCACGGCGTGGGGGGCCTCGGTGCACTCCAGCACGTGGTGGAGCAGGACCACATCGATGCTCTCGCTGGCCAGGGGCAGGGCCTGGTCGCTGCAGCAGATGGACAGGGCCAGCGCCGGCTCGAGACCGGCGATCAGCGTCCTGCTCACCGGTACGTCATCGGTCAGGCAATGGCCCGGATCGGCCCCCAGCTGCAGCAGATAGTGCCCGTGGCAGCGCCGCAGCTCGGGGTGGAGCAGCTGCCGCTCCACCGCCAGGACCTGGCGGCCCGCCTCGCTGTCGAACCAGTTGCGCAGCCTCGACAGCCGGGAAGGGTGCTCGCCGTGAAGAGGGGGCAGGTTCATTGTTGGCCTCGGCCTTGCAGGATCGGGGTCGAATTTCGCGTGCCGCCGATTATACTAACCGGTTAGCGAATCATACCGCAGCTTCGCGCTGCCCGGGGAACCGCGGACAGAGGGTCTGTGCAATGATGCAGGTCGATGCCATTCCTGCCTTCAATGACAACTACATCTGGTGCGTACAGGCCGACGACCAGGCGCTGATCGTGGATCCGGGCGATGCCCAGCCGGTGCGGGCCGCACTGGCGGAGCGGGGACTGTCTCTGGCAGCCATTCTGGTCACCCACCACCACTACGATCACACCGGCGGCATCGTCGAGCTCAAGCAGCAGACCCGCTGCCGGGTCTACGGCCCCGACAACCCCGACATCGAAGGCGTGGACCAGGTCGTCACCGGGGGCGAGGTCATCCCCCTGCTGGGCCTGGATTTCCAGGTGCTGAACGTACCGGGACATACCCTGGATCACATCGCCTGGTTTCAGGATGGTCGCCGCGGTCACGGCTCGGGGGCCCCCTGGCTCTTCTGTGGCGACACGCTGTTTGCCGCCGGCTGCGGCCGCCTGTTCGAGGGCGATGCCGCCACCATGCAGCACAGCTTGGAAACGCTGCGCCAGCTGCCCGCCGACACCGAGATCTACTGTGCCCATGAGTACACCCTGGCCAACCTGAAGTTTGCCGCCGCCGTCGAACCCGACAACTCCGCAGTGCGCCAGCGCCTGGCGGCCGTTCGAGCCCGGCGGGAGGCCGGGGAGATCACCCTGCCCTCCACCCTGGGCGTGGAGCTGGAAACCAACCCCTTCCTGCGCTGGGATCAGCCTGCCGTGCAGGCCGCAGCCCGGACGAGGCAGCCCGGTGCCAGCACAGAAGAGGCCGGGGTGTTCGCCGCCATCCGCCAGTGGAAGGACGTCTTCAAGGCCTGACCGGGCAGCCTTCACAAGGATACATTCCATGCATCAACAACGCTGGGCCATGCTGGCCTGCTGCCTGGCGCTGGCCGCCTGCCAGCCCCTGCAGGGTCCCTCGGAAGAGAGGCGGAACCGCTCGGCCTGGAGCCACGACGAACTGGAGTGGTTCACCCATCATGACGCCAGGGGGAGCTGTCTGGCCCTGCCCGAGGGCCTCGACGGTGAGCTGCCCCTGGCCGAGGCCACCAGCAGCTGGCAGCGCATTCGAGCCGGCTATGGCCTGGTACAGGGCGAGCTGACCCACCCCAGCATCGACGCTGAACTCGAACGCTTCCAGCGCCATCCCCACTACTTCCAGGAGGTCACCCGACGCGCCGAACCCTACCTCTACCATGTCGTGGAACAGCTCACCGAGCGCGGCATGCCGACCGAGCTGGCCCTGCTGCCCTTCATCGAGAGCGCCTACGACCCCTTCGCCTATTCCCAGGGGCGTGCCGCCGGGCTCTGGCAGTTTGTCCCGGGCACGGCAACCCACTTCGGCATGAAGCGCAACGACTGGTACGACGCGCGCAGGGACGTGATAGCCTCCACCGACACGGCCCTGGACTACCTCCAGCAGCTCCACGCCCGATTCGATGGGGACTGGCTGCTGGCCCTGGCGGCCTACAACGGCGGCCCCGGCACGGTCTCCCGGGCGCTGGCGAGCAATGCCGCCCGGGGCCGGGGCAACGATTTCTGGTCCCTGCCCCTGCCGGCGGAAACCCGGGTCTATGTCCCCCGGCTGCTGGCTCTGGCCCGCATCGTTCGCACCCCCGCCCGCTATGGTCTGAACCTGCACCCCATTCCCAACCGACCCTATTTTTCCGTGGTGGACATCGGCAGTCAGCTGGATCTGGCCCGTGCCGCCGAGTGGGCCGGGGTCGACATCGAGGAGCTCTCCCGGCTCAACCCGGGCTTCAACCGCTGGGCCACCGACCCCCAGGGGCCCCATCGCCTGCTGCTGCCGGTAGCGCGGGCCGATGCACTGGCGGCGCGCCTGGCTACGGCGGCCCCCGAGGAGCGCATGCGCTGGACGATGCACCGGGTCCGCCCGGGGGATTCGCTGATTCGCATCGCCCGCCGCCACGGCGTGGAGATCGCCAGCCTGCGGGCCGCCAACGGGCTGACCGGCGATCTCATCCGGGTCGGCCAGCAGCTGAGGATTCCCCTCACCAGCGAGCCCACGGAAGTTCTGGCTGCGAGTTCTCCCAGCCGCTACCACACCGTTCGCAGCGGGGACAGCCTGTGGGCCATCAGCCGCCAGCACGGCGTCAGCGTCGACCAGCTGGCTCGCTGGAACGGCCTCAGGAAAGACAGCACCCTGCGCCGTGGACAGACCCTGCGCATCGGCGGCCCCGCCGAGGGCGGCCCGCCCGGGGCCTCGGCCCTGCGCCAGGTCCGCTACCGGGTGCGCAGCGGCGACTCCCTGGCGCGCATCGCCGCACGCTTCCGCGTGGGGGTGGGCGACATTGTCCAGTGGAACACCCTGGACCCGAGCCACTATCTCCAGCCCGGCCAGCAGCTGACCCTCCACGTCGACATCACCCGCCCCGAATGACGGGGCCGGGGAGCGCCGTCAGCCCGCCTCCGGCGCGCCCTGCTCTCCCCCTGCCCCGGCCAGCGACTCGCCCTCCGCCCCGTCTGTCGGCTCCCCGACGGAGTCGGCCGCCTCGCTCGTCTCTGTGCCCTCCTCCGGCTCCTCATCGGTGTCCGCCTCCAGCTCAACGCCCTGGGCCGCGCAGGCCAGTGCGGTCAGGGGCAGGGTTTCAAGCTGCTCCTCCAGCTCCTTGCCGAAGGGGCTGACAAACACCGCACCCCGCAGGTCGAAGGGCAGAAACAGCGCCGCCGAGCCGCTGGACAGCTCCCGCAGGGTGGCGATGTCGAACTGCTCCACCACCACCGCCTGGGCGGCGATGCGAATCTCCTTCAGCATGGCCTCCACCTCTTCCAGCACCTTGCTCTGTCCCCGCCCGCCCGCGCTGACCAGCAGGCGCAGCGGCGCATCCTTCCAGGGGTCGTTGCGGGTCATCAGGTAAGCCAGCATCAGGGTGAGCTGGCCGGTGGCGTCGGGCCGGTACCACACATCGATGCGCCGCTCCCCCGGCTCGAGGCGTTCGATGCGGGTGAAGTGATCTGCCTTGGCGGAGAGAATGATGACATTGCAATCGTGGACCAGGGCCATGCGCAGGTTTTCGCCATAGGCCTGCCGGGCCTTGCCGTCGGCCTCCCGGGGCTGGTCAAACCAGTTCAGCAGCACCGTGTTGGGGCCGATGCGCCCCATGCCATAGGCCTGCAGCACCACCGGCAGGGCCGCCTTGGTGTCCGGCGCCGCGATGACGCGGACAAAGGCATCCAGCCGCTGTTCGCGGATTTCCTCCCGCAGGGTCTGCTCGCGCTGGCGGGCCTCGGCGATGGCCCGGGGACCCTGACCCTTCTGCAAAGTGATCAGGGTGGTGAAGCCCGCCTGGCCTTCCATCCACCAGGCAAAGTCCAGCAGGCCCTTGCGCCGTCCCGGATCGTCGGAAAAGGCCAGCACCACCGGCCGCCAGTCCCGGGGGTGGTCTTCCCGGGCCGACAGGGCGTGGAGCTCGCTGCGAATGCGCTGTAGGCGATGGGAGCGATCCGCCGCGCTGAAGCGATTGCTGCCCCCTGCCCCCCGCCCGGCCAGGTAGCGGCGAATGCCCAGCATGATGGCCACCGCCGTCATCCCCACCAGGGGATTGATGGCCAGCATGGCCGCCCCACAGCCCAGGGCACCCAGCAGGCTCAGGTGGGCATGGAAAAAGCGAAAGCGCGGCCGGAAATAGGGGCTGTTGCCCCGGGCCTCGGCAAAGGTTGCGTAGTTGAGCAGCCCGTAGGAGATGAGAAAAAACATGGTGACCACCCCGGCCACCACGTTCAGCCCGCCCAGGGCGATGGTGGTGGCGGCGATCATCAGGGTCAGCAGGACGCCGCGCCGGGGATTGTTGTGCTCCCCCACTCCCTTGGCGAAGGGGTCCAGCAGACGGAAGATGCGGTCGGCGGCGAGGGCCTGAAGAATGCGGGGCGCGCCCAGGAAGGAGGCCAGGGCCGAGGACAGGGTGGCGGCGATGATGCCGAGATCCGCCAGCCAGGGCCAGGGCACCACCTGACGGATGATCTGGGGGTCTTCCAGCAGCTCCTTCCCGGGCACCGCGGCGGCGAAGATCAGCGCGGCGGCCAGATACACCAGCAGGGAAACCAGCACCGCCAGAAAGGTCCCCCGGGGCAGACTGGTGGCCGGGTCGCGCAGATCTCCCGACATGCTGACCCCCTGGGTAAAGCCGGTCACAGCGGGGAAGAAGATCGCAAACAGCGGCCAGAAGCCCAGCTCCGCCGAGGGGGACCAGTTGGCGCCGAGGTGGCCGGCATCCCAGCGCAGCAGCCCACCGATGAGAAACAGGGCGATGGTGGTAAACAGGATGGCCATGACCCCGTACTGGAAGCGGCTGGCCCAGTCGGCGCCGAACCAGGCGGGCACCAGCAGCAGCGCCACCGCCGACCAGGCCACCGCCCGCCCCGCCAGGGGATGGTCCAGGCCCAGCATGACGGTGACGATCTCGGCAAAACCGATGCTGTAGAAGGCCACGGACACCGCCTGGGCCAGAAACAGCACGATGCCCAGCGCCCCACCGTACTCCACCCCCAGGGTGCGGGAAATCAGGTAGTAGTCCCCGCCGCCCCGGACCCGCAGGTTGGTGGCAATGGCAGACAGGGAGAGGCTGGTCAGCACCGACAGGGTGTTGGCCACCAGGATGATGAGCAGGGCCCCGGAGAGGCCGGCGCCCCCCACCACGTAGCCGGTGCGCAGGAACAGGACCAGGCCCAGGATGGTCAGTATGCTGGGCGTGAAGACTCCGGCAAAGGTGCCCAGCTGCCCCGCGGGGGCTGGCGATGGGGTGTTCATGTGCTGTGCTTCTCCCAGGGGCCCGGCTCGGGGGAATGGAGCCGCTCGCGTATACTCCCTCGAGGGATGCGGGTCAGCTCCCGATCGATGCCAGACCCGGCCCCGACAACCGGCAATGGAGGACGCGATGACCGTCGACTGGAACATCCTGCTCAACCGAGCGCTGTGGGTCAATGTGAGCGTGGTGTTTGCCGCCACGGTGGTACTGTACTGGGCGCTGCTGAGTCTGCTCGGCGTGGCCAGCCGGCGCCTGCGTCGACGGGCCGAGGCCCACCACACCCTGCTGCGGGAACTCAGCGCCGAAATGCTGGCCCGCACCAGCCGCCTGCTGGTGCTGGGTCTGGCGCTGATGCTGAGCCTGAAGCTGGTGGAGCTGCCGCCCCGCTGGGCCCTGGCCCTGGGCCATGGCTGGTTTTTCGTGCTGGCCTTTCAGGTGGCGCTGTGGCTGGATGGCGCCGTCCAGCTCTGGCAGACGGGCACCCCGGAACGGGAGCATGTCCACAACCCGGTGACTGCCACCATCATCGGCATCATGCTGCGCCTCGTGGTTTGGACCCTGCTGCTGCTGTCCTTGCTGGCCAATGTCGGGGTCGACATCACCGCGCTGATCGCCGGGCTGGGCGTGGGGGGCATCGCCATCGCCCTGGCGGTGCAGACCCTGCTGAGCGATCTGTTTGCCTCCCTGTCCATCGGCATCGACAAGCCCTTCGAGATCGGCGATTTCGTGGTGTTTTCCGACATCGCGGGAACCATTGAGCGCATCGGCCTGAAGACCACCCGCATTCGCAGCCTCAGCGGCGAGCAGATCATCTGCGCCAATGCCGACCTGCTTTCCCGGACCATTCACAACTACAAGCGCATGGAGACCCGCCGCATCGAGTTTCAGTTCGGCGTTCACTACCAGACGCCGGCAGAGAAGCTGCGGGCGGTCTCCAGCCTGGTGGCCGACATCATTGGCGGCATGGAGGGGGTGCGCTTCGACCGGGCCCACTTTGCCCGCTTCGCCCAGAACCAGCTGACCTTCGAGGTGGTCTACATCGTCCACAGCGCCGACTACAACCGCTACATGGACCTGCAGCAGGAGATCAACCTGGCCCTGGTGGAAGGTCTGCGCCGCCTCCAGGTCAGCCTGGCTACCCCCCGCCGCGTGGAGCTGCCCTCGGACACCCAGCTGACGGTCACCGAGGTGGATCCGCCGACGGCCTGAGCGCCGGCGGATCGGGTCACTGCTCCGGCAGCACCTCCAGCAGGAGGTCACCGGCGGCGATGCGCTGACCGGCGTGGGCCCACACCGTGCCGATGCGACCGTCATGGGGGGCGCGGAGCTCGGTCTCCATCTTCATCGCCTCCATCACCACCAGGGGCTGGCCGGCCAGGACCTTTTCCCCCTGGTGGACCAGCAGCTCCACCACGCCTCCGGGCATGGCCGCCGCCACCGGGCTGGCGCCGGGGCGGACCGCCGCCGATCCGGCCGACCCCTCTTCCGCCTCTGCCAGAACCACGGTGGCCTCGGTGTCGCAGCCGTCGATCTGCAGCCGGTAGTGGCGCTGGCCGTTGCCCTGGTCCAGGATGCCGTCGATGCTCACCTGGTGGCTGTTGCCCGCCAGGTCTAGGACGAAGCGGGCGGGCAGGCCGGCTGGAACAGTGGCCGGATCGGACTCGCCCTCCCCCGTCGCCAAGGCGGCGGCCCCGGCCGCGGCCTCCCTGCCCTCCTCCAGCCAGCGTCGACCCAGCTCCGGGAACAGGGCCACGGTCAGCACATCCTCGTCGCTGGTGGCCAGGGGTCCCAGCTGCTCCCGCAGGGCCTCGAGCCCGGGCTCGTCCGCCAGGTCGGAATTGCTGGCGTCGCCCGCCGCGCCCAGGGCCAGCCGGCGCACTTCGGGGCAGACGGTCCCGGGTGGGCTGCCATACTGCCCCCTCAGGTAGTTCTTCACCTCGTTGCTGACACTGGCATAGCGCTCCGTCCCCAGCACATTCATGACCGCCTGGCTGCCGACGATCTGCGAAGTGGGGGTCACCAGGGGCGGATAGCCCAGCTCCTGGCGCACCCGGGGGATTTCCGCCATGACCTCCTCCATGCGATCCAGGGCACCCTGGTCCCGCAGTTGCTGGCCGAGGTTGGACATCATTCCCCCCGGTACCTGGGTGATGTGGACGCCGATGTCCTCCCGGGTGAGGTCGCTCTCGAATTCCCGGTAGCGGCGGCGCACCTCGTGGAAATAGCGGGCAATTTCCCGGAGCAGATCGAGGTCCAGCCCGCTGTCGCGGTCGCTGTGCTGCAGCGCGGCGACCATGGCCTCGGTGGCGGGGTGAGAAGTGCCCCCGGCGAAGGCCGAGATGGCGGTATCGATGTGATCGATGCCGCACTCGACGGCCTTGAGCTGGCACAGGGCCGCCAGGCCAGAGGTGGCGTGGCTGTGCAGGGCCAGGGGCAGATCGACGACCTCCCTGAGGGCCGTCACCAGCTCGACGGTGGCCCGGGGAGTCAGCAGGCCGGCCATGTCCTTGATGACCAGCGAGTCACAGCCCAGCTCCGCCAGCCGGCGACCCAGCGCGACGAAGTGCTCGACGGTGTGGACCGGGCTAGTGGTGTAGCAGATCGCCCCCTGAGCATGGCGATCGAGGCGGCGCACCGCGGCGATGGCGTCCTCCAGGTTGCGGGGGTCGTTCATGGCATCGAAGATGCGAAAGACATCGATGCCGTTGGCCGCGGCCCGCTCCACGAAGGCATCGACCACCTCCCTGCCATGGGGTCGGTAGCCCAGCAGGTTTCTCCCCCGGAGCAGCATCTGCAGACGAGTGTTGGGCAGGGCCTGGCGCAGCAGGCGCAGCCGCTCCCAGGGGTCCTCCTGGAGGTAGCGCAGGCAGGCATCGAAGGTGGCACCGCCCCACACTTCCAGCGACCAGTAGCCGACCCGATCCAGCTGGGGACAGATGGGCAGCATGTCCCGGGTTCGCAGGCGGGTGGCAATCAGTGACTGGTGCCCGTCCCGCAGCACCACCTCGGTACATTGCACAGGGCGAAGTCTGCTCATGGGGAAACCTCCTGGGTAGCGGGTCGGGGATCGGTCGAACCGGCCTGGGCGGCGATGGCAGCGGCCACGATCGCGGCCAGGTCGGGGGCCGACTCGGGACTGACCAGCAGCTCGGGGTGGTCATCGACGAAGCCGGTGTCGAAGCGGCCGCTGCGAAAGGCCTCGCTGGCCAGCACCCGGGCACAGTAGTCCGCGGTGGTGATCACGCCGTCCAGGCGCAGTTCCTGCAGGGCCCGCAGCCCCCGGCGCAGCACCAGGGACCAGTCCTCGTCGTGGACGATGAGCTTGAGGCAGAGGGAGTCGAAATCCGCGGTGACGGTACAGCCCTGGTACAGCGCTGTGTCCACCCTGACTCCGGGGCCGCCGGGCTCGCGATAATGATGAATGCGCCCCGAGGTGGGCAGGAATTCCCGGCCGGGATCCTCGGCGTTGATGCGCAGCTGAATGGCCCAGCCACGGGGCTGGATTTCCTCCTGCTTCAGAGCGAGGGGCAGCCCGGCAGCGATGCGCAGCTGTTCCCGCACCAGGTCGACGCCGGTGACGGCCTCAGTGATGCTGTGCTCGACCTGGATGCGGGTGTTCATCTCCATGAAATGGAAATGTCCATCGGCCAGCAGAAACTCGACGGTGCCGGCATTTTCATAGCCGATGGCCTCGGCGGCCCGAACCGCCAGGGCCCCGGCCTCGGCCCGCTGGGCCGGAGTCAGTCCCGGGCTGGGCGCCACCTCCACCAGCTTCTGGTTGCGCCGCTGGATGGAGCAGTCGCGCTCGTACAGGTGGACGACCCGCCCCCCGGCGTCGGCCAGCACCTGGACCTCGATGTGGCGGGGCCGCAGCAGACAGCGCTCCAGGTAGAGCTCGGTGTTGCCGAAGGCGCGCCGGGCCTCGGACAGCACCCGGGGATACTGGGCCTTCAGCTCGGCCTCGTCGTCGCAGCGCCGAATGCCCCGCCCGCCCCCGCCGGCGGCGGCCTTGAGCATGACCGGATAGCCCAGCCGGGCGGCCTCCCGGCAGGCTTCCGCCAGATCGGCCACCGGATCGCTGCCCGGGGTCACCGGCACCCCAGCAGCCAGCATGGCCTGGCGCGCGGCGGTCTTGTCCCCCATGCGGCGAATCACCTCGGCACCGGGGCCGACAAAGACCAGGCCTTCGCGCTGGCAGGCCGCTGCCAGCTCGGGGTTTTCGGCCAGGAAGCCATAGCCGGGATGAAGGCTGTCACAGCCGCTGGCCCGGGCCACGGCCAGCAGGCCCTCGATGTCCAGATAGCCCGCCAGGGGGTCCTCGCCCACCGAGTAGGCCTCATCGGCCAGCTGGACGTGGAGGGCCTGGCGATCCGGCTCGGTGTAGACCGCCACCGTGGCCAGCCCCAGCTCTCGACAGGCGCGGAGGATGCGCACGGCGATCTCACCGCGGTTGGCCACCAGCAGCCTGCGCAGGGGCAGCGCCTCGGCCGGGGCAGTCGACTGCAGGTCAACGGGCATAGCGCTGCTCCAGCTCATCGATGGCTGCCTTGCCCACCAGCCGCTGGCGCTCGGCGAAGGGCGCCACCAGCTCTGGGTCCTCCAGCAGCTGGCGCTCTTCCTTCAGCGTGGAGAGAGCCCGCTGCATGCCCGCCACGGCGCCCTGCAGGGCGGCATTGGCATAGAGCACCAGGCCATAGCCCCACTCGGCCAGCTGGTCCGTGGTGGCGATGGGGGTGCGACCGCCGATGACCATGTTCATCAGCAGCGGTGCCGACAGCAGGCTGGGCAGGCGCTGCACCTCCTCGGCGCTCTCCAGGGCCTCGACAAAGAGCAGGTCGGCGCCGGCCTCGGCATAGCGTGCGCCCCGCTCCACGGCGGCCTCGAACCCCTCGCCGGCCCGGGCATCGGTGCGGGCCATGATGAGCAGCTCATCGCTGTGGCGAGCATCCACGGCGGCCTGGATCTTGCCCACCATTTCCTCGGTGCTGATCACGGCCTTGCCGCTGAAGTGCCCACAGCGCTTGGGGCTGACCTGGTCCTCCAGCTGAATGCAGTCGGCACCTGCCCGCTCCAGGGTGCGCACGGTATGGCCGACGTTGACGGCATTGCCAAAGCCTGTATCGGCATCCACCAGCAGCGGCAGGTCGACGGCATCGCGAATTCGCGCCGTGTGCTCGGCCACATCCGGCAGGCTCAGAAAGCCCATGTCCGGCAGGCCCATGTGCATGTTGGTCACCCCGGCCCCGGTGATGTAGAGGGCCTCGTAGCCGAGGTCGGCGATGATTCGGGCCGACAGGGCGTTGAAGGCGCCCGGCACCAGGACCCCGCGGCGAGCCTGGGCCAGCTGGCGCAATACAGTTGCTGTGGTCATGTTGAATCCCTGTGTCGTGAATGAAGTGGAGGGCGCTCAGAGGCAGTCCGGCGGCAGCCAGACCTGGCCCTCCATGAGAATGCGGGCACTGCGCTGCATGATGGCCGGCCCCGGCCGCCAGCGCTGCCCCACGCGGTGCACCTCGCAGCCCAGGCTCAGACAGCCCGAGGGATGGCCCAGGCGAACCGGGCCAGCGCGGTATTCCCGGGCGGCCTCCCGGGCCAGGGTGCCCGGAATGGCGACGGCGGCGGCCAGGGCGATGGCGGCGGTGCCCATCATGGCGTGGTGGAGGCGGCCCATGGACAGGGCCCGCACCAGCAGATCGATGTCGCCGGCAGCCAGAGTCTGGCCGCTGGCCAGCTGGCTGTCCCTGGGCGGGGCCACCATCACCAGCTTGGGGGTGTGCTGCCTGTCGAGGGCTTCCTCGGCATGCTGGATCAGCCCCATGCGCAGGGCTCCCGCCACCCGGATGCGCTCCAGGCGGGCCAGGGCCTCGCTATCGCCATTGAGGTCGCCCTGCAGCTCGGTGCCGAGATAGCCCAGGTCCTCGGCGCGAACCAGCACGGCGGCGATGCCGGCATCGACCAGCGTGGCCTGGAGGCGCCCCTCCCCGGCCACCTCCAGCTCATCGACGGGGTTGCCGGTGGGCAGCACGTCACCGGCCTCCTCCGGGGGGTGGAATTCCACCGCGATCTCAGCGCCGGGAAAGGCGACGCCGGCGAGGGTGAAGTCCCCGTGCTGCTGCACCCTGCCCTCCCTGATCGGTACGTGGACCACCAGGGTCTGGCCGATATTGGCCTGCCAGATGCGCACCGCGCAGTGGCCATTGCGGGGGATGCGCTCGGGGCTCACCAGCCCGGCGTGGAGGGCAAAGGCCCCGGCGGCGGCGGACAGGTTGCCGCAGTTGCCACTCCAGTCCACCAGGGCCCGGTCGATGGCGACCTGGCCATAGAGGTAATCCACATCGTGACCCGGTCGATCGGACCGGGACAGCAGCACGCACTTGCTGGTGCTCGAGGTCGCCCCGCCCAGGCCATCGATCTGATTGCCATAGGGGTCGGGACTGCCCATCAGGCGCAGCAGCAGGCGGTCCCGGGCCGGGCCGGCAATGCGGCAGGGCTCGGGCAGGTCCTCCAGGCGAAAGAACAGGCCTTTGGAGGTGCCGCCACGCATCAGGGTGGCGGCCAGCAGCAGGGGCTGATCAGCCATGGCTGGTCTCCTCCTCGCCGGTCTCGACCACCGCTTCGCCCAGCACTTCCTCGGCGAAGCGCTGGAGCAGCCCGCCGGCTCGATAGGTCTCCAGCTCATCGGCCGTCTCCAGCCGGCAGCGCACCGGGACCTCGTCCACCCGACCGTCGCGCCGGTGGATGACCAGGGTCAGCTCGGCGCCCGGGCCCGGGGTGCCCACCACGTCGTAGACCTCGGTGCCATCCAGGCCCAGAGTGATGCGGTTGGTGCCGGGGAAGAACTCCAGGGGCAGCACGCCCATGCCGACCAGATTGCTGCGGTGAATGCGCTCGTGGCTCTCGGCCAGAATGGCCTCGACACCGGCCAGGCGCACGCCCTTGGCGGCCCAGTCCCGGGAGGAACCCTGACCGTAGTGGGCCCCGGCCACGATGATCAGGGGCTGGCGCCGCTCCATGTAGGTCTCGATGGCCTCCCACATGCGCAGGACCTGTCCATCGGGCTCCAGCCTCGTCAGCGATCCCTGGACCACCTCCCCGTCCACCACCGCCATCTCGTTGATCAGCTTGGGGTTGGCCAGGGTGGCGCGCTGGGCAGTGAGGTGGTCCCCCCGGTGGGTGGCATAGGAGTTGAAGTCCTCCTCGGCCAGCCCCATCTGGGCCAGGTACTCCCCGGCGGCACTGTCGGCCAGTATGGCATTGGACGGGGAGAGGTGGTCGGTGGTGATGTGATCGGGCAGCAGCGCCAGGGGCCGCATACCCCGCAGGGTCCGCGGGGCCGCCAGCGGGCCCTCCCAGTAAGGGGGCCGGCGAATATAGGTGCTGCGGGGGCGCCAGTCATACAGCGGGCTGGCTTCCTGCCCCGCCGCCCCGGTGGCATCGAACATGGGGATGTAGACCCGATGGTACTGGTCGGCGCGGACGCTGGCCGCCACCACGGCATCGATCTCGTCGTCCTCGGGCCAGAGGTCGGCCAGGCGGATCTCCCGACCCCGAACCACGCCCAGCACATCGTTTTCAATGTCGAAGTGCATGGTGCCGGCCAGTGCGTAGGCCACCACCAGCGGGGGCGAGGCCAGGAAGGCCTGCCGAACATCGGGATGGATGCGCCCGTCGAAGTTGCGATTGCCCGACAACACCGCAGCGCTGTGGAGATCCCGTTCGAGGATCTGCTGGCGGATGCGGGGCTCCAGCGGCCCGCTCATGCCGTTGCAGGTGGTGCAGGCAAAGCCGACGATGCCAAAGCCCTGCTGCTCCAGCTCCTGCAGCAGGCCCGACTCCTCGAGGTAGAGCTGGACCGCTTTGGAACCCGGCGCCAGCGAGGTCTTGACCCAGGGCTTGCGCTTCAGGCCGAAGCGATTGGCATTGCGAGCCAGCAGGCCGGCGGCAATGACATTGCGGGGATTGCTGGTGTTGGTGCAGCTGGTGATGGCGGCGATGACCACTGCACCATCGGGCAGGTCCCCGGGTGCTGCGGTGTTCGGCAGCCTGACCCGGCTGGCGATGCCGGCGCTGTGCAGCTCCCGGGTGGGCACCAGGGCATCGGGGCGGGACGGGCCGGCGATGCTGCGCTCGACGGTGGACAGGTCGAACTGCAGCCGCCGCTGATATTCCACCCCGGCCAGCTCATCGGCCCACAGGCCCGCGGTGCGGGCATAGTGTTCCACCCGCTCGACCTGTTCCGTGCTCCGCCCGGTCAGGCTCAGGTAATCCAGGGTGGCCTGGTCAATGGCGAACAGGCCTGCGCTGGCGCCGTACTCGGGCGCCATGTTGGCAAGGGTGGCCCGGTCGCCCAGGGACAGCCAGCCGGCGCCTTCACCGTGGAATTCCAGGTAGGCGCCCACCACCCCCGCCTGGCGGAGAAAGCGCGTCAGGGCCAGGGCGAGGTCGGTGGCGGTGATTCCCGGAGCCGGGCGGCCCTGGAGCTCGACGCCGACGATGGGCGGCATCCGCATCCACACGGGACGGCCCAGCATGACGCTCTCGGCCTCCAGCCCGCCGACGCCGATGGCAATCACTCCCAGGGCATTCACATGGGGGGTATGGCTGTCCGTTCCCACCAGGGTATCGGGGAAGGCCACGCCATCCCGGGCCTCCACCACGGTGGCCATCCGCTCCAGATTGATCTGGTGCATGATGCCATTGCCCGGCGGGATCACCTCGACGTTGTCAAAGGCCTGGCGGGTCCACTCGATGAAATGAAAGCGGTCCTCGTTGCGACGGTCCTCGATGGCCCGGTTTCTGGCCAGGGCATCGGGCTGATCGCCGGCACACTCCACGGCCAGGGAATGGTCCACCACCAGCTGCACCGGCACCACCGGATTGACCTGCCGGGGATCGCCGCCGCGCTCTGCCACGACGTCGCGCAGGCCGGCCAGGTCCACCAGGGCAGTCTGGCCCAGGATGTCATGGCAGACCACCCGGCCCGGGTACCAGGGAATGTCCTGCTCGCCGTGGCCCTCGATCAGCTCGAGCAGACCCGCCTCGAGCTCCTCCGGGGCCGTGCAGCGCACCAGGTTCTCAGCGTGGATGCGCAGGGTATAGGGCAGCTTCGACCAGGTCCCGGGGCGCAGGTCCTCGACGGCGGCCCGGGCATCGAAATAGTCCAGCCCGATCTCGGGCAGGGGCTTGCGATAGGGATGACTGTGCTTCACGTCTGCAGGGGCTCCATGTTGGGTGAAGGAAGAGCTCACTGGCGCAGCTCCAGGGGGACGAAGGCCTGGTCCTCGGGGCCCACATAGCGGGCGCTGGGGCGAATGATGCGGTGATCGGCCCGCTGCTCCATGATGTGGGCGGCCCAGCCCGATACCCGGGACAGCACGAACAGCGGCGTAAACATGGCGGTGGGCACCCCCATGGCCTCGTAGCTGACGGCGCTGTACCAGTCCAGATTGGGAAACATCCGCCGGTGTTCCCACATCACCGTCTCGATGCGCTCGGCCACTTCGAACCGCCGCAGGTTGCCTGCGCTCTCGCAAAGCCTGCGAGCCAGCTTCTTGATGACCACGTTGCGGGGGTCGGACACGGTGTAGACCGGGTGGCCGAAGCCGATGATGACCTCCCGCTGCTCCAGCCGCCGAAGGATGTCGGCCTCGGCCTCGTCGGGACTGCTGTAGCGCTGCTGGATTTCCAGGGCCACCTCGTTGGCCCCGCCATGGCGGGGCCCCCGCAGGGCGCCGATGGCACCGGCCACGGCGGAATAGGCATCGCTGCCGGTGCCGGCGATCACCCTCGCGGTGAAGGTGGAGGCATTGAACTCGTGCTCGGCGTAGAGCACCAGGGAGGCCTGCATGGCCTGGATCCACAGCGGCTCGGGCTGTTGCCCATGGAGCAGATGCAGAAAATGTCCGCCGATGGAGGCGTCGTCGGTCTCCACCTCGATGCGTCGCCCCGACACCGCCCAGTGGTGCCAGTACAACAGCATGGAGCCCATGGAGGCCAGCAGCCGATCGGCCAGATCCCGGGTCGCTGCCGGGCTGTGCTCTCGCCCCTCGGGGAGCACGCAGCCCAGCACGGCCACGCCGGTGCGCAGGACGTCCATGGGGTGGGCGGCCGCCGGCAGGGCTTCCAGCGCCTCCTTCACCTTGCCGGGCAGGCCCCGCCAGGCCCGCAGGCGGCGCTTGTAGGCCGCCAGTTCGGCGGCACTGGGCAGGTGACCGTGGATCAGCAGATGGGCCACCTCCTCAAATTCACAGTGCTCGGCGAGCTCGATGACGTCATAGCCGCGGTAGTGCAGGTCGTTGCCACTGCGGCCGACGGTACAAATGGCGGTGTCCCCCGCCACCACGCCGGACAGGGCCACGGATTTCTTGGGTCTGGATGCCGGAGTTGCCGTTTCTGCCATGATCTTGCTCCCGTTGACTTGAGGTGGTCAGCGGCTGGCAGACGGACCTGACCAGGTCTTGCCAGCGCGTCGAGGGTTTGCAATATTCACCACCCCAGCCGGGGTTTCAAGAACTGAACAGGCCTTGTTTTGCAAAGTTTTTCTCGTGCTTTGCAAATCTTGCAAAGATTGGAGCCGCAATGCGAAAGGTATTCATGGGCGTGCGCCTGCGGACGCTGCGGGAACAGCGCCAGCTGACCCAGGCGGAGATGGCTCGCCAGCTGGACATCTCCCCCAGCTATCTGAACCAGATTGAAAACAACGAGCGCCCGCTGACGGTGTCCGTGCTGTTGCGCCTGCAGTCCAGAATGGCGGTAGACCCGCAGTTCTTCTCCGAGGACGACGAGGCGCGGCTCATGGTTCAGCTGCGCGAGATCACCCTGGACAGTGCGACAGAGGTGCCCACGGCAGAGCTTCAGGCCCTGGTCCGGCAGATGCCTGCCATGGCCGAAATGATCATCAGGCTGCATCGGCGCTGCCGGGATGCCGAGGAACATGTCCAGGACCTGGCCGCCGCCACCGACGAGGACAACCCCCTGAGCCGGGTGGCCGTGCAGCAGCCCCACGAGGAGGTCAGGGACTATTTTCACAGCCACCACAACCACATTGCGGTCCTGGACGAGCGCGCCGAGGCACTGTACGGGGCACTGCAGCGGGAGGCCGGCCTGGGTGAGCAGGAGCGGTTGTCTCCCCACGTGCTCGTGGAGCAGCTCCACCGGCTGCTGCGCAGCGAGCACGACGTGGCCGTCCGTCTGCGGGACGACCCCCAGCGCATCCGCCACTTCGACCCCCGCGCCCGCCTGCTGTCGATCAGCAGCCGGCTGGAACCGGGGCAGCAGGCCTTTCAGCTGGCCACCCAGCTGGCCTGGCTGGACAGCGGTGAGCAGATCACCGAGCTGACCGAGGCTGCAGACCTCGGTACCGATACCGCGCGGCGACTGGCCGGCATGGGGCTGGCCAGCTATTTTGCCGGGGCGCTGGTGCTGCCCTACGGCCTGTTCTATCACTCCGCCGAGGCCCAGGCCTACGACATCGAGCTGCTGGCCGAACAGTTCGGAGTCAGCTACGAGACCGTCTGCCATCGGCTGTCCACCCTGCAGCGGCCCGAGGCCCGGGGCGTGCCCTTCTTTCTGGTCCGGGTCGACCGGGCCGGCAACATTTCCAAGCGCCAGTCCGCCACCGACTTCCACTTTTCCCGCACCGGCGGGAGCTGCCCGCTGTGGAATGTCTACGAGGCCTTTGCCCGGCCCGACAAGATCCACACCCAGCTGGCGCGCATGCCCGATGGCCGCACCCACCTCTGGGTCGCCCGGGCCATCAGCCGCCGCTGGGGGGGACACCTGGGGTCGGAGCGGCGCTTTGCCATCGCCCTGGGCTGCGACCTGCACCACGCGGAGCGGCTGGTCTACGCCAAGGGCCTGAACCTGAGGGATGCCGATGCCGCCACCCCCATCGGTACCGGCTGCAAGGTCTGTGATCGCACCGACTGCGACCAGCGCGCCTTTCCGGCCATTGGCCGACCGCTGAAGGTCGATCCCCTCCAGCGCGTTCGCCAGCCCTATCCGCTGGAGGGCTGAGCGCTCAATACCCGCTGCACGGCCTCGTGCCACTGGCGGCGGCGCTGCTGCCGAAGCGGTGCCCGGACGGCCGGCTCGAAGCGAGCGTCGCAGTGCCACAGGGCCTCCAGCTCCGCCGGCTCGCTGTACAGGCCGCACTGCAGCCCCGCCAGCCAGGCCGCGCCCAGGGCCGTGGTCTCGCTGATCCGCGGCCGCTCCACGGGGCAGTCCACCATGTCGGCCAGAAACTGCAGCAGCCATGGATTGGCAACCATGCCGCCATCCACCCGCAGCGTCTTCGCGGACATGCCGTCCTCGGCCATCGCATCGAGCAGGTCCATGGTCTGATAGGCCACTGATTCCAGCGCGGCCCGCGCCAGGTGGGCCGGACCGCTGTCCTGGGTCAGGCCCAGCAGGGCGCCCCGGGCCTCCGGATCCCACCAGGGGGCGCCCAGACCGGCAAAGGCCGGCACCAGATAGACCCCTCCATTGTCCTCCAGGCTGCGGGCCAGGGCCTCGGTCTCCGCCGCACTGTCGATCACGCCCAGGCGGTCCCGCAGCCACTTCACCGTGGCCCCCGCCATGAAGATGGAGCCCTCCAGCGCGTAGCTGACCCGGCCCTTGATCCTGCTGGCCACGGTGGTCAGCAGGCGGTGGCTGGAGGACACCGGCCGGGCGCCGGTATTCATCAGGGCAAAGCAGCCCGTGCCATAGGTGCTCTTGAGGCTGCCCGGCTGGAAGCAGCACTGGCCGAAGGCCGCTGCCTGCTGGTCGCCAACCAGGGCCAGAATCGGCAGGGAGCGACCCAGGATCTCGGGGTCGGTGTGGCCATAATCATGCGTAGTATCAAAGACCTGCGGGAGAATGTCAGAGGGAATTCTGAACAGTTTCAGCAGGTCTTCATCCCATTGCTGGCGATGGATGTTGAACAGGCTGGTGCGGCTGGCATTGGTGGCGTCGGTCCCGTGGACTCGCCCTCCGGTCAGGCGCCACAGCAGAAAGCTGTCGACGGTGCCAAACAGCAGTTCGCCGCGCTGGGCTCGCGCCCGGGCCCCGGGGACTTCATCCAGCAGCCAGGCCAGCTTGGTGGCGGAAAAATAGGGGTCCAGCAGCAGCCCCGAGCGCTCCCGGACCAGCTCCCCCGCCCCGGCGGCGGCCAGCTCGCGGCAGTGTTCGGCGGTGCGCCGGTCCTGCCAGACGATGGCGTTGTGCACCGGCCTGCCGCTGTGCCGGTCCCAGAGCAGCGTGGTCTCCCGCTGGTTGCTGATGCCCAGGCCCAGCACCCGGGCTCCGCCGGCCTCGGCCTCGGCCAGGGCCTGCCGGGCCACCGAGACCACCGACTGCCACAGGGCCTCGGGGTCCTGCTCCACCCAGCCGCTGCGGGGATAGCTCTGGGGGTATTCCTGCTGGGCCAGGGCCAGCACGCCACCCCGGCGGTCAAACACCATGGCGCGGCTGCTGGTGGTGCCCTGGTCGATGGCCAACAGACCCGGCTGCGTCATCTTCGGCTCTCCGATGGGGTTTGCTCCGATTATCGTGAAGCCGGTGGTGAAATGCACGGTCCGGCGGGTCCGCTTTATCCCCCCTCCGGGGTCTGCTAACGTTACCGGCCTGATTCGTCGACCGAGATCCCCATGGCCGGCTACTTCCTGCGACGCCTGCTGCTGATCGTGCCGACCTTTGTCGGCATCACCCTGCTGGTCTTTGCCGTCACGCGGGTGGTGCCGGGCGGTCCCATCGAGCGCATGATGAACCAGCAGATCATGGCCGGGGCAGAGGGAGCGGCCAGCACCGACACCCGCAGCGGCGGCACCCTGTCTGCGGAACAGCTGGCCGAGCTGGAGCGCTACTACGGCTTTGACCAGCCCATCCTGGCGAGCTACGGCCAGTGGCTGTGGAAGGTGATGAAGCTCGACCTCGGGGTCTCCACCCGCTACCAGGACCCCGTGTGGGACATCATCCGGGAGCGCTTTCCGGTCTCGATCTTCTACGGGGTCACCACCCTGGTGGTGACCTATGCGGTGTGCATCCCCCTGGGGGTGGCCAAGGCTCTGCGCCACAACAGCCTGTTTGACAACCTCAGCTCCACCGTGGTCTTCGTCGGCTATGCGGTGCCAGCCTATGTGGTCGCCATCGCCCTGATCAGCGCCTTTGCCGCCTACTGGGAGTGGTTCCCCCTGGGGGGCTTTGTCGGCGATGACTTCGACGACCTCAGTGCCGCAGGAAAGCTGCGAGACATCGCCTACCACGCCGTGCTGCCCCTGCTGGCCTACCTCTCGGGCAGCTTTGCGGTGACCACCTTCATGATGAAGAACGCGCTGATGGATCACCTGTCTGCGGACTACCTGCGCACTGCCATCGCCAAGGGCCTGTCCTTTCCCGCCGCGGTGCGTCGCCACGCCCTGCGCAACAGCCTGATTCCCATCGCCACCAGCTTTGGCCAGAACCTCTCGGTGGTGCTGGGGGGCTCCTTCCTGATCGAGACCATCTTCAACATCGACGGCATTGGCCTGCTGGGCTACGAGGCGGTGCTGGAGAGGGACTACCCCGTCGTCCTGGGCATTCTGGTCCTGTCCTCCCTGCTCTACCTGGTCGGCAACATCCTGTCCGACCTCTGCGTCGCCTGGGTCGACCCTCGCATTCGCTTCGAGGGCCGCTGACGGTGCGCATCAACCCCCTCACCCGCCAGCGACTGCAGCGCTTCCGCTCCATGCGGCGGGGCTACTGGTCGGCGGTGCTGTTGGCGGGGCTGCTGCTCGCCGGCCTGCTGGCCGAACTCTGGGTCAACCACCGCGCGCTGGTGGTCTTCGACGGCGAGCGCTGGCATTTTCCCACCTACGGCGAGGTCATCCCGGGCAGCCGCTTCGGACTCGACTACGACCACGAAACCAACTATCGGGAGCTGGCGGAGCGGTTTGCCAACGACGGCAATCCCCGCACCTGGGTATGGCTGCCGCCCGTGCCCTGGGGACCGCTGGAGAGCGACCTGGTCGAGGAGGCCTTTCCCCCTCACCCTCCCAGCCTGGCCCGGCGCCACCTGCTGGGCACCGACACCGTCGGCCGGGATGTGCTGGCCCGGCTGGTCTACGGGTTTCGCACCGCCATGCTGTTCTCCCTGGCCCTGCTGGGGCTGAGCTATGCCATCGGCGTGGCCCTCGGCTGCATCATGGGCTATGTCGGAGGGCGCTTTGACCTCTATAGCCAGCGCCTCATCGAAATCTGGTCCAACATCCCGACCCTGTACGTCATCATGATCGTGGCCTCGGTCATCCCCCCGGGTTTCTGGTCGCTGCTGGGCATCATGGTATTCTTTGGCTGGACGGCCATGACCTGGTACATGCGCACCGCCACCTACCGGGAGAATGCCCGGGACTATGTGCTGGCCGCCAGGGCTCTGGGAGCGGGACCGGGCCGGCTGATCTTTCGCCACATCCTGCCCAACACCGTCTCCACGCTGATTACCTTCGTGCCCTTCTCCATCGCCGGCGGCATCACCGCGCTGACGGCGCTGGACTACCTGGGCTTCGGCCTGCCACCGCCCACTCCGAGCTGGGGCGAGCTGCTCAAGCAGGGCACGGACAACCTGGAATCGGCCTGGATCGTGGCCAGCGTGGTGGGCGCCATGACCCTGGTGCTGATTCTGGTGACCTTCATTGGCGAGGCCATTCGCGAGGCCTTCGACCCCAGACGGTTCAGCTATTACCGATGACCACTCGCTCGCTGCTGCGCCATGGACTGCTCTGGCTGGCTGCCCTGCTGTCGGCCCCCCTGCTGGCTCTGCCCGAGCAGCTGCCGGAGGGGCTGGTGTGGGAAACCAATCTGGAAGATCCGGTGTTTGCCGACCCCCGAGCGCGGCCCGGTGGGCGCTTTCGCAGCTTCATGAGCAGCTTTCCGCTGACCCTGAGGCTGGTCGGCCCCGACTCCAACAGCAGCTTTGCCCAGCATCTGCGGGCCAATGCCCTGGGTCTGGTGGACGTCCACCCCGATACGCGGCGCCCCATTCCCGTCCTGGCCACCCACTGGGCCTTCGGCGAGGACGGCCGGAGTCTCTACTTTCGGCTGGATCCCGAGGCCCGCTGGTCCGACGGCGTGCCCGTGACCTCGGAAGACTACCTGTTCACCATGGAGTTCATGCGCTCGCCCCACATCGTGGCGCCCTGGTACAACAACTACTACACCAATGTGGTGGAAGAGGTCCGCGCCTATGGCGAGTATGTCATCGGCATCCGCGGCGCCACCGCCCGACCCCGGGATGAACTGCTGTTCGAGTACGCCATTCGCCCCACTCCACGGCATTTTCACCGGCTGGACGAGCGCTGGGTGCGGGACTACAACTGGCGCATCGAGCCCAATACCGGGCCCTATCAGATCACCGAGGTGCGCAAGGGACGCCATATCGAATTCACCCGCAAGCAGGACTGGTGGGGCAACGACAAGCGCTACTTCCGCCACCGCTTCAACGTGGAGCACGTGCGCATCAAGGTCATTCGAGACCTCAACATCGCCTACCAGCACTTCAGCAAGGGGCAGCTGGATGCCTTTCCCCTGCTCATGCCCCGCCTGTGGCACCACAAGGCCACCGGCCGTCCCTATGAGCGCGGGCACATCGGCCGCATCGTCTTCTACAACGAGCTGCCCCGCTCGCCCATGGGGCTGTTCCTCAACGAGGCCGACCCCCTGCTGCAGGACCGCAGCCTGCGCCTGGGTCTGGCCCATGCCATCAACGTGGAGCGGGTCATTCGCCAGGTGCTGCGCAATGACTACGAGCGCCTGCAGACCATGAACGAGGGCTATGGCGACTACAGCCATCCCGGGCTCCGCGCCAGGGAGTTCGACCTCGCCGCCGCAGCCCGCCACTTCGCCGAGGCCGGCTGGGAGCAGCGCGGCCCCGATGGCATACGCCGCAACCGCGACGGCGAGCGCCTCGCCCTGCGGGTGACCTATTTCAGCGATGCCCACACCCCGCGGCTGGTGGTGATCAAGGAAGAGGCCCGCAAGGCCGGAGTGGAGCTGCGGCTGCAGCTGCTGGACCCCTCCGCCGCCTTCAAGCAGATCATGGAAAAAAGACATCAGATCGCCTGGATGGGCTGGAGTGGAGGGGGGTTGTCGCCCCGCTACTGGGAGTTCTTCCACTCTGACAATGCCCATCGCCCCCAGACCAACAACATCACCAACACCGCCGACCCGGAAATCGACCGCCTCATCGACGCCTATCGGGCCGCTTCGAAGCGAGCGACCCGGGTGGCGCTGGCCCATGAGCTGGAGGCCATGATCCACCACCGCGCCGTATTCATTCCCACCTTCAAGATCCCCTACACCCGGGAGGCATTCTGGCGCTGGGTGCAGCTGCCCGCACACCACGGCACGCGCTCCAGCGAGAGCCTGCTGGACCCCTTCGGCAGCACCGGGGGCCTGTTCTGGATCGACGCCGACCTGCGCACCGAGGTGGAGCAGGCCCGCCGGACCGGGGAGAGCTATCCACCCATCGACCTCGTCGACACTCGCTGGCGGACCCGGCCATGACCCTGCTGGACATCCAGGGCCTGAGGCTGAGCATCGCCGACGACCAGGGCCGCCCCCGGCCGCTGCTGGATGGCGTCGATCTCCAGGTCCGGGCCGGCGAGGTGGTGGGACTGGTGGGGGAATCGGGCTGTGGCAAGAGCCTGACGGCCCTGTCCATCCTGCAGCTGCTGCCCCGCCCCCAGGCCCGCATCGACGGCGGCCGCATTCTGTTTCAGGGCCAGGACCTGGTCCCCCTCTCGGGCGATCAGCTGGCCCGGCTGCGAGGCGGCCGGATCAGCATGATCTTTCAGGATGCCATGGCCGCCCTGAACCCGGTACAGCGGGTGGGTCGGCAGCTGCTGGAGGTACTGGCCCTGCACCGGCCCGGCCTGTCCTCGCTGCAGCGTCGCCAGCGGGCCGTGGAACTGCTGGCCCGGGTCGGGCTGCCCGACCCCGCAGAGCGCATGCAGGCCTGGCCCCATCAACTGTCCGGGGGCCAGCGCCAGCGGGTGATGATCGCCATGGCCCTGGCCTGCGAGCCGGCCCTGCTGATCGCCGACGAGCCCACCACCGCCCTGGATGTCACCATCCAGGCCCAGGTGCTGACCCTGATTCGGGAGCTGCAGCAACAGACCGGCATGGCGGTGCTGTTCATCACCCACGACCTGGGCGTCGTGGCCCAGCTCTGCCAGGAGGTGGCTGTCATGTATGCCGGCCGCATTGTCGAGCATGCCTCCGCCGAATCGCTGTTCGCCCACCCGCGCCATCCCTATTCCCGCGCCCTGCTGGGCGCTCTGCCCAGGCTGGATGCCCCCACCCAGGTCGACCTGCCCAGCCTGCCGGGACAGGTTCCCGAGCCCGGCCGGTTCCCCCCTGGATGTCGCTTTGCCAACCGCTGCCCCGAGGCCCGGGACCGCTGCCGCCTGGAGGTGCCCGCACTGAGCCCGGTCGATGCTTCCGCCACGGCATCGGTGGCCTGCCTGCGCTGGAGGGAGCTGAGCAATGACTGATTCCAGAGACCGGCCCCTGGTCCAGCTGCAGGGGTTGACCAAGCACTTTCCCCTGCGCCGCCAGGGCCTGGCCGGACCCCGGCGCAGCCTCCAGGCCGTCACCGAGGTCGACCTGGTCATTCACCGCGGCGAAACCCTGGGACTGGTGGGCGAATCGGGCTGTGGCAAGTCCACTCTGGGGCGCACCCTGCTCCAGCTGTATCGCCCCGATGCCGGCCGGGTACGATTTGATGGCGAAGACGTGACCGCGGCCACCGGGGCCCGGCTGAAGCAGTTCCGCCGCCGCGCCCAGATGATTTTCCAGGACCCCTATGAAGCGCTGAACCCCCGGTTTCGCGTGGCGGACATCGTCGCCGAGCCCCTGCACATCCACCGGCTGGGCGAGCGGCGACAGCGCCACACCCGCGTGGCCGAGCTGCTCCGACAGGTAGGCCTGGAGCCCGCCGCCGCCGAGCGCTTTCCCCACGAATTCTCGGGGGGGCAGCGCCAGCGGGTGGGCATTGCGCGCGCCATGGCCCTGGAACCGGAGTTTCTGGTCTGCGACGAGGCGGTCTCCGCCCTGGACGTGTCCATCCAGGCCCAGATCCTCAATCTCCTGCTGTCCTTGCGTCGGCGGCACAACCTCGCCATGCTATTCATTTCCCACGACCTTTCCGTGGTACGACATGTTTCCGACCGCATGGCAGTCATGTATCTGGGCAGAATTGTTGAAGTGCTTCCCGCCGAGCCGCTGACCACCGTGGCCCTGCACCCCTATACCCGGGCCCTGATCCGAGCCATTCCCGAGCCCCAGCCCGCCGCCACGCCCCTCCAGAGCATCTCCGGCGAGGTGCCCAGCCCCGTCCAGCCCCCTTCGGGGTGTGCCTTCCACCCTCGCTGCCCCCATGCAGACGAGCGCTGCCGACGGGAGCGCCCCCTGCTGGAACCGGTGGCAGGCCGCGAGCGCCCCCAGCAGGTCGCCTGTCACCACTGGCGGCACTGGGCCGGGACCGAGGTCCGGCCATGAAGCACCGCACCGTCCCCTTCAAGCACGCCCGCAAGATGCTGCGGGTGGCGGAGGCCCAGGGCTATGATCCCGCCGAGCTGGTGGCCAGCCTGGAGCTGCCGGCCAGCCTGCTGGAACCCGACCCCGAGGCCGAGATCCCCGCCAGGGTCTACAGCCGCCTCTACACCGGGGTCATGTGGCTGCTGGAGGACGAGTCCTTCGGGCTCAACCTGAAACAGCCGACGCCGGCGGGCAGTTTCCGCATGATGTGCCTGTGCATCATCCACTGCGACACCCTGGCGGCGGCCCTGGAGCGGGCAGCGGAATTCAATGCCTTCTGCCGCCGGCTCACCGGCACCCCCGGCAGCCCTCGCCAGCCTCTGATCCGGGAAGCGGACGGCTCGGCACGGTTTGTCTTCCCCCCCAGCCAGGACATGGTAACCGGCGATGGGGTCTACGCCATGGGGCATTGCATGGCCATCTGGCGGCGACTCTGCGGCTGGCTCATTGGCCGCCCTCTGGAGCTGTTATCCGTGAGCTTTCAGGGCCCCCGGCCCAAGGATCGCACCGAGCTGGAAGAGCTGTTTCGCTGCGAGCTGAAGTTTGACCAGCCCCACAACGCGCTGCGCTTTCCGGCCTCGCTGCTGTCCATGCCCCTGGCCCAGACCGAGGACAGCCTGCGGGAATTCCTGCGCAATGCTCCCTATCACCTGCTGGTCTCCCAGGAGGACGACGACGGCTCGCTGCTGGCCCAGATGCGCCGCCTGGTCGGCTCGGACCTGAGCCAGGACTTTCCCACCATGACGGAAATGGCCAGTCAGCTGAACATGTCGGTGCGCACCCTGCGCCGGCGGCTCAAGGAGCACGACACGACCTACCAGGGCTTCAAGGATGAGGTGCGCCGCTCCGCCGCGGTGCGCCTGCTGCGCCGGCCCGAGCTGAAGATCAACGCCATCTCGGCGCTGCTGGGCTTTGATGAACCCAGCGCCTTCCATCGCTCCTTCAAGAAGTGGACCGGGCTGACCCCCGGGGAATACCGCAGCCGCCGCATTCGCGGCGAGGACAGCGATGGGGCTCCCTAGAACTGGCCGGTGGACAACAGGACCAGGGTGCAGGCCTCCTCCACCTCGATGCCAGCCTGGCGCAGGGCCTCGTACTGGTCCGGGTTTTCGGCACCGGGGTTAAAGATGACCCGGCGCGGGCGCAGAGCTTGAAGTTGTTGCAGCATGGTCTGCTGGCGCTCGGGAGCCAGGTAGACCGTCACCGTGTCCACCGGGCCCTGGAGATCGGCCAGCTCGGCCACCACGGGCTGGCCCAGCAGCTCTCCGCCCCGGGGGGACACCGGCAGCGGCTGGTGCCCGTGCTCCAGCAGGCGCTGCATGGCCTGATGACTGTAGCGCTCTGGCCTGGGGCTGGCCCCGACCACGGCGACACGTTCCATGAATACCTCCTGCCATTGCGGCCTGGAAAGCGGTGCCTGCCTCCACGCAGCCCCTCACAGCGCGAAGGCAGCGGTGGAGAAGTGAATCCTGCATCGACATGAAACCATCGAATCCTGCCCGGCACCAGCCCGCCCTGCGCCCGGGACGCATCATACTGGCGCCCATGGACGGCGTGCTGGACCACACCCTGCGCCGCCTGCTCAGCCGATACGGTGGCATCGACCGCTGCGTCACCGAGTTTCTCCGGGTCACCGACCAGCTGCTGCCCCGGCGGGCGTTTTATCGCCTCTGTCCCGAACTCCACCAGGGCGGCCACACTGACAGCGGCGTGCCGGTCTGGCTCCAGCTCCTGGGTGGCCAGGCCGAGCCCCTGGCCCTCAATGCGGTCCGGGCCATCGAGCTGGGGGCGCCGGGGGTCGACCTCAATTTCGGTTGCCCCGCCCGGACGGTAAACCGCCACGACGGCGGCGCCATCCTGCTGCGCGAGCCCGAGCGCATCCACCGCCTAGTGGCTGCGGTCCGCCACGCCGTGCCCGCCGCCTTTCCGGTCTCGGTCAAGATCCGCCTCGGCTTCGATGACAGCGCCGGGCTCATCGACCTGGTACAGGCCGTCTGCGAGGCCGGCGCCAGTGAGCTGGCCATCCATGCCCGCACCCGAACGGACGGCTACCGCCCCCCCGCCCGCTGGCACCAGGTAGCCCCGGCGGCAGCGGTGGCGACGGTGCCGCTGTTCATCAATGGAGACATCACCTCCATCGACACCGCCGCCCGAGCCCAGGCCCACAGTGGCTGCCACCACCTCATGGTGGGTCGCGGCGCGCTGATCTGGCCCGACCTGCCCCGGCGCCTGCACGCCGCCATGCACCACCCCGGGGCCATTCCCCGGGCCATGGGCTGGCCGGACATTCTCCCGCTGCTGCAGGAGCTGCTGGCCCAGACCCTGCTCCACTACGATCACCGCCATGCCGGCAACCCCATCAAGCAGTGGCTGGGCTACCTCCGCGGGGATCACCCCGAGGCGGCCCTGCTGTTCGAGGGAATCAAGCGACTGACCGACCCCGCGGCGCTGGAGCAGGCCCTGACGGAGGCCGGTCGGGTCGCCTCCTCGCGGGAACAGGGCCTCGCGGGACAATCTTGCCGAGGGGCTTGACGCGGCCTCTTTCGGGCCCTAATATACGCGCTTTGCAACACGACGCGCTCGTAGCTCAGCTGGATAGAGTACCTGGCTACGAACCAGGCGGTCGGAGGTTCGAATCCTCCCGAGCGCGCCAATTTCAAGGCACTGCAGGAATGCAGTGCCTTTTTTGTTGCCGTCCCCGCTGTTGCCGCCCTCTCGCCCTGCCCCGGCTCTCGAACCCCCGCCCGCGGTCAGAGCCCGCTCCGTTGCCATGCCGCGCAGACCACGCCAGGTCCGTTTCAAGGCCTGTGTTTCGGCCCCGCCCGGGGAAAGACCGGCAAGGATCGAAACCGAGTGGAAATTTTTGCCGCCGGAAGGGTCTATACGGGTGTCGAAGGACACCTCATCAATCATCAGGAGAACAGCAATGAGACCACTGATGGCGACTCTGGCCCTGTTGTCGGCCCTGCTGCTGACCGCCTGCAATACCATTCATGGGGCGGGCGAGGACATCGAGCGCGGAGGAGAGAAGATACAGGACGCCAGCCACCGCTAGCACCACCCTGAATCCAGCCTTTCCCTATGCTGGATTGCAGGATGAAGACCAACCGGCGGCCCGTTCAGGGCAGCGTTGTGCCCCCGGCGGCTCGGAGGGTGGCGACGCCCTGATTCGGGCAACCGGAGCCGCTCACTTCACTTCCAGCTCACGCCAGTCTACCTGCAGGGATTCGGCCCACCCGCGAATGGTCTTGTTCACCTGGGGCGCTCTGGCCTCGACCACCTCTCCGGTCTGGGGGTGACGAAACTGCCTCAGCGGGCGCTGGGGTCTCTTCCGCTGGGTGCGGGGTCGCCCGGCCGCCGTCCGCCGCCGCGTTGCCGGAGCCGCTGTGCCCGCCTCGTTGAGAATGGCCAGCAGGTCCGAACCCGACTGGTTGTATTTTTCCATCAGCGCCTTGAGCTCGGTAATAAACTTGAACTTCATGTCCAGCGCCCTGTGTTCCTGTTCAAGCTGTTTTTGAATCGTTGTGATATTCAATGAGAGAAACCCTGATTGAATCGAGAGTGAATGAATGGGTAGTGCTTCCTGGCACACCACCTTGAATGGAACAAGGTTCGTGCACTCGCCAATCATAATGCGACAACAAGGTTGCATGCAATGCTCCCCATGAACTTTTGATGTCATGCACTGTTTGTTGAACTGCTGTCCTCTCTCATTCTCCAGGCTGTTTGCCATTTTCAGGGGGTGAAACGATAAGCTCTGGAAAGAACAAGTGTTTTTTCACAATCATGCTTGCTGCATCATTCATCAATGAACGCCTTCTTGCTGAACAATAAATAGGACGACATCAAACTGAAGCACGCTGTCCCGGTATCGAGCAAAGCACTATCGATATCAAAGAGCTCATTCATGTCATGCATGGCAGATGAACGCATGACACTCTGCCGTGAAGTTCTCGACACCATGATCCCACCCATTCCCTCGGGGAGTACCGAAACAGGGGGGTTGCCGATGAGAAGAAGGCGGCGAAGGGTCCGCAGCTTTCATGTGGAGAGAAAAGGATGCAGCCCGATCGGGGCCGGTCATTCCAGCCGCGGCATTCTACCGGCCAGGGGGCTCTTCCGGGGACAGCCCGTCGGGGAGGCGCAGCGGGATTACGCTCCTGCGCCCCGCTGCAGCTTCAGGTGGCGCCGGGACAGCTTGCCGGCATCGGTCCGGGGCAGAGAGCTCACCCAGTCGATCCGGCGCGGGAGCTTGTAGCTCGCCAGACGTCTGGCGGCAAAATCCAGCAGCTCAGCGGCCAGGAGCTCACCGGAGCCATGTCCGTCGGCTGCCACCACCAGGGCCACGACCCTCTCTCCCCACTCGGGGTCCGCCTCTCCCTGGACCAGCACATCCACCACGGCAGGATGGCTGGACAGCACGGCCTCCACCTCGGCCGGATAGATGTTCACTCCCCCCGAGATAATGGTGTGCCCTTCCCGACCGAGCAGGTAGACGTAGCCGTCTTCCTCCACCCGGCCGATGTCGCCCAGCAGCAGGGCTGCCCCGGCCTTGTCGTCGGCCAGCAGCCGATGGCCATCGCGGCGCCGTACCGCCAGCAGTCCCGGGCGGCCCGGGGGCAGCCGACGCCCTGACTCGTCCACGGCATGCACCTCAAAGCCCGGCAAGGCCTGGCCCACGGAGCCGGGCCGCTGCAGCCAGGCGGGGCTGTCGATGCGGGTCACGGCGCCGCTCTCGGAGCCCCCCCAGTACTCCACCAGCACCGGTCCCCACCAATCAATCATCCGCCGCTTGATCTCGGGGGCAATGGGCGCGGCGCCGTGGAGCACCCGCCGCAGGGAATGGGCGCGGAAGCGTTTCCGACGGGCTTCCGGCAGCTGGAGAGCCCGCACGAACATGGTGGGCACCCAGTGGCTGTGGCAGACTCCGGCGCGCTCGATCCAGTCCAGAGCCGCCGCGGCGTCAAACTGCCTCATGACCAGCATGGGCGCGCCGTTGACCCAGTCGTACAGGGCGTACAGCAGAGGAGCGGCATGGTAGAGCGGTCCCGTGACCAGGTGGGGCCCGGCGCCATCCAGACCCACGGCCCTGCCCCGCTGCTGCCAGCTCTCCAGCAGAGCCCCCAGCCGAGCGGGCTGACTGCGCCGAACTCCCCGAGGCAGCCCCGTGGTGCCGCTGGTATAGAGCATGATGCCGCCGGCGGGCAAGTCGGCATGGAGCTCCCGGGGCGGGGTCGCCTGCAGCTGCTGTGCCAGCGCTTCATCCAGCACCCGGTGGGGCAGCTCCGGCAGCTCCCCGACCAGCTCGGGTTCCACCAGCACCAGGCTGGCTCCGCTGTCGGCGACGATGTGGTGGAGCTCATTGCGGCGCAGGTGCCAGTTCAGGGGCACGATCCAGAGCCCGGCCGCCACCGCGCCCATCAGCCAGAGCGGGTACTCCGCCCGGTTGCGGCTCAGCAGGGCCACGGTGTCGCCCGGGACACAGCCCGCTGCCTGAAACAGGGCCGCCATGCTGGCAATGAGCCCTTCGCATTCCTCCGCCCGATACCGTCGCTGGCCATCGTCCAGCACGATGCGCTCTCCGGGAGCTGCTACCATACGCATGATCAATTCGACAACCGTGGTTCCATGGACAGCATTCCAGCTTACAATGACGGCTCCGCCCGGGGCAATGCGGCCCAGCCTGCTCGCCACCGGAGGAGGCCGGGATGGGGATGACGACTCCCAGTGCCGCCGACGTAGTGCCCACCCGGGCTCTGCATGCCCTGCTGCGGGTGGCCAGCGCCCAAGGCTACGACCAGCAGCGGGTGCTGAGCGCAGCGGGCATCGACTTTGACCCCTGGTCCCGGGAGGCACCGACGACGGTGCCCACCCTGTTTTACAGCCGCCTCTATCGCCACCTGATGTGGCTGCTCCAGGACGAGGCCTTCGGGCTGGGCTACAGCCACCGCCAGCCTCCCGGCAGCTTTCGCATGATGTCGCTGTTCGTCATCCACTGTAGCCGGCTCAGCGAGGTGCTCGTGCGCCTGGCGGAGTTCTTCGATTTCTGTGACAGCTTCCATCGGCAGCCAACCCGGCGGCGCCAGCCCTACGGTCGCTATGGAGAGCGGGTGCGCATCACCTTTTACCGCCCCGCCAGCCGGCCGAGTGAAGAGGTCCAGGCCCAGGCCAGCGCGCTGTTCATGATGGGCCGCTTTCTGGGCTGGCTGACGGGCCAGGAACTGCCCCTGCTGGAGGTGGAGCTGGCCGCGCCCGAGCCCGACGATGCCGAGCGCCACCGGGCGCTCTTTTCCTGCCCGGTTCGCTTTGAAGGCAGCGCCCATGCCCTGTGGGTGCACGCCGACTGCCTGAGCTGGCCCGTAGTGCAGAACGAGCAGAGCCTGCGCAGATTTCTGCGCACCGCGCCCTACCCGCTGATGACCCGCCGCCCGCGCAGCGATCAGACTCGTCTGGAGGATCGGGTCCGGGCGCTGATCAGCCAGGACCTCAGCCGCTCCCTGCCGGGGGCCAGGGAGGTGGCCGCGGCGCTGAACATGTCCACGCGCACCCTCCATCGCCACCTGCGCCGGGAGGGCACCAGTTTTCAGCGGATCAAGGACGACTGTCGGCTGCAGGCCGCCCGGGCCTATCTGGCCCGCCCCGAGCTCACCATCAACGCCATTGCCATGCTGATGGGGTTTCAGGACGCCAGCGCCTTCCATCGCTCCTTCAAGAAATGGACCGGCTGCTCCCCGGGCGAATACCGCCGGCGGGAGCTCCTCCATAACAGGCCGCAACAGGGCCGCAAGACAGAGCGCCACCATGACTGACCGACAGGACAGCCCCCGCTACCGGGCCCGCAGGGCGCGGTTTGACCGCCTGCTGACCATCTACGGCCGCAAGCCGGTGCTGGAGGCCCTGGAAAATGCCGACCTCGACGTCGCCGCCCTCCACGTGGCGGACAGCAATCGACCCGGAGCGGTGATGGAGGCCATCCTCGCCCTGGCTCGACGGCGGGGCATACCGCTGCAGCAGCACAGCAAACAGGCGCTGTCTCGCATTTCCCGCAACGCCCGGGAGGACCAGGGCGTGGCCCTGGACCTGGCCCTGCCCTCCTATCAACTGCTGGAGGACTGGCTCAGCCATCCTCCGCCGCCACCCTGGCGGCTGCTGGCCCTGGACCGGGTGACCAATCCCCAGAATCTGGGCATGATCCTGCGCTCGGCCTGTGCCGGCGATGTGGATGGCGTCCTTCTGCCTCGCCAGGGCTGCGCCCCGCTGTCTCCCCTGGTCATCAAGGCCAGCGCCGGCACCCTGTTCCGCACTCCCCTGCTGCGCTGCGAACAACTGGCCGGGGCCCTGCGGCAGCTGGCCGACCAGGCCGAGATCACCCTGCTGGAGGCCGGCGCCCGGGACAGTCTGTTTGAACTACCCCCCGAGGCCAGCCGCGTGTTTGTGCTGGGCAACGAGAGCACCGGGGTGAGCGCTGAGGTCGCTGCCCTGGCCCATCGCCGGGTCCATGTGCCCATGCAGCGAGGGGTCGAATCCCTGAATGTGGCGGTCACCGCCGCGCTGATCGCCTACAGCGGACGCCTGCGCCCGGGCCGGCAGGGCGCAGGGCGCGGAGAAATCGATCGGTGAGGACTGAGCCGGAAGCCAGGGACAGGGAATGGCTCCCCGAGCGGGCTGCCGACCGGCGAGTCACATCGGCGGGACGCGGGCCACCTGGACCCGGAACTGGCCCGTTGTCCGGTCTCCGAGGTAGTCTTCCAGCACCTGCCGGACCACGGGAAAGGCCAGCTGCTGCCAGGGCAGCTCGCCCTCGTCAAACAGCCTGACCTCGAGGCTTTCCTCGCCGGCGGAAAAAACCGGGGCCGGGAGCACGGCCCGGTAGAACATGTACACCTGATTGACGTGGGGCAGATCGTAGAGCCGATAGAGCACCTGGTCTCTCACCTCGGCCCCCGCCTCCTCCCAGGTTTCCCTGCGCGCCCCCTCCAGGGTGGTCTCGCCATTTTCCATGTAGCCGGCCGGCAGGGTCCAGCAGCCCCGCCGGGGCTCGATGGCCCGGCGACACAGCAGGATGCGCTCGCGATAGACCGGCAGGCAGCCCACCACGATGAGGGGATTGTGGTAGTGAATGGTGTGGCAGTGATCACAGACGTGGCGGAGCCGGTCATCGCCCTCGGGGATGCGCCGGGACACCGAATGACCGCATTGGCTGCAAAACTTCATGCCCGCCTCCACCCACGGGACAGCGGGCGCCGGGCGAGCCGACGCCCTCAGGACCTTAGCGCAGCTCCTGGTAGCGGCCGCCATAAAACAGCAGCGGACGCCCGGTCGGCCGCGTCGACATGGACTTGACCTCGCCGACCAGCAGCTGGTGATCGCCCCCATCGTAGCGCTGCCAGATTCGACATTCAAAGCTGGCCAGAGCACCGCGCAGCACCGGGGCGCCGGTCACTCCGATGCGGAAGTGCTCGGGGCTCAGCTCATGCTCATTCTTGCGGGAATACTGGTTGGACAGGGGCAGCTGATCCTGGGCCAGGATGTTGATGGTCCAGTGCTCGGCGGGGCTGAACACGGGGTAGCAGTCGGAGCTGTTCTGCAGGCTCCAGAGCACCAGCGGCGGATCCAGCGATACCGAGGTGAAGGAGTTCACCGTCATGCCCATGGGCACCTGCTCCGGAGAGAAGGTGGTAATGACACAGACGCCGGTCGCAAACCGTCCCACGGCATTGCGGAACTCACGACTGTCCAGACTCATAGCAGCCCCTTGTTTCCATGAATGTGTAAGGCAAGCGCGGCATTATACATGGCCCTGGGAGCCTTCGCTGCCCCGGGACCAGCGCTCGGCGGCCCGGCGATCCCGCGCCCTGGCCTCCACCCAGTGCTCGCCCGCTGCGGTGATTTCCTTCTTCCACAGCGGCGCCCGGGTCTTGAGGTAATCCATGATGAATTCACAGGCTGCCAGGGCGTCGCCGCGATGGCTGCTGGCGGTGCCGACCAGGACGATGGGCTCGCCGGCCTCCAGCCGACCGATGCGATGGATGACCCGGACCCCCAACAGGGACCAGCGCCGCCCGGCGTCGGCCAGAATGGCCTCGATGGCCCGCTCGGTCATGCCGGGATAATGCTCCAGCTCCAGGGCCAGGACCGGCTCGGGGGCATCGGGCTCGCTTCGCACCTGGCCGATGAAGGTGGCCACGGCGCCCACCCCGCCCCCCAGCTCGGAGAGGCGGGCGATTTCGGCGCTGCTGTCAAAGGCCTGGCTCTGGATGGTGACGCTCAAGTCAGCCCCCGGTCACCGGTGGGAAGAAGGCCACTTCATCGCCGCTCTGCAGCGGGCTCTGCCGGTCCGCCATCTCCTGATTGATGGCCACCAGGATTTCCTCCCTCTCCAGCAGGGCGCGCCACTGCTCTCCGCGCTCGGCCAGCAGCGGGCCCAGGGCGGCCACGGTGGCCGGCGCCGGTGGCATCGGGAGCTCCAGGGCGCTGCAGCCCAGCTGTTCGCGCAGGCGAGCAAAGAGTCGAATGGTAATCATGGGGCGCCCTCCAGCTCGGGGGCCTGCCAGTGGCCCGACCGGCCGCCGCGCTTGTCCACCAGTTGAATGCCATGGATGCGCATGCCCGGGTCCAGGGCCTTGCACATGTCGTACAGCGTGAGGGCTGCCACGCTCACCGCCGTCAGCGCCTCCATCTCCACCCCGGTGCGCCCGGCCAGGGCACAGTGGGCGGTGAGGAGTACCCGATGCCGGGCCAGATCCAGCTCACAGTCGACATCGATGGCGGTCAGGGCCAGCGGATGGCACAGGGGAATCAGCTCCGCGGTCTTCTTGGCGGCCTGAATCCCGGCCAGCCGGGCCACGGTGAAGACGTCTCCCTTGGGGTTGTCCCCGCTGGCGATGCGCTCAGCGGTGGCCGGGCTCATGTGGACTTCGGCCCGGGCGGTGGCCGAGCGCTGGGTCACGTCCTTGTCCGAGACATCCACCATCCGCGCCTCGCCCCGGGCATCGAGGTGGCTGAAGTGAGCGGCCATCAGTAGTAGGCCTGGGAGCGGTCGCTGTGGTCGGTGACATCCCGCACCCCCTTGAGCTGGGGAATCCGCTCCAGCAGGGTCTTTTCCACCCCGTGCTTGAGGGTGATGTCGGCCATGCCACAGCCCTGACAGCCGCCGCCAAAGCGCAGTACCGCATAGCCGTCCCCGGTCATTTCCTCCAGGCTGACCTCGCCGCCATGGGAGGCCAGCGCCGGATTGACCTCGTTGTACAGCACGTAGTTGATGCGGTCCTCGATGGGGCTGTCATCGCTGACCCGGGGCAGCTTGGCATTGGGCGCCTTGATGGTCAGCTGGCCACCCATGCGATCGCTGGCATAGTCCACCAGCGCATCCTCCAGAAAGGGCACGCTGCGCAGCTCGAACCAGGCCTTGAGCTCGGGATAGTCCTGCAGCACGTCGTCCGCCTCGATGTCTTCCTCGCGGCAGTAGGCGATGCAGGTCTCGGCCCGGGGAGTGCCGGGCTGGTTAATGAACATGCGAATGCCCAGCACATCGTCGCCCTGCTTGCCCAGCAGATCGGCCAGATAGTTCCGGGCCCCTTCGGTGATGGTCAGCTTCAGCTCGGTGACAACGTTGGACATGGGAGTCTCCATAATGGTCGCCCGGCAGCGGGTGCGCCGCCGGACAGCATGACATGCCGACGCTGAACCGCAAATCGGCATCTGGTACACTTTGCAAATTTACCACAAAACCAATCCCGACTACTATAGTCGGAATTGATTCGGGCCGCGCCTTCCGCATGCCCCGGCCACACCGACCGGGGCTGACTTTCCTGCCCGAGCGGAGGCGGATTCCGGCACGCGAATGGCTGTGATTCACCGTTTATACTGGAGACCGGAACTGCCATGTTCAATGAGCGGAATCGGCGCATCGACGCCCTGCATCAGGCCCTGCCCCAGCGCATTCTGATCCTGGACGGTGCCATGGGCACCATGATCCAGTCCCACCGGCTCGGAGAGGCCGACTTTCGCGGTGAGCGCTTTGCCGACTGGCACCGGGACCTCCAGGGCAACAACGACCTGCTGTGCCTGACCCAGCCGCAGCTGATCGAGGACCTCCACCGGGACTACCTGGCAGCCGGTGCCGACATCATCGAGACCAACACCTTCAACAGCACCCGCCTGTCCCAGGCGGACTATGGCCTGGAGGACCTGGTCGCCGAGATCAACCTCGCCGCCGCCGCCTGTGCCCGCCGGGCGGCGGATGCCGCCATGGCCGCCGAGCCCGATCGGCCCCGCTGGGTGGCGGGAGTGCTGGGACCCACCAGCCGCACCGCCACCCTGTCTCCGGACGTCAACGACCCCGGCTTTCGCAATGTCACCTTCGACCAGCTGGTGGACAACTACAGCGAGGCCACCCGGGCCCTGATCGAGGGCGGGGTCGATCTGATCATGATCGAGACCGTGTTCGACACCCTCAATGCCAAGGCGGCCATCTTCGCCCTGGAGAAAGTCCAGGACGAGCTGGGGCAGCGCATTCCCCTGATGCTCTCCGGCACCATTACCGACGCCAGCGGGCGCACCCTGTCGGGGCAGACCACCGAGGCCTTCTGGTACTCTGTGGCCCATGCCCGGCCGCTGTCCATCGGGCTCAACTGTGCCCTGGGCGCCGAAGAGCTGCGCCCCCATGTCCAGGCCCTGTCCCGCTGTGCCGACACCTGGCTGAGCGTCCACCCCAACGCGGGGCTGCCCAACGAGTTTGCCGAGTACGACCAGACCGCCGAGGAAATGGCCGCAATCGTCGGCGAATTCGCCCGCAGTGGCCTGGTCAACATCGTCGGCGGTTGCTGCGGGACCACGCCCGAGCACATCCGTGCCCTGGCCGAGGCCATCGCCGACTGCGAGCCCAGGAAGGTGCCGGAGCTGCCGCCCGCCACCCGGCTGTCGGGGCTGGAGCCCTTCGTCATCGACGATGACAGCCTATTTGTCAACGTCGGCGAGCGCACCAATATCACCGGTTCCGCCCGCTTCAAGCGACTGATACTGGAAGAGGATTACGCCACTGCCCTGGAGGTGGCCCGCCAGCAGGTGGAAAACGGCGCCCAGATCATCGACATCAACATGGACGAGGGCATGCTGGACTCCGAGGCAGCCATGGTGCGCTTCCTCAACCTGCTCGCGGCGGAGCCCGACATCGCCCGAGTTCCCATCATGATCGACTCCTCCCGCTGGAGCGTGCTGGAGGCCGGGCTCAAGTGCATTCAGGGCAAGAGCATCGTCAACTCCATCAGCCTCAAGGACGGCGAGCAGGACTTCCTGGACAAGGCCCGCCTCTGCCAGCGCTATGGCGCCGCAGTCATCGTCATGGCCTTCGACGAGGAGGGCCAGGCCGACACCGCGGCGCGCAAGAACGAAATCTGCGAGCGCAGCTACCGCCTGCTGGTGGACAGGCTGGACTTTCATCCAGCAGACATCCTCTTCGACCCCAACATCTTCGCCATCGCCACCGGCATCGAGGAGCACAACAACTACGCGGTGGACTTCATCGAGGCCTGCCGCTTCATCCGCAGCCGGCTCCCCCACGCGCGCATTTCGGGCGGGGTCTCCAACGTTTCCTTTTCCTTTCGCGGCAACAATCCGGTGCGGGAGGCCATTCACAGCGTCTTTCTCTACCACGCCATCCGGGCCGGCCTGCACATGGGCATCGTCAATGCCGGCCAGCTGGGCATTTACGAGGACATCCCCGCCGAACTGCGCGAGCGGGTCGAGGACGTGGTGCTCAACCGGCGCGACGACGGCACCGAGCGGCTGATGGAAATTGCCGCCGACTATGCCGACACTGGCGGCGGCAGCACAGCGCGGCAGGAAGACCTGAGCTGGCGGGAATGGCCGGTGAACAAGCGCATCGAGCATGCCCTCGTCAAGGGCATCACCCAGTACATTGACGAGGACACCGAGGAGGCCCGCCAGCAGGCTGAGCGGCCCATCGATGTCATCGAAGGCCCGCTCATGGATGGCATGAACGTGGTCGGCGACCTGTTCGGGGCCGGCAAGATGTTCCTGCCCCAGGTGGTCAAGAGCGCCCGGGTCATGAAGCAGGCCGTGGCCCTGCTGACTCCCTATATCGAGGAGGAAAAGCAGGAGGGCGAGACCAACGGACGCATTCTCATGGCCACGGTCAAGGGCGATGTGCACGACATCGGCAAGAACATCGTCGGCGTGGTCCTCCAGTGCAACAACTATGAAGTCATCGACCTGGGGGTCATGGTGCCCTGCGAAACCATCCTGGCCACGGCCCGGGAGCGGCAGGTGGACGCCATCGGCCTGTCGGGGCTGATCACCCCCTCCCTGGATGAAATGGTCCACGTCGCCCGGGAGATGGAGCGCCAGGGCTTTGACATTCCCCTGCTCATCGGCGGTGCCACCACCTCCAAGGCCCACACGGCGGTGCGCATCGAGCCCTCCTACCAGCGCGGACCCACGGTCTATGTGCCCGACGCCTCCCGCAGCGTATCGGTGACCTCCCAGCTGATTTCCAGGGAGCATCGCCTGGCCTTTGTCCACAGCCGACGCGAGGAATACCAGGCCATTCGCGAGCGCATCGCCCAGCGCAAGCCCAGGGCGCGACGGCTGGACTATCAACAGGCCAGCCAGCGGGGCCCGAGCTGGGACTGGGCCAACTACCAGCCGCCCCGCCCCGCCTTCCTCGGCGTGCGGACCTTTGAGGACTACCCGCTGGAAGAGTTGCTGGACACCCTCGACTGGACGCCCTTTTTCATCTCCTGGGGCCTGTCCGGCAAATACCCCGCCATCCTCGAGGACGACAAGGTCGGCGAGGCCGCCCGCAGTCTCTACGCCGACGCCCGGGCCATGCTGGCGGAACTCATTAGCCACCGCCGCCTCCGGGCCCGGGCCGTCATCGGCTTCTGGCCCGCCGCCCGGGTGGGCAGTGACGACATCGTCGTCTACGCCGACGAGGAGCGCAGCGAGCCGCTGGCCACCCTGCACCACCTTCGCCAGCAGATCGAAATGGTCGGAGATCGACCCAACCTCAGCCTGGCCGACTACATCGCGCCGGCAGACAGCGGCTGCGCCGATTATGTCGGCGGCTTTGCCGTGACGGCCGGCCTCGGCGCCGAGGAGCTGGCCGCCCGCTATGAGGCCGACGGGGACGACTACAGCGCCATCATGGTCAAGGCCCTCGCCGATCGCCTGGCGGAGTCGCTGGCCGAGACCATGCACCGGCGGGTGCGCAAAGAGTTCTGGGGCTATGCCCCCGACGAGGCCCTGACCAACGAGGAGCTCATCCGGGAGCGCTATCGGGGCATTCGTCCCGCGCCAGGGTATCCCGCCTGCCCCGACCACACCGAAAAGGCCACCCTGTTCCGCCTGCTCGATGCCACGGAGCAAATCGGCATGGAGCTGACGGAGCACTACGCCATGAGCCCCGCCGCCAGCGTTTCGGGCTTCTATTATTCCCACCCCGAGGCACGCTATTTTGCCGTGGGCAAGATCGGCCCCGACCAGGTCGCCGACCTGGCCCGGCGCAAGGGCGTGAGCCTGGCAGAGATGGAGCGCTGGCTGGCCCCCAACCTGGACTACGAGCCCGACGAGCAACCGGGCCCCGACGACCAGTCATCCGTGGCCTGACCGCCCTGTCGGAGGCAAACCATGACCGACGAGAACAGCGATGACGACCAGGACCGCCCCCGCCATTCGCTGCTGGCCGTCATCGGCAGCGTGCTGGCGGCGGGCTTTGGCGTCCAGAGCAGCAGAAACAGAGCGCGGGACTTCCAGCACGGCCGCCTCGGCCTCTTCGTCGTCGTCGGCCTGCTGGGCACCGGGCTGTTCATCGGCATCCTGCTGACCATCGTCGCCCTGGTGGTGCGCAGCGCCGGGGGCTGACCGTCAGCGGCTGCTCAGCCAGAAGATCGCCGTGGCCATGACTAGGGCCATCAGTGCCAGCGCAGCCAGGGAATCTGCAGCCCCGTCGCTGAGGGGTCGCAGCCGCCGGCCAGGGCGGGAGGGGGAGTTCCGTTCCGAGGGGGATGTGGCAGCCATGGGTCACCTCGCCGAATGGTTGGGGTCGGGCCGCACCGGTGTCGCGCCAGGGCGACCGCCGTCACCGAGCAACACTCCTGCAATATAACCACAATCCATCCCCGGCGGTCTTATTACCTTTTCACATTTGATTAGAAGAAACGATTCATTCTGGGCCTTTAGGAAGTTTGTTATAGTTCAGCGCCCGTGCAGGCCCCCGCCTGCAGAGTATTCAGAACCGGTATTCATGTATATCTATAGTGACTTCGATCAGCGCCTGCTCGATGAGCGCGTTGCCCAGTTTCGTGATCAGACCCGGCGCTTTCTGGCCGGCGAACTGCCCGAGGACCACTACCGTCCACTGCGGCTGCAGAACGGCCTCTACGAACAGCGCGTGGCCCACATGCTGCGCATTTCCATTCCCTATGGAACGCTGAACAGTGAACAGGCCAGAAAGCTGGCTGACATCAGCCGCCGCTACGACAAGGGGTATCTCCACGTCACGACCCGGCAGAACATGCAGCTGAACTGGCCGGAACTGGAGGATGTCCCGGACATCCTGGCAGATCTCGCCACGGTGCAGATGCACTGCATTCAAACCAGCGGAAACTGCATTCGGAACATCACCGCCGACCAGTACTCGGGCATTGCCCGGGACGAGGTCGAGGACGCCCGCCCCTGGTGCGAGCTCATTCGCCAGTGGGCCACCTTTCACCCCGAATTTGCCTTTCTGCCCCGCAAGTTCAAGATTGCCGTCTGCGGCTCCGCCGAGGACCGGGCGGCCACCCACACCCACGACATCGGCGTGGAACTGACCCGCGACGAGGAGGGGGAGCTGGCCTTCCGCATCCACGTCGGCGGAGGCCTGGGGCGCACGCCGGTCATCGCCAGCGTCATCCACGAGCAGCTGCCGCCACGCCATCTGCTGACCTATCTGGAGGCCATTCTGCGGGTCTACAACCAGCTGGGGCGCAGGGACAACAAGTACCGCTCCCGCATCAAGATTCTGGTCCGGGCCATGGGCGTAGAAACCTTTCGGGAGCGCGTCAACGCCGAGTGGGCCCACCTCAAGGACTCGCCCAGCACCCTGACCGAGGCCGAGATCGAGCGGGCCCGCTCCTTCTTCCAGCCCCCCTCCTACGAGCAGCTGGACGACGAGGCCGCCGAGGCGGAGCTGGCGCGCCAGGCCGAGGGCTCCCCGGCCTTTGCCCACTGGCTGCGCCACAATACCGCAGACCACAAGCAGCCGGGCTATCGCATCGTCAACCTGTCGCTGAAGGCCCTCGGCCACGCCCCGGGAGACTGCACCGCCGAGCAGCTCGAGGCCATTGCCGACCTGGCCGACGAATACAGCATGGGGGGAATCCGCACCACCCACGAGCAGAACATGGTGCTGCCCGACCTCCGCAAGCAGGATCTCCATCCGCTCTGGCGAAAGCTCGTGCAGCACCAGCTCGCCACCCCCAACATCGGCCATCTCACCGACATCATCTGCTGCCCCGGCGGGGACTACTGCTCCCTCGCCAATGCCAAGTCCATTCCCGTCGCCGAGGCCATCCAGCGGCGCTTTGACGACTACGACTACCTCTATGACCTGGGGCCCATCGACCTGAACATCTCGGGCTGCATGAATGCCTGCGGTCACCACCATGTGGGCCACATCGGCATTCTGGGCGTCGACAAGAAGGGCGAGGAGTACTATCAGATTTCACTGGGCGGCCACCAGGGCAAGGACGCCAGCATCGGCACCATCCTCGGCCCCTCCTTCTCTCGCGAGCAGGTGCCGGAGATTCTGGCAGAAATCCTGGCGGTCTATGTGGCCCGGCGCCATGAAGAAGAACCCTTTCTCGACACCGTGCGCCGCATCGGCGTCGAGCCGTTTCGGGAGAAGATCTATGCCTGAGGTAGTCATCAGGGATCGCGAAGTCGTCGCCAACCCATGGCTGCGCCTGCCCGCCGACACCGAGATCGACGCCCCCCTGCCCGCAGGGGATCTGCTGGTCCCGCTGTCGCTGTGGCAGGCCCGGCGGGAGGAGCTCATGGCGCGGCCCCGCCGCGGTGTCTGCCTGGAGCCCGACGAGGAGCCCGGGGCCATCGCCGAGGACCTCGAGCACCTGGATGTGGTGGCGGTGAATTTTCCGGTCTTCACCGACGGGCGCGGATTCTCCATTGCCCGGCTGCTTCGCGAGCGCTACGGCTACCGCGGGGAGATTCGAGCCGTGGGGCAGTTCATCCGCGACCAGCTGTTCTACCTGCAGCGCTGTGGCGTCAATGCCTATGCCCTGGAGACCTCGGACCCCCGGGCTGCCCTGGCGAGCTTCAACGACTTCAGCGCCGCCTACCAGGCAGCCGCCGACCAGCCCCTCCCCCACTTCCGCTCCGCCTGAGCACCGCGGACAGGGGGGCCGCCCCCTGTCCTGCCAGGCCCTTTCCCGCGCTGCCGGCGCCTCGCCGGACTGCCCTCGTCCCGGGCCAATAAAAAAGCCCGAACCGCGCGGCGGTTCGGGCCTTTAAAAGCAGTCACCGGCCAACAGCCGGTGAGCATGGCTCAGAGCAGCTTTTCCAGCTCGGGCAGGGCCTCGAACAGGTCGGCGACCAGGCCGTAGTCCGCCACCTGGAAGATGGGGGCGTCCTCGTCCTTGTTGATGGCCACGATGACCTTGCTGTCCTTCATGCCGGCCAGATGCTGGATGGCGCCGGAAATGCCCACCGCGATGTACAGGTCGGGGGCGACGATCTTGCCCGTCTGACCCACCTGCATGTCGTTGGGCACAAAGCCCGCATCCACGGCGGCCCGGGAGGCCCCCACGGCTGCGTTGAGCTTGTCGGCCAGCTCGTACAGCAGCTTGAAGTTCTCGCCGTCCTGCATGCCTCGGCCACCGGAGATCACCACGCTGGCTGCGGTCAGGTCGGGCCGGTCGCTCTGGGCCAGCTCCTCCTTGACGAAGCTGGACAGCCCGCGGTCCTCGACCTGCTCCACGGCCCGGATTTCGGCACTGCCCCCCTCGGCCGCCACGGCGTCAAAACCCGTGGTGCGCACGGTGATGACCCGGGTCTCGTCACTGGACTGAACCGTGGCGATGACGTTGCCGGCATAGATGGGCCGCTTGAAGGTGTCCCCCGACTCGACGCTGATGATGTCGGAGATCTGGGCCACATCCAGCAGGGCTGCCACCCGGGGCATGAGGTTCTTGCCCGCCGTGGTCGCCGGGGCCAGCAGATAGGAATATTCCCCTGCCAGATCCACCACCAGCGCTGCGACGTTCTCTGCCAGCTGGTGCTCGTAGGCGGGGTTGTCCGCCACCAGGACCGTGCCGACGCCGTCGATTTTTGCCGCAGCCTGGGCGGCGGCGTCACAGCCGGATCCCGCCACCAGGACGGCGATGCTCTCACCGAGCTGGCGTGCAGCGGTCACGGTGTTCAGGGTCGCCCCCTTGATGGAGGCGTTGTCGTGTTCGGCTATAACGAGAATGCTCATCAGATTACCTTCGCCTCATTTTTCAGTTTGTCGACCAGCTCGGCCACGCTCTCCACCTTGACGCCTGCCTGGCGCTCCGCCGGCGGTTCCACCCGCAGGGTCTTGACCCGGGGCGCCACGTCCACGTTCAGTTCATCGGGCGTGAGGGTGTCGAGGGGCTTGCGCTTGGCCTTCATGATGTTGGGCAGAGAGGCGTAGCGGGGCTCGTTGAGGCGCAGGTCCGTGGTCACCACCGCCGGCAGGCTGAGCTGAACCGTCTGCAGACCGCCGTCGATCTCGCGGGTCACATTGACCTTGTCCCCCTCCACGACCACCTCCGAGGCGAAGGTGCCCTGGGCCAGGCCGGTGAGCGCAGCCAGCATCTGACCGGTCTGGTTGTTGTCACCGTCGATGGACTGTTTGCCGAGGATGATCAGCCCGGGCTCTTCCTTTTCGACCAAGGCCTTCAGCAGCTTGGCCACGGCCAGGGGCTGGAGCTCGGCGTCGGTTTCCACCAGGATGCCGCGGTCGGCGCCCAAGGCCAGTGCAGTGCGGATCTGCTCCTGGCAGGCCTTGGTGCCCATGGACACGGCAACCACTTCCGAGGCCACGCCCTTTTCCTTCAGCCGGACGGCCTCTTCCACGGCGATCTCGCAGAAGGGATTGATTGCCATTTTTACGTTGTTGAGGTCCACGCCACTGCCGTCCGACCTGGGACGCACCTTGACGTTGTGATCAACCACTCGCTTGACAGCCACCAGAATCTTCATGGATTCCTCGTCGATAATGTTGTGGGACAATCAGCTCCAGCCGCAACGGGGTGTTCTGGCGCCGACGCAATGATAAGAACCGCCTGCGCCCTCTCCCCAGCCTCTGCTCACACTGGAACGCGAAGTGCCCGGTCCGCCCCCGACCTGGGCAGCATGGTGCTGAAACGGGCGTATCTTGCCGCTTCAGCCTGGTCAGGTCAACCGCGGATCCCCGGCAATCCCCCCGCGCGGCGGCCCGGGCGCTGGCACCCGGAGACAATGCAATGTAGTCTTTGACCTCATCGACCGCTATAATTCACGGATTTTTGCCGAAGCCGATGGCCGTTTCACGGAGCCGCGGCGATTCGGTCATCCGCTGTCCCTACCCTGAAGGAGTCTGCCTGTGGAACGCGAAGCGATGGAGTTCGACGTCGTCATCGTCGGTGCTGGTCCCGCCGGCCTTGCTGCGGCCTGTCGGCTGCGTCAGCTGAGCGAGGAAACCGGCAAGGACCTCAGTGTCTGCGTGGTCGAGAAGGGCTCGGAGGTCGGCGCCCACATCCTCTCCGGGGCAGTTCTGGAACCCCGGGCCCTGGACGAGCTCTTCCCCGACTGGAAGGAGCGCGGCGCGCCCCTCAACACCGCCGTGACCGGCGACCACATCCACTACCTCACCAGCGACAGCAAGGGCCAGCGGGTGCCCGGGGTCTTTGTCCCCCGCACCATGCACAACCAGGGCAACTACATCATCAGCCTGGGCAACCTGTGCCGGTGGCTGGCCGAGCAGGCCGAGGCCCTCGGCGCAGAGATTTACCCGGGCTTTGCCGCCGCCGAAGTGCTCTACCACGAGGACGGTCGGGTCAAGGGCATCGCCACCGGCGAACTGGGCGTTTCAGCCAGCGGCGAACACAAGGACAGCTATACCCCCAGCATGGAGCTGCATGCCCGCTACACCCTGTTTTCCGAGGGCTGTCGGGGCAGCCTGGGCAAGCAGCTCATCGAGCATTTCGAACTGGATGCCGGGCGCGACCCTCAGCACTACGGGCTCGGCGTCAAGGAGCTCTGGGAGGTCGATCCCGCGCGGCATCAGCAGGGCCTGGTGGTCCACACCGCCGGCTGGCCGCTGAGCGAGACCGGCACCCATGGTGGCGGCTTCCTCTATCACATGGAAGACCACCTCGTCGCCGTGGGACTGATCACCGACCTGTCCTACGACAACCCCCATGTCAGCCCCTTTGAGGAGTTCCAGCGCTACAAGCTCCACCCCACCATTCGCCACTACCTGGAGGGGGGCAAGCGCATTGCCTATGGGGCCCGGGCCATCGCCAAGGGCGGCCCCCAGTCCCTGCCGAAGATGACCTTCCCGGGGGGGCTGCTGATCGGCTGCAACGCCGGCACCCTGAACTTTGCCAAGATCAAGGGCAACCACACCGCCATGAAGTCCGGCATGATCGCCGCCGAAGTCGTCCACCAGGCGGTGACCACCGGCGGGATGGAAGGCCAGGAGCTGACCCAGTACGAAGAGGCCTTCCGGGCTTCCTGGGCCTGGCAGGAGCTGATTACCCAGCGCAACTTCGGCCCGGCCCAGCACCGCTTCGGCAACCTGCTGGGCTCTGCCTATGCCTTCGTCGACCTGAATTTGTTCAACGGCAAGCTGCCCTGGACCCTGCGCGCCCCCAGGCCGGACCACGAGCAGATGAAGCTGGCCAGCGACTGCAAGGCACCGGACTACCCCCGGCCCGACAACACCCTGACCTTCGACCGCCTCTCCTCGGTGTTTCTGTCCAACACCAACCACGAGGAAGACCAGCCCTGCCATCTGCAGCTGAAGGACCCCGACATCCCCATTCGCCACAACCTGCCGCTCTATGACGAGCCCGCCCAGCGCTACTGTCCGGCCGGGGTCTACGAGGTGGTCGAGGATGGCGACGGCACTCCGCGCTTCCAGATCAATGCCCAGAATTGTGTCCACTGCAAGACCTGCGACATCAAGGATCCCACCCAGAACATCAACTGGGTCACCCCCGAGGGCGGCGGCGGGCCCAACTATCCCAACATGTAGCCGTGGCTGAAGTCTGCCACGCTCGCAGCGCCCGGCCATGCCGGGCGTCCTGCCCCTGGCCCCGCCATCGATGATCTCCTCTCCCCGACAGCACTACCGACAGGCCCTGGGGCAACCAGGCTGGCAGCCCGACCCCGCCCAGGCCAGGGCAGTGGAACATCTGGAGGCCTGCTGGCAGGCCCTGCAGAGCGGCGCCAGGGGCGTTCGGGGCGTCTATCTGTGGGGACCGGTGGGGCGCGGCAAGACCTGGCTGATGGACCGCTTTCAAGAGAGCATGGGCGGCGAGGCCCAGCGCCTGCACTTCCATCGCTTCATGCAGGGCATCCATCGGCGCCTGCACCACTACAGCGGCCAGACCGCTCCCCTGGAGCGGGTGGCCGAGGAGCTGGCCCGGCAATACCGGGTGCTCTGCCTGGATGAACTCTTCATCGATGACATCGGCGATGCGATGATCGTGGGGGGGCTGCTGGAGCAGCTGCTTGCCCGGGGCATGACCCTGCTGGCCACCTCCAATGAGCCCCCCTGGGCCCTGTACCGCGACGGCTTCAACCGCCAGCGCCTGCTGCCCGCCATCGAGGCCCTGGAGCAGCATATGGCGGTGGTGGCCCTGGACGGGGCACAGGATTATCGCCTGCTGCCGGCACCGACCACCCGGCGCTACTGGGTCGGGGACCGAGAGGGCCTGGCCCGCAGCTTTGATCGACAGGCCGCCGGGGAGCCCACCACCGACGAGCCCTGGCCAATGGCCGGAGGGCGCCGGCTCCGGGTGGTTCAGCGCAGCCCCCGCCTGCTCTGGTGCCGCTTTGAAGATCTCTGCGAAGCGGCCTGGTCCAGCCTCGACTACATCGCTCTCTGTGACGAATTCCAGGCCCTCTTTCTCAGCGATGTGCCCTCGCTGAGCAGCCCGCCCCGGGAGGGCCGCATCGCCCGGGGCACGGAGGATGCGGCCCGGCTGGTGGCCGCCGGAGAGCGCCAGCTGCCCAGCCTGGGCCGCCATGATGACAGCGTGCGGCGACTGATCGCCCTGGTGGATGAGTGCCACGATCGCCAGCGTCCCCTCCATGTCCACGCCGCCACCGACCTGGCCGACCTGTATACCGAGGGACAGCTGCTGTTTCCCTTTCGCCGCACCCTGAGCCGGCTCCAGGTCATGCAGCGCCGGGACTGGCCTCCCGGAGGCTCCGGCGACTGAGGCCTCAGCCCCCCGCCTCGTCCTCCAGACCGCTGGCCAGGCCCTGGCCCAGTGGGTAACGCCCCTCTCCGCTGGGGATCAGCCAGCGGATCTCGTCCCCCTGGCGCACCGCCTCGGCCCACTCCGCCAGGCGGTAGTACACCGGGCGGGCCAGCCTGGCGTCCAGTCCGTGCCACAACTGCAGGCAGGGGGTCTCCTCGCCCCCACCCGGTGCCGCCCGCAGCACCAGTGGATGCCCTGCCCCCACCACCACCTCCTCCCCGGTGTCGAGGGTGGCCACCAGATCCTCTCCATGGTAGTCCGCTGCCACCACCCTCAGCGGGGTATCCTCGACGGTGATCCGCCACTTTTCCCGCGGGCTGACCAGGTAGTAGTGACCGTCCCCCTCCCGGCGCAGAATCGAGGCAAACAGCTTGACCAGGGCCGGGCGCCGGATGGGGCTGCCCTCGTGGTACCACTGCCCGTCGGCGGCGATGCACAGGTCCATGGCGCCGGAATACGGCGGGTCCCACCGGTCGATGGGCGGTTTCCCGGAGCGCCCTTCCACATCATTCTGCAAGCGTTTCAGAACCACTGCATTCCCCCCGGGCGGCCTGGCCTGCCCGCCCTTGCCAGGGGGCGGGACCGCGCCTTGCGGCCATTCCGCCCCACCATTCGCCTAGCCGATCAGCCGGACATTGATCACGCCTTCCACCGCGCCGATGCGCTCCAGCAGACGGTCGTCGGGACGCTGATCGACGTCGATGAGGTTGTAGGCAATGTCCCCCCGGCTTTTGTTCAGCATGTCGGCCACATTGAGGTTGGCATCGGCCAGCAGCGAGAGGATGTTGCCCAGCATCCGCGGGATGTTGCGGTTGGCGATGGCCAGGCGGTAGCTCGCCGAGCGCTCCAGCTCCAGTGCAGGAAAGTTGACCGAGTTGCGCACGTTGCCGTGCTCCATGAAATCCATCAGCTGATCGGCTGCCATGATGGCACAGTTATCCTCTGCCTCGTCGGTACTGGCGCCGATGTGGGGCATGAGAATGACATCGTCGCGGCCGATCAGCTCGGGGGTGGGAAAGTCGGTGACCAGGCGAGCGAGCCTGCCGGCATCCAGGGCCTCCACCACGGCCCGGCTGTCCACGATCTCCTGGCGGGCAAAATTCAGCAGCACCTGCCCGGGGCGGGCATGCCGGAGCAGCTCGGCGTTGACCATGCCCAGGGTGCTGTCCAGGACCGGGAGGTGCAGGCTCACAAAATCGCTGCGGGCCATCAGGGAGGCCAGGTTTTCGCTTTTCTTGACCTCGCAGGGCAGCCGCCAGGCAGCATCCACCGACAGGGCCGGGTCGTAGCCCACGACTTCCATGTCCAGCCTGAGGCCCATGTTGGCCACCAGGGAGCCGATGGCGCCCAGGCCGATCACCCCCAGGGTGCGCCCCTTGAGTTCATTGCCCTTGAAGCGCTTCTTTTCCTTCTCGAGCAGATCGGAGAGCGCCTGCTCATCCTGGAGGTCGCCCAGGGTCTGGACGTAGGCGATGCCCTCGAGGATGCCCCGGGAGCCCAGGGTCATCCCCGCCAGCACCAGCTCCTTGACGGCATTGGCGTTGGCCCCGGGGGAATTGAATACGGGAATGCCCCGGGCCGTGCAGTGGTCCACGGGAATGTTGTTGACCCCCGCTCCGGCCCTGGCAATGGCCTTGACCGTCGGGGCAATGTCCGCCGGCTGCAGGGGATGGGAGCGGAGCAGCACGGCATCGGGCTGGCTGAACTCGCTGGCGATCTCGTAGCGTTCACGGGGCAGACGCTCCAGGCCCTTGGTGGATATCTGGTTCAGCGTCAGTATCTTGTACACGCGTCGTTCTCCTGCGCAACAGCAACAAAAAAGCCTGGGACGCTGCCCAGGCAGTGAGGCGCCGGCTCCCTCCTGGACTACTCGGCGAACAGTTGATCGATATCGTCCAGCTCGCGGTAGGCCGTGCACCAGGATTCGAACAGTCGAATCCGCTGGATGGGAGCCTGGAGGGCCACCGCGGCGGTGTAGTCGGCCCCGGGCTGGTAGAGCCGGAAATCCCACTGGTTTTCGGCCTCATCCCCGGGGGGAGGCAGAAAGCCGGGGAGGCTCCCCCCCTCTCCCAGCAGGAAGGAAAAGCTGTCCAGGGGAATGGACAGACCCTCGCCTCTGGCCTTGATGTAGGCCTCCTTGAGGGTCCAGTAATGAAAAAAGGCCTGCTCCTGCTCGGCCTCGGGCAGCTGCCGCAGGTCCGCCAGTTCGCGCTCGGAAAAATAATGGTCCGCCACCCCGGCCATGCCCTGGCTGTCGGCCCGAAACTCCACGTCGACCCCGATGTCATGGCCACTGGTGACCGCACACAGGGTCAGCCCCCGGGTCTGGGAGAGGTTGAAGCGCAGCGGCCCCGCCCCGGCCAGATCGCTTTCCAGCTCCGGTTTGCCATAGTGGTTGCGGCGAAACGTCCAGTCCTCGGGACTGCCGGGAAGATAGTGAGACAGCGTGGTGCGAAGCAGGGCTCGACTGACCAGATACTCCAGTCGGTGATCGGTCTTGAGCCCGGTGTGGTGCTCCCGCTCTCCGGAGTTGAGCACCTGTTCGCAATAGCCCTCGAGATCGGCGTCGGCGATTTTTTTCGGTACGCAAAACCAGAGGTCCACCTGTCCCTCGGACAGCCGTTCAAAATCACTCATGCCTTGTCCCTGTCAGCACCCCTGGCTCCACAGCGCCGGGGTGAGCTACATCCGTTCAATTTTGGCCTCGTCCAGAATGCGATCCAGATAGGCCGCCATCGCCAACTGACCGCTGTTGGCCGCCAGCTGCTGACGGAGCGCCTGCTGCTGGCCCGGCTCCATGCTCTCCAGGTCACCGGCGCGCACCTCGCTCAGGGCCAGCACCAGCACATCGCCGCCGGCCAGCTGGCGCTGCACTGCCGTGGTCCCGCCCTCGGCAGGCCGGGGCAGGGCAAAGGCATGCTCCAGCACCTCGGTTTGCACGGTTGGGTCCGCGCGCTGCACCTGCTGGGCCCGCTGCCATGCCAGGCCCCGCTCGGGGGCCAGTTCGGCCAGCTCGGCCCCCTGATCCAGTGCCGCCAGCAACGTCTCGGCCAGCTCGGCCGCCCTGCGGGAGGCCAACTCCTGACGGGCAGCGCTCTCCACCTCGTCGCGCACTTCCTCAAAGGGCAGCTGCTCCGCCGGGCGGTGCTCGTCCACGTGGACCACCACAAAGTGGTCCGGGGCCAGCTCGATGACTTCGCTGTTGTGCCCCTCCACCAGCACATCCCGGCTGCGCAGTGCAGCCTGCAGTCGCGGGTCGGCCCAGAGGCCTTCGCCTCCCTCCAGCGCCACCCAGTCGCTGTGCTGCAGAGCCAGATCGAGCTCCCGGGCAGGCCGCTGCAGGCCCTCCGCATTGAAACTCAGATCGCGCAGGGTTTCCACCAGGGCGATGAGGCGATGCTCGGCGGCCTGGCGCTGCAGCTGTTCCCGCACCTCGGCCAACCGCTCGTCCTGGTCAAAGCCCTCGCCCTCCTCCACGGCCAGCAGACGTATCAGATGGTAGCCGGACTCGGTGCGCACCGGGGCCGAGACCTCGCCGGGCTCCAGCTCGGCCAGGGCCCGCTCGAAGGGCTCCGGAAAGAGATCGCCGCTGCTGGCGCCCAGCTCTCCCCCCTGCTGACGGGAGCCCGGGTCCGCAGAGTGGCGCTGCGCCAGGTCGGCAAAGTCGGCCCCCTGGTCCAGCTGCTCCCGCAGCGCTTCCGCCTGTTCCAGGGCGGCCTCTTCGCTGTCTGTCACTTCGATCAGGATGTGGGCGGCATGGCGGAGGGTTCCCTGCTCGGCAGAGGCTTCCAGCCGGGCCAGCTCGGCGGCCAGCTCCTCTTCGTCCACCGGCTCGAGCAGGTGGTCGGCGCGCAGATCAATGTAGGACAGGCGCACCTGCTCGGGGCGCTCAAAGCGCTCGCCATGGCTGCGATGGAATGCCCGGAGCTGTTCCTCGTCGGGTTCCATCTCCGCCGCCAGGGCCGCGACGTCGATGATGCTGTAGCTGAAGCTCCGGCTCTGCTCCAGCAGGCGGGCGACATCGGCCAGCTCCCGATCGAGCTGCAGGCTGCTGGCCACGATGCCCTGCTGCAACTGCAACCTCAGCAGCTCGCTGCGCAACTCCTCCTTGAAGGTGCCCGGATTCAAGCCCTGGGCGCGCAGCAGGTTGCGGTAGCGATCCACGGAAAAGCGGCCGTTCTCGCGAAACTGGGGCAGGGCCACGATGTTTTCATTCACGCTCTGCTCGGAGACCACCATGCCGATGCGCCGGGCATGATCCTCCACCGCCTGCTCCCGAATCATCCGCTGCAGCACCGGTTCCCTCAGGCGGGACTGGTCCAGCAGCTCCGGGTCGGCCCGCCCGTCCATCATGGCCAGGATCTGCCGCTGCTGCAGCGAGATGGCATTGTTCAGCTCGACTTCGGTAATGGCCTGGCCATTCACCCGGGCCACCGGCGAGGGCCCGCCGCTGCCGAACAGCGAATCAATGCCAAAGAAGGCAAAGGGCACGATGATAATGGCGATGACCACCTTGGCCATCGTTCCCTGAATGTTGTTTCGTATGTTTTGCAGCATGACTGTCCAAAAATGCTTCCGCTATGCCCGGCCGGGCGCTAATTGCCCGCAGCGGCCCTGTTCATCGCGGTGCGGCCTTGCGCCCCGGGCCCGTGCCAGACAAAACAAAAAAGGCACACCTCTCGATGCGCCTTTTCCTGGAGACCATCCCTGTGATGCAACGCCCCTGCCCAGGGCAAGGGCAGCATCGAACACCGGCTTCAGTTGACAGCGTCCTTCAGCGCCTTGCCCGCCTTGAAGCCCGGGATGCGGGCAGCGGCAATCTGAATGGGCTCTCCAGTCTGGGGATTGCGGCCCATGCGCGCTGCCCGCTCCTTGACCGAAAAGCTGCCAAAGCCTACGAGGGTGACCTGGCCGCCACCTTTCAGGGTCTCGGCAATCGCTTCGATCATTGCGTCCAGTGCACGACCGGCGGAAGCCTTGGACAGGTCCGCAGACGCAGCAATCGCTTCGATCAGTTCGGTTTTATTCACACTATTCCCCTTTGGCAGTGGTATCAGTTGGTGTATGGCTTGCGGGCAGTCGGCCGATCCGTGACAAGAGCAAGGCGCTGCGTACGCGGTTTGTGTGGCTGGGAAAGGCCTGATCCGACTCCCTGAAAAGATCGCATTTTATACCAAGGGCCCCTGGGAGGGTCAACCACCCCTCGTCCCACGGGGCGCCTCAATGGGCGCTCACCCGGGCAGAATCGCCCTCTTCGCGATCCACCGCCGCTACGGTTCTTGCCTCATCGGCCAGATACACCTCATCGGAGAGCGGCTCGGGCATGCGCTCCAGGGCAATCTGCAGCACCTCGTCGACCCACTTTACCGGACGGATGTCGAGGTCCGCCTTGATGTGGTCGGGGATTTCCTTCAGATCGCGCTCGTTTTCCTGGGGGATGACCACGGTCTTGATGCCCCCCCGGTGGGCGGCCAGCAGTTTCTCCTTGAGCCCGCCGATGCGCAGCACCTCGCCGCGCAGCGTGATCTCCCCGGTCATCGCGACGCTGGCCCGCACCGGGATGTTCGTCAGCACCGACACCATGGCCGTGCACATGGCGATGCCGGCACTGGGGCCATCCTTGGGCACCGCGCCCTCGGGCACGTGCAGGTGGATGTCATAGCGCTTGTGGCTGCTGGCCGGAATGCCCAGCTGCTGGGAGCGGCT
>Ga0209487_1000191_pt1 | contig 56575 bp, 57 predicted proteins | sample Poulit2012_FD_187524 | JGI IMG/M metagenome (GOLD analysis project Ga0209487, IMG submission 187524) | Agricultural soil microbial communities from Georgia to study Nitrogen management - Poultry litter 2012 (SPAdes) (version 2) | ecosystem: Environmental > Terrestrial > Soil > Agricultural land... | reverse complement strand
GGTTGAGCGTAGTCGCGATACTTCAATACCTCATCGATAAAGAACAGCGACAGTACCTTGATTCCCTGCCCGAAGAGCTGCCGTTCCTTGTCGAGATGGGCGCGGACGACCTCTCGGATCTGAAGTCTGCGCTTCTGCTCATCAGTCACGTCGTTTGTGACTTGACCGCCCTGGAGCACTTGCCCGTCAAGCAGCGTGACGGTGTTTGAAATTGCATCGATGTCGTCAATGACAAGACCCTTGTACGCCTCGATCCCGCCTGAAATGTCGTGGAGCCGGTCACCCTGCTTGACTTTGAACGTTCTAAGAGCAATTTTGCCGTTCTTCGGTTGGTGCTGGAGTTCGACGCGAGCTTTCGGGAAGTCAGCACCTTTTCCAAGTTCAAGTCCGTCGACGTAGAGGTAAGCGGTGCTGCCTGCCAGTCCTTTGACACTTATGCCGCGCGCCGAGATCTTCTTGACGAGCCGCTTGTTATAAGCATCTAGGGCGTCAAGTCGGTGCACCTTATTGTGCTGGATGGCATGAGTGGCTGAATAACGCAGCGCGAAGAGCGCATTGAATCTCCCCAGCGCCTTCAGCGTCTCGCTGGGCCTCTTCGGGTTGCTGCCAAGGCGCTGCGGTTCGTCAATGATCAGAACGGGTCGGTTCGCGGCGATAACGTCAATCGGGCGCCGAGACTTGAACCCATCCAGGGTCTTGAACATCTTTAAGCCCGAGGACTTGCCTGTCTCGGCGACATCCTGATCGGCCTTCTTGGCATCACGGTTGAAGTTCTGCGCGTTGATAATCATGACCTGGATGCCTGGATCTGACGAAAAAGTCTCCACGTCCTCAAGATGCTCTGAGTTATACACGAAAGCTCTGGCCTGCGTCTCGTACTCGGCAAGAAAATGGTCTGCCGTAATCTCGAACGACTTCTTCACACCCTCGCGGATCGCAACGCTTGGGACGACGACCACAAACTTGGACCAGCCGAACTGTCGGTGCAGTTCCATAATCGTCTTGATGTAGACATAGGTCTTGCCAGTGCCGGTCTCCATCTCAACATCGAGGTTTACCGTTGCCGCAGGGCTGGGTACCAATGCTTCCGACGATTTGAGGCCACTCGTGCGACGCTGGACCGCCTGGATGTTGTCGAGCAGCTGCGCCGCGCTGAGCAGCATCGCGCTGTTACCGTAGCCCGTCTGAACGGCTGACTCATCGACTCGGTGATCCAGCTCAGGCTGACCCCGTCGCCCGGCCGTGCGACCGGGGTCGATCTTGTAGGTGATGTTGTCAGCGAACGGCTGACGATGGATTGCACGAAAGCAGTCGACTACCGCGTTGACGGCAGCGGTCTGATAGTCCTGGACTTTGAATTTCAGCTTCATTGGTTCAAATCACCTTGACCGCGGTCTCCGGAGAGAGCTGAGCAAAGACCTGATGCGCGTTAATGGCTGCGTCGTCAGACTCGAACCCGGTGTCTGTGAACACGACCTTCTGTGTGGTTTCCTCGGCAGCGCGAGTAGCGAGCGCACGTACCAGCACGTCGTCCAATCGGTCGTCGAAGCAAGCGAGCAATGCCCCGTCATCGACCGAGTAGATCTCGTGCCCGTCTATCGTTTCGATGGTGATTGGAGCGGAGATATCTAGCCCCCACGCGATCATGACCTCGGTAAGGATGTCCAGCCCACTGCGATCAGGCTTGATACTGGGAACCAGGTCTAGGAGGGACCCTTGGTCCGCGTCATCTGGAGTCGTAGTGATGTCAGCAAAGTTGCTGGTGTCAACAGTGAACACTCGGAATCCAACATCACGGTTCCAGTTCGAAGGCTTACGATCCTCCAGAATTCTTGCGCCTGCTTTCTGGACGCGAATCTTGGTTAGCTCAACGATATTGAGTGGTTTACCCAGCCCCTCAAGGAGCTGAATCGCGTTCTGAATAGTCGTTTTCGCTGAGCCGGTAGCCGACTTCAGATTGTCCTCCAGCAGCTCCGGGAGCTGAACAAGAATGACGGGGCAATTTAGACCGGATCGAGCGCAAAGGTCAAAGACGGCTTCGGCACTACTGCCCGAGCCCGCGAAGAAGTCCATCACGACCCCATCCTTGCCATCGAGCACATACTCAAAGAGTCGGGAGAGAACCTCGTGGTCCTTCGGATTATTGAATACCTTCGCCCCCATCAGGTCTCTCAGGTGGCGAACAGATACCTGCGATTGCTTGTAGAAGTAGCTCCCACGGACCTGAACAGCAAGCCCGCTCTCTTCGCTGTCACCATCGTCAACCTCATCAACATTGTCGACCTCACCTTCGACCGGTCGCAGGTGAGACTTCCGGAAAGGCGGCTGAGTGTGGTCTTCGCGGAACACGATTAGCCCGAGTTCAATGCGACGCTTCATCTCTTCTTCGCCGTAGCGCCACCCGGCTTCTGGGACCGCGCACGGGAGTCCCGTCACCGGGTGCACGACGTCATAACGCGGGCCACCGCCGCCAGGCCAAGAAATGTTGTCATCACGCCACGGACCGTTTGAGTCGATATGCCGAGTTCGGGCTAGCTTCTTTGCCGGATGACTCTTGGGGAGTTCCTTGTACCATGCCGTGAGAGCCTGTTCGACAGCCTCATCGTCGGCGCCGTGAGCGTCACGGAGAACTAGGTATTGGTCCCAAACCTCGCGAGCCCCAGGTTTCTCTTCGCGCCACGATGTCTTTTGCTCGCGCAAGTATGACTTCGACTTCGCATAAACCATCATGTACTCGTGTCCGACAGAGAAGAACTTCGCGTCGTTCTTACGCCCCTTTTCCCACACAAGTTGTGCGATGAAGTTCTGCTCTCCGAAGACCTCGTCCATCAGGCGGCGGAGAGAGGCCTGCTCGGCATCATCGATGCTTACCATGATCACGCCATCTTGGGCGAGGAATCGCTTTGCCAATCGCAGTCGCGGATAGATCATGCTGAGCCAGTCCGAGTGGAAACGACCATTGGCCTCGGTGTTCGAGACAAGTTTCTCGCCCGCATCGTTCACCTGGTGAGATTTCCAGAGGTACTCGTGGGCTGATGAAGAGAAATCGTCCCGGTACACAAGGTCACCGCCCGTGTTGTATGGCGGGTCAATGTAGATGAGACGGACTTTTCCGAGGTACGACTCCTGGAGAAGCTTCAGTGCTTCGAGATTGTCACCCTCGATCAGGAGGTTCTTTGTTGTATCAAATTCAACTGATTCAGACACCTTGGGGCGCAAGGTCTTCTCGATGGGCGCATTGGACGCGAACTCGGCAGCTAGCTTGCCGGGCCAATCGATTTGATAGACCTCTTTACCCTCAACAACGTGGTCGCTTAGTTCTTGCCGGAGTGACTCGAAGTCAACTTTGTGAACGTAGTTCCCGTGCTCATCCTGCCCCTCGGTGACCACATGAGGGAACAACGCCGCCAAGGCTTCTACGTTCTTGCGTGTCACATCGGCTGACTGTAGCTTCAGCTTTTCAGGCTTCGTCATGTTCCCCTCTTACCTCAAACTCGCAAGCGCGGTTTGATGCTCCTTCAGTGTTCGCCGTAGCTCTACTTTGCGGTTAAGCTGCTTCTCGTTCTTAATCTTGCGCTGAAGCGCAGTGATCTCGCGTTCGAGCTTGCCGACCTCTTTGAGTCTGTCGGCAACCTCCGACATTCCCTCCCCGGGTCGTACTTCGACCTCGGTGAGCGGCTCCAGTAGCGCCGCATAAAGTGCTGCCAGGCTGATCGCGGTCGGCAGTGGCTGGCGCGCCTCAACAGCGCCAATCCAACCGGAGCTGAAGTATTGAGTAATTTTTGGTGTGTTTAATCCTGGTTGCTTGTGCGCGGCGACCACCCGAATTTGTCCCTTACCTTCAGCCTCCCGCACCAACTCAAAAATGATCGGAGACGGGATTGCTTTGTCGATTGCTGACAGGACATGATCGGAGACATCCTTATCTTTCGCCTCTATGCGAAAGACCTGGATCTCGGGGACTGACTCACTGTCGGGCAGGTTGATCGTGGCATCCGCAAGTTTGTAGGCCCAGGTGATGCGCCCTACCTCTGACACGAAGCGCTCTCTGGTGGAAGCTGAAACGGTCCCTTGCTCGTAAAACCTTTCCTTGGGCACCCTTCGTTCGACTCGCGCTGCATTGGGCCACAGGTATAGGACGTCACGCATCAGCGGCTGCCCCCCAAGGATGGATCAATGACCGCGACGAACGCGATGAGTTCGAAGTCGTCGAGTCCGGCGATTGTCTGCGTGAGTGCGGTTGTGTGCCCACCCGTGAAGAGGCTGTCAATGTCACGTTCTTCGGTGACCTCAATCATCGAGTGGATTGCGTCAGTCAGCAGCTCCGAGTACTTACCCATGTGCGAACCTTCGCCTGTGCGTTCGTTGAAGGCGCGGACGACCTCGGTGACTGGCGCCTCGAAGGGACGACAACCACTGCGAAGTAGATCGAGGAGGTGCTTCGCTTCCGTGTGGTTCGCGACAACCTCGCCCTGCTCGTCAAGGTAGACGAGATAGTGCGGGTGGAGCCGGTTTCCACGATTAATTTGCTCATCTGCGTTAATGTTGCGGAGCGCAAAAATCACGCCAGGCACCAGGCCCTTCTCTGGTGCAGCAGGGATGACCGCATGCAGTTCCTTGGGTACTGCAGCGAGGTCACCGTATTCCTTGATGTAGCCGAGCAAGTCCATGCGGAAGTCGTTGAGTCCGAGGTCAGTTATCGAGACGCCGGTGCGCACATCTTCCAACTCGATGACGTCGTCTTGGAGCTTTCGAAGCTGCTCCTTGCGGAAAACAGCGTCAGAATCTTCGAGCGTGAGGACGTTGTCGTCGGCAGTTCCGGCGATGTCGGCGATCACCATGCGGCTCTCGACGCGGTCCTTCAGGTTTATGTACTCATCGAGTGAAATATCAGGCCAAAAGTTAACGAGTTGGATCTCATTGTTGGTGGAGCCGATGCGGTCGATGCGGCCGAAGCGCTGGATGATGCGCACTGGGTTCCAGTGGATGTCGTAGTTGACGAGATAGTCGCAGTCCTGGAGGTTCTGGCCTTCACTGATCACGTCCGTGCCGATCAACACGTCTAGATCTCGGGTGTCGTTTGGCATCGTGACCTCTCGCTGTTTCGAGCGTGGCGAGAACAAAGTCATGACCTGTTGAAAATCGAGTCCCGTTCCGAGCGTCGTCTTCGCGCCATTCCCGCCACCCGTGATGACGGCACAGTCGAGGCCTGCGTCCTTCAGCACAGGCGAAAGTTCGCGATAGAGATAGTTGGCGGTGTCGGCGAAAGCAGAAAAGATCAGTACCTTTCGGTTGCCTGCGTTGATCGGGTGCTGTGCCTTCTGCTCGATGACTTGCCTGAGCTTTTGCAGCTTGAGGTCGTGCTTGGGCGTGATTGTGTTCATCTCGTCGAGCAGCTCGCGAAGTGTTTCGCGGTCGTTCCAGAGGTCTCGTTGCCAGGACTCAATGTCGATGTCGTCGAGATCTATCTTGATCTTTTCGCCGTACGACAGGGCTTCGATGTTGGCATCGTCCTCGTCGTCGAGGTCGAAGTCCATGTCGGCGAGTTCAGGGCTCAGGTCGGCAAGGTTGCCTGCGTGGTTGCTTATCAGCTTGTACGTGTGGGTGACGGATGCCTGAATCTTCTCTAGTGTCAGTCGGAATGCATCAACGGAACTCTCCAAGCGCTTGAGGAGGTTCACCGTCATGAGCTTCTTGAGCCCTTGCTCGCGTCCACGTTGGCCGAGGTTAGATCGGGCAGTACCCGCCGTGACGTTGTAGAGGTCTTCGTACTTTGCCAGCCGACTCTTGAAGACGTATTCCAGCGGCGTGTATACAGCCATGGTCAGAGAGTCGAGCTGTTCAAAGATCTCATTGAACGTCGGAACATTCGGAAGGTCAGTTAAGGGTTCACGGATCGAGACCGGTGGGCGCCGCTCAGGGAAGGCCCCGATCTCGGTCGTGTCGTAAAAGGCTTGGATGTGCTTGCGTGATCGTGCGATCGTGACTGAGTCGAGTAGCTCGAAGAAGTCGAAGTCGAGCATGTGCAATATGCGATCAGTTGTCCGATCGGTGGCATCGAGCTTCGACCACTCATTGAACACGCGTTGCGCGTCAGAGAAGACCTTTTCGACTGACGTCGACAGGTTCAAATGCTTCGCAAGGTTCTCTGACTCGCCTTCGTAAGCGAGTTGCAGCTGGTTCTTGAGATCGTTGAAACGATTATTGACCGGGGTAGCTGAAAGCATCAGCACTTTCGTCTTCACACCCTCGCGAATGACCTGGCGCATGAGCCGCTGGTAGCGCGACTCTTTCTCCTCGGCATAGTCAGCGTTGCGGAAGTTGTGAGACTCGTCGATCACGACGAGGTCGTAGTTGCCCCAGTTGATGCGGTCAAGGCGTAGTCCGAGTGACTCACCCTTCGTGCGCGAGAGGTCGGTGTGAGCGAGCACGTCGTAGTTGAAGCGGTCGCCCGCGAAGATATTGGTAGTGAGATTGGCGTTGTAGTTAGTCCAGTTCTCAGCGAGCTTCTTTGGGCACAGCACGAGTACTGATTTGTTTCGCAGCTCGTAATACTTGATGACGGCAAGTGCGGTGAAGGTCTTTCCGAGGCCGACGCTGTCGGCCAAGATGCAGCCGTTATAGGTTTCCAGCTTGTTGATGATGCCCGTTGCGGCGTCTCGTTGGAAGTTGTAGAGACTCTGCCACACCTTGGTCTCTTGATAACCCGTGCGGTCGTTCGGGAGAACGTCTTCGTTGATGTCATCGAGAAACTCGGAGAAGAGGTTGTAGAGGATCAAGAAGTAGATGCGTGCGGGTGAGTTTTCTGCGTACACGGTCGCAATGTGGTCGTGCACTGCCTGCGTGACGTCGCGGAGCTGGTCAGGGTTGTGCCAAATCTGGTCGAACACCGCCAAGAACTGCTGCGTCTCAGCGGTGCCCTCGAACTTCGTGACCATGTTCGAAACGGCCGAGCCTCGTTCATAGCCAAGGTCGGTCGTCGTGAATCCCTGGATTGGGAAGTAGGCGGCACGGTCGTCGACGGCGGCGAGTGGTTGCATGGCGTCGCCAGTCGCGTTCGAGCGGAACGTGACTTTACGTCGGACCCAGTCGGCGCACTCGCGGGCAATGGCACGTTGCGTCAATTTGTTGCGGAGCTTGATTTCAAACTCGGATCCAGCGAGTGCTGCTTCTGCCCCTGATGCGACGAAGAATTCGCGACGTTCCTTGCGGAGTTTGTCGGTGACTTTCTCGGTAACGAATGACGGGGAGGTGAAGATGAACTCCAACTCGTCAACCTGCTCTAGCTCTTTGCGGAGCGCCTCGAACGCAAAGATTGAGAACGTCGATGCTGCGATGCGCACCTTCGACCCGGGCGAGATCTCTGCTTTGAGATCGTCGCCGAGCAGATCTGTGACATTGTTGATGATTCTCAAGCTCAGCCCTTCGCCCCGTCTGGCTTCGATGCTGACGCACCGCCACCGCGAACCCAGCCGTCAACTTCGGTTGCTTGGAACTTCCAGAGGCGACCGATCTTGTGGGCTGGCATGCCTTTTTCGGCGATCCAGGTGTAGACGGTGTCCTTCGTGACGCCAAGGTGGGCGGCGATGTCGTCAGCAGACAGCCACGGCTCAGTCACGTTCGGTCCTCCCTCATCGGCCTTCAGGGGCCGTCACTGCCGATGATATCGAAGTTATGCCGATTGAACCGGGTTTTTCCGGGTGAATGTGGTTGTCAGCGACCTAGGCGCTGGTCTAGCCAAGTGGCGGTTGCTGAATGCCAACGCTCGCGATCGGAGTTCCAGTTGAGCGTGTGACCTGCATTAAATGCTTCAAGCGCGACGAGGTCAGGGCGCTCGTCACGAAGGCGTTTGGAGTTGGCGAACGGGACTGAGTCATCCTGTGTGCCGTGAAGGATCAGTGTCGGCACTTCTAGCGCCCACGCGTTGTTGACCCAGTTGAAGTCATCGAGTGGCAGCGCCGCCGGGAGACCCACCAAGCGGGAGAACGGTTTTCTGGTCAACCATGGCATTGCGAGTGCGCCAACAGTGCTCGGCAGTCCAGCGCGCTTGCAGTTCGCTTGGATCACCGATCGCCAGTCAAGCACCGGCGAGTCGAGTACGAGTCCGGCGATTAGGTCACGGTAGGCAGCGCGGTGTGCGAGTTGTAGTGCGATGGCAGCGCCCATTGACCAGCCGAAGAGCACGATCCTTTCGGCGCCTCGCCTGATCGCGTAGCCGATTGCGGCATCGACGTCGTCGACCTCGGTCACCCCAAGGGTTGATCTGCCGTTGCCCACCGCCGGACCCTCGCCGTCGTTGCGATAGCTAACAACGAGTGATGTGTACCCGAGTTCGGTCGCGACTTGCACGCCGCGAAGGGTGCCCGCTCTGGTGCTGCCGAGCCCGTGAACGTGGATCGCCCAAATCGAGAGGTCACCATCGATGCGCCATGCAGGAGCATGACCGGCCAGGTCGACGATGTCGAGGTCACGGTGCGCAAGTCCAGCGTCTGAGGGCGATGCGTAGAAGATGCCACTCCACGCGACCCGATCACCCTCTTCCGGCATGAGGCCTTCGGAGGTTCCGGTGACGGTTCGTGCAGCGAGGGTGAGCCCTCGGCCTTCGACATCGGGGCCGAGTTGCGCCCAACCGCCGTGCTCGAACCACACGTTGTAGATTCCGGGGGCCGCCGTGCTCTGGGTGCGGTCGAGCACGAGACGAGTCTTTCCATCTACCTTCTCGACGCTGCGAACCGTGAGGTTGTAGTTGCGAGGCGTGACGGGTGCGGTGAGTTTTCGAGCGATACCCCAACCCAGCGCCGCAGCTCCGGCACCGAGCAACGCCGTGGCACCGGCAAGGCCCGCTATTGCGAATCTTCTATTGGTCACTTCTGCCTCGGACCGAGATCGATGGCATCGAGCGTCGCGGTGCTTGCTGACACGCGGCCTTCACCGAGAAGATGACTCTCGGCGCGTTCAAGGAGTGCGCGATCAGAAGGACTGATCTCGAAGTTCACGCGTGGGTCGATCATGGCATCACGGATCTCCACGACATGTCGATGGAGTTTCGCTTCGGGCTCCTCAAAGATCCCCGGTGATTCATGCACGTCGCTCAGGCCTGGGCGGAGTTTCGTAGCATTCTGCCAAATCGGGTCGAGTTGCATCACGAATGCGTCGGTGCGCACACCTCGAAGACGACGCATAAGTGACCGTGTGGCGGGCTGAGCAATAAACCCGGCGCAGAGGAACGCGAACGTTGCGAGCGTGAGCGGCCCGTATGCAGTCTCAACAATGCGCATCAGATCGAGGGCACCGATGATGTGAGTCACATCCATGATCAGCACAGTGAGACACAGCGCGAGACCACAGGCAGAGCCGATCGCGAGCAACGCAGCCGGTACACGCAGTGCGCCGTTGGCGATTCGGTACTGGCTGATGGCGAGGGCAAGCATGGCGGCAAGGACTACGCCGCAGTAGGTGAAGACGATGATCGAGTACGCACCAGCAAGTGGTTGGTGACCAAAATCACTCATGAATGTGGTGGTGGTCGTGCCTCGGTGAGCGAAGCTGAACAGCGTGGTCACGCAGATTAGCGCGATGATGAGCGTGGGCAGGCTGATGGCCATTCGGACAGGCCGAGGTCGATATGCTCCGGCCCGCAGTACTCCGCGGCCGAGGAAATACAGGCCGATCATGAGCAGCGCGTCTCCGGCCAGAGTAATGAGATTTGTCCCGCCGAACAGTGGATCAATGGCGAGATACACGGGATCGATGTTTAGCGTCATCGAGAGCGCGATGATCGCTGAGGCGTAAGTGATGCTGTGATCGGCACGACCACGGCGGAGAATGAGCAGGCTTGCCACCAGCGTCCACATGACGCAAGCAACAAGCACCTGGATCATCCGAATATCTCCGTGTAGTTCGTCTCGGCAAACGCGACACCGCGAATCCTTGCCGCGAGCTGATCCGCGAGGCTTTCTGCTGTGATCTCGTCTTCGGTGTCCACGTCGCGGCGTGCGAGTGCTCGGGCGCGTAGGTCAGGCGGGATGTCTGGCAGGAGCGTGTCGGGAATCAACTCCCCGAGGGAATTGCTGTCGTTGTCGCAGTGACCCAGGATGATGTGGGCGAACTCGTGCAGGACAAACTGTTGAGTATGTAGCGCGGAGTCGCTCCTTGCATGCAGAATGACGTCCCGGTCTTCGGAGAACAGGAGGAGCGCGCAGAGTCCGCTGGATTCGGCGAGTTCCGGTACTTCTGCGACGGTGATCTTTCGTTTGCGCTGTCGCTGCACTGCATCCGTGAGTTCGGTGAAGGTGAAGTGTTCGCCCAGGCGTAAGCCTGCGAGGGCGGTTGCTACTGCCTGTTCGATATTCACGGTGTGCTCATACTCCTTTGGAGAGCTTCAGCTGTGTCAGTCTGGGTTGCCTGACGCTGACCTCGCTCGGTTACTCTGTCATCTCTTCATCCAGGAATCGGGTGATGGCTTCGAGCGTTTTTGGGGAGAGGTCTCCGAGGGTTCGTGTCGCGTAGGACTTCACGCGGGCTGCGCGCATCGATCGAATCAGGTCGAGCTGCGCATTCACCTTTTCGGGCGCAGACACGTCGGTACTGCCGGTTAGGAATTCGACATCGACGTCGAAGAACTCCGCGAGCCCTTCGGATACCTGCGGGTCATCGACCTTTCGGTGGCCGTTGACCATGTATGTCCAGCGTGACCTGGAGAGATTTGTGCCGCGTTCTTTCAAGAATGCTGCGATCTCTGAGTACGACGGCTCGGCGCCATTTTCGGCGGTCTTTACGTCGAGGAGCAGGCGCAGGCGCTTCGCAAGCAGGTCGGCTGCTGCTTGGTTCTGATCTTCGATCTCGTTCATGATGCCCTTCCCCTCGGGATGGGTTCGGCAGTGGTGACGCTCCGCGCCAGCGGGTTTACGCATGCTCAATATACACCTTGAGCATGATCAAATCAAGCATTGCGCATGCTCAACGGATCGTGTTAGAACTGGAAGGCATACGGCGTTGAGCATGCTCAACAGGAATCTGCTGGTCATGCATCCAGTCCTGCGCCGTCTCAGCACCGAGGAGGTGCACCTTGCGATACCGCCATGCCAAAAATCGGTTCCGGCTGCTTCAGCCGGGACCGCCGCACCCACCTTTCAGATGTATTGCCGTCCGGATTCACCCGGTGGCGCATCAGAGAGGAGGCCGGGTCATGGCCACGAACGAGGATCGCCGAGCCGCGAGAGACGCAAAGCTTGATGAGCTGCATCAGACACTGACAGGTGCGGTCGAGCAGTTGGTATCGGGCGATGATTGGAAACGCGCGCTGACGTTCGCTGCGAACTTCCGCAGCCGCTCTTTCAACAACACTCTTCTGATCTGGGTGCAGCATCAAGCCGCGTTCGAGCAGGGTCTGGTGCCTGACCCGATGCCGTCGTATGTCGCCGGATACAAGCAGTGGCAGGATCTCGGTCGCCAGGTGCAAAAGGGGCAACCCGGCTATCAGATTCTTGCGCCGGTCACCGGCCGCTTTGCTTCAGCAACACCAGCGGATGCGGAGTCGTGGCGCAGATTGAAGAAGTTCGAGAAGCCGCGCGCGGGTGAAGTTGTGCGTTCGAAAATGATCGGCGCGCGCCCTGCTTATGTGTGGGATGCCTCTCAAACGGCGGGTGATCCGCTCCCTGAAACGCCGTCGCCAAAGCTTCTCGAAGGCGAAGCGCCCGAAGGCTTGTGGGCAGGGCTCGCTGCACAGATTGAAGCTGCCGGTTTCACGTTGGGTGACGCGCCGGATGCGGCATCCATCAACGGCGCGAATGGCGTCACCAACTACACCAATCACACCGTGTTGGTACGTGCTGACATGGACGATGCCGCACGGGTGAAGACTCTCGCGCACGAGCTGGGGCACGTGCTCATGCATGACCCCGAGAGCAGCGATGCGCGCCTGCACCGCGGCATCGGTGAGGTCGAGGCTGAATCTGTGGCGCTCATGATTGGGGCTGCGCACGGCATGGATACGAGCATCTATACGATCCCGTACGTCGCGGGTTGGGCCGCGAACGTTGATGGTCAAGAGCCTGTTGAGATCGTCAAGGCTACCGGCGATCGGGTGCGAGTCACCGCGCTGAAGATTCTGGATCAGCTCGACACCGAGCAGCTCGGAAACGGCACTCCTCCCGGTCTTCAACGAGACGTGCCACAGCGTAAGAACACCAAAGTCGAGCGCAGGCCCGCCGAAACATCAATTGGTCGCGGGGCGAGCATGACGCCTCGAAGAGAACCGGTGGCAGCTGCCGCGAGGAGCATTTCATGAGCGCGGGCTTGAGTTCATTTGCGGAAGTGCTGGGGCAGATGCCCGATCGTGTGGGCACTCTCGCGGTCGCGAACAAGCTTGCTTCAGTCGGCGTGCCCGTGTTCCCGGTCTGGTCGGATTCGAAGCGGCCGGTGACACGTCACGGCTTTCACGACGCCAGCACCGACGCGGAGCAGATTGAAGCCTGGTGGTCGTCGGTGCCGAGCGCCTCGCTCGCGATACCGACCGGACAAGCGTCCGGTGTTGTCGTTGTCGACGTAGATGTGCACGGTCGAGTGAATGGTTTCGAGGCGGCGGCGCGCGCCAGACACGCTGGTCTCCTCGCTGGATGGGAGTTGATGGCTCGCACGCCCTCTGGCGGCATGCATTTGTATTTCCCCGCGACGGATGCTGTCGAGCAGCGGTCCTGGCAAGCAGCTGGCTCTGGCATCGACTTTCGCGGCGACGGCGGCTACATCATCGTGCCGCCTTCAGCACGCATGATCGGCGATCAAATGAAGCACTACACAGTGGAACGGGTGAACTACGGCGACACCGGAAACCTCGATGCGAATCGGCTGCGCAAGTTCCTCGACCCTAGACCCGAGCGTCCACGTCGCCCATTCGCGGTGGACCGAGCTATAGATGTCGAGCGCCTGGCGTCATGGGTCTCACGCCTGCAACAAGGTGAAAGAAATCACGGGCTGTTCTGGGCGGCGTGCAAGATGGCCGAGAACGATATCTCGCCGAACACTGCGCTCGACGCCCTCGCCGAGGCTGGTGGCAACGCGGGGCTCACCGAACGTGAAGTCACCACGACCGTTCGCTCGGCCTACCGCACTGTTCACGGCGCACCTGCGCGCGAGTCGGCGTCACTCTCGGCATCAGCGCTTGATCGACCACCGCCCGCCTCGACCCACGCACGGGTGCTCTCATGACCACGTCACCCAACGGTCATCGCTGGGCGGTGCGGACCGCCGTCTGCGGCACGGTCTTCATCGCGGTCGGCGCGTTCTGGCTGTCCTTCACCGCGCTCACCGATCTGGCCCTGCGATCAGGCATCGGCGCTGGGCAAGCCTGGGCCTGGCCACTCATCGTCGACGGCATCATCGTCGTCTCAACTGTCTCCGTCGTCGCCCTCGCTGGCAAACGCAACGCCTGGTACCCCTGGGCACTTCTGGTCGGTGGCGCGATCGTGTCCGTGACAGCGAATGCTATCCACGCGATCATCGCCGCCGATGCCGACGTGCCCAGCGTCCTGGCCGGTGCCGTCGCCGCAGTACCGCCAGTGGTCTTACTCGCGATCACACACCTCACCGTGATCCTGGCCCGGGCAAACACCGCAACAACTGAACCGCCAGACGAGGTGTTCGAAGAGGTCGACGATGAGCCAACGGCACCTGATCGTCGGGATCTCGCAACGGCGCTACGCGGCATGGGCTGGACGAACAAACAGATCGCGAACGAACTCGACGTGCACCCCTCGACCATCGGCCGCTGGATCATCGCTGACGAACAAGAGCAAAAGGACACCGGCGCACACCTGCTTACCAATACCGAATCACTGGAGGAACGATCATGAACGTCAAAGCAGACACCCGCTCCACTCCCGGCGACATCGCCGGGATCGAAGGCACCCCCGATGCGATCGAAGCCGCAGTGGCCAAGCGGCAACGAGGGCTGACGATTGACCCGGCCATAGCTCCAGCTCGCGGTGTCGAATGGGTGCGCCCAACAGATCTTGTGGCCCGTGGCGGTTCAAGGATTGCAGGAGCCGGGATCGACTTCCAGAAAGAACTCGCCCGTCGCGCCCGCACTGCGACGTCCGACGGCATGCACGCCATCGGGCAACGCGCACGAAAACTCCCTCCATTGTCCGCGTTCGGACGCGGTGGCACAGATCGCGGTGCTGAACGGAGTGCTGTCGGCATGCGCTGAGCCGACGGCGACAGGGAGGTAGATGATGCGTTCACACACGAAGAGTCGATTCGTGGGAACCGGTGTGCACCTGCCTTCCAGGAGGTTCCCCACAATGACTACAACAACCCATGAGACAGCGGCCGAGAACTACACGAGCAGCGAAGGCTTACGCCGAGTGCTGAATCGACTGCATCAGCAGGGACCCGGCGCGTGGCAGCACGACCCAGTTGCCGCTGACTTGATGAGTTTCGCCGCCGAAAAGTACGCCGCCCTCGCCCGCAAACACTGCCTCGACCCGTGGGAGGCAGCAAGCGCCGCATTCGACGTCATGCGTCTCCGCTCCACTCGCGTCGCTAATGATCCCTGGGCGGTCGTCACTCGCGGCGTCCAGGTGACGTGCATCGCTGAAGAACGTGGGCAAGGGTTGCTGTGCTCAACCAACAAGGCCCGCCGCCCACACATCTCAGAACTGCACGACCCTGAGCGCATCTCCGACCGCGAGACGCCTCTCTCCGACTACCACCCCGCCTTCCGCACGACCGACGACCTCACAATTGATGAAGAGCCCGCGCACGACGAGCCGATCACGGAGACCTCTACCGCGCGTGCGTCCGCTCGCTCGGCGGTCACTGGTGCAGTGCGGCTGTTCACGCTGCTTGACTGGCCCGAGGATGTCGCCCGGCTCGCGATCGACCGAGTCTGCGAAGCGACTGAACGCTCAGGGTCTCGCGCAAGCGCCTACGAAGCACTCCGACGGGACAAGCACGCACTCGTGCTGCTCGACCTGCCCGCAAATTCCTGGTCGGCACTGCTCCGAGCGATCCTCGGCAACACACATCCCGCGCTGCAGGCAACCTCGGCGGGTCGCGGTGTTCTGCTGCGCCTGCTGCTTGGCGAAACGGTGCACTCACTGCTGCACGACGAGGAACTCGTGTTCCAGATCGCACTCGCCGCACCGAACCGAGGTGAACGATCATGAGCGACAAGGAAGACACCTTCGTTGTCATCAGAACCGTCGACTCGATCCACGTCGGCAACCGGCATCGCAAAGACCTCGGCGATATCGACGCGCTTGCGACATCAATCGAGCGCGATGGCTTGTTACAGCCGATCACCGTGACCCCTGACGGTGTGCTCGTGTGCGGTGCACGACGTCTTGCTGCCATCAAGCAACTCGCCTGGACTGAGGTGCGAGTGTGGGTGCGCTCGGGGATCTCCACTCAGCTCGGGTACATGCTCGCCGAGCAGAACGACAACATGCTCCACAAGCCGCTCAGCCAGCTGGAAGCAGCAGAACTGTACCGAGAAATGAAGGTCATCCTGGCGGAGGACGCAGCGCAGCGAAAGGCTGCAACCCAGTTCGATGGCGACGAAAACCGCGAAATACCCGGTCCCGCCGAATCGGCGGGACCGTCAAAGGGGCCTCGCGGAGACGCACGCCGCCAAGCCGCCGAGATGATCACCGGCAAGTCGTCCTACACCCGCCTCGAAGAGATCAACTTCATCCAGCGCGTCGCCGAAGACCCGAACCAGCCTGAGGAGCTACGTGCTGCAGCCCAGGGGTTTCTCGACGACATTCGAGAGGGTGCTCCAGTCCACCCCGCGTGGGAGCAGACGAAGGAGCTGCTCGCTGCGGCGAAAGCCGACCGTGATGTCCTGCTGCACCGAATCGCGGAGGAAAAGCTCGCCGAGGTACGAGCCGAAAAGAAACCTCAACGACGTGCCTCACGTTCTTCGGCCGCGGCACGGATGGAACCGATGCCAGTGCGCGCGTTCGTAATCACATGGACCGAACTCGGAAACCTCCTCCCAGCCACGGACCCGGTCATGATCGCCGCAAAGCTCACCGAGCCCGAGGCAGAAATGTTCTTCACCGTCATCGACAACTGGGTCGAGTTCGCAGACCGCCTCCGCGAAGCACTCGACCGGCTCGATGGAGACAATGAGGTAAGGCCCAACCTCCGCGCAGTCTGAGTAGCGCCGGGAGTGCGTGAACACCTCCTGTGCATGAAGACTTCACCCGATTCGCGCGCCCGCCGTAAGCTCATCGCTCTGACAGTCAGCGGCGTGATCCTCGTTGCCCTGATCGCCGTCGGCGGATACGGACTGCTATTCGGTGCCAACAGCGCACCACCCACAGAGCCTCCAGCTTCATCTCCGCCAACCCCTGTTGCACCGTCACAACCGGATTCATCCCGGCCTGGCGTGCCGCGCATCGTCCCGCCGAACGATCCCGAGCTATTTGCTCATCGCGTCGCAACGGCCCTGTTCACCTGGGACACCGGGGCGGGTCTCGTGCCGCTCGATTACACCTCAGTGATTCTCGAAGTCGGTGATCCCTCCGGCTACGAGCAAGCGGGGCTCGCCTCAGACATCGCGACCTTCATGCCCACCCGTGGGGCATGGGTGAAGCTCCGCGAGTATGCGACCACTCAGCGCATCGAGATCGACGCGGTCGTTGTTCCCGATGCGTGGGCAGATGCCGCCGCGCAGGCGAGGCCCGGCCAGCTCCCGCGCGGGGCGATCGCGTACACAATCTACGGCACCCGTCACCGCGACGGTGAGTGGAACGGCACCGCGGAAGCTCTCTCCGTCCCTGTCGCATTCACGTTGTTTATGGCGTGCCCACCCGACGGTGACCCCTGCTACCTGCTGCGGCTCTCGCAGCTGGACAACCCGCTCAGGTAGGAGGCGCCGATGTTGAAGAAACTCGCCATCGGAGCCGTCGCGGCCATGTTCCTCGCGCCCACGCTCGGTCTTGTGAGCATCGGGCTCATCATGAATCCCGCCTCGACGGCGGTCTGTGCCGTTAATGGTTTGTCTGTGCGGAACGTGCCCGACTCGCTGACCGTTACCACCGTAAATGGGTACACGTTCGAGCTGAACAAGCAGCAGCTCACTCACGCAGCCACCATCATCACTATCGGCTCGCAGATCGAGGGCATCACCCGTGACGCGCTAAAAATCTCACTCATGGCAGCACTCACCGAGTCAACGCTGCGGATGCTTGCGAACACGGGCACATACCCAGAATCAGACGATTACCCGAATGACGGGAACGGGTATGACCACGACTCGCTCGGCCTCTTCCAAATGCGCCCCCAGGCCGGGTGGGGCACGGTCACCGAACTGATGGACCCGAAATATCAAGCCGCAGCATTCTTTGGTGGGCCAACCGGACCCAACTACCCATCACCGAGGGGCCTGCTCGATATCCCCGGATGGCAAACAATGGGACTCGGAGAAGTCGCCCAAGCCGTCGAAGTCTCGGCATTCCCCGACCGATACGACAACTACGCGCCGGTCGCTGAAACGATCCTCGTCGCACTCACGACGGGAAGCGGCGGGATCACGACCTCAGCATCAACTAGTGCAGCAACACTGGCCACAGTCTCAGCACCTTCTGTGGCATCGCGAGTGGTTTTCCCGTTGCCCGAGGGAACGTGGGTCGTTACCTCCCACTTCGGTTCCCGCATCGACCCGATCACGGGTGAGCCGAGCACGCACTATGGGCTCGATCTCGGGGCAGCCGACGGCACCCCGATTCTCGCCGTTGCTGACGGTGTCGTCACAGTCGCTGAGTTCTCTGGCAGCTATGGCGGGCTCATCGTTATCGAGCACCAACTCGGGGCCGAGACAGTCGCGACGGCATACGCGCACATGTGGCAGCACGGCATCCACGTGATCGCGGGCGAACGCGTGATCGCAGGTCAGCACATCGGCGACGTTGGGTCGTCAGGGAAGTCGACTGGCGCACATTTGCATTTCGAGGTGCGACCAGGCGGCACAAGTGGCAACATGATCGACCCTGCCGCCTGGCTCAACGCCCACAATGCAGCTGACCTCACCGAAGCAACTGCTGGTCCTTCCGGCTGCACAATCTGGGGTGCATGATGAACGTCTTTCCTGACTTCGATGGTCTTGGCGGGATCGGGGATCTCAAGGTCGTCATTGGCGCAATGCTGACGATCATTCTGGTCGTTGCAGTACTCATGATCATCGGCAGCGCAATTCTCTGGGCAGTCGCCTCGTCATCCGGCAACCCGGGGCTCGCGTCCAAGGGGCGAGCCGGAGTCTTCGTGGCTGTCGGAGCGGCAGCCCTCGCCGGATGCGGCGTTGCCTGGATCAACTGGCTGATCAACCTCGGCGGGCAACTGTAGCGCTCTGAATCCTGGTGGCGAGCGCGCACCTCCTTGACGACCATGTTTCGTCTGCCGCCAACCTGGCGGTTCTACCGCAAGGAGCACGCTGTGTTTGAACTCGCCTCGCCACTGATGGAAGCTTCCGCTCATCTGACCACGTTGGTGCCGATGAACATCGACATCACACCGAATGACTCTGGCCTGCCTGGCATCGCTCAGTTGCGCACCATCGTCGGTGCAGTCATGACCGTCGGCCTGATCCTGAGCGTGCTCGCCCTCATCATTTCAGCGATCGTCTGGGGGTTCGGGTCGAATTCCTCGAACCCGCATCTGGCATCGCGCGGCAAGGTCGGCGTGCTCGTCTCATGCGGTGCCGCAGTGCTGTGCGGCGCAGCGGTGACGTTGATCAACTTCTTCTGGGCCGTCGGCCAGCAGGTCTAACCCGCACTCATCACTAACCCGAAGGGGGCATCTGATGAGTGTGTGCGACATCCCCGTCATCTCAGCAGTCTGCGAAACCGCCGGTGAAGCGGCGGCAACTCTCGTCTCAGCGCCATTCGACTGGCTCGCCTCAACCATGGGGCAAGCCGCCGGGTGGCTGCTTGAAACGATGTGGCAAGTCTTCGACTCAACCACCCTCGTCGACGTCACAAGCGACGGCTACCTCGGCGTCTACAACCTGCTCTTCGGCATCGGCGTATTCGTCATTTTGCTGTTCTTCACGTTCCAGCTCGTGCTAGGCCTAATCCGGCGCGAACCCGCCGCACTCTCACGTGCAGCATTGGGCGCGGCGAAGGCGGTCCTGGGCTCGTTCGTCGTGATCACTCTGACCGCGACGGCACTGGAGATCGTTGATCAGCTCTGCATCGGAATCGTGCAGGCCGCAGGCGAAACCACCGGCACCATGGGTGACAAGATCATGCTCCTAACTGCCGGCCTCGCGACGATCAACGTCGCCGCTCCCGGTGTAGGCGCGATCGTGACGATCTTCCTTGCAGGGCTCATGATCTGTGCGGTAGCGATTGTGTGGTTCTCGCTCCTCATCCGTAAGGCTCTGCTTCTGGTCGCAATCGTGCTTGCACCTATTGCGTTCGCCGGTGCAGCTTGGGATGTCACTCGCGGATGGGTCGGAAAGTGGGCAGCGTTTGTCATCGCTTTGATCGTTTCGAAGCTTGTGCTCGTAGTCGTGTTCCTGATCGCTATCACTCAGATCTCGACGCCCATTGCCGTTGATCTCGCTGCGGTGACCGAACCGGTCAGCGGGATCGTGCTGCTGTTTATCGCAGCGTTTGCCCCGTACATGGTGTACCGGTTCATCTCGTTCCTCGGCTTCGATCTGTACCACGCCATGGGTAGCGAACAAGAGGCCAAGAGCGCCGTAAATCGTCCCGTTCCCGTACCCGCGAAAGCACAGGGTGACGGAGTCAAGAAGGTTCTTGATGGTGGCGGTGGCAGCGGTGGATCGGCCGCGAGCGCAGCCGGAACGAAATCTGCGACCGCCGGGGCAGGTGGTGGAGCGGCTGCGAGTTCAGCTGGAGGCTCAGGTGGGGTTGCTGCGGGCGGTGCCGGAGCAGGTGCGGCAGCCGCTGGCCCTGCCGCCGCGGTCGTCATCGGAGCTGAAGTTGCGAAAACGGCCGCAACAGCAGGACCAAAAGCCGGTGGCGCAGTCGGTGGCGCTGCTGAAACTGCGGCGGGTTCTGCCGCCCAAACCGGTGCGCCGACAGCACCGGCGCCGTCGGCCCGACCTGCCGCGCCACAGCCCAGAACTCCGTCGGCTGATCCGGCCCCACCGAGGCCCGCGCCGCCTGCACCGAAACTACCGAAAGAGTGACCGCCATGGCTTCGAAGAACACGCCCAATCAGAGCGCCGGTGAACTGACCCCGGTGAAGTTCTCCCGACTCACCCGACGCGGCATCCTCCTTGGCTTTTCGGTGTCACAGCTCATCACCCTTGGCGTTGCGGTGGGGGCTCTCGTGTGGGCGTTCTACGCCGGAGGCGGGATGCTCATCGCGTTCACCTCACCTGTCTGGGTGCTCGCTGCTGTACTCACCTGGGTACCGATTGCAGGTCGAGTAATCGTTGAGTGGATCCCAGTCGCGTTTTGGTGGATGTGGAAGTCCACGGGTGGGCAGCTGCTATACCGCCGCAGAGTCGTGACACCTCGACCCGCAGGAACCCTTGCTTTGCCTGGTGATATGGCTCGGCTTCGGGAGTACGAGGATCCCGTGACAGGTGCAGGGATGATCCATGATCCTGCCGCTGGCACTTTGACCGCTGTGCTTCAAGTGACCCATCCGGCGTTCGTGCTCCTCGATCCTGGTGAGCAGGAGCGGAGGGTGGCGTCGTGGGGGCGAGTGCTCGCGACTGTCTGCAGGTCCGGGCGCGTCTCAACGCTGCAAGTTCTGGAGCGGACTTTGCCTGACTCAGGCACCGGCCTTGCCGAATGGTGGGAAGCACACGGCACACGGGATGACACGTGGGCATCGACGACATATGCGGAACTCATCGAGCGTGCAGGACCGACTGGGGAACGTCACGCGACGACGCTCTCGCTGTCGCTCGACATGCGCGCCGCGGCACGTCAGATTCGCACCGCTGGCGGCGGAGTCCGTGGCGGTGCAGCAGTCTTGCGACAGGAGATGTCGACGCTGGTCGCTGCACTTCGGTCTGCGGACCTTGCACCATCCGCGTGGCTCAATTGCGGGCAGATCGCGGTGATTCTGCGCTCTGCCTACGATCCGGCCGTAGCTGCAACGCTCGAACGCCACGGTGAACTCGGTCAGTCGCTAGCGACAGCTGGGCCGGTCGCAGTCAATGAGTCTTGGTCAGGGCTTCGTACCGATTCTGCGCATCACGCGGTGCTGTGGATCAGCGAGTGGCCGAGGTCAATGGTGTACCCAGGGTTCCTCGCGCCGGTGCTACTGTCTAGCGGCATCCAGCGCTCGTTCTCCTTGCTGTGCACCCCGATGCGCTCCGACCAAGCGGCCCGAGACATCCGCAAGAAGAAAACTGAGTACATCTCTGATGCCCACCAACGGCAACGAATCGGACAGATCGAAGACGCGTCACAAATCGCGGAGTTCCACGACGTACTTCAGCAGGAAGCCGATCTGACTGCCGGGCATGGCGTTCTTCGCTACACCGGCCTCGTCAGCGTCTCGGCGGCGAGCGCCGAAGAACTTGATGCGTCTATTGCCGCGATCGAGCAGGCGGCCATCCAGGCATCATGCGAGACTCGCTTGCTCGTCGGGCAGCAGGCTCAGGCCTTCACCGCGGCGGCACTACCTCTGTGTCGCAATATATAGAGACAGAACAAAGAATCCCATCACTCCTATGCGGAAGGCGCAGAGCCTCCACCAATTTGCGCTTTACCCCCAAGCGCGGCAACGGCTGTCCCCGCGAGGGCCAACCCTGCGGTCACCAGCATCCCAGTGACAATAATCTGGAACCTCTTATTCTCGCTGTCTTTTGCTGCTTCCGCGTCAATCGCGTCTTTCAACAGCCCCAGAATCCCAAAGCGATCCTCAGCGTTTAGATCCTCTCGCTCAAGTTCTCGACCCAGAATCTCCCTGTACTCTGAAAAGGCTTGGTGAACTTTCTTCTGGCTCTTCCAATTAAAACGTCGGGCCTGAGTCACTTCATCCTTGACCTGCTCGAAGGCGCCTAGAACCAGTTCTTTGAAGTTTGGGAACTGCCCTACGACCTTGAGCGCCACTTCCTTATCCATGTTTGGAAGGTCTGAGACAAAGGTCATGAACTTTTCTTTCGACAAGTTGCGCCAAGACTCGATGCCGAGCCGCTCCATAAGCTCCAGCTCTGCCGTCTGAGGCTCTGATTCCTGCATATCGACCCTTCCCGGCTTGGCGCTTCTCGCGCATATGCCAGGAATTCTATCTATAGCGTGAGGCAACCCTGTTAGAAACGACACAGTCGAGCAACGCTGGCACACCTTCCTAGCATCCAGGTTCAAATCTTGTTTGTTTAGGAGGGTCCAGATGCCCACGTATTACGATCCCGGCGCCGATGCCGGTGAAGCGTCCGAGGCGCTGCGCGGTCTGGCTCATGCAAGCCGACGCTTCGAGCATCCTCAAAAAATGTACGGTGTCGTCGGTGACTTGCTCGGCGGGGTGCGATCTCTGCGACAAGTGCTCGACCAACTGGCCACGGCTCACGCCTCGAACAGGCCGCTGGCATTCGATGACAGTGGTGATCACTCGGCAGGGTCAAAGGATGCGTTAGCTGCGGCCGACGAGTTACACCAGGCAGCAACCTTCGTCGACCAGGCCGAGGAGCGTCTCAATGTAGCGATGTCAGCAGCTGGCAGAATCACGTGGCACCCCGAACCCTCAAACAATCCGGCGCCTGTCAAGCGCTGGATAGGCGTTTGCTTTCTGCAAGGCGACGACGCGGATGAGCTGCTGCAAATGATCGACGACGAAGGCGCCGACGCAGCACTGACCTACCTAAAAAACTGGGACTACGGGGAGGAAACGACCCAGGCAGCACTTGAGAACGGCTACGTCTACGACTTACCGCCAACGGGTCCGCTGGAGCAAGAAGTGCGGAGCGAGAACTACGACATAACGTTCAGTCATTCCTTCGGCCACGTCGGGCTCTACCGGCTCCACGAGATCAGCCCCTCCGACGCCATCACTGAAGAGGGAACCATCCGATCGGGGGCGCTCACGCACGACCTGCAGCCAAGCGCATCACCATCGTCGTGGTTCGAACATCCCGGTGTCGCCGCAGTCAAGCGAGCGAGAGGGATCGGGCTGTGAGCAAAGACGACACTGAACGTTTGCACACCTCGGTGCTCATCGCACCGACAGCTGAAAAGCGCCGGGCACGTAAGCAGAGAAATGACGCGGCGAAGAAGCTTCATGTAGCGCAGCGTGAAGCCGAGAAGCGTGCCCTGCGAATGAAGTACGAGGCGGAACAAGCAGAGCGTCGATCCACCACTTACCTCCCGAGCGCAGGAGCACCGGGACCTGCCCAGTTGCGTTCGCCCGGCAAGATCAAACTCCGGCGTCATCAGGACACCTCCGCCACCCTTGCCGGTGCGTACCCATTTCTCGCCGAAGGCGGGCTCGGGTCCGACGGCGTCTTCGTCGGACAGGACCTCTACTCGGGCGGCTCGTTCGTGTACGACCCATGGGTGCTCTACGCGCGAGGCCTCATCACCGCGCCCAACCTTGTGCTCGCAGGAATCGTCGGCTCCGGAAAATCGTCACTCGCAAAGAGCCTCTACACGCGATCGCTCCCATTCGGGCGACGCGTCTACGTGCCCGGTGACCCCAAGGGCGAGCACACCGCAGTGGCTGAAGCAGTTGGCGGTCGCGCGATCGTGCTCGGGCACGGACTCCGCACACGGCTTAACCCTCTCGATGAAGGTTACAGGCCACTCGGGATGAGTGACGAGACGTGGGCATCCACGGTTGCCGCTCGTCGGCGCGACCTCATCGGCGCACTCGCTGAAACGGTGCTCACGCGCCCACTTACTCCGCTGGAACACACCGCGATTGACACCGCCTTGACCGAGACGGTGCGAGCAAACTCCGTGCCGATTTTGCCCATGGTCGTCGACCAGATCCTGTCGCCGAGCATCACTGCCGATCCTGATGGTCGGCTTGCAGAAGATGGCCGCCTGGTCGGCCACGCGCTCCGCCGTCTCGTCGCAGGTGATCTCGCAGGACTCTTTGATGGACCATCGACCGTGCGGTTCGACCCGACCCTGCCGATGATCTCGCTCGACCTTTCACGTGTCGCCGAAAACTCGACCCTGATCTCAGTGCTGATGACCTGTTCGTCTGCGTGGATGGAGTCTGCGCTGCTCGACCCGAATGGCGGGCAGCGGTGGTGCATTTACGACGAGGCTTGGCGGCTTATGTCGCACCCCGCATTGCTCAAGAGGATGGATGCGCACTGGCGTCTCGCACGTCACTACGGTATCGCCAACATGCTCATCTTCCACAAGCTCACCGACCTTGAGAACGTCGGCGATCAAGGCTCAGCGATGCGCGCGCTGGCAAACAGCCTGCTGGCGAATGCTGAGACGAGGATCATCTACAGGCAAGAGTCCGACCAGCTGGGCGTCACTGCAGAGTCGCTCGGGCTCACCGGCACCGAGCAGAAACTTCTGCCCGGCCTCGGCGTCGGCCAGGGGCTCTGGCGCATCAAGGATCGATCTTTCGTGTGCCAACACCAGCTGCACCCGGCCGAGCTGGAACTCTTCGACACGACCGGCCGTATGACTAGCTAGCGAGCCCCGCGAGTTCACGATTCGTGAGCCGTGAATTGATGGGAACGCATTTATCGGACTGGGGTCGCTGAGCAGCGGTGTTGCGCGTCCTATACGTGGCTCGCGGGTCGCAACGAGCCCAGCGCGGAAGCGCAGTCGCCGGAGTTAAAAGGCAATCCATCCGATAAGTGCAGCGGCAAGAACGACAGCCCAGGCCGGGGTCTTCCACATCGTCAGTGCGACGAACGCAACCGCCGCCAGCGCGAGCGTGCCGACGCCGGTGATGCCCTGCGTGAAGACGGGCGTGTAAAGCGCCGCGGCAAGGATTCCGACGACGCCAGCGTTCACTCCCGCTAAGGCACGCTGCGCGAAGCGGGCGTGTCGTAGACGCTCCCAGAACGGCAGCGCGCCGATGATGAGCAACGCGGAGGGGAGGAAGATCGCGACTAGGGCGATCGATGCCCCCGCAATACCACTCGGGCCAGTCAAAGTAACCGCGCCCAGGTACGCAGCGAAAGTGAACAAGGGCCCCGGTACGGCCTGTGCGGCACCATACCCTGCGAGGAAAGCATCGCTCTCAACAAGACCGGTTTGGACGATCTCGGCCTCCAGCAACGGAAGGACGACGTGACCACCCCCGAACACGAGCGCCCCAGCCCGGTAGAACACATCCGCCAAAGAGATGGCACCGTTCCCGGTTACTTGAGTAAGGATGGGCAGAATCGCTAACAACAATACGAAGAGGATCAGACTCCCGATTGACACGGCCCGGGGCACCTTCACTGGCAACGCGTCCGCGTCCTCCGCCGGTGCGATCGAGGGGCGCAACCACACCCATCCCACAATCCCTGCGGCGACGATCGCTGCGACCTGTGCAAGTACGCCTGGTACCAGCAAAACCAGGATCAGTGCGCCGACCGCGATCGTTGCCCGCCTCGCGTCCGGCGTCAATGTTTTCGCCATACCAAGTACCGCGTGAGCGACCACCGCGACCGCAGCAGCCTTCAGTCCAACTAGCCACCCAGATCCGATCGCCTCACCAAAAGCTGCCGCACCATAGGCGAAGCCGACCAGCAGGATCGCCGACGGCAACGTAAACCCCAACCACGCGGCGAGTAGCCCGAGCAGTCCCGCGCGTTGCAGACCGATGGCCATACCTACCTGGCTTGAAGCCGGGCCGGGAAGGAACTGGCACAGTGCGACCAGATCCGCATACGCCCGATCTGTCAACCAACAGCGCCGCTCCACGAACGCCTCCCGGAAGTACCCTAGGTGAGCTACGGGTCCGCCGAACGACGTGACTCCGAGCCGCAAGAAAACCAAGAACACCTCAACTACTCCACCAAGATGACGGGGTGCAGCAGGGTGCGGGGCTGAGTGAGTGGCCATCGCTACCAATCTTGACGACGAACATTACCTCAGTCAAGCTTGAGGCAATGAACATCGAGATAATTTCGCTGGAGGAGAGGGCCGCAGTGCATGCTGCCCTTGCCGAACCGGCCCGCCTGCAAATCGTCGACCTCCTAACCGTCGGTGACCACTCCCCAAGCGAGCTTCGAGTCGCTCTTGGGTTGACGTCGAACCTTCTAGCCCACCACCTCGGAGTCCTCGATCGAGCAGGGCTGACTGTGCGGGCCCGCTCAGAAGGTGATCGGCGGCGCAGCTATGTCCGTCTCCGGCCCGCCGCACTCGATAAGCCCCTGCCCGTACCAGTTCTCACGACCCAGCGCGTAGTGTTTGTCTGCACCGGCAACTCCGCCCGCTCACCGCTGGCCGAAGCCATCTGGGCGCAAGCGAGCACCATCCCGGCCACCTCGGCGGGCACACACCCGGCTGCAGCGATATCCGATAAGGCGATAACGGCCGCGAAGAGACATGCGCTCCCTTTCAACCCGCGGAGGCCGCGCAACCTTGATGGAGTCATCTGCGACAGCGACCTCGTAATCACCGTCTGCGACCGCGCTCACGAGCACCTCCGCCCAACCAACGCGCTGCACTGGTCCGTACCGAATCCCGGTCACGTCGGAACGGATGCCGCCTACGACGCTACATTCGAAGAGATTGCCCGGCGAATTAACTTGCTGAGTCTGCAACTGACCAACGCGTAAGTGTGCGCTGAGGCACGGGCCAGGCAGCGATAGGGATCAGCTCCATTGCTGATTCAACCGGGCGCAGTTCTAATCGACCGTTCAAGAATCACCAGATGATTTCTGCCGCATAACCCGCACACGACAAACAGAAGGGCACCGGGTCTATCGCAAACCCGGCCGAGTGGCACCGAGTCAGGAGTCGGAAGACCTGCCACTTTTCACTCGGGGTATCCTTCCGAGCCCTGGAACGAAACGTCCAACGGTGGCGGCGTAGTCGAGGTAGGTATCACCATGGATGGCGATTAGGTAGGGCTCCTCGACCGCGCGCACTTGGAGTTCGATCGCGATGATCAAGATGATGACAGTGGCAATCGCGACCCAGTTTGGGGCGATCAGAGCGAGACCGATGGCGGTGAGGGTCACCGCGGTGAAGATCGGATTGCGCACCAGGGCGAACATGCCTGAGCGGACGAGATCGGTGGTCTCTTCGTGGTCGACGCCGACGCGCCAGGATTTGCCCATTGCCTGTTGCGCGGCCAACGTGAGTCCAGCACCGATCAACGTCACGAGGATCCCGATGACAAACAACGGGGCGACCGTGAGGCCGTGGATCGGCTGGATGATGCCGAGCAATTGAAGGATCGGAGCGGCCAGGCCTGTGACAACCGCGACAGCGAAGAGAACCCCTCCCCACCAGCCTGCGGAACCCGGGCGTTCGGTGAACCCGTTGAATCCGGTGCTACCGGTGCGGCGATAGAGTAACCACGCGCGAAGTCCAAACGTGAGCACAAGGTACATGGCATACAGGGTGAGCGCGAGAGCCGGTGCCATCATCGGTGAAATCCCATCCGTTCAAAACTAGTCACTACCCAGTGTATAGTCATTACATGCTGACTATAGCTTCTCGGGTGGACGTTATGAATCGACTGGGTCGGGCGATGGCCGATCCGACACGCTCGCGCATCCTGCTATCGCTACTGACGCAGCCGGGGTATCCGGCTCAGCTTGCGCGCGATTTGGAGCTTTCGCGCACGAATGTGTCAAACCACTTGGCATGCCTCCGCGGATGCGGGATCGTGGTTGCCGAGCCGGAGGGACGGCAGACGAGGTACGAGGTCGCTGACCCTCATCTGGCCGCCGCGCTGTCGGCACTGGTGGATGTGACACTCGCCGTCGACGAACAGGAGCCGTGCCTTGACCCGGAGTGCTCGGTCCCCGGGTGCTGCGACGCACGTGCCGAGGATCCTGCGCGAAGCGAAATCCAGACCACGCGATGAGTCAGGAATGCTGCGGCCCCGAAGAGCCCGTCATCGCTGAGCCGGTCGACAGTTGCTGCGCCCTCACCGCGCCGAAAGCTGCGGGCGTTGAGACGCTACCCCCGTGGTGGCGCGACCGGGCCCTCGCGTTCCCCGTGGCTTCAGGGGTGCTGTGGGTAACTGGCCTGATTTTAGAATGGTCTGGTCTGCCTATCCCAGCGCTGATCGCGTTCTCTCTCGGCTTGGCCGCTGGGGCATGGACCTTCGTACCCGGCACAATCAAACGGCTGTTCACAAGCAAGGGTCGTGGCAGGCTCGGCGTCGGCCTGTTGATGACGATCGCCGCCGTCGGTGCCGTGTTGCTGGGGCACGTCGGAGAAGCCGCGGCGCTGGCATTCCTGTTCTCGATCGCGGAGACGCTGGAAGACCGAGCTATGGATCGAGCCCAGCATGGTTTGCGAGCGCTCCTCTCGCTCATTCCTGAGACGGCACGGGTATCGCGCCGCGACAGGGAAGAGCTGATACCCGCCGCGGAAGTGCGCGAACATGATCTGCTGATCGTCGGTGCGGGCGAACGCGTCGCCACCGATGGCACCGTAGCCACGGGCAGTTCATGGGTGGACACCTCGGCCATCACAGGTGAATCAATCCCAGTGGAAGTGAGCCCGGGCGACGAGGTGCGCGCCGGTTCCGTCAACGGCTCGGGCACGCTTCACATCGAGGCAACCGCTGACGGTCGCGACAACTCCCTGACCAAGATCGTGCAGCTGGTCGAGCAAGCTCACGCGAACAAGGGCGAAGGTGCCCGCCTTGCTGACCGCATCGCCCGACCTCTCGTCCCCGGAGTGTTGATCGCGGCCGCACTGATCGTCGTCTTCGGGTTCATGGTCGGTGACCCGGTCACGTGGATTGAGCGCGCACTCGTGGTGTTGGTCGCGGCTTCACCGTGTGCGCTGGCTATCGCAGTGCCGGTGACGGTGATTTCTGCCATCGGGTCGGCGTCGAAGTTCGGTGTCGTAATCAAGTCAGGGGCCGCGTTCGAACAGCTCGGCACCATCCGTCGCGTCGCGTTCGATAAGACCGGCACACTCACCCGCAACGAACCGCGCGTTGTCGCCACACATACGGCAGGTGACCACACAGAAGAACGGGTTCTTGGAATCGCCGCCGCACTGGAAGCGACCAGCAACCACCCGCTCGCCGAAGCGATCACCGCAGCTGCACCAGACCGACCGCGCGCGTCCGGGGTGCAAGAGCATGCGGGACACGGCCTCAGCGGTCTCGTAGACGGCGAGCACGTGCGGGTCGGCAGCCCCCGCTGGATCAGCCCCCAGACCCTGAGCGACCAGGTGGTCCAACTTTCCGGTCAGGGCATGAGCATCATCATGGTCGAGGTCGACGGACATGTCGTTGGTGTGATCGGCATCCGTGACGAGCTAAAGCCCGAGGCGCGAGAAGCAATCGCGGCCCTAAACGCGGAAGGCATCTCGACGGTCATGCTCACCGGCGATAACGCTCGCACCGCCGAAGCGATCGCAGCCCAGGCCGGAATCGACGAGGTGCACGCTGAGCAACTGCCCGAGGACAAAGCCAATTACATCCGCAGGTCTGTCGAGCAGGTACCGACGGCAATGATTGGCGACGGCATCAACGACGCCCCCGCGCTGGCTTCGGCCACCGTCGGCATAGCGATGGGTGTCACCGGCTCCGCTGCCGCCGTGGAATCCGCAGACGTGGCGTTCACGGGCACAGATTTGCGACTCATTCCAGATGCGCTCGCTCACGCACGTCGCGGGCGCAAGATCATGACCGGCAACATCGCCCTGGCGGTGGCGATTATCGTCATGCTCTTCCCGCTAGCCCTGTTTGGGGTGCTCGGGCTTGCTGCGGTCGTGCTGGTGCATGAAGTCGCCGAAGTGACCGTGATCCTCAACGGCATCCGTGCCGCACGTGTGGCACGTCGCACTACTCCAGCAACCGCTGACAACAGCGCCACTTCAGCCGCACCCAAGCTGATTTCTGAGAGTGTTTGATTTTTCGCTCTCCTGATTGCGGATCGCTCTGAGGCTGCCGCATAGGCCTCCCCGCGAGCCGATTAGCCTAGGCGTTGACGCAACGCACTTTCGAGCTGAGACAGTGTGGGCGTTCCGGACAGTCCATGCTCACCCAGATAGACTCGGCAGGCAAGATTCGCGGTACTGCCCTCCGACGGGATCAGATCCTCGCCATCGACATTGATCGTGGGGGAACCGGCGAAACCCAGGCTTACCGCTGCACTCTCGGTGCTGATCCGGATGAACTCGACTGGAACGGTCGTCATACCGATGGCGTCGAGTGCTCGCCTCGTGAGTGCGCCAGCCTCCTGCCAATTGGGGCATTCGTCGATGTACAGCACTTGAACCTTCACCCCTCCATTCTCCCACCCGCGCACCTTGCAAGGCGAGCGATGAGTTGACCCATTTCAGTTGCGCTCGTCCGTAGACATCGCTCACCATGGGCCATCTTGCACACCTTTGGTGCATGACTTCACACCCTGATTTACAGGGCCAAATCGAACTGGCCCACCTTTCGATCCCAGTCGCTCTCATCACCGTTGGAGAGCTCGGCGCGATGACCGCAACACTCGACGGAGAACCATTTCCGCCGCCGGGCGAGTCGCGCCGCTGGACGCGGTCACAGTTCGGTGACCTTCTCGACGCGTTCACACAGCAACGCAAGCGCACGATACGACTTGAGGTTCGTGAAAGCGACGGGAGCGTCTTCACTGAGATCATCCACGCCGGGCGTGGCGCTACTGAGGCAACTGACGCAGCGACACAGCCCGCTACGCGACCGGACTCTCGACGAGCACGGCGAGGGCGACCACCACGACTGATCGAGATCACCGCTGATGGGTTCATTCAGGGAGAGGACATACTTGTCGCGATTCCAGTGAGCACGGCAGAAGGTGATTCTTCCGGCGTCGCGCGCGCAGTGATCGACCTCGACCACCTCGGCAGCCAAGCCCACGAGGTGGCGTTCATCGGGTACGTCTCGGGGCGCATCGTGACTGAGCGGCTCCGATGAGCACGCAAGGGCGGCAGTCCGGTTCGTTCGGCGACGAGATGACCAACATCCTGATCGCTGCACTCATTGGCGCGTTCGGGCTCACGCTCGTGCTTCGTGCGGCAGGTTCGGTCGCGACCTTTCTCACTGGAGCGCAACAGCCCAGTGAAGGAATTGCAGGCGGCATCGGCGTCCTGTTTGATCCCACCGATCCTGGCCGCGCACTCGGTGCCGAAGAGTTGAACCCCTTCGTGTACTGGCTGGTTGCGGGGGCGATGCTCACCATCCTCGCCGTTCTGATCATGTGGGCCTGGAGCCGGTGGCGACGGCACTCACGCAAGCTTGACACCGACCCACGCAGGCTCCCGGGCACCGCGACAGGACACGAGGTGCAAGCCACCGCATCGTCGCGTGCGCTATTGCACCGAGCTGGCACACTTCGTCCATCACTAGAGGAGCCGGAGTCCGCTGATGTTGGATATCGGCTCGGACAATCCCGCGGCAAGGACGTGTGGGCAAGCGTCGAAGACTCAATCCTGCTCGTTGGTCCGCCACGTTCAGGTAAGGGCCTACACATTGTCATCCCAGCGATCCTCGACGCGCCGGGTGCGGTCGTGACCACCTCCACTCGACCCGACAATCTGACCGCAACGCTGCGCGCACGAATGCGAGTCGGCCCGGTCATGGTCTTCGACCCACAGCACCTCGCAGAGGGCGTACCCGCGGGGCTGCGTTGGTCTCCCATTCGAGGCTGCGAAGATCCACTCACGGCGATGATTCGCGCTGCCGGTCTCGCGGCGGCCACCGGACTTGCCGACGGGGGCGTCGATGGCGGCGGATTCTGGGAAGGCAAGACTCGTGTCGCACTGCAAGCGATGCTGCATGCCGCGGCACTCGACAATCGCACACCCGCAGAACTCTTCCGCTGGACGCTCGACCCATCAGCCGCTGCCGACGCTGTCGCCATCTTGAGCGCCTCTCCTCGTGCCGCGACCGGCTGGTCCGAGGGGCTTGAAGCGATGATCGAAACCGATCCACGCACCCGCGACTCGATCTGGCAGGGTGTCTCACTCGCACTCGCAGCTCTCGCCGACCCTCGTGTGCTCGATGCGGTGAGCCCTGGCCCAAATGAAGCCTTCGACCCGGAAGCGTTCATCCGCGACAAAGGCACCCTCTACCTGCTCGCAACCGGCGCGGGCGCGGGGAACAGCGCCGCGCTCGTTGCAGCATTTGTCGAGGATCTCGTCGAAACCGCCCGCCGCATGGCAGCTCGATCACCCGGGGCACGACTCGACCCACCAATGCTGCTCGCGCTCGATGAAATCGGCAACCTTGCGCCGCTACCGTCACTGCCGACGCTCATGGCAGAGGGCGGAGGTACTGGAATCACGACGATGCCTGTACTGCAGTCACTCGCACAGGCCCGAGACCGATGGAGCGAGGATCAAGCCGCTGCGATCTGGGACGCAAGCATCGCAAAGATCATCCTCGGCGGCGCCTCAAACTCACGAGACCTGCAAGACCTCTCGACCTTGATCGGTGAACGCGACGAATTCACCGACTCCGTCACGCTCGGAGATTACGGATCACGCTCCAGCCAACGCTCCATACGACGGGTACCGATCATGCCGCCCGACCGCATCCGAACAATGCCGTTCGGTACCGGCGTCGTGCTGCTCCGTTCAGCGCCACCGATCATCGTCGACCTGTTGCCTTGGCCAAAACGCCCCGACGCATCGTCGCTCAAGCGCGAACGCAGCGAGATCGAAACACTGCTCGAAAACCGGCCCGGCAACGCGTAGGTAGTGGCATGACAACGCGGGATTGCCCGCGCACCTGACTGATACAGCGACCAAGCATGCCGGTCGCCCAAACAGTCAGGAGATTGATCATGTCGATCCATACGCAGGAGTCGGTCTCGGGCTTCGTTGCCACGGACCCGAAACTCACCACCTCTTCGAACGGGGATTCTCGCTTGTACTTTCGTTTCGGGCAGGAGCATTTTCGGCGCGAGGACGACGGCAGCTTTACGCAGACTGATACGACCTACCATCACCTCGTGGTGTTTGGACGTACAGCAGAACATGTGAATGAAAGGTTCAGCAAAGGCGACAACTTCATTGCAGAAGGCTATTCGCACGAGTACAGCTTCGAGCGAGACGGCCAGAAAGTTGAAGGCGAAGAGTTCGTTGCCAAGCGCATCGGCCATGACACAGTGCGCACGCGGTACGAAGTCGACCGAGCGACCCGGCCAGTCGGGCGGAAAGCAGCCAACCGAGAGCCGAACCGTGCGCTCGAGTCCCCCAGGCAGCGACCGAGCAATGACGCTCCATTGCTCGGTCGCTGAGAATCGGGAGTAGCACAGAGATGAACGATCGCAACGTTCCCGAGGGCGCCTTCGACGACCCGTCGGAGCCCAGCTTTGGCCCAGAACCAGTCGCCGGACCGCCACACCCAATTAACTGGAACTTACTCACTGCCCACGACCTTGAACAAGAGTTGCTAGAACTCAATCGTTGGGTCAACTGGCTGCGACAGGAGTATGGTCTGCCTGCATCGGAGGTTCCGCCACTTTGGCATCGGCATCCTGAGCTTCTTTGGGAACTGTCAGCGCTCCATCTGCACTGGCTCTGCGCTTATGACCCTGATCAAGATGGCTCCGCTCCCCTGGGTTGGCATCGCGATTTCGCCGACGCACGCGGTCGCCTCCGAGATTGGGTAGCCGCCAGCGGCACACGTCGAGACCGAGATCGCCCTACGAGACAGACGCCATGGCCTGGGGATGAGCACACACAAGAGGTTGTTGAGAAGGTCATCGACGACCGTGACGCCGACTTCGTGGAGTTCGTGCTCGACCAAGTCGCTACCCGTGAGGCAGCCGAGGATGCTTTCTATGCGAATATCGATGGCCGCACAGGTGAGGTGCACGAATGAGAACACTCAGTGGCTGAGCGCCACAACACGATCTTCGGAGTGCATCTGCGCGTCCCTGTGCTGTCGCTCTCTCGCCTCATAGCGACGGCAGCGAAAGAGTAGAACGAGGCTGGCCGGGCCGATGGCAATGAACTTCATCACGTTCCACAGTGCGACCAGCGTGATGAGATTCACCCAGCCGGGCCCGCCTGCCGCGGTGAAGTTCACGCACCAGAACGCAATGAGTAGGTAGGGAACCGCGAGCGCCATTGCGGGAACGCCCCACTTGAGTCCCTGCCGCCTGCGAATGAGGTTGAGAATCACATTGGTCGGCATACATCGCCGCATGAACGCGCGAACGTAGATGCTCAGAATCCAGATTGAGCGAAACATTTTGGGCCTCCGATACACGTACTTCTGAGTCGAAGAGACAACATGTATCGATTTCCCGTGAGGGCCGCCCCGAGGGGCCTACTAATTGGTGACGTGCCTCCACTACCAATGTACGCCTGCTCTCACCCATACGAAAGGCTTCGGCTTGCAACACCTGCTTCTGGCCATTTCAGAGGCTCTTAGCCATGAGTAGCTGACCATTCGATATACACATTGGTCGAAAACGCTGTCCACCGGTGTCGCCAGCCAGTCCGAGTGCATGCATGTTGTCAGCCGACCGCGACCTCCTCAGTTTTGCGCTTCAGGGTCGGTCGCCACGCCACTCGTGCCAATAGTGCGCCCAGAACACCGATTGTGGCGAGCGCGAAGGAAGTCGCGGGCAGGCCAATCGTGGCACCGAGTATGCCCGCAAGAGGGTAGGTAACCATGAAGCAAGCGTGGGAAAGGGAAAACTGTGCGGCGAACACGCCGGGTCGATTCGACTCGTTAGAGTTCCTGCGCAGAAGGCGTGCGGACGGCGTGAGTATCAACGACGTTGCGGCACCAAGCAGAGCCCAGGCCACGAAATAGCCCAGCCAGACAAGGGTTGTCTGGGCAAGGACCAACAGACCGGTCGCGGCGAGTAATCCGATAGGCGCGAGCGCTGCGCCAAGTAGCATCGCTGCGCGGTCCGGTGTCTTGTCCAGCACCTTGGGCAGCGCAAGGGCCACCACCATGGACCCACCGCCGTAAGCGCCCAGAAGTAGCGCAACATCAGCTTGGGAGCGGTTGAGGTCACCTTGAACAAGCACAACCGTGTTGACGATCACCCATGCTGTCGATGCCGCGACCGTAAGGTTCATGGCGAGCAGCGAGCGTAGTTCTCGACTTCGCCAGAAAACCTTGGTGCCTCGGGTGAGCCGCTCAACGAACGGGGACGGTGTCACGAGAACCATCTTTGGAAACACGGTCAAGATCACCAACAGCGTTGATCCGAGGAATCCGACCACCGTACCGACGAAGAGGTCGCTGTAGCTCAGGACGGTGAGTAGCGCTGCAGCGAGCATGGGGCTCACGAGAGACTCAAGGTCGTATGCGAACCGGGAAAGTGACAACGCTCGCGTGTATAGCCGCTCGTCGGGCAGCACTTCGGGAATGACGGCTTGAAAAACCGGGGTGAACGTTGCCGAGGCAGATTGCAGTAGAAAGATGAGGATGTAGATCTGCCAGGCGTCCGTCACGAACGGTAGCGTGACAGCAACACTCGCCCGTACGAGATCGGCGCAGATAAGCACGGGCTTGCGTGGGAGCCGCGCCGTCAGCGCGGTCATAAAAGGTGAGATGACGACGTAGGCGACCATCTTGATGGTCAACGCTGTACCGAGGACAATTCCCGCATCGCCTCCGGCAATGTCGAATGCCAGGAGGCCCAGTGCGACAGTGAGGAGGCCTGTGCCGAGGAGTGCTATCAACTGGGCCGAGAAGAGCTTCGCATAACTCCGATTCTTTAGAACCTCACGCACGAGATTCTTCCTCATTCCCCACCGTGCTAGGACGCACATAACGGTGGTGCGCCGGGGCGTCGTCGACGACGTGCTCCGCCTGGCGAATCGCGTCGGTCACAAGCTGGATAGCGTGCTCATCGGTGAGGCGGTAGAAGACGCGTTGCGCATCTTGCCGTGTGCTCACCACTCTCGCCATTCGCAACTTCGCGAGATGCTGTGACACTGCGGCGGGCGAACGGTCGACAAGGTCTGCGAGATGATTCACCGAAAGTTCTGCGTCTCGCAGCGCGAGGATGATGCGCACCCGAGTGGGGTCGGCAAGCATCGAGAATACTTCGACTGCAAGATCCACGTACTGATTCTCTGGAGCGGCGGCCATATTCGCATCTGCATGCATGCTTAGATAATTACATTCGCAGATTCGCTTGTCAAGGCAACTCGAATGCTGCACATTTGACCGAGGAGGCATCCTGGCGAACCCAACTAAGATAAGAATTATGCGGTTCTGGGGCGACTCCCTCCAGGGCGACGTATCGTACCGTCGCCTGACCCGTTGCGCCCTGCTCTTCGGGGTAATCTTCTTTTTCGTGACCTGCATGCTCGGGCTGCATTCGCATTCCACGGGGCACAATGATGCACCGGTTTCGCCGAGTGGCACTGTCATGGTTGTCGATGCAGCTGGTAGCGATGCTGGTGCGGCCTGTGCTGGCTGTGGCGAACACGGCACCGATGACGGTTTCCTGCTGCTTTGCGGAATGGTGTTGATCGCAGTCTTCGGCTTAGTCCTGATGCGCCCGACCAGCCAGCAACTCCTTCAGCCTTTGAGATGGATCCTGCCCCGAACGGTTGATCCCCCCGACGCTCAAACCAGCCCCACACCGCTACATATTCTGCTCTCAATCAGTCGAACGTGATTGTCAGCGTCTTTACTCCTGCCTCGGTGGCAGTAAGGACCCTCACCCTGGGTGCATGAACCCACGACAACACAAACTCAACTGAAAGAGAAACTTAAGAATGATGCGACCCAAGATTTTTATCGTCACCGTAGCCAGCATTGTTGTCGCCCTTGCGCTGGCAGGGTGCGCAGGCGAGCAGGCGAGTGGCCCGCCCACAACTGCCGAGGGAGCCATCTTCGCGGAATATGACCTTGAGGGTCTCGACACTCGTGAAGTGATCGAGACACTCGACGGGATGCCGATTGCAGAGCGGCCCGAGGGTCTTGCTACCTCCATCAGAGCAAACTATGTGTCCCTGAAGGATAGTGCTGGCCAGACCGCCGAACTCCCGCTGCCCGAGGACGTTGTATATATCTCGGCTGCACCGTATCGAGCACAGACGCATGACTGCTACTACCACAGCCCCACGGGCTGTATCGGTGAGCTTCAGAACGCTGAAGTCGATGTGAAAGTGACCGATCTCACCTCAGGAGAGGTTGTGTTCAACGAATCACTGCGCACGTTCGATAACGGCTTCTTTGGCCTGTGGCTTCCCCGTGGCATTGAGGCGCAGATTGTCGTCAGCTACCAAGGGCAAACGGCAAGTTCCACGATTTCCACTGCGGGTGACGATGTGCAGACCTGCATCACTACGTTGCAATTGACATGACGCGGCGAGCCGAAACGATTAGCCCGTCACCGCTCAATTCATAAATCTTCAGGAGTAAAACCCAATGAAACACTCACACGACAGTGAGCCGAAAGACCCTCACGGTCACCACGACCACACACACCACCATGCGCCGCCCCATCACGGCACGAAATCAGGTGGCGACTCGCCCCTTCAGCACGCGCACCATGCAGACCACAGTGAACATGCTGGTCACGAGCATCACGACGACCACGAAGGGCACGATGCACAGTCTGGTCACGGTGCTCATGCAGGGCATGCCGGGCACGCAGGTCACGGCGACCACGTCGGCGAGTTTCGCCGCCTGTTCTGGATCATGCTGGTGCTCGCTGTGCCCACCGTCGTGCTCTCAGGCATGTTCGCATCGATCGTGGGGTACGCCCTTCCCGATGTGCCGGGCTTGACCTGGGTGTCACCGGTCCTCGGTACCGTCATGTACGTGTGGGGCGGCAAACCGTTCCTCGTCGGTGCCGTGAGCGAGATCCGCTCGCGCAAGCCAGGCATGATGCTACTCATCGGCCTCGCCATTACCGTCGCATTTATTGCGTCGTGGGGTGCGACGCTTGGGATTCTTCATCACGAACTCGACTTCTGGTGGGAATTGGCACTGCTCGTCGTCATTATGCTGCTCGGGCACTGGATCGAAATGCGATCCCTCGCCCAGACCACCTCAGCACTCGACTCGCTCGCGGCACTCCTCCCGGATGAGGCGGAGCGTGTGGACGGCGACCATGTCGTCATCGTCTCGCCTTCTGAGCTGCGCGTTGGCGACGTCGTCATCGTGCGACCCGGCAGCAGCGTGCCAGCCGATGGGCGCATCGTCGATGGGCGAGCATCGATGGATGAATCGATGGTGACCGGGGAATCGCGCACGGTGGAACGCGGCCCAGGCGGCCACGTCACGGCGGGCACGGTCGCAACCGACTCCGGGCTTCGCGTGCAGATCACCGCGATCGGTGACGACACAACGCTGGCGGGTATTCAACGCCTCGTCGCCGAAGCGCAAAATTCCTCCTCGCGCGCACAGCGCCTCGCCGACACGGCCGCCGGGTGGTTGTTCTGGTTCGCGCTCGGTGCAGCGGTGATCACCGCCGTTGTCTGGAGCCTCGTCGGACTCCCCGATGACGCGGTGATTCGGACAATCACTGTCCTCGTTATTGCCTGCCCGCACGCCCTCGGCCTTGCAATTCCGCTGGTCGTGTCGATTGCCACTGAACGTGCAGCGCGCGGTGGAGTGCTGGTGAAAGATCGGCTCGCACTCGAAAGCATGCGCACCGTTGATACCGTGCTCTTCGATAAGACTGGCACCCTCACCAAGGGCGAGCCTATCGTATCAAAAGTATTTGCGGCCGATGGCTTCGACGCCGACAGGGTGCTCGCTCTGGCTGCAGCCGCCGAAGCCGATAGCGAGCATCCACTCGCAAAAGCCATTGTGCGCGCGGGAGAAGCCCGGCAACTTCGGATTCCGAGCAACGCTGGCTTCAGCTCATCACCCGCGGTGGGCGTCACCGCCACCGTCGAACAGAGCATCATTCGCGTCGGCGGGCCCTACTTGCTCGCCGAAGAGCGGGTGGCCGAGCTTCCCATCGCCGAGGAATGGCGCGCAGGTGGCGCGATCATTCTGCACGTCATTCAGGACGGCAGCGTTATTGGCGCGTTGAAACTCGCCGACGAGATTCGGCCCGAATCGCGCGAAGCCGTTGACGCACTTCATGCGCTCGGAGTGCAGGTAGTGATGATCACGGGCGACGCGGAGGCTGTGGCGCAGTCAGTTGCGGAAGAACTCGGTATCGACCGCGTGTTTGCGGGGGTGCGCCCGGAAGACAAGGCTGCGAAGGTGCTGGAACTCCAGCACGAAGGCCGCAAGGTTGCGATGGTCGGGGACGGCGTCAATGATGCACCCGCGCTCGCGCAAGCGGACGTCGGGCTTGCGATCGGAGCGGGCACTGACGTTGCGATTGCGTCGGCCGGTGTCATCCTCGCAAGCGACGACCCCCGTTCGGTGCTCTCGGTCATTGAGTTGTCGCGTGCCGCATACCGCAAGATGCAGCAGAACCTTTGGTGGGCCGCAGGGTACAACCTGATTTCGGTTCCCCTCGCCGCTGGCGTGCTCGCCCCGATCGGGTTCATTTTGCCGATGTCGGTCGGGGCGATCCTCATGTCGCTGTCGACCATTGTCGTCGCCTTGAACGCACAACTGTTGAGGCGCCTGGATCTGAACCCTGATAACACCACCCGCGCCATTCTTCGGCGCTCATAAAAGGGCAACTGTGCGGCGCGTCCGGGGACTTGATCTACGTCAAGGCGGTTTCGTGAGAAATCAATAATGTTGATAGTGACGACCCAGAAGTCTTTGGGGTCACAGCCTCACAGAGAGTGGGGCACGGTGAAGGGAGACCGGAATGTCTGTTGCAGCTGAAACCACGCACACTCTGTTGCGCGCCGAGGGGTTTTCTTGCCCTTCGTGTGTGACCAAGATCGAGAAGCAGGTCGGTCGACTTGACGGGGTGGAGAACGTGAAGGTTCATTTCGCGTCGGGGCGCGTCGAAATCGACCACGACGACACCAAGACCTCGGTCGATGATCTGATCGCCGCCGTAGGTAAGGCAGGTTACTCATCGAAGGCCTCGGCCTTCTAGGGCTTTCTGACGCACACCACGCACATCGAGCAGGAGGTCTGACGTTCGTGAATAAGCTTCGCAAGTGGCGGCACGGAAACTGGTTCATCCCGGTCATTTCAGGCCTCCTCATTCTCATGTCATTCGGCGTGGAGCTGCTGTTCGACGGTGCCGCGAACACGGTGCTTGGCCCTCAGTGGTGGATCGACGCGGGTGAGCACGCCCACGGATCCGGTGAAGTGTTCACCCTCGCAAATGCCTTCATGCTCGCGGCGGCGATCGTTGCGGGGTACGGCATTGTCGTGAAGGCTGTGCGGGCACTGCTCGTGAAATTCATCAGCATCGACCTGCTCGTGTCGATTGCCGCGATCGGCGCGGTCATCATCGGCAACTTCTGGGAAGCCGCCGCCGTAACTGTTCTGTTCGCCATCGGACACGCGCTAGAGACCGGCACCATGAATAAGACGCGCTCTGCGCTTGCGGAGCTTGTTGCGGTGGCACCAGACGTCGCGGTAGTGATGCGTGACGGAGAGCAAGTCGAAGTCGCCGCGCACCTGGTACGCATGGGTGAGATCGTGCTCGTCAAAAACGGGTCCAAAGTCCCAGTCGACGGGCAAGTCGTTTCCGGTAGCGGGGCGGTCGATGAAGCCTCGATCACCGGTGAGTCGATCCCGGCCGAGAAGTCGAAATCCGACCACGTGTATGCGGGCACCATCTCGCGTGGCGGGTTCTTGCAGGTCATCGCGACAGGCATCGGTGCCGACACCACGCTCGCGCGCATCATCCACCGCGTCGAAGAAGCGCAAGATGCAAAGGCAAAAACGCAGGCGTTCATCGATCGGTTCTCGAAGTGGTACACCCCTGCCGTCATGGTGCTTGCCCTGGCCGCGGGTCTCATCGCTCAGGATGTTGTGCTCGGGCTCACGCTACTGGTGATCGGATGCCCCGGCGCGCTTGTCATCTCGATTCCGGTGGCGATCGTGGCAGGTATTGGCCGTTCGGCACGCAACGGAATCCTGATCAAGGGAGGCGAGTACCTCGAAACCTCCGCCAAGATTTCCGCCGTCGCGGTCGATAAGACGGGCACCCTCACCGAGGGTCGCCCGGTGCTGACCGACGTTGTCGTGCTTGATCCGACAGCAGACCGAAGCGTCGTACTCAGGTGGGCCGCCGCCGCAGAGGCTGGATCTGAACACCCACTTGCCCGCCCGATTCTTGAAAGCGCCCGCGAGGAGGGCGTTGCCCCCGAGGGGCTCCCCGGCTCGATCACGCCGGTCGTGGGCAAGGGGATCGTCGCTGATGTGCAAGGCCAGCGGGTGCTCATCGGTAATGCACCGCTGCTAGAACAGTACGAGATTGCCGACCGAGCCGGGGCGGACCAGGTCGCGAACGACCTCGCTTCGGCAGGTAAAACGCCCATGATCGTCGCCGTCGAGGACACAGTCATTGGCGTGATCGGCGTGGCCGACACGATCCGAGAAGATGCCCCGGAAATGATCAAGCGCCTACACGCTGCCGGGGTGCAGAAAGTGGTGATGCTCACCGGGGATACCCGGCTCGTCGCTGAAGCAATCGGTAAGGCTGTGGGCATCGACGAGATTCATGCGTCTCTGCTGCCCGAGGACAAGTTGGATGCGGTCGCCCTTTTGCAGCGCGAAGGCCACACGGTGGCGATGGTTGGTGACGGAGTGAACGATGCTCCCGCGCTCGCGACCGCGGACATCGGCGTCGCGATGGGTGCAGCTGGATCCGCCGTGGCCGTAGAAACCGCAGACATTGCGCTCATGGGTGACAACCTGTTGAAACTGCCCGAAGCGATCAGCCTCGCGAAACGAACCGTGAGCGTGATGCGCCAGAACATCGCTATCGCGCTGATTACCGTGGTCGTGCTGCTGGTCGGGGTATTCGCGGGCGGCGTGACCATGTCCGTCGGCATGCTCGTGCACGAGGGTTCGGTGCTCGTCGTCATCCTCAACGCCATGCGTCTGCTGCGCAACACCCAGGGCGCCACGTCGCTCGCAAAGGCTGAACGCCCGCAAGGTGGTCCTCTGCCGGGCCGCCCAGTCGAGTCCGAGACACCACACATTTCCATCGAAGACGCACGCTAAGAAAGGCATATAGACATGAGTGAGAGCCAGTTCACCGTCGGCGAGAAAGCAACGCACTTCCTCATCGACGACGTCGCAAAAGCAAACCCGAACTTTCGTCAGGTCCTTTGGACGGGAAAGCACTCCCAGCTCGTCGCAATGACAGTCCCCGTCGGAGGTGAGATCGGCGACGAGGTGCATGAGACGACCGACCAGTTGCTCACGTTTGTTTCCGGTAGCGGCGAGGCTGATCTTGACGGCCACACGCACGCCGTTGATGCGGGCGACCTGTGCGCTGTCCCTGCGGGCACCCGTCACAACTTCCGCAATACTGGCGATGAACCGCTGGTGCTCTACACCGTGTACTCCCCGCCGGAGCATGCGGCCGATGCAACATATGCCACGAAAGCACTCGCTGATGCGGCCGAAGCCGCCGGACACGACGAACCCCCACAGGCATCAGCCTGAAAGCCGCGCACACCCACGAGAGGAGAATTCGATGACGTCAAGAACTCTTGTATTCACTGAGTATGGTGGCCCCGAAAATCAAGTTTTGTCCGACGGCCCGCGACCTGTTCCAGGACCGGGCGAGGTCGCCATCGAAGTGAAAGCCGCCGGAGTAAATCCTGCTGACTGGAAGATTCGCGCAGGCCTCATGGGCACCCAGCGGCAGCTTCCCGCTCCGATGGGCCGTGAAGCTGCCGGAATCATCACTGCCGTCGGTGCAGACGTGGAGAATTTTTCCGTGGGCGACGCAGTGTTGGGCCTCGCTGCAAAAGGCTACGGCACGTTCGCGCATCACACGATTTTGGATGCGACACACACCGTTCTCAAGCCTGAAGAGCTGTCCTTCACGGATGCCGCAGCGCTCCCGGTCGCCGGGTCGACGGCGTACGACGTCACCCACCAGATCGAGCTGGAGCCGGGACAGTCGATGCTCATTCTCGGTGCGGGAGGCGGAGTCGGGCTCATGGCAGCACAAATCGGCAAAGTGCACAAGTTCAGCACGATTGGAGTGGCCAGCGCAGGCAAGCAAGAACTTGTTGAGGCTGCGGGGGCAACCTTCGTCGCCGCCGGAGAGGGTGCGGTCGACCGGGCTCGCGCCCTCGCACCTGACGGTGTTGACCTGATCATTGACTTAGTGGGTGGGCAGGCGCTTCTCGATATTGCTCCGCTTGCGAAAGACCCCAGCCTCATTATCAGTGCGGCTGATTCCGCCACGGTGCAGCAACTCGGTGGCACAGTTGTCACGCGAACACGAGAAGGACTGGAGAAGATCACAGGTGTCGCCGAGTATGGCCTCGTTGACCCGAACGTGCGTGAGCGGTTCAACCTGGACCATGCCATGGACGCCATCGCGTTGGTCGAAGGTGGGCATGCTGCAGGCAAAGTCGTCATTGAACCATGACCAGTGTGCAACGTGAAATGACACTTGACCCGGTACCGGGTGACCTGTGTGTCGCTCGTGTGCCGTTGTTTCAGGGACTCACGCACGCGCAGCAGGTTGAGGTCGCGGGTTTCGCGCACCCCGCAAACATCGACGCCGCAGAGCGGATTTACGAGACAGCGTCAGATATGTCACAGCTTATGGTTGTGCACACCGGTCAGGTCAAGATATCTCGCACGAGTGCGACCGGGCAGGAGCAGCTGATTCGCGTTCTCGGTCCCGGCGACTTTATCGGTGAATTTGCATTCCTCACCGGTGCGAGACCAGACCACACAGCGGAAGCGATCGTCGATACCCAACTCTGCGTATTCCGCCACTCCGACCTCGGCCACCTCACCAAGAAACACCCGAGCATCGGACTGCGTATGTTGCAAGGGGTAAGCCAGCGACTCGTCGATACTGAAGAGCGGCTGGCTTCCGTCATTTCCGGGAATGTAGGTTCGCGCCTCGCAGACTATCTTCTCTCGCTCCCTGGAAAGTCTGGATCACGAGGCACGGTCGAGGTCGAACTACCGTTGGCTAAGAAAGACATCGCTGCTCTCATGTCTACGACGCCTGAGTCGCTCAGTCGGCAGCTACGCAAGCTGACCGATGCAGGAGTGATCTCCCAAGAGGTTCAAGGTCGTATCACCATCACTGATGTGAATGCACTCAGCGAATTATCCACATCGATGAGGACCGGCTAGGAACGGCAATGCCAACACACACGAGTACTCCACGCAACCCAGAACTGCAGCGCGCGATATCACCAGCGGTCGAGTTTCTGCTCGGTCGAAAGCTGATGGTTTTCGTGGTGATCGGGTTGGTCACCGGAGTGGCGCTCTGGGCGACAAGCCAGTCGGTCGCCCTCGCAGTGACCGCATACCTGGTGCTTGGTGTGGTGATTTTCGTCACTGCCGTCGATATGGTTCGCGATCTGATGCGCGGACACTGGGGGCTCGATATTCTTGCGGTGGTCGCAATGATCGCAACCCTTGCAGTGCAAGAGTACGTTGCTGGGCTGATCATCGCATTGATGCTCACCGGCGGCGAGGCGCTCGAAGACCTGGCCGCACGCCGCGCGAGTCGTGAACTCGATCAGCTTTTGAACCGCGCCCCATCGTTCGCGGGGCGAATCGACCCGACCACCGGTGAGGTCGAGCGTATTCCCGTCGGAGAGGTCAGAGTCGGTGATGAACTACTGGTGCGCTCCTCGGAGATTCTGCCAGTTGATGGGGTACTCGTCTCGGAACACGCGACCATCGATGAATCGTCGGTGACTGGCGAGCCGCTTCCCGTAAGCCACGCGGTGGGCAATGCGGTACTCTCGGGCACAGTGAACGGCACCGCGAGTTTCACTATGCGTGCGGAGAAGGTCGCGGCGGACTCCAACTATGCCTCGATCGTGCGTCTGGTCGAAGAAGCGGTCGAATCTCGGGCACCGATGGTGCGGCTTGCTGACCGCTACGCCGTACCGTTCACCATTGTTGCATTGCTTATCGCAGGCTTCGCCTGGTACCTCAGTGGAGATCCGGTCCGATTCGCTGAAGTGCTCGTCGTCGCAACCCCGTGCCCGCTACTTATCGCTACCCCGGTCGCATTCATGGGGGGAATGAGTTCATCGGCAAAACTGAACGTTATCTTGAAAGACGGGGGCGTCTTAGAGGTGCTTGCGAGGGTGCGTTCTGCCGCATTTGACAAGACCGGCACGCTCACGCAGGGCAAAGCCGACGTGGTAAGAGTTCATGAAGTCGCCGCCTCCGCAGACGAAACGCTTCGGGTCGCAGCCGCCGCCGAACAGTATTCGGTGCACGTGTTCGCCGAGCCGATTGTGCAGGCCGCGAGGCAACAGCAATTTGAACTGCCCGCTGTGACGAGTGCTGAGGAGATGGCAACCAATGGCGTGCTTGCTGCTCTAGCTGACGGGACCTCGGTACGAGTCGGAAAGCCGACATTTATTGAAGAGGTGACAGGGCCAGTCATCCGCCCCACGCTGGATGCAGGAGAGACCGCCGTCTACGTTTCGGTCGGGGACGAACTGGCTGGCATCATCATCCTGTCCGACCCGGTGCGCGAGAACGCCGCCACCACCATAGCTCGCCTACGGAAGGCAGGGGTGACGGAGATCGCGATGGTGACCGGCGATGTTGAATCGACCGCTCGTTCCGTCGCACGCGTGGTAGACATCCCGACAGTTCACGCCGAGGCCACCCCGCAGAGCAAAGTCGAAATTGTGCAGGCGATGCAGCCCCGGCCAGTGCTGATGGTGGGTGATGGCATCAATGATGCTCCTGTCCTTGCCGCGGCCGATGTTGGTATTGCCATGGCTGGCCGAGGCGCCACTGTCGCGAGCGAATCGGCAGCCGCCGTGATCACTTCGAACGACATTTCACGCGTTGCTGATGTCGCCGAGGTGTCACGACGCACGGTAAACATCGCGCTGCAGTCAATCTGGCTTGGCATCATCATCTCGGTGGGATTGATGATCGTCGCCGCATTCGGGTACTTACCCGCAGTCGTGGGCGCTCTCCTGCAAGAGATCGTCGATCTTGTTGCGATTGTTTCGGCCCTCCGGGCACTTCGAGCACACAAGAAGGTGAGACCCTGATCCTCGCTCAGCTGGAACTCTGCGTGGCCCGCGGCCGTGCGCCTCGGGCCCCCACTATCGTGCGGAACGTGGTGATGGGCGCGGCAACCATGATCGCGACGTACGTCATCGGACGGCTGTTCCGCATCGCGGCCAGTTAAGGAAGAGAACTATGGATATTGACACCATCATCGCAGTCAGCTGGTGGATGATTATTCCGCTAGGAATTGTCGGTAGCCTGTTGCACTTCTTGTTCGACTGGACTGGCCACAATCGTGTCGTTGCGATCTTCAGCGCAGTGAACGAGAGCTACTGGGAACACATCAAGATCGCCGTCTGGCCCGTGGCGTTCTTGCACATCGTGATCTTCGCCGCGGGCGGGTATCAGCATCCATCGTTCCTCCCAGCATCTACCATTGCGCTGTACTCGATCCCAATCAGCATGATCGGTCTCATTTTTCTCTACAAGGCGATCACGAAACGGAACGTGCTCTGGCTTGATATCACGGTTTTCTTCATCGTCGTAGCAATCGCACAAGCCATATTCATGCTCATACTGGGTGAACTCGCGCCGTCGCCAGCAGCGGTCATTCTGGCCACCGTGTTCCTCGTAGGGCTGCTCGTGGCGTTCTCGCGCTTCACGCTGCGACCACCGCGCGAACCCGATGTCTTCATCGACCCTTTAAATCAGAAGTACGGTCTGCGAGCGCACCCCGATCTGGGGCCCGAAGAATGACTGGATCATTGAGCATGTTTGCGCCCGTCAAAACTGGACGCGGGATCCACCATTACAGATGTGCCGACAGAGCACCTCTTGAACACAGCAAACGTTCAAGGAGGATGCCATGTCCACGCTCTCAGAATTCGCCACTGATGATCGCACCGCTCGTGTGGCGCTTTCGCTTGTAGGAACCCCAAACGACCCCACGACCGGACGCTTGCTTGAGCAGGTCGGAGCGGTCGAGCTGATCAAGTTGGTCGGCATGGACGGCTCGGTTCCGGGAATGGATGACGTTGCGACAGCCGTGTGGCGCGACCGCATGCGCTCTGCAACGACGCCGGAGAGTCTTGCAACGAGGATCAGCGATGCCCGATCCTTTCGTGTGATTATCCCGAGCGATCCAGATTGGCCCGCTGCCCTGAACGATCTCGGCGATCGCACACCATACGCGCTGTGGGCAAAGGGCCGCACCGAACTGCTCTCGACCCCTATTTCGCAGCGGGTCACGATCACGGGGGCACGAGCTGCAACTTCTTATGGCGCTCACGTCACGGAGGAACTCTGTGATGACTTGACGACGAGCGGCAAGACGCTTGTCGCTGGAGCCGCCTACGGCATCGACGGCTCGGTTCACCAGGCGGCGCTTCGTCGCGGAGGTGACACCATCGCTGTGCTGGCATCAGGTATTGATCGTCCATACCCAATGGGGCATGCTGATTTGCTTGAACGCGTCGGCAATCGAGGTCTCACAATTTCCGAGGTGCCGCCGGGAACCGCGCCCACTCGTCAACGTTTCCTCGATAGGGCTCGGATTCTCGGGGCGCTATCGGGCACGACCGTAGTGGTTGAAGCTGGCGCTCGTTCAGGCACGCTGCGAATCGCGCAAGAGGCCGCGGAGCTGGGTCGCCGGGTAGGAGCTGTGCCCGGCCCGGTAACCAGCGCGGCGAGCGCGGGTGCGAACTCGTTACTGCAACAGGGAATGGCTCGTGTCGTCACCAACGGTCACGACGTAATCGATCTAGAAGTTCAAAATCGAAGCGCCCCCGAACGGATGTCGATCCATCAGGGGGCGCCTCGTGTTGCGTCGCAGCACAGCCGGGTGCTGTGACGTTCATTTCATGTTGGGCATCTCGACGACAAGAGCGTCACGTATCTCCTCAACGTCGACGCGAATGAGTCTGCCGATTCGATATCCACGCACGGTTCCATCTGCGATGCGACGTCGAATCGTCTTCGTCGAGACACCAAACATTTCGGCGGCTTTCGTCAGCGAGATGAGTCCTTGCTCAGGACTCTCAGATCGAGTTCGGACAGTCATGGTGATACCTCCCGGTCGGCTAGTTGGTCTCACTTCACAGGTGTCCCTCGGTGTCCATGCACGACGCATCTCAGCCCGCCGGATCGCCCTCAGCTTGCGCGATACTCGCTGTCACACGATCACTCATTCGATCGGCAAGCTCTCGATCGCGGCTCATCGTCGCGTGCTGATAGCGCAACACGATGTGAATATCCGCGTGGCCGCCACGCCTCATCAGTTCGGCGAGCGTCGCTCCCTCCTGCGCGAAGATCGTGAGCCCCGTGTGTCGAAGATCATGGAATCTGAAGCGGTGCGGCAATCCCTCGACATCGTCACGCGCATCCATCCACAGGTATCCCCACCTGGTATTGGACAAGGGGATCGAGCCCTTCGCATCTGTCGGCAGCACTGGAGCGTTAGGCTCCGACGCTACATATGTATCCAAGTGCTGCCTCAGTCGATTGAGCATCAATCTTGGGATGCTCAGCGACCTCTGCCCCGCCTCGGTTTTGAGCGTTGTGTACCCACCGGTGTTCGCATTGAGTTGCCGCCGTACATGCAACGTCGCGCCACCGTCATCGCGCCATTCGATGTCGCGGCGCTGAAGACCAAGACACTCGCCACGTCGCAACTGACACCACGCAGCCAGCAAGACCGCAATCGCCCACTTCTCTGGCACTGCCGCGTACAGCGCCTCGACCTGCACCGGTGTTGCGACATCGTCTCCGGAATCATGACCAGCATCGTGGCGCACGGACTTTTGCTTAGGAACCGAGATGTCCGGTACCGAAGGAATGAGACCATCCCGTGCAGCCTGCCTCAGGATCATCATGAGGACCACGAGTACGGGCCGGGTGATGCCGTTGAACTTCGACTTGGGATTCAACGGTGCGGGAATCTGATCGAGCCGATCGGCCATTTTCTTGATGCGCTCAACGTTGATCTCGCGGAGTGGCGTGTCACCAAACTCAGGGATGAGGTATCCGATGACCTTGCCCTTGTAGGACCGGATCGTGCCAACTGCTCGCTGTTTACCCTGGCGGTTCGGCTCGTCTCTAATCATCTTCAGCCACCGCTCCGCATACTCTTCGAACCCCATAGACCTCGCCGCCTCTGCCGCGACCTCCGCGCGGAGTCTCGCGGCGGTGACTTCTGGCGGTTCCCAAAGACCCCGCGCCACCCGGGTCTGGAGGCTCGCAAGCCACGTCCGGGCGTCAGTCTTTGTCACGAATGTGAGCGGCTTGTCGTCGTCAGTTCTCGCGGTGTAGGTTTCTCCGTCAGGCCCCGAGTACCTCACTTGCCACCGACCAGACGGAAGCCTTCGAAGACTCCCCCAACCCTCACGCTTTACGCCGCTCATGATGCACTCCCGTGGACTCGACTGGACCGACAAGGACGGGCGTGCCACTTCGTGCCATCTGGGATCGCGAGCCTCAGATTCCCGCATGATTCAGCGGAAGTCCAGACAACTCTCGAATCAGATGTGGCACGATCTGGCACGGGTTCAGTGCTGCGGAAGGCCCGATTCCGGACCTTCGTATCACCTGCCGTCCAATGGGAAGGTGTACTCGTGCCACCCACGTGCCACAGTGAATGGATATTGCTGTTCATCTCTGTCCTCCTTTGTCTTTCGACTGGGAGCACGAAAAACGCCCCGGATCTGCGAAAACTCGCAGATCCGGGGCGCGATCAGGCCTTTTGTAAGACCCTTCAGAACTGAACTTCTAGAAGTCATGGTTCTTGGTGGACACGGCAAAGTCGCCCAGTTGGCCACCCCACTGCTGCTCGAGGCTGGCCATACCGTCACGTCGGTGATTCGGAATCCCGATCAGGAAGACACCATTCGCGGGCTCGGAGCAACTCCGCTGGTCTTTGATGTTGAAACCGCCACCCAGCACGATTTCGCTCGCATCTTTGCGGGGCAGGATGCCATTGTGTGGGCCGCAGGTGCCGGTGGTGGGAATCCTGCTCGCACCTATGCGGTGGACCGGGACGCCGCTATTGCTTCAATGGATGCCGCGCAGGGTGCCGAAGCCATGCGGTACATCATGATTTCCTACCACGGTGCTTCACTGGACCACGGCATATCAGAGGAGAGTTCCTTCTTCCCGTATGCCGAGTCCAAAGCTCAGGCCGACGAGCACTTGATGGGCTCCGATCTGGACTGGACCATTCTCGGGCCGGGCATGCTGACCTTGGAAGAGCCCTCCGGAAAGATCCGTCGTATCGGACGGCAGGTGAGCGAAGATCTGGCCGAGGGCGAGAATCGCGATACCTCCCGCGGGAATGTTGCGCGGGCCATCGTTGCCGCACTGGCATCGGATACGAGCAATCAAACCGTTGTCGATTTTGTTGACGGGGACACTCCGATCAACGAAGTGTTCGGGGTCTAAGCTTCCAGCGTCGTGGTTGTTGTGCCGTTCAGCAGGGTCGGCTGTTTCCTTTTCTGCATGCTCTTGAGACGATGACAAGGTAAGGAAATCTATCGCGTGCGACTCTAAGGAGTGTGTCACCATGACTATGCGAGCAGCTCGTTTCTACGACCAAAAAGATATCCGCATCGAAGACATTGAACGTCCCACTGCTGGACCAGAAGAAGTCCTGATTGATATTGCCTGGTGTGGGCTCTGTGGTACCGATATCCATGAATATCTCGATGGCCCCATTTTCATTCCGCCCAAGGGCAGCCCACACCCGATCACGGGTGAAGAAGCTCCCATTACGCTGGGGCACGAATTCTCGGGCACTGTTGCCGACGTTGGGGACGGCGTCGACGGTTTAGCAGTTGGCCAGAAGGTAGTTGTTGAACCGTACGTCATCCACCAAGAGTATTGGGGCAAAGAAAATTATCATCTCACACCAGACCAGAACTTTATTGGTCTGGCCGGTGGCGGTGGCGGATTAGCCGAACAAATTTCGGTGCATCAACACTGGGTCCACCCGATCCCCGATGATATGGCGCTGGATGAGGCCGCACTGATTGAGCCGCTGGCCGTGGCTTACCATGCGTTTCAACGCTCTGGTGCCAAAGCCGGTGACGTCGCGTTCATCGGCGGTGCCGGGCCGATCGGTTTACTGACCGCTGCGGTGGCGAAGGCTCACGGCCTGACCACGATCATTTCGGAACTGTCGAAGAAGCGCATCGACACGGCCCGGGATACCGGCGTTGCCGATCATGTGGTGAATCCGAAAGAGGATGATGTCGTTGCCGAAGTCTTGCGTCTCACCGATGACCGAGGTGCAGACGTTGGCTTCGAAGCAACCTCTGTTGACGTGGTGCTGAATACGATTATTGAAGCGGTGAAGAAGGCCGGTGTGATTGTGAATGTCTCCATTTGGGGGCATAAACCTGCAGCAGATATTGGTCAACTCGTGATGAAAGAGCAAGATCTGCGCGGCACCATCGGCTATTACAACAGCCACCAGCCCTCCATTGAGCTGGTCAGTTCCGGCAAGGTGGATCTGAAACCGTTCATTACCCACAAAATCGCGCTGGATCACCTGGTGGATGAGGGCTTCGATATTCTGATCAATCACAATGACACGGCTGTTAAGGTGCTGGTCTCCCCCATCGGTAAGGGGCTGGAAGACTAACGTTGTCGGCCGTCGAGATACATATCCAGATGCTCGATCTCCATGCTGAGCCCCGCGGTGAGCTGTGCTCTTCGACGGTCCAGCCAGTCCGTGGCTACGCATCGAAGCTGTGGTTGTTGTGCAACCACAGCTTCGATGCGTTCGGTAAGAAAACGCGCCATGAATTCTTGGTCCCGCGGTGCTACCAATCGCCACGGACTATTCCCAGATTCGACGCTGGCCCCGGCGCGTTGTGCCTCGGCAAGCAGCACCGCCGGAGCGTCTGGCCCGAGTTTGCCGCCGCGCTGCTGATGGGCACAAAACGCCCGGTTGATGATGGCGTCCTGTAGGTCTGCCGGGGTGAGCTGCCAGGCACCGGTGATCGACAGCAGAAGCAGTCCTATCCCGGTGTGCCGGATGATGGTGTCGGTTATGGCATGCACATCGGGCTGGGTTAACACGTCCAACACTGCGCTTCCGGTGATCAGCAATTGGGCGGGTTCCTGACTTCTTGATAGGAGTTCGTCGGCAATGCTGGGCAGCTGGCTGATTGGGGCGGTGACCATCTCGGCTTCGGGCATGGTGTCGGAGGCGGTGCGTAGTGCAGCTGCATCGGCGTCGAGTAACACCCAGCGTAGGTCGCGCCCGGGCAATCGGGGTGTCAGGTGCTGTGTGAACCATCGTGCCGAATTTCCGGTACCTGCTCCGACGTCGATAATCACCACCGGCTGTGCTGCGGAGGCAGCCCGTTCTTGCAGGGCGGTTGCTGCGTGGTCAACGAATTCAAGCGAATCTTGCCTGGCGGCGTCGTCGTATGGCACTCGCAGATCTAACCAGATCTGATCGGCTGTCATCATGCTGTCTCCCTATCGATTCGTGCCAGTAGCTTAGCTGCCCGACGGCGTGCAGTCTGCTGTTGCTGTGCTGCGGTCCGCGCGGCGTCGGTATCCAGGCATAGCCCTCGACCGGTAAAGTTCCTACACTTGATCCATGGACCGACACAACAGCGATAACACACTTGCCGCGCTTGGCGCAGGGCCGCCGAGTTCGCTTCCCACCGACTATGGCACGTTCACACTGCGTGCTTTTACGTTTGATGGTGTCACACACATTGCGATGACGCTGGGCGATCCCGCAAGTTCCGATGCGCCACTGGTGCGGATGCACAGTGAATGTCTAACCGGTGATGTGCTAGGTTCGCACCGCTGCGATTGTGGTGATCAACTGACCGCCTCGATGGAGGCGATCGCTTCGTGTGGCAACGGCATCATTCTATATCTGCGTAATCATGAGGGTCGCGGTATCGGGTTGGAAAATAAACTGCGCGCCTATGCGCTGCAGGATACCGCCGGGTTGGATACCGTGGAAGCCAACCGGGCGCTCGGGCTGCCGGATGATGCCAGAGACTATCGTGCGGCAGCAGAAATGCTCACGCATCTGGGCTGTCAGCGAGTGCGGTTATTGTCGTCGAATCCGGCCAAATCGGCGGCGCTCACCCAGCACGGCATTACGGTGACGCAACGGTTGAATCTGCAGTTACCGGATCGGGCCGAGAACAGTGCGTATTTGCAGAGCAAACGCCAACGCATGAACCATGATGTCCCCAATGGGCACCCCGCATTGGACCACGACCTGGAATTGGATGTGTATCAGACGCTGGCCAACCACGACGAGGTGGTGGCACAATTGGCCCAAAGTGAGGATGGCTTTATTGCTTCCCGCACCGGTGATGCGGAGTTTGTGTCGGGCAAACTGGATCGTCGTCATTTACATTGCATTCGCGCGGTGGTCGGTGCCGTCATGGTGGGAGCTGGCACCGTGACCGCAGATGATCCGCAGCTCACGGTGCGCGCTGTTGAAGGCCAAAACCCGGTCCGGGTGATTTTGGATCCCAACGCCCGGATCCCGCGCCACACCAAAGTATTGTGCTCCGATGATGCGCCCACGCTCTGGCTGATCGGTGCCGACGTACCGGTAGAAGATCACCTAGCAGAACATGTCACCGTTGTGCGTCTGCCTCAAACTTCGGCCGAAAAGCTCGACCCGCACACCATTATCGAGGTCATCCGCCAGCACGTGTCGGGTTCTCTTTTGGTTGAGGGCGGCGGTAAAACCGTCTCCAACTTTCTATCCGCCGGGGCACTGGATCGGTTGTTTTTGACCAAGGCTCCCGTGCTCATTGGCGATGGCGTCCCCGGGATCCGTTTCCAGGGCGCCAACGCCATGACCAAAGCGCTGCGCTACCCATTCCGTCGCTATGTCTTTGGTCAAGATGTGTGTACTGAGTACATGCTCAGTACTGCAGCCCGCAAACATTCGGCACAAATGCCCGCTCAGTTGCGCGGTGTGGAAGAACAGTGATCAGCCCGGCCTGACCGCATGCAAAGTTTGCAGCACCGTCTTCGCGGTGTGGTCCCAACCATAAGGCAACGTTTGTCTGGCCGCACGAGCTCGGGCCCGCAATTGTTGTCGTTGGGTTGTACTGGTAAGCCACCGGCGGAGTTCTGCCGCCCAAACGGTGGGGTCAAGTTCCAGTGCGAGTCCGCCTCCTAATGCTTCCTCTGCTCCGGTGCCCGCGGTGACCATGGCTGGGATGCCGGCCGCGGTTGCCTCGTGTACCACCAGCCCGAAAGTTTCGGACCCCGACGGGAGCAACAACAGGTCAGCACTGTCATAGAGTTCAGCCATCCCCTTGGCATCCAGCTCGCCTGCGATGGTCATGCTGCCTTCGGGGAAGCGCGCCGCACTGGTCTGCACGAGTCGGGCGTAGCTCCGATCGGTGCGTGGTCCCGCAACGGTGTAGTGCCAATCCGTCAGCCCCCACTGATGGAGGTGTTGTAATACTTCGAGGAGAAATAGCTGATTCTTATTGGGTTCCACGGCACCCACAGAAATGAAATGGCCCCCGGTGCTGCCGGTAGCCAACGGCCGTGTTTCAACACCCGGGGATGCCACCGCAGCTGTGATGTTATAGCGGCGCTGGAGCTCAGCGGCGGCGAAGTGGCTTATGGTGATCACTTCGTCGGCCGCCTGTAAGCAGTCCTGCTCGCGCTGTTGTTCTTCGGGAGTGGTAGCTAAGGCGTGTACCAATTGCACCACCGGTGTGCTGGTTTCCAGCGGCTGCGACAGCGAGCAGCCGATCAGCCCATCGAGCAGAACCGGCCGATCGAAGTCATCGACCAGGCGTTGTAGTGCTGCGATGTCACTCTGGGCGGGGTGTGGCCAGGCGCCCTGCAATTGGTGTCGAAGAATCTGGCACTGTGCGGCGTCGGCCATCGCGTGGTTATAGCGCAGCCCGCCGCTGACTCTGCCAAGCTCCGGTTCAACCAGGTGGAACATTACCGGTCGGCAACTGTGTAACTGACACGCGCCCGCGGGTTTTCGTGGATGGTCACCGTGATCCCGATGTCGGGCAAATCTGTCAGGCTGGCAGCGAGTTTATCGCCCACATACTGGGCGATGACTTCCGAGGTGGAGAAGCGACCTGCAAAATCCGGATGTGAGTCGAGGTCGGCGTAGCGGAGCGGTTCCAACGCGTCATCGAGTAGCTCGGTGGCATGTCCGATATCCAGCACTACAGAGTGTTCGTCAAGTTGCGGCCGCGTAAATGTGGCTTCCACGGTCAGCGTGGCACCGTGGAGTTGCTGGGCTGGGCCGAAGAACTCGTGTGGCAGGCTGTGGGCGATCATCACGTAGTCGTTGACGGTCAGACTAAACATCCGGTAGTCCTCTTTCTGTATCGGTGTAGTCGAAAACATGACACAGCGTGGCATCAGCAAAGTCGCTCTGGGTGGTGACCGCGTCCATCACCTGTGGTAGTTCATACCAGGCGGATACGCCGGTAATCAGAGCATCGAATCGGGGATCCTCCAGGACGTCCAGTCCCATTTGCCGACGCTGCGTTGTGCTCCGACGATGGCGTTGTCCGGCAGCTACGGCGCCGACTTGGCTGGCAATAATGCTGAGTCGGCGAGCGTGGAAATCGACTCCCAGTGGGACGGCAGGGGAATGCTCACCGTACCAAGATGCTTCAATAATGGTCCCGTCGTCGCCCGTAATTTCCAGAGCTTTGGTCAGCCCGGATTCATGACCGGAAACGTGGATGACGATGTCGCAGTCATCGGATGCATGTTCAGGCGCAACCGCAGTGATCCCCCAGCTGGCTAGAAGCGCCCGTCGCTCAGGATTGACCTCGACGACTTCGAAACGTTCCAACGGAAGCCGGGATGCTAGCAACGCTGTTGTTGTACCAATCATGCCGGCCCCAATAATGGTCAGCCGGTCACCAAACCGTGGCGGCTGTTGCCAAAGAATATTGATCGCTGTTTCCGCGGCCCCGGTCAAAAGCGCCCGGTGATCCGAAATATGGTCGGGAATCGTCAGGAGCTCGGTGGGTGTCACCAGATGGTGACTGTGGTGCGGCAGCAGTCCAAACACGCGTTTGCCCAGCCACTGCGGTGGTCCTTGATCAACGACGCCGACGGCTAAGTAGCCGTAAGACACCGGGTAGGAAAACTCGCCAACTTGGTGTGGGGCGCGCATCTGTTCTGCAATACTGGCGGGCACATCTCCGTTGTGGACGAGTGTTTCAGTGCCTTTGGAAATCGCCGTTGCTGTGGTGCGGATGCGGAACTGGTGTGGAATGTCCGCGCTCGGTGCAACCACCTCGCGCCAGCGACCCTCCCGCGGCGATTCTGTCCAGTATTGCCAGGCCATATTTGCAGCCTACCGGTTGAACACCCCGTACGTCATGATTCGAGGGACCGAACAGTGCTATTCGGCCCCTCGAGCTCAACTATGTCACGCAGCTAGTGCAGTTTTCCTTCATGGAATGTTGCCTGCCAGGAGGCATCATCCGTGGGTTCAGCCGATGCAGTATACGGAGTCTGC